>Ga0182014_10003304_pt1 | contig 19490 bp, 21 predicted proteins | sample 612S2DmetaG_FD_120489 | JGI IMG/M metagenome (GOLD analysis project Ga0182014, IMG submission 120489) | Permafrost microbial communities from Stordalen Mire, Sweden - 612S2D metaG | ecosystem: Environmental > Terrestrial > Soil > Wetlands > Permafrost | place: Sweden: Stordalen | collected... | reverse complement strand
TGGCTTCATCGGTTCTGGCCTTCTGGGGATTGGCGCGCGCTCTGCGTCGGCGCACGCCGGGCGCGTGGCTTTTCTTTTGGCTGATTCTTTCTTATCCGCTGGTGTATTACTTTGTCTTTCCTCATCCCCGCTACCGGCACCCCATCGAACCGGAACTGGGAATCCTGATGCTATATATCATTTCTGAAGTGCAAAGCAGAGGCCGGTCTCGACAGGGCATTTTAACCCGGCAATCTCCCCACAAGGGTTGACCGCTTATCTTCTGATGAATCTCTCGCCGCCCAGCCTACGAAATGAACTCGAATCGCAGCCGTCATGGGAACTTTATTGCGACGCCTGGATCGAGACTCATTTCAATCTAAGCGCAATCCTCGTGTTGACGGCCGGCTTCTTAATTCGCCTGCGCGCCGCTTCAGGGACATTTCTGAATCCGGATGAAGCGCTTCATTACCTTCTGGCCAATCAATCCTCATGGCGGCTGGCTTATAACGCAAGTCTGACGAATGCCCATCCTCCGCTGCTGACCCTTGTACTTTACTTCTGGCGCGGATTGGGTACTTCGGAGGTTGTTCTTCGACTTCCTTCGGTGATTGCGGGCACGGCGTTTTGCTGGATCTTTGTCAAATGGCTCACCTGTATCTTCGGGCCGGTCACGGGTTTTATCGGTTTGATCCTGGTGAGCCTTCTTCCCCCGTTGATCTCGCTCTCCGCCGAAGTGCGGCAGTACGCCCTGTTGCTGTTTTTCCTCGCCGCCGCCGCTTATTTGCTGGAGCGCGCGTTAGCGGGAAACTCCGCCGGCATGATGCTGCTCTCGGCGACGGCTCTTTACCTCGCGCTGCTCTCTCACTACTCCGCAGTTCTGTTCGCAGCGGCGATTGGCGTTTATTCCTTGTCTCGACTGCTTGTTCGCCGCCCTTCAGTCAAGCTCGGCGTGGCCTGGGTTGCGGGGCAGGCGGGCGCCGTTGGGCTGGTTGCGGCCTTATACATCTCGCATATTTCAAAGCTGAAGGGAGACTACGCAGCGGGGACCGTCAACGGGTGGTTGGCCCATTCTTTTTTTCGTCCAGGGCATGACAATCCGCTTCTGTTCGTGATCGCCCGAACCGGAGGCGTCTTTCAGTACGTTTTCGGACAACTCGCCGTCGGCGACGCTGCCTTTCTGGCGTTTATTGCGGGAGTGGTTTTGCTTTGGCGACAAAAGCTTTCGCCCGCAGACTCAAGCGTCACTGCCAGACAACTGGAAATTCTTCTCGTCTTACCTTTCGCAGTAGGTGCGGGAGCCGGGATCGCGAGAATTTATCCGTATGGTGGAACGCGCCATTCTGCGTTCCTCATTATGTTCGCCGTGGCTGGCGTAAGCTTTTTGCTGGCCAGGGCAGTGAAGCAACGGATTGGACGCGGCGTCGCGGTTGCCATTCTTATCGCAGCAGTCTGTACCGCGTTTGGAACGCCGCATCGGCCCTACATGCTTCGTGAAGATCAGAGCCGCGCGCAGATGACTCGCGCCCTGGGGTTCATCCAGACCCAGGTTCCATCTTCAGATCTGATTTTCGTCGACTACCAGACTCGGCTCTTGCTCGGCTACTACCTCTGCCCGGGGCAAGAGGTTTCGTTTTCTGCTCCGGTTGGAAGCGTTGAGGAATTTCAGTGCAGCGGACACCGGGTCATCGCCGCAGGCCCCGACCTCTATATCTTTGCTGCTCAGAATTTCCTGCCCCGGTGGAGCGAACTCTTGCGCTCCCTGCGGTTGAAACCTGATCAGCCGGTTTGGGTGCTACAGGCAGGTTGGGATGTGAATTTATCTCACGAACTCCAGAACGGAGTTCTGGGGTTCCGCGAACTCAGCCCTCAATCGTTTGGAAGGAATATTACGATCTTCCGGCTGAGGGATGGGCAACCGACTGCAGGATATGAGGCAGGTCTGAAGCCTATGTAGTTGAGATCCAGCCGTGAGAAGAAATCAGCCCAAGCGGCTGAAATCCGCATGTTTCCCCCCACGAAAGTTTATAGAATCTTCTTCCCGAATGCTGACAACGCGAGCTCCACTGCCAGGTCCGCGGTTTGGTTGTGTTCGTCGATCACGGGATTCACTTCGACGATTTCAAAGCTCAGCATGCGGCCGTGGTCGGCGATGATTTCCATTGCCAGGTGAGCCTCGCGATAGGTTGCTCCGCCGCGAACCGGCGTGCCGACACCGGGCGCGTCTTCGGGGTCGACCCAATCCATGTCGAGCGAAACGTGATAGCCGGCGGTGCCGCGTCCCGCCATATGCAGAGCCTCTTCCATCACCGTGCGCATGCCGCGCTCGTCAATATCGCGCATGGTGAGGACCTTGATCCCCGCCCGGTGCACATGTTCCCTTTCAATGGCATCAATGTCGCGCACGCCCACGAGTACACAGTTCTCCGCGCTGACCTTGGGGGAGAATCCAAAAATGTCGGCCAGTTCCGGGGGACCGAGCCCCATGATCGCCGCCAGGGGCATGCCATGCACATTGCCGCTGGGAGAACTATCTGGCGTATTGACGTCGGTGTGCGCATCAATCCAGATCAATCCAATCTTCTGGTTCTGACGACGGTAGAATTCCGCGACACCCGCCACGGTTCCAGCAGCAACCGAATGATCGCCGCCCAAAGCAAGCGGTACTTTGCCCGCCTCCAGTGTTTTCAGCACCAACTCCGCATGTTTTGTGCAGGTGGCAGTGATTTCCTTTAGATATTTGGCGTGAGGATCGCCTTCCTTCTTCTGTTCAGCCATGGCAACCGCCACGTTGCCGCCGTCTTCGACGATGTGGCCGAGCGCCTCCAGACGCGCGTCCAGACCAGCCACCCGTACTGCTGAAGGTCCCATATCTACGCCGCGGCGCGACTGCCCGAGGTCGAGGGGGACACCGATGACACGAATTTTGCGGGGAGTAATGCTGCAAAAGGGTGGGGCAGGGTTTGTCATAAGTTCTAACTTACCGCCGAGGTCGCCGAGAACGCCGAGTCCGGAAATTCATTAACGATGCGTTTTAGCCCCTCTTTCAGCACTCGCACATGAAAATTAAGAAGAAGACCGACTTTCTTATTCGAGAGCCGGAGGTACGAGAGCAATTGGGCGTCGTGAATCGGAGAAAGCCGTTCCACGGCCTTGATTTCAACTATCACAGCGTCTTCGACAACGAGATCGAGCCGATATCCGCAGTCCAGCTTCACATCTTTATACACGACGGGCAATGATTTCTGCTGCTCAACTTTGAAACCCATTTGCCGCCGTTCAAAAGCCAAGCACACTTCGCAAGCCGATTCGAGCAACCCCGGCCCTAGTCCTTTATGAACTTCGATTGCGGCCCCGATGATGCGACGCGTGATCAGGTCGAGTTTATCTTTTTCTTCCATTTCTCGGCGACCTTGGCGGGCTCGGCGGTGAAACGACGGTTACGGGTAGAGTCGGTGCAGCATTCGCGGAAACGGAATCGTCTCCCGCACGTGCTCAAGCCCGCAGATCCAGGCTACGGCTCGTTCGATCCCCATTCCGAAACCCGCGTGGGGGACGCTGCCGTACTTCCGCAAGTCGAGATACCACTTGAACGCTTCTTCCGGCAGCCCATGCTCGTGAATGCGCTGGAGCAGCAGATCGTACGATGCCATGCGCTGCGAGCCGCCAATGATTTCGCCGTAGCCTTCGGGCGCGAGCACATCCACACACAGCGCCAGATCCGGCCGCAGCGGGTCCGGTTCCATGTAGAACGCCTTCACTTTTGCCGGATAGCGATGCACCATTACGGGCCGGTCGAACTGCGACGAAATGTAAGTTTCGTCCGGCGAACCCAAGTCTCCTCCCCACTCGAATTGGTTTTCGAGAGCCCCCTTGGCGTGTGCGTCCTGCAGCATCTTTACCGCTTCGTCGTAGGTGATCCGCGGAAACGGAGCCTCGACCTTTTCTAACTTCGAAATGTCGCGACCAATGGTTTGCAGATCGGGGCGACGGCGTTCCAGGCAACGCCTCACCAGAAAACTGAGCAACCCCTCGGCCAACTCCATGATGTCCTCGAGTTCTGCGAATGCCACCTCCGGCTCGACCATCCAGAACTCGGTCAAGTGACGGCGGGTTTTGCTTTTCTCGGCGCGGAACGTCGGCCCGAAAGAATACACCTTGCCCAGCGCCATGGCGGTGGCTTCGATGTAAAGCTGTCCCGATTGCGTGAGGTAAGCCTGCTCGTCGAAGTAGTCAACGGGAAACAACGTACTCGTACCTTCGCACGCCGCCGGAGTAAGAATCGGCGGATCGGTCAAGGTGAAGCCGCGCTCGTCGAAGAAATCGCGCGCGGCTTTAATGATTTCGGCCCGCACTCGAAGGATCGCAGCTTGCCGCGGCGTGCGCACCCACAAGTGCCGGTGCTCCATGAGGAAATCGACGCCATGCTCTTTCAACGAGATGGGATAAGGATCATTCTCCGGCACCCGCTGGATCACCTGCACATTCGAAATATCCAGCTCATAACCGCCGGGAGCGCGTTTGTCGGCGCGCACCTTGCCTTCGACAATCACACTCGATTCCTGGGTGAGGCCCTTTACGGCTTCAAAAACTTCGGGCGAGACCGCATTCTTGGGCACGATGCCCTGAATCACGCCCGAGCCGTCGCGCAACTGCGGAAATAGCAGTTTCCCACTCTCGCGCAGGTTATAGAGCCAGCCGCGAATGGTGACGCTCTGGCCCTCGTGTTTACCGACTTCCACGATCGTAGTTACGGGAGATGACATAGTTTTAATTCAGTAATTTAGCAATTGCGTAATTTAGTAATTGGAAGACTTACGCGGTTCGATTGCCCAATTACTAAATTACTCAATTACGCAATTTGCTTACTCTGCTTCCAGCTTTTCGAATGCTTCGGCCATTTTTTCCACCGGATTTACTTTCTCGTCGCCTTCGATCTCGAGCAGCAACGGCGGAGTGTGCGGCGCCGAGCGCAGCAGGTCCATGGCTTGTTTCCAGTCGATCGATCCGCTGCCCGGCCACAGATGCGAGTCTTCAATCTTGGCGTTATCGTGAACATGAGTTGAATGGACGTAGTTCTTGACGGTTTCGAATGCCTGCTGCACATCGCTCATGATGTGGGCGTGGCCGAAATCAAAGCATACACCCACATCATCGAAGTGGGCGGAGCGGATAAACTCCACCAAGCGCTCGGGCGCCGACAATTCGTTAGGGATGTTCTCCAGCAGAATGCGCACGCCCAGAGGCTTGGCGAACGCGCGCAGATGCTCGACCGAGGTCATGGCCGCCTCAAACTTGCGGTCATCAAACGATTCCCCGCTCACGCCCAGGTGCTGCACGAGAAAACGAAAAGGGATTTGTTCAGCCAATTCCAGAGCGCGTTTAATTTCATCCATGGCATCGATGCGGCTCGCCCGATCGGTCGAAGCCACATTGATTGGCGGCGCCCCGGTTCGTCCCCATTCGTAATCGGCGTAGAGAGGCGCGTGAACCGAGTTCAAGGTTATTTCAGTGGTACGGAACCACTCCGCGATTTCCCGCACATGCTGCTTGCGGTTGGCATAATCCACGTGCTGCCGGGCGGCAAAGATTTCGATCGCCTGCGCTCCGCCGCGCGCCAGTCCATCCAACAGACCGGGGTGCAGCCGCTCCTTCACATAAACGAACGTCGATATTGCTTTCTGCATCAGTAGCCGACTGCCTTTCCGTTATTTCTGAAGTCGCTTGCGCCCAGGCGCTCGCCGGTTTTCGGATCGATGGCAATGCACTCCCCATCGCTCCAGTAGGGAATCCAGTCTCCCGCCACGGTTTCTCCGATCTCGACCTTGTGCCCCATTTGCTCCAGGAGCTTCACCGTGTCCGGTGAAAATGATTGTTCGACATTTACCGCGTCCGGCATCCATTGATTATGAAAGCGAGGTGCGTTCACCGCTTCCTGGATATTCAACCCGTAGTCCGCGACGCCCATCAGGATATTGGCCACGGTCGTAATAATCCGTGCCCCACCCGGCGAGCCCAGCACCAGATAGAGCTTCCCATCTTTCAATACCAGGGTCGGGGTCATGGCCGATAATGGCCGCTTACCGGGTCCGATCGCGTTGGCCGGCCCTTGAATCAGCCCGTAAAGATTGGGAACTCCTTGCTTAACGGCAAAGTCGTCCATCTCGTCGTTGAGCAGGAAGCCCAGACCGTCGGCGGTGACGCGGGAACCGAAATCGTCATTTAATGTGGTAGTGACGGCCACGGCATTTCCTTCGGAATCCACTACCGAGTAGTGCGTGGTGTGTTCGGGTTCCCGCACCGCCAGCGGCTGCAGCACAGCATACTGTTCAAGCTCGCTGAAGATCGCGGGCCGTTTCAGATCTTTGCTGGCGCTGGCATGCGCCGGATCAATCGACAACCGCCAGGCCGCTCCATACTTCTTATCGATGAGTTGCGCCACCGGAATCCTGGAAAAATCCGGATCGCCCAAAAACTCCGCTCGATCGTAGTACGCCCGGCGGAACGCCTCGACCGTGAGATGGACTGCCGCAGCCGCCCGATTGCCCGCTTTGGCCAGATCGTAACCTTCCAGAATATTCAACATCTCGATCAGTGCAACCCCTCCCGACGATGGAGGAGGAGCGCTGATGATTTCGTAGCCGCGATAGCTTCCGCGGATCGGTTCGCGTTCTTTCACTTCGTAGTGAGCGAGGTCTTCCGTGGTGACCAGGCCTCCGCCCTTCTGGATCGACGCTGCTAATTCACGCGCCATCGCCCCGTGATAAAACTCGCCTGGGTGGCTCGCGATCCGCTCCAGTGTCCGAGCCAATTCCGGCTGCCGAAAGTTCTCGCCTTGCTTGTAGTAATTCCCACTGCGCTGAAAGATTCGCCGCGACTCCGGGAACTCCGCCAGAGCCTGGTCATGCAGATCGCGCGCGTCCTGCCAGGCCAGTGGGAAACCATTTCGTGCCAGCTTAATTGCGGGAGCCATGACCTGAGCGAGAGTGAGCTTGCCGTACTCTTTCTCCGCATAAACCATGCCCGCGACCGACCCCGGCACTCCAATCGACTTGTAGCCAACGACGCTGGCATTTTCGACTACATTGCCTTGAGCGTCGAGATACATATTCGCGGTTGCCGCGGCTGGCGCTTTTTCACGATAGTCGACGAACCGCACGCGTCCGTCAGCCAGGCGGATGAGCATGAATCCACCACCACCCAGATTTCCAGCTTGCGGATACACCACGGCCAAGGCAAATCCGGTGGCGACAGCGGCATCAATCGCGTTCCCGCCGGCTTGCATGACCTCCACCCCGGCTCGCGAACTCAATTCATGAACGCTGACCACGATGGCGTGCGGCGCGTGTACGGGCTCGGTGGCCCCCATCGCGGAAGCGGCCATCGCCAGCCATAGCACGACCCATCGCTTACATTGCAATCGCATGGAATCTAAGAATTCGGGTGGACTTCTGAGGCTAGCGTAGCCAGCGAGTGGGAGTCAAATGGGTCCGAGGCAAGGTACTGTCCTAATTTCAAATCAACCAACAAAGCTGTGGAAAAGCGGGGTGCGAAATGAAAAGCGCCTCGCGTAACATTAGGGACTCAATTGCGTGCCCATCGTGTCTCGCTCCCGCAGGTAAGCCGTGCTGGATTATCCGTAAACTCGCTCTCGGTATCCGTATCCCCGGATGCCTCCACAAGGCCCGGAAGATAGCGGCCCAGACAGGGGGTGCGAAATGAGCGCCCCTCAAACAACTGAAATCCCTGTAGAAATAGAGCTTGACAGTACCTTAAGGTATCTATATCGTACCTTGAGTACGACTGGAGGCTTGCTCTTGGCTATCAGATTCAGTTATCACGGTCGGCGCTATGAGGCTGATACTGCCGAAGAAGCCAAGAGACTCGTGGAACTTCTGGAATCCGCCGATACCGAGCGGGCCAAGAAAGACCCGGAGTTTGCTCGCAAGTTGCTGCTCAGGAAGGCCGGGTGGAATGACGACAAGTTCTGGCACTTCGTCAACGGTATCGGCGAGATGCAAGCCAAGTTCTTAGAGGCTATCTGCGATAACGATTACCACCCCGTTTTCGCAGAAGACCTAGCTGAGAAACTGGAGTTGAAGTCTCAGGTTTCTCTAGCCGGAGTCCTGAGTGGATTCTCAAAGCAGGCTAAGCAACTGGGGGTGCGCGTAAATGATGTATTTCAAGTGAACACCTACTGGCACGGCAAGAAAAAACAACGGATGTTCGCTATTACAGAGGCGTTTAGAGAAATTGCGAAGGAAAACGCTTGGCCCTTTTTGTCGATGTTGAAGAAAGGAGAGAAGAATGCCGCCTCCACCAATGACAGCCGCAAATAGCAAGACCCGCTAGAAGTATCGAGCTTCTATCGGGCCTTAAAACCGACAATCCGGCAAGCCAGAATGCCAGTCTCACAACTTCATTTTGGCTTGCCTTACCTGAAAGGTCAAGGCCAAAATGAATACACTCTCTACTGATAAGAAACTCTCTGTAATTGCGTCTCTCCTCGAAGGTTCTAGCGTCCGCTCAACCGAACGTATGACAGGCGTTCACCGGGACACCATCTGCCGTCTCTTGGTGGACGTTGGCGACCGATGCGGCGACATCATGGACAGCCGAATGCGTAACCTTCATTGCGGCTTTATTCAAGCTGACGAAATCTGGTGCTACGTCGGCAAGAAAGACAGACGGCTCCGCGACGGCGACTCACCGGAGTGGGGGAGTCAATGGGTATTCGTCGCAATGGACGAAGAAACTAAGCTCGTCCCTGTGTACACGGTCGGAAAGCGCACGGAAGAGACAACCTGGTACTTCGTCAACGATCTAGCCGAGCGGCTTTCAACGAGGGTGCAATTGACCACGGACGGCTATATCTTCTACCAGCGCCATGTAGAGGACGCATTCGGCTCTGAGGTTGACTTCGCGCAGCTAATCAAGCTCTATGGCGATTACGGGCAGCGTGACAGCGAAGTAAAATACTCCCCAAACCCAATCAAGGAGGTTATATCCAGAGTGCGAACTGGCGACCCCGATCCTGACCGGATATGCACGTCACACATCGAGAGGCAAAACTTAACTATGCGTATGGCAATGAGACGTTTTACGCGGCTTACGAACGCTTTCTCGAAGAAGCTGACGAACCTGAAAGCGGCTTGCGCTTTACATTTCGCGCACTATAATTTCTGCCGCGTCCATTCGACTCTCCGAGTAACTCCGGCGATGGCTGCGGGACTGACGAATGAGATATGGCCGCTCTCCGCCTTGCTCGGATAGTGTCAAGAAGCCGAACGACATGAGCAGGGAGCGGGGCAAAAAGACGAAACCTTGGAGGGTCGATGATAGCCCACGCAGAAGCGTTCTCTGTATTTCGCAAATGGCAAGACGAAGGACTTTTACTCCGCGTTGACGCACGGCTAGGCGTTATGTCGTTTTCCTTTGAGTGTTTTGTGTCTCGTGTTGAAGAACCGCTGATAGGTCTCCTACTAACTGACTGCGGATTTATCGAATTTGTTTTCGATAATACGTGGGCCTTCGATTTTACGGCTCCAGATGCAGCACGTGCAGAAATGGCAGAACGCTTCGGAGGGGCACCGTTAGGCAAACGAGAATATGAGTTTGGAGAAGGGATTATTGCCGTTCGGGAAACTGGGTCGAGAATGCTGTTTCTTGAGATTGTGCGTAAGGTTTGATTTGACACGAGCTACACTCCGGCCCTAATGTGGGCATGAGCACGTCACATCGGCCCGCTGGCAGGCGGGCCTTTCCATTACCAGAGGATTTCCGGCTTCGTTCTCCCGAACCACCAAACCCCAACCCCACCAAAGGCCAGCGCCGGAAGCGAATACACCAGCACTGAAAACACAAGATTGACCGGGTGATACGACAGACGCGAGTCACCGAGCGCAACAATTGCGGCTATCGTTACCCACGTCGCCACCAGAAGCAGCGTTATCAACTGCCGCCGCTGATTGGAACTCGGCCACCAGCGACGGATCGCCTTCACAACTCCCCACGCCATAAACACGCCGAAGCCGACAGCCGTGAGTGTAAGAAGTGTCTGTATCCCGATCTCCTCATCATGTCGATATTTAATACCTCGAAGGCTCTGATTTTCCGCATATAACTGGTCGTAATTATTCCTGAGTTCGCTGTAGAGAGCATTATCGGTCTTGGCCCATGCCGACCATTGCCCCATCTCGTCCTGACACTCTTTCAAATTCAACTCGGAAGGGTCTGGCGCTACGTGCCGACCGAGCAACTTATCCAATTGCTGCTCCGGTGTCTCTGGAGGATTCGGGACGTTCTGAGCAACACAAACCAAACATAAACATGGAACTAGCACAACCAGTAGTATGCAGCGCATCGGGCAAAGGACCTCCAGCGCTACATTATCTGCCTTTCCTCGCTCGTTTTGTTGATCGTGGAGGCGTTGGTAGACGCCCAAACCTATCCGAAGGGCGCGGGCTAATCTTTCGAACTTGATCGCTAGTCCTAGTGTCACCGTACTGGTCTGCTAAATCTGACGCATGGCGCAGCCCCGGCGTATGGCTTCGGGAATCCGCCTTAACATCACGCCCAGGTGGACGCGGCCAATCTGCTTTTCGTGCTGGCGGTGGACCTGAGAAATTTTCCGACATACAGACACACTCCTGTGGCATAATCTGCCTGAGTGTGCAGATAGCGGCCCGGACTGGCATCCGGGCTTTTCTATTACAGAGGTCTCACAATCTTTTCTATCGGGACTTCAATCCTTTGCCCCTTCATCATCCCAGTCAATACCTCAATGCCTACGTGGGTTCTAGAATCGCTAATCACAAATATCTTTACGCGCTCTAGAACCATGTAATAAGCCTCATCGCCGTTCTTGAACTCTTCTTCCATGACACGCAATTATCTCACCACTCGTCAAGCTGCACTCTGTTAAATTAGGACACTACCCGAGGCAATGGCTTTCAGCTCTCAGCCTTCAACTGTGATAGCCAAGACCTGACCTTGCAGTCCATCCTGTCGAATGCGGCTGCTACTGTCAGGCAGACCCTTAGGCGGATGTTCAGCGCAATGGCTGCTGAGAGAGCGAAGAAACGGCGCAAGCTTGTGCTAACGCCTGGTTGCGACAACTCGCTTTTGCGGGAAGGAGCGCCTGCGGTCGGAAGTAGAAAATAACACTATCGTAACAGCCAGAGCGACGGAGATCACAGCTAGTGAGGCCAGATGCGGTAGCCTGAATAGTGCGGCTGCCTGGCGTCAAGATGTCTGACTGTCGCTCCTGCGATTTGGAGGTAACTCATGACGGCAAAACTTCTTCTGGTCGAGGACAGCAGGTATTTAAGGATGGCGGCCCGGCAGGTCCTGAGCGACGCCGGTTTCATTGTCGTGGAAGCCGGCGATGGGGAAGAGGCTCTCCGTAAGGCTCGGGAGAGTGAGCCCGACCTCATTATTCTGGACATGCTGTTGCCCAAGCTAGGAGGCGAACGCGTGCTGCAAGCTCTCCAGCAAGATCCGGCGACAGCCCGCATTCCGGTGGTCGTGCTTAGCGGCCTTTCCCAAGGCAACGCTGACAAGCTGAAGGCGGCTGGCGCGACGGCATACATCGAGAAATCGAAACTCGACCTTACAAAGGGCGGCGAAAACCTAGTCCGCCTGGTGAACGCCACGCTTCGCAAGGCAATACCCCAGGTTGGAGCTAAGGGTTCGCATTGATTGCGAAGTTGGGCCGGACCACTCCCAGGCAGACGGAGAAAGAAGGCACGCCTACGACGCGGGAACAGCCACCCGCCTTCGTAGTAGCGGCATTATTGTCGAAAAATCCCGATTACACTCAAAATCCTCCCCACCGAATACGTCTGTGTCCGATACGTAGAAACTCGCCAACGCTGTCCGTAAGGTCCAGTCCAAGCTAACGCCTCAGCCGTCAGCCTTCCATCGCGACCTTGATGGTCAGTTCGCCCTCTTGCCTTTCTTTTTGACTTTGACTTTGCCTTTACTCTTGCGTTTAGCCTTCGCCGCCACCATCTCGTAAGACTGGCGAATCAAGTCTTCCAACTCCTCATCGCGCAAGACGTTGAGGTTCTCGACCAATACCCATTTGTAGCGCCCCACGTAAGGCGCCGGGCTGATCCCTTGCAGCTCGCACAACTCCGCAAACTTCTCCGGCGTACACTTGAAGCACAGGCTCGGCGGAACCCCCAGGCTCGATATGGCAAAGATCTTCCCAGCCACTTTGAAGCAAAGATCCTCGCCCCACTGCAAGTTTTCCCTTGCCTGGGGAAAAGAGAGACAATAAGCGCGAACCGAATCGACGTTCATCCGAGCTGAGCCATCCGCGTCAACCCTAAAACACTTCGAACCAAACGATCCAGAAGATTGAAACGGAAACGCGGCAGCTTGGCAAGTCCGGTTTGAACATCCGCCCGCAGTCAGAAGTTAGACGGCGAACTTTCATCCGACACCTTATAACCGCAGGCTTCCCGGCAAGGCTTGCAATAGTACAAGCTATCTTCGCAAAGCCGGACTTCCATTAGCGATTGGCAGAGGCAGCAGTATTTTTCACAATCGCAGCGGTCTTCTGTCATCTCGCATTGCAGGCAGCGGTATTTCCTTGGGGTAGCAGTGGCCATGAGCGAACTGTAGCGCGGCGGGCGAGGACGGCGAAAGTGCCGTTGGTAATCCGCCGAGCCGCCGACCTGGTCGCGAAGTGGCTTAGCAGTTTTCCCGCGAGGCACAGTTCCTCCGGCCGTGAAAAGCTCAGCAGAGGGAAATGGGAATCCACAAACTTTAGTAATCTCCAAAGTGATGTATGTCACCGTCTTCCTGCGAAATAGAGAGGACACTGATAACCGTCCGGTTGTCCTAAACGGTGAAAAAATGGTAGCCAAGTGTAGCAATCCATCATGTTCCGCCCCGTTTCGCTATCTAAGAGATGGCAAACTCTTTCGTCTCGAGAGCAACCCGACGCTCCCCCAGTCCAAATCCGACCGCGTAGAGTATTTCTGGCTGTGCCCGGCGTGCTCCTCTACCATGACGCTGCATCTGAGAGAAGACGGAACCGTGGTAAGGGTTCCGCTCCCAGAGCCGATTCCGAAAGGCCCTGACGAAGCCGCCCTCGCTTGGGCAGACCGGGGGAAACGGCTATGGCTGCGAAGCATCACGTCAATTTTGCCAGATCACTACAGAAATGCTTTGAGGATCCGTTTGAACGAAAAGACCCATGCTGCAGCGGCGGGAGCCATGTGACTTGAAGAGGCGCTGGAGCCATTCTTTCCCATGCCCATCTGCGGGGCATATTAACCTTGGTCTGGAGACGATATCCCCGGGTCTCAAGGAAACGTCAACCGAGCTCGTCAAGCATCGCCTTAAAGGAGCGACAAAATGAAGAAGCCAATGTCCGCCATGCCCTCCCTGGTCACGACAACTCAACCAGCAACCCAATCCACTGCTGGGCTTCAAGAGCAAATCCGTCGTCGTGCCTACGAACTCCACGAGCAACGGGGCAGAGTCGACGGATGCGATTTGGATGACTGGCTGCAAGCCGAGTCGGAGTTGACTCGACCGAAGGCGAAGGCCGCCGCTATGTGAGAGCCAGCTTTCGCGGGACTTCTTTCGCCTGAAGAAGCGGTGGAAAACGAATGAGCCCCAGCGGGGGCGCAAAGTCATTTGCGAGACGCGGCCCCCGGCTGCTCAAGAATCAAGAATGAAGATAAGGAAGCCACCACGCAGAATCTACATAACCCCCGATCGGCTCTCGCTCTTAAACCCATGATTCCTCGGGTCAAGGAAATGGCATCTCCTTTGCGACTTGTCCGCGACAACTACACCCGGGCAGGATGCGTTTATGAACAGATGGCGTCAGGCGAGCCGGCTAACCGTGGTCCTGGGATTGTCCTGGTTTACGCTCTCTTGGCTAGTGGGATGCTCGCAGCAACTCGCGGCTCCAGTCTCAAATGGCGCCACTCAGCTCCCGTTTGATCGCGTCTCCGACACCAGGGGAATTTCTCCTACCGCCGCTTTCGCTTCTGAGGCAGTTCCGGTTGGAGCCGAGATTTCGATCCGCTTGCGTTTCCCGCTGTCCAGCGGAGATTCTCAACTGGGGGATTCTTTCCAGTCGACGTTGGACGAACCCCTGTTCGTGGCCGGAAAAATCCTCGCCCCGCCGGGCGCCCCGGTCACGGTGAGAGTGGTCGCGACCAAAGCCTCCGGCGGCCTGCACGATCCTGGCTACTTGCGCCTGACCCTCGCGTCGATTGCCCTGAATGGAAAAATCATTCCCTTGCGGACGTCCAGCATTTTCACCAAGGGCGGTTCTTACGAGCAGCGCGCTCCGGCAGCCGCCCCTGCATCGGAGGCAAACAGCAAGACTTCGGCAGCCGGCGCGGCCACCCATTCCGCAACCAGCAGCGTGACTTCCCGCGATCCCAATCGCGACGATGTGAGGTTTTCCACAGGACACCGCTTCACCTTTCACTTGGCTCAGCCTTTGCTTCTGCAGGATTGAAACTTCGCGGAAGTCAAGTTGCCCGTTGTGGGCCTACGAGATCGCGTCATCTTTCCTCGCATTCTGGATTCGTTCGCCATCTGCCGACTCCTGTTCAACCATCACTGCGCTCCGCAGTACAAGCAACCTACACTTCCCGAATGGGGAGCACGCAACCAGTCGCCTGACTCGCACCAGAACTTCGTATGGGACCGATACCGCTATGAACGCAATTCCACAACTTCTCGTGAAACAAGAGGAATCGGAGGACCGTCCTCTAACCGAGCAGCAGTTGCGAGACGGCCACAAGATGGAGGCCATTGGACGTTTGGTGGGCGGGGTTGCCCACGACTTTAACAACTTGTTAACCGGAATGGTGCTTTGCAGCGAACTGATTCTGGCCGGATTAGAAGAGAACCACCGCTTACGCCGCTTCGCGGAAGAAATCCGCAAGGCCGGAGAGCAGGGCGCGGGACTTATCCAGCAGTTGATGGCGGTAGCGCGGCAGCGGCCCGTCGAGCCTCGGCTGCTCTGTTTGAACGAGATTGTGTCTGACATGCGCGATCTGCTTACCCGACTGATCGGCGAGAACATCGAACTCTCCGCCGACCTCGCGGAGGACCTGGGACTGGTGAAAATGGATCCCGCCCAGGTTCAGCAAATCATTCTGAACCTGGTATTGAACGCTCGCGACGCCATGCCTGACGGCGGCCGAATTACGCTCACCACCAGAAACTGCGATGGCCGAGCTTTAGGCCGCAGCGAGCCGAAGCAGTCGTGCGATTCCTGGGTCCTGCTCGCCGTCCGCGACACCGGTTGTGGGATGGACGCCGAAACCCATTCCCGGCTGTTCGAGCCTTTCTTTACCACCAAGAAGCCCGGAAAGGGAAATGGACTGGGCCTGGCCACGGTTTATCGCATCGTCACTCACGAAGCTGGCGCCATCGAAGTCGAAACTGAGACCGGAAGAGGCACGCAAGTGCTCGTGCATCTGCCCCGAGTTGGACCTGAAACCATCCCCACGCAACGTTCCCGAAACCATTCACAAGATCAACCCGGTTCCGAATCGCAAGATCCAGGGACCAGAAAAAGTTAACCAGGAAAAGTTAGAAGAGGAAGAAGAGGAAATCCGTATGACCAGCGCCACTGCTCACGCCTTTAACCCGCCTCAACTCGAGGCAGCGAATTTGCTGAATCTGGTAATCGTCGACGACGAACGCGCGATTCGTGATGTTTGCCGCGAAGTAGCGCAGTCCATCGGTTTCAATACCATGGTCGCGGAGTCCGCCGAACACACCTACCGTCTTCTTGAGACCCAGGCCATCGATGTGGTTCTGCTTGATCTGAAATTGCCCGGCGCCGGAGGCTTGGAGGCATTGCACAAGATTAAGCAGCGCCGCCCCGATGCCGAAGTCGTCGTGGTTACCGGTTACGCGACCGTGCAATCCGCCGTGCAAGCCATGAAAAATGGCGCCTACGACTACGTGACCAAGCCCTTCACCATGGACGAACTGAAGCTTTTGCTGGAGCGGGTCGCCGCCCACTTAAGCCTGAAAACTGAAAACCGCATGTTGCGCGAGAAAATCAAATCCAAGCTGGGTTTCGGCAGCATCGTCGGGCGCGCGCCAGAAATGGAAAAGCTCTACCGCATGATCGCCAAGGCTGCGCTCAGCAATCATCCGGTGTTGATTCTGGGAGAAAGCGGAACCGGAAAAGAAATGGTGGCGCGATCCATTCACTTCTCCGGCCCATTTCGCGACAAGCCGTTCATCCCTGTGGATTGTGGCTCGCTGGTTCCCACCTTGATCGAAAGTGAATTATTCGGCTACGTGAAAGGCGCTTTCACCGGCGCGGTGCAGGCCAAAGAAGGATTGCTCGCCATGGCCGAGGGCGGCACGGTTTTCCTCGACGAAATTGGAGAACTGCCCGTGGATCTCCAGGCCAAGCTGCTGCGCGCCATCCAGGAAAAGGAGATTCGACAGGTGGGCAGTACCCGGCGCACCACCATCAACGTGCGCATCCTGGCCGCCACCAATCGCGACTTGGAACAGGCGGTCGCGCAGGGAACCTTCCGCCGCGACCTGTACTTCCGTTTGAATGTGTTAAACCTCCGTATTCCCGCTTTGCGCGAGCGACGGCAAGACATTCCTCTGCTAGCAGCCTACTTCCTGGAACAGATGGCACGGGAATTCCACCAGGAGCGCGCCCTGAGTGACGATGCCATGAAAGCCCTGCTCGCCTACGACTGGCCCGGCAATGTGCGGGAACTGGAGAATTGTCTGCAGCAAGCCTGTGCCATGAACAGCGGCCCCGAAATCCAAATCACGGACTTGCCCAGCGCCATCCATGGCGGCAACGGCCACCTTCAGATCGAAGCGGCGGCTTCCTCCAAGATCATTCCGATCTCGGAGATCGAGAGAAAGACGATCCTCAATACCATTACCCAACTCAACGGGGACAAGCTCCTGGCAGCGCGGCTCCTCGGTATCGGCAAGACCACGCTCTACCGCAAACTGAAAGAATACGATGGCAATGCCTAGATTCGTTTTCAATAATGGAGGACGGGCGTCCCCGCCCGTCCCGATGCCCATGTGGTGACGCGCGACTCGCCCGTCTCAGCGGAATTCGTAAGAAGAAGCGCGTCTAAGCGCCTTCCCACAATACGGACGATATTTCCGGGCCGCCCTATATTAAGGGGTCAGCTTGAACACGGTTCCGCAGCCGGCACCTTCAAAGCCACATCCGGCTTCGCCGCCCATCCCCAGCGTGCCGTAGAAATCGCCGTTCGGACTTATGATCGCGCCAGTCGGCGAAGCTCCGTCAGACGACGATGTGATCGGGAAATCGTAGAGATCGGTGAAGTTCCCCTTTGTATCCAACTCGAACAGGTATCCTCCCGCGTGAGCGCCACCTCCTTGGTTGGTGCCATAGAGGTTCCCCTGCGAGTCCCGAAACAGATTGTTGTACGCGATCAGGCCGGGAAACTCGGGATGGAATTTGTGCAGCACGCTAAAATTTCCCGCGTTGTCGATCTTGAAAATGGTTCCGCAGCCGTAGATCAAGACTACGGAACACGGAAGTTCTCCGCCAGAGTCGGTGATTCCGTAGAGGTTGCCAGCGCCATCGCCGATCACGCCCACGGGAAATGAACCGTCCGCCTTACCGCGAAAGACGTGCAGCACGGTGAATTTGCCGTCCTTGCTGATCTTGAAAACGGTTCCGCAGCCGAAAAAATTGTAGCCTAAACCGCATGCCGCGTCGCCGCCGTAGCCGCCGAAGATCGTGGTGCCATACAGGTTGCCGCGGGCATCCATGACCAGATTCCCATTGGGGTTTATCCCGGTCGCCGGGGAGGTGAAGGTGTGCAGGACTTTAAAGGTCCCGCTCTTACTCAGCCGGAAGACGAGACCGCAGTCATATATCTTTCCTCTAAGGTGGCACTGGGTATTGCTGCCGGCGGGTGTCGTTCCGTAGAGGTTGCCCTCAGCGTCCAGGATCGGAGTTGAGTTTGCCGACCCGCCGTCCCCAGTCTTGCCAAAAGTGAAAAGCACGGTCTCATTTCCGTGCTCGTCCACCTTGAATACCGTAGACACGGCGCCAACCGTGCCTTGGCCCTGGGTCGTGCCATAGACGTTGCCCGCGGCATCCCGAGCCAGGCCTGCCCTGGGGGCCGCGCCATCGCCGCCCCCTTGAAATCTGTAGAGCACGGTGTATTGCCCGTTATTGTCGATCTCGAACACCGTTCCGCAACCTTGGTCTTCGCAGTCTAGCCCGCCGAATGCAGTGGTGCCGTAAAGGTTGCCGTCCGCGTCCTGGATGACACCCCCCTCGGGGTAGTTCCCGTCCCCACCCCCAGTAAAGGTGTGAAGCAGGTTAAAGGTGAATTGCGCGTGTGCGCGCGGTGTGGCAATTCCTAACACCGCCGACGCGAGGATCGTGACCACCAGTATTTGTGACTTTCTCACGAGCTTAGCCTCCACTGCGGCCACGCACAAATCATCGCCGTGGCACATTCGCGTCGCTGACAGTAACGCCACGGCGCAGTGAGTTTGTCATGGAAATGTAAAACGTTATGCAGTACGCAAAACAAAACGCTTCCCATCGTCCCGCATCGGCCTAAACCCGAACTTAACTTCCCGCAACGGAACGCGCAAGAGTCGGACCGCCTCGCAACCCACACGCTATCAATCGGAAAGTTCTGGCGGGTGACGTGCACATCCTCAGAACATGATTCTGCTGATCACCTCGCTCGCAAAAGCTCAAGACTGCTCCAAGGCGCTGCAGGAAACCACGGCCGAGCCTGTCCTGGTCGCGGCCAGCTTATCCGAAGCGCTGGCTCAACTGCAGGCCCACGAATTCTCTGCCGTCGTCCTCGATCAGTTGTTGCTGGACGCGCAACCCGACGATGTCGATACCATTTTCAAACACATGGGAACCGCGGTCCCCGTTTTCTCAAACTTTGCCATCTGTGGAATCGAGAGAGTATCCCGTGAGTTGCGTTCCGCCCTGCACCGGCGCAAGCGCGAATTGCTGGCGGCAAGGCAAGAGGCCGAACAGGCCCTGCGCAGCGAACTAAGGGGCACCATTACGGCATTACTGCTTTCCTGTGAGATGGCCCTCGGCGTACCCAATCTTCCTTTGCTTGCCGAAGCCAAGATGCGCGCCGTAGACGCTCTAGCCAGGGAGATGCGGACCAAGCTAGGATGACCGCGCAAAACTGAGAACCGAGAACCGGCAACTAACCACTGGCTCTTGCTATCCCACCCGGCCTAACGCCTAGCTGTTCCTTGCCGCCGTGACCGGCGCACGCCGGTTTTGAGCTTGGCTGGATTCGCCGTCGACGCTCTCGCGAAGGAGATGCGGACCAAGCTCGGATGACGGCGCAAAACTGAGAACCGAGAACCGGCAACTGACCACTGTTTTTTGGTATCCCACCCGGCTTAACGCTTAGCTGTTCCTTGCCGCCGTGACCGGCGCACGCCGGTTTTGAGTTTTGCTGGAATCGCCGTCGACGCTCTCGCGAAGGAGATGCGGACCAAGC
>Ga0182014_10003302_pt1 | contig 19494 bp, 9 predicted proteins | sample 612S2DmetaG_FD_120489 | JGI IMG/M metagenome (GOLD analysis project Ga0182014, IMG submission 120489) | Permafrost microbial communities from Stordalen Mire, Sweden - 612S2D metaG | ecosystem: Environmental > Terrestrial > Soil > Wetlands > Permafrost | place: Sweden: Stordalen | collected... | reverse complement strand
GACGCCTCCCTGGTTCAGGAAGCGCTTGTCCTTGCCGAAGGGGAGCTCATATCCGCCGCTGAAGTGGAGAACCTGGCGAATGTCGAAATCGGCCGGACCCCAGTCAAACTTGGGACCGAGACCCGGTACCGACGCCGCACGGTATCCACTGTTATTGCCGCCGTTCAACAAGTCGCCTGCATCGCTCATGGTCTTGCTGAACGTATAGGCGAGAAGGTAGGTAAAGCCGCTCGCAAACTGCTGCTCAAGTTTCGTCTGCAGGCCGTGGTATTTGCTGTTTCCAATCGTTGCCTGGTAACTGCCGCCACCGAAATCCGGGAAAGGAATAGTGCCGCCGGCGCCAGGATTTGCGGCGTCCTTTGTAGGTGACCCGGCCGGAATGAGGGCAGTTACATTGTTTGGTCCGATGCCCGCTTGAAGATCCTGGCCATCGGTGAACACATACGAGGCCTGCGCGGACAAGGTGCGCGTTAGGGAGTACTGCAGAGTGAGGTTAGCACTGTAGGTGCGCGGGGTCTGGTAGTTGAACTGAAGTCCCTGCAAATTCAAGCCCCGAGCGTCGGTAAGCTTCGGGTCGAACTTGATGCAGGACGCGCCGGACTCAAGGGTAGAGACTCCGGGACCTAGCGGGCCGTCGATAGATTGGCCCGAGTTGTTGGCCGTCGGGCATCCGGCAAACGCTGTGCCGTAGCTGATCGGCGCGACCTGAATCGACGCATCGCCGGCAGTAGCAACCTGGGGCAGTTGTGTGACGGAGAACTGGAAGGGATAATTCTCGCCGATATTGGGACCATACCCCTGGTTCTCAAACGAGTTGAAGAACAGGCCAAACCCTCCGCGAACCACCATCTTCGGGCTAGCCTGATATGCGAAACCTACGCGCGGGGCATAGTTGTTTTTTTGCGTCTGCAGGAGACCTTGGCCATATTCGTTAGTCCGCGAGAGGGAAATGCCGTCCCTATTCAGCAGTTCCTCAAATCCCACGCAACCGGGGCCCGCACAGGTGCCGTTGCCAGTTCCGTCGCCAGTCGACACCGTTCTGACATCCTTGCCAGAGGCAGGGATCAGCATCGTGGGTTTGCCGAAGTAGTTGGGAACGAAGTTCGCCTGTCCACCATTGGTTTCTTCGATGGGACCAAAGTAGTCCCAGCGCAGACCTAGGTTGATCGTTATCTTCGGCGTCAGCTTCCAGTCGTCCTGGAAGTAAAGGGCGGTGTAGGTCTTCAGGTCGTAGGTCTTGCCGATGTTGGACATCCAGAACTGGTCGAGGCCGCCTGAATAGCCGTAGCCACCAGTTACGCTAGAGGCTCGAGCAGGAATCAGCATCTGCGACATTCCGCCCGTGGTGGTGTCTTTTTCACTGTCCGCATCGCCGTAAAATCCTGGGATGTCGGTATAGAGGCCGTGCCAGTGGAATTCTCCGTGCGAACTGGCCGGCTGCAAGGTCTGGAACTTCACGCGCTGAAGCTCAATGCCGGCCTTGAAGCTGTGCTTGCCCCAGATCTTCGTAATGTCGTCAGTGACCTGGAGAGTCTGGCTGACTTCATCCGAAGGCAGGTAGTCATTGCTGCCCAGTGTATTCAGGCCGGAGATATCGAGGGCCGGAAGTCCGCCGTTCTCGTTCGCCGTCGGGATACCGTAGATCCCAAACTGCTCAGGAATACCCGTGGCGGTGCCTTCCGGGCCAAAGCGCGTGGTATGCAGGTGAGCGAATCCGCCTCTCACCTGATTGATCGTGTTGGCAGTGAACACATGGGTGTATCCCGCGACGGCCTGGTCGGATTTCGCGGTCTGGAGGCCCTGCTGGAACGCGCCGCCGTCCGCAATTCCGCCAAAGATGCCCGGAATGAACTGCGGGTCATCGGCATAGCTGAAGCGGAAGAATACCTGGTCCTTTTCGGAGGGGTTGAAGTCGAACCGCATATCGAAGGCGTTGCGGTGCTCGAAGAGGCTGGGGCTATTGGAATACTGGTCCAACCCGGTGTTAGGCGCCGGGTAGAGATTTAACAGCTTAATGGCTTTCGCATCCAAGGTGGGGGCAGGGCCATTCGTAGACTTAGTGAGGTCGTTTAGGTTGCAGGCGGCCGCTGTGAAGGCCATCGTTCCGGCGGCGCAAGTTCCAAAGGGATCACGGACATAGACGGTTGTTCCCGCAGTCCCGCCCTGGGGCACAGGCACGGGCAGGCCTGTCACGTTGACATCGGTCTCCCCAGTGATGACGGCGCGCGTTGTGGCTGGATCGAGGATCGTGCCTGGAGGTATGGAGCGCCCCAGGGCGTCCGTTCTGGCCGCGCCGGCGTGTTCGGTAAGGACGTCAGAGAGGTCCGTGAAGTTGCTGCTGCGCTCTAAGGCGGTTGGAACCGTGCCGGTCAGGTTAGTGCCCTGCACGCGGCGCAGACCTTCATAGTCGCCGAAGAAGAAGAGCTTGTTCTTGAAGATCGGTCCGCCGGCGGAAGCGCCGAACTGGTTCATGCGCAACTCGCCCTTCGGGGTTCCACCGTTGTCTTCAAACCAGTCCGCGGCATCGAGTTTGTCGTTGCGAAAAAACTCCAAGGCCGCGCCGTGTAAGCTGTTGGTTCCGGATTTAATGGTTGCGTTCAGAACCGCGCCTGCGGAACGGCCCAGTTCGGCGCTGAAATCCGCTGTCTGGACCTTGAATTCCTGGATAGCGTCAAGCGGCGGCAGGATGACGAAGTTGGTTCCGTTGAGGAAGTCGACGGCGTTGGAGTTGTTATCGATGCCATCGAGCAGGTAATTGTTTTGCGCGGGGCGAAGACCGTTGGCGGAAAATGCGCCCGAGGCTGCGTTGCCGCGGGTATCGGCTTGCGGTGTCTGCATGCCGGCGCCGAGCTGGGCCAGGAAGGTAAAGTTGCGACCATTGAGGGGCAGGCTGTTGACGCTCTCCTGAGTGACGACCTGGCCGACCGAAGCTTCTTCAGTCTGCAGCAGCGGCGGAGCGGTAGTGACCTCGACGGTTTCAGTCGCGGCGCCGGGTTTGAGTTGAACGTTGACCAGGAGGTGTTGCCCGACGGCCACTTCCAGGTTTTCCTGGGTGGTCTTGGCGAACCCCTTGGCGGTCGCGGACACGGTGTAGTGTCCAATTCTGACCGGGGAAAAGAAGTACTCGCCGGAGTTGCCGGCTCGGGTTTGCAGGGTGATTCCCTGGTCCGTATTCAAGAGGGTGACTTGCGCGCCGGCTACAACCGCGCCGGAGGTGTCTTGAATCGTACCGCTGATTGATCCTTCGTCAACCTGGGCGCGTGCGAACGGGGTCGCGACCAGGAAGAGGGACAAGCATGTGAGGGTTAGATAGCCGAACTTTCTGAGGCAGCCAAAGGGTTTGCGTTTGAGGCCCATCCGAATATCCTCCGATCCTCTTGTTTTTGATTTTCGACATGGTCTGTCATGGTTCCGAAGAGAAAAGCCCGAGGGTCCTTGCCACTGGGGGGGGTAAACGAATTCACAAACTTCCCGTAAACGCTTTCTGAAGCGCGAGGATTCTAGAGCCTTGGCTGGGCGTTTGTCAACCGAAAGGTTGAGTCCATGGTTTTTCCTCGTCTTTTGATAAAACGATTGGGTACGCATATAATCCGCCCAGCCTCGATCCGGCGACCGATGACGAGGCTACACTCCGGGGAGTTTTCCTGGGGAGGTTTTTTGAAATGGGAAACGGCCTTTGCCCCGCGGCGGAGCGGGGCTCCGAGTTCGTGGTTGATGCCGGCTGCCTGGAAGACCCATCCAAGCGACGCTTTCTGCACGCGGCGGGAATGCTGATGGCGGGTCTGCTTCTTCCTGGGGCGCGAGCCAGCCAGGGCCCCCGCGCCGCGGCGGGCTCCGGACACAAGGTGGTTGTGGTGGTGATTGGCGGGGTGCGCCGGGACGAGACTTTTTCCCCGGAAGGCGAGGTGAATATCCCGCACCTGATGGGCGACCTGCTGCCCCGTTCTCTCTTTTATCGTCATGCGCGCAATGAGGGCGTGACCGCGCACTTCAACGCGATTTCAAGTATCCTGACCGGCAACTGGCAGCGGGTGGACGACTGGGGCAAGCTGGCGCCGACCAGTCCCACGCTGTTCGAACAATTCCGCAAGGGCTTGGGCGTGGACCGCGGCGGGACTTGGGTTGTGGCCAGCAACAAGGCGCTCACCAGCCTGATCGGCGCCAGTTCGGCAAGCGGCTATGGTCCGGCCTATGGCGCCAACGTGGTGTTCCCCAAGCAACTGATGCTGATGGCCGTTGCGGAGGCGTTGCGGCAGGGACGCACCGCCAACATGGCGGACCGAAGCAAGGTGGAAGCGGAACTGGAAAGCGCAATGGAAGGCAGCAACTACGAAGGGCTGGGCTGGAATGTGTTCGACGCGGCAGATCAACTCGATCCGCGGGTGCGGGCGACGATCCAGAACGCAATTGCGGGATTCGTGCACAGCGGCGGCCCGACTTCTGGAGACGAACTCACCTTCTACATGACGCGCGAGATCATGCGCAAGTTCGCTCCGCAGGTGCTGGCTGTCGCCTTGTCCGATGTGGAGGCGGCGCACTTCGGTTCATATGCGCTGCATACGGCCGGCATCCGGACCGCGGACAGGCTTGTCTTTCAGTTGTGGCAGGAGATCGAGGCCAATCCCGAGTACCGGGGGAAGACCACGATGGTGTTTTTGCCCGAATTCGGACGCGACCCGGACGGCTCATCGACCAATGGATTCTTCAATCATCGCGCCAACTCGGAATCCACGCGGGACACCTGGATGATGGTGCTGGGAGCGGGCGTGGACAGGCCGCAGACGATTGAGCGCCCTATCCGGCACATCGATCTTTGTCCAACCCTGGCCAGCCTGCTGGGCTGCCCGCTGCTGGATGCGCAGGGCCAAAGGCTGGCCGAGATTCGTGGCTAGCCGGAGCCAGGTTGAGCGGCATGGAGGGGGGTTTCTTGAGCGGGGTTGAGAGTATTCAAGGCAAGCAAACATTGCCGGCGGCGGTTCAGGATGCATTGAGCAAAGGCCTGCTCAAGCGCATCCCGTTGACCTTTCTCCCCTTCGTCAATCAGCAGCTCAGCGGGTGGGATTATCTGTTTCCCAACGAAAGGCAGTCGACGGAGCGCCTGCTTGTATTCGTCGCCAGCCTGAGCCCCGGGGAATCGACAGACCTGTTCCGGAATGTCGTCGAACTTGAGGACCGGATGGGAGTGCGCAAGTGGGAGTTCTCCACCAAGGAACAGACCATCCACAACTCGTCGCTGCTGGCCTCTTCGCCCTACTTCCAGGATTGGCGGCGGGCGGTGCAGGCGGTCTTCGACGCCGCCGATGCTCATGCGCTGAAGGCTAACCCTGCATCCGGTCAACCGGCACACAAGGTGGTTCTAATCGATATTCCCCTGGAGCTGCCGGTAGACGCGGCTACGGTTTGGCGCCGCTGGGAGGGGATCGGCCGTTCCATTAAGCTGGACCTGTCGGGCAAGCTGGACCTGTCGCGGCCGGGCAATTCCACAGCCGCCTTCGCAGCGCTGGTGGCGGGCGGGCCCAACAGCGCCGGCGGCCGCAGCGCCGGACTTCTGGATGCTGTGAAAGCCCGCCCCGATTCCTCGCCTGCCCAAACCTGGATCATTGATGCCGGGAAGGGATTGGTTGACGCTGTTCTGAGCAGCGACCCAGGGATGGCGGCCCGGCCCACCCTCATTGCGCTGGGCTTTGCCAGGCTGGAACGGTACCGGCAGAGTTTCTCGCACGAGATGAACGCCATGCCCAAGGACCTTACCGCCGCCGACCAGGTATACGATCATCTGCGCAACGCCGATGTGCTCCCGTGGTGTCCGGCTGAGGTGGCGGCGGAACCGGCCATCCGCGAGTTCGTGCGGGCCCTCTACCTGAGCGGAAACGGCGCCGTCATCTTTGGCAATTCCTTCGTCCAGTGGGCGGCGTCGGAGGCCTTCCGCCGCGCCCGTCCATCTTTTCTGGCGGCGCAATTCGGCGTGCGCAGCAAACCAAAGCCTTTTACCGGTGTGGCAGTATTCGACAACCCCGACGAGGTGAACCCGCTGAAGTCTGTCGACGACCTGCCGGGCAGCGCCATGGACGCGCAGATGCTCGCCCTCTACGTGTGGCTTGCGGCCTACCGGTATGAGGAATACCAGCGCTCCGCCGTCTGTGTCTGTCTGGCCGAGAGCCTTTCCGAGGCCTACCTGGTCGCGCCCCCGGAGTTTTCCCTTGGAGGCGCGTCGCAACCGCTTACTGTTGACCAGTTGGGCGACGCGCTTCGCTCCTGGATGGCCTGAAACCATTGAGATAGTTGGCCCGCATTGTGCCGCGGTGCTATTCTGCGGGCGACTCGCTTGCACACCGGACTTCTCAGGATGACGCCTCCCAAAAACGATCCGCGGCTCCTTTCCCGGCGAACACTTCTCAAGAGTCTTGGGGCGGCGCCCCTGATGCTGCGTGCGGCCCCGTTTTTTGGGTCTTCGTTCCTCTTCGAAACGCCCGAGGCAGCCTCCCATGGGGACTCTCAATTCCCTTTCGCCGAGATTCGATTGACGCCGCACTATCCGGCCCAATCTCCCCTGGCCGACGTGCTTGGCTTTGTTGCTCCCGGTTCCGACGAGTACATCACGGAACAATATGCGGTTGAAATCGAGCTTCTCTTCAAGCGATGGAGCCAGGCCCTCCAGGCATCTTCCCGCGATGTTTCAATCCTGTTCGATTGTCTGGATTCCTCCATCGAGGCCACAGCGCTCCGCCTGGCCAGCGAGACCCCGCTGCGTTCTGGATTCGGCATCGATGCCGTGCGCCGCCATTTCGCGGCTGAGACGGTTCACGGGCGGGAACGATTCGTGGAGCAGATCGCCGCCTGGCTGGGGCAGGAGTCTAAGGTGAAAACCGCGGAGTTTGAAATCTACTCGATCGAGCAGACGGCCGCGTCTCCGCTCTCGGTTCGCACTGAAGTTCGCTACGACATGGTCGCCGAGGCGGGCAACGGTCGGCGCGAAGAGCGGGTTGGTTCCTGGCGAATCGAGTGGGTGCGCGATGCATCCGGGGCGTGGAAGGCGCGCAAGTGGGAAGCCGGGGAAGAAACGCTGAGCATTGCGGAGGAGCCGGTGTTCCTCGACGTCACGGCCGAAGCTCTGGGCAATGAGGAGTCGTACAGAAAGCAGATGCTGCGCGGCGCCGATTATTGGCGCACGGTGCTCGATGGCGCCATCGGCATGGACGTCTACTCCAACAATGGAGTGGCCGCGGGCGACTTCGACAACGACGGCTTCGATGACCTCTATGTCTGCCAGCCGGCCGGACTGCCCAACCGCCTCTATCGCAATCGCGGCGACGGAACCTTCGACGACGTAACTGAAAAGGCCGGCGTTGGCGTGCTGGACAATACCGCGTGCGCGCTGTTCGCGGACTTTCGCAATGCCGGGCTTCAGGACCTGGTGGTGGTCTGCGGCACCGGGCCCTTGCTCTTCTTGAATCAGGGCGACGGCACGTTCCGCATCCAGCACGATGCATTCAAATTTGCACAACAGCCTCAGGGAACCTTCACCCACGCGGCGGTTGCCGACTACGATCGCGACGGGCGGCTGGACATCTATTTCTGCATGTATATGTACTACCTGGGCCTGGATCAGTATCACTACCCGATTCCCTACTATGATGCGCGCAATGGACCGCCCAACTGCCTGTTTCACAACGAAGGCAACGGAAGTTTTGTGGAACGAACCGAAGAGTCCGGCTTGAACGCGGACAACGACCGCTATAGTTTTTCCTGTGCCTGGGGCGACTCCTACTCGAATGGTCTGCCGGATCTTTTTGTGGCCAACGACTTCGGCAGTTCGCAGCTCTACCGCAACAACGGCAATGGGAGCTTTACTGTAGTTTCCCGCGAGGCCCATGTGGAGGACGTGGGGGCCGGCATGAGCTGCAGTTGGTGCGACTACGACAACGACGGAAACCAGGATGTGTATGTGCCCAGCATGTGGGAGGCGGCCGGCCAGCGTGTTTCAGGGCAGAAGCAGTTTCACGAGAATGCGCCGCAGAAGATCCGCGAACTCTATCAGCGGCACGCGCGCGGCAATGCACTTTATCGCAACCTGGGAAGCGGGAAGTTTGAAAACGTCGGCCGCCGGGCCGGTGTTGAAATGGGCCGCTGGTCCTGGTCCTCGGACTTCTGGGACTTCGATCACGACGGCTATTCCGATCTCTATGTCGCGAACGGCTACATCTCCTCGGTGGACCGGGACGACATGGCCAGCTTCTTCTGGCGCCAGGTGGTTGCAAAGTCGCCAGAGGATGCAACCGCGGCTCTGGCCTACGAGCATGGCTGGAATGCCATCAACGAATTGATCCGCTCGGACCACACCTGGCACGGCTATGCGCGAAACGTTCTGTTCGCCAACAATCGCGACGGCACTTTTTCCGAGATCTCAGGCCCTTCGGGGCTGGACTTCATCGAGGACAGCCGCACCTTTGCCTTGGCCGACCTGGATCACGACGGGCGGCTGGAGTTGATTCTCAAGAATCGGAACGCGCCCCAACTGCGCATTCTGCACAACGCGATGAAGGAGATTGGACACTCGATCGCTTTTCGCCTGCGCGGGCATCAAAGCAACCGTGACGCCATTGGAACGGCGGTCACCGTGGAAGCCGGCGGCCTGCGCCAGACCAAGTATCTTCAGGCTGGAACCGGCTTTCTGGCCCAGCACTCGAAGGAACTGTTCTTCGGCGTCGGCAAGGCGGAAGGAACCGTGAAGGCCACCATCCGCTGGCCCAACGGACTGGTCCAGCATTTTGCCGACCTGCCTTTGAATCACCGCATCGAGATCGAAGAAGGTTCGGCGGCATTTGCGGCCAAGCCGTTCGCCGCGCCGGCGCTGGCCTACGCGCAGGCAGGGGCGCCGGCGATTGTGGAACCGCTGCCGTCGCAGGCAGGCACGTGGCTCATTGACCCTTTGAAGGCGCCCGGGTTTTCGCTCCCCGACCGGTCGGGCAACCTGCGGCAGCTCCGCTCCTTGCAAGGGTCCCTGGTGCTGCTCACCTTTTTCGCCACGACCGCGCAGTCCTCCCTTGACCAGTTGCGGGTCCTCAATCGGCGTCGAAGCGAACTTGCAGCAAGCCAGCTTCAAGTGCTGGCGGTAAGCGTTGACCAGGCGGCCGATCGCGAGGCCGCGCGCTCCTTCGCAACGCAGGAGGCGTCTTCGCTTACGGTTCTCTTTGCCACGGAAGAAGTGGCGGGCATCTACAACATCATCTACCGTCACCTCTTTGACCGCCGCAGGGACCTCGGAATCCCGACCTCTTTTCTGCTGGATGGCGAGGGCATGATCGTCAAGGTGTATCAGGGGCAAGTAGACATGCAACTCCTGGTTGAGGACGTGAAGTCTGTCCCGACCACCCGGACGGACCGTTTGCGCCGGGCGACTCCGTTTCCCGGAACCGTCTTCCAGAGCACGTTCGAGCGCAATGACTTTACCTATGGCGTGGCGCTGTTTCAGCACGGCTACCTGGAGCAGGCTGCGGAGTCCTTTCAACAAGTCGTGGCCGCCAAGCCGGAAGATCCTGACGCCTATTACAACCTGGGCACGCTGGCCCTCAGACGAAATGATTTCACTGCCGCGCGCCAATATCTGGAGCAAACCCTGAAGCTGCGTCCGAATTACCCGGAGGCGTGGAACAATCTCGGCATGATGGCCGCCCAGGAAGGCCGCCCCGAGGAGGCCATTGAGAACTTTCAGCACTCGCTTGAACTCCGGCCGAAGTACGCCATCGCACTGCTCAATCTGGGCAATGTCTACAGGAGGCAGCGCGATTTCGCCAAGGCGGAGGAGACCTTGCGGCACGCGCTCGAGCTCGAGCCCGATGACGCGGAGGTTAGTTACAGCCTCGGCATGCTCTACGCGCAGCAGGATCAGAGGGCGAACGCGGCGGAGTATTTAGAGAGAGCGGTTTCCCTGCGTCCCGCATATCCTGAAGCCTTGAACAACCTGGGCGTCCTCTATGTCAGAGAGCAGGATTACCAAAAGGCAGAAGAGGAGTTCAGAATTGGCATCCGCGTGGCTCCGAATTATGACCAATCGTATCTCAATCTTGCCCGCCTCTGCGCGATGCGCGGAGACAAGGACAAGGCCCGAGAAGTGTTGCGGGACTTGCTCCGCATCCAACCCGGGAATGCGGGCGCGCAGCGGGCTCTGGAGAGGCTCGAATGATCGCCTTCCGGAGGGGTGTAGACGGCGTTGGCCAGGCTGGAATCGTAGCGCGTACCTTTGCCAGGGCGCCAGGAACGTAAATTCGAGCGCTGCAGGCGTGACCATGAACAGGACTGGCCAGCGCGGCCTTTTCCGGGTGTGCATCGGACTTTATAATTGCGGCCATCTATGATTATCCCGCGGCGGCGATTTCTCGGATCCTCCACCTTGGCGCTCGGCAGCACGCTGAGCGATGCCCTGGCAACCCCGCTTTGGAAATGGACTCATTCGCTGGTCGTGGAAGCCGCCGCATCGGAGTCAGCATCTTCGCCGATTCAGTTTGTGGATGTGGCGCAGCAAGCCGGATTGACCATCGCCAACGTGTGGGGCGGCATTGAGCACAAGCGGTCCATCATTGAGACCAAGGGAAGCGGGCTGGCCTTCTTCGATTTCGACCATGACGGCTGGCTCGATATCTACCTCACCAACGGCAATCGGCTCGACACGCAGTGGCCGGCGGGCAAGGCGCCGACATCGCATCTTTACAAGAACAATCGGGACGGCACCTTTACCGACGTAACGGAGAAGTCAGGACTGCGGCGCACGGGCTGGCAGACCGGCGTGTGCGTAGGCGACTACGACAACGATGGATGGGACGATTTGTTTTGCTGTTTCTGGGGTCATAACATCCTGTTTCATAACAACGGAAACGGCACCTTTACCGATGTAACTCACAAGTCCGGGCTTTATCGGGAGCAAGGCCGCTGGGGTTCCGGCTGCACCTTTCTGGATTACGACCGTGATGGCCACCTGGATCTTTTTGTGTGTAACTACATCAAGCTGGACCCGGACAAGATTCCCTCCGCCAGCGACATGAGTTATTGCCAGTGGAAGGGCGTTCCCATTATGTGCGGTCCGCGCGGTCTTCCCGGCGACACGAACATTCTTTATCGCAACAACGGGGACGGAACGTTTACGGATGTTTCAGAGAAGTCGGGAATATTGAAGCCCGGGCCGCGCTACTCGATCACGGCGACTTCGTATGATTTCGACAACGACGGGTGGCCGGACATTTATATTGCGGTTGACTCGGAGCCGAGCATTCTGTTCCGGAACAACCATGACGGCACGTTCACCGATGTGGCCGTGATGGCGGGTTGCGCCTACAACGACGACGGACACGAGCAGGCCGGCATGGGGCTGGCGGTGGCCGACTACGACTGCGACGGCTGGTTCGACATCTTCAAGACCAACTTCGTGGACGACACGGTCAACCTCTACCACAGCAACGGCGACGGAACCTACAGCGATGTCTCCTCTTCGTCGGGTGTGGGCATTAACAACCGCTATGTCGCGTGGGGCTGCGGCTTCATCGACTATGACAACGACGGCTGGGCGGACATCGTTCAGGTCAACGGGCACGTCTACCCGGAAGTTGACGCCTACAACTTCGGCGAGTCCTTCAAGAATCCGAGGATTGTCTACAAGAACCTCGGCAACGGGCGTTTCAAGGATGTTTCTCAGGATCTGGGCCCCGGCATCAGCGAGCGCTTTTCCAGCCGCGGCGCCGCATTTGGAGACTATAACAACAACGGGTGCATGGATATTCTGGTCTTGAATCTGAACGATCTGCCTTCGCTTCTCCGCAATGACGGGGGCAACCGGCAGAACTGGATCAAGATCAAACTGTTGGGGACCAAGTGCAACCGCACCGCCATTGGAGCGCGGGTACGGGTTACCACCGGCAAGCATACCCAGATGGACGAGGTGCATAGCGGCACCAGCGTGATGTCACAAAGCGACTTGCGCCTTCATTTCGGGCTGGGCAAGGCGGAGACGGTGGATTCGATCGAGGTAAAGTGGCCGACCACGCAGAGGATCGAACTGTTCAAGCAGGTCAAGGCCAACCAGATCCTGACCATTCGCGAGGGCGACGGCATCGTTGCGACGTTCAAACCGGGACCGGCATAGCGCGCCTTACGAGCCTACCCGTAAATTGTCTGCTGCGGTGGTGAAGTGTCCAAAGAGGTATCATGGCGGCGTCCACTTCGCCAGGACCGGTGCGTGGGCCGGGAGGCCCGCGCTACAGCCGACCGGGAGGTCGGCGCTAGTCGCTTACGGATAAATTGTAAATCTTCAGGGGGCGGACGGGTAAGCCGGTTGTCCTGGGATAACAACCAGGAACTGCTTCACCTCGCGCCTTTCCTGCTCGACGGCAGCGGCCTGCCGCTTCTTGATTTCGTCGTGGGACTCAAATTCCTTCTGGGCCTTGCCAGGCTCGCCAAGTCGATCGTAAGCAACTCCCAGCCGATAGTGGGCGTCGGCTAACTGGGGGTTCACCTCGATTGCTTTTTGATAGAAGCCGATCGCTTTCCTCAAGTTACCTTGCGAGGCATAGAGAATTCCCAGTTGCAGATAAGCATCGGCGCACTTGTCATCGATGGAAATGGCCTTCGACAGCAGCGCTTCCACCCTTTGCACAACGCTCTCGTTGGCCATTTTCTCCGGACTTTTCCAAAGGGCAATGGCGTAAAAATAGTTGGCTTGGGCGTTCTGAGGCTGCTCGAGGACAAATCGCGCCAGTTTCTGCTCAACGCAGGTGAGTGGGTGGGGTGCGGCCATCTCAATCTTGCCCATGAAGACATAGGGCTCGGGGTCTGCCGGATTCAAATCGGATGCATCGCAGAAGCGCTGGGCCGCTTCATCGTAGCGAGCCCCCGCAAACAAAGCCGCGCCGAGCGCAGACAGCATTCTGGCTGATTTGGGATATGCCTTTGCTCCTTCTAGAAAAACCTGCCGCGCTTGCCATATGGCGCGGTGAACCAGCAGTTCGGAGCCCCACTCGAAGTAGTTCTGCTCGCTCGGGTCCATGCGCACAGCCGACTCGAATTCGTGGACGGCGGCCAGAGGGTCGTCCAGCGCCTCGTCGATCTCTGCCGCGAGCCGGTCGAAGTCCGCGGTCTCCCCATGCGCCAGAAGTTGGCGAACGCAGAGGCGGGCTTGCGCGAAGTCGCCGGCTCCTCTGAAGGCCTGCGCCAGGTCAAAGTCGTCCTCTTGATTCCCCGGATCGAGCGCGGAGGCGGTTTTGAGAAGCGGGATCGCCTCAGCATATCGGGCGGCCAGGAGATAGAGTTTGCCGAGCCGGTGGTTTGCTTCGGCGTCTCTTGGAGCGGCGGCGAGCTTTTCGCGCAACTGGCCTTCAGAATCACTGGATTGGGCTCCGTAGCCGGTTGAACTTGCCGCGTGTTGAGCATTGTCACGGGGCTTGAGCGTGACGGTTTCGCGCACCAGAGCTTCGCTGGTGCGCAAACTGGAATCCGATCCATGGCCGCCCGCCGCAGTCCAGTCCGTCACTCCCGCAATGGTGAAATTCGGCTTGTCTTCGAATTCCATTGCCTGGGTCGCGGGGAATGGAGTTGCGCCGGGGCTGGCAGGACCGCCTGCCGCACCACTGAGGACCAGACGGACCTGCGCCGGGTTTCCGGGGGGCGAAGCAACGACGTTGGCGACACGGCAGAGCAGTCCCGACTTCTCCGCGGTGAGTGCGTAGCTGCCGGCGCTCAGGCCTGAAAACGCAAAGGCTCCCGCGGCATTTGTCCTCGTTTCGACGGAGCCGGCAACATCCTTCTGCTCAAGCCGAACCGCAGCATCCCCGGCCGGCTTGCCCGCGGCGTCAACGACGGTTCCCTGGATCGTCAGCGCGTGGGACATTTGCCCAGGAGGGCTTTGCGCAGACCCGGGCGGAATCGACAGGCACAGCAGCGCCGCGACAAAAGCGCGCCTTATCCGAATCCACCAGCGGGCGCTGGCTCGAGAGGAGGACCGGGCGTTGTGTAAACCACTGGCGATGAAGCTCAAATTTCCAACCTCGAACGGCCGGCCTGGATGTTCTCTCCTGGTTCCGATGCGCAACGGCTCGTTCCGCGATGAAGCCATATGCTTCGGCAGGAAGAATAGTGCAATTCTACAACCGCTCCTCGCGCTGCCGAGTACCTCGGCGGTTTCTTGCAGGGCGATCGCAGGAAGATCCGATTCGCGGATCGATGGTTTCGTTTCTGCCCTACGGGGCGAGAGTTCGTGCCTGGATTCGAGTCCCAGGGCTGCGCTTCGCTTGGCCCTGGGCTATTCTCGTCTCCTCCCTCCGGGATGAGGCACGGTCATCGACCCGAACTGACGGCAAAGAGAGCCCTAAAGCGGTTCCACAATTCCCATGCCCTTTGTGGGGCTGCGAAGGGTGCTTTTCCTGATGAAAAAGGCACTTGGGGGCTGTGGCTCCTGGGTACAGCAATTGTGGAACCGCTGTATTCGGCAACAGAAGATGTTCCTTCGATTGCCGTGCGGTTTCTTGCTACCCCCAATCGGCTCCAACTCCGCGGAACAAGTTACGCCAGCTTCTTCAACTCAGGATACCGGGTGTAGATGCGCCGTTGATCGTCAGAATTCAGTTGTCCCAGCCGGATCGGCTTGTCCTGAGGCCGCGTGCCCTTCTGGTTCAGAACGTTCATCAGGCTCCATTCCCGCTGCAGTGCTCGCGGTTCACTGGCGGGCAGATCATACCGGGTAAAGTCGATCACCATGACTGGGCTCCCTGTCGTCCAGTTATTGAGCAGTCCCAGCCGAAACTCGCGATTCATAAACCACTGGATTTCCAACTCCTTTTCCGATCCGGGCGCCCCGGTTCCACGGGCATCGAACCGATCATTGAGCGACGCGTTGCTGGACGTATGCTTGCGCCACTCCAGGCCAAACCTTCCTTCGGTGAGCATCTGTGCGTCCGGCCATCTGTCCTTGACGGCCTGCAGCCACCAGGCCAGGTCCTCGTGGTGACCGACCGATACCTCCCAGATTCCTGTCACCCAGGCAAATCCGTTCAGTGCGTGGCCCTGGTCAAAGTGCATTGCGGTGCTATCCATCATCTCCTTGCGCCCCGCTTCCTTTCCCAGGTTTCCCACGGTCTCGATGGGGCCTATGCCCAGGCGGCTGTTGAACCCTCCCTCAAAGCCATTGCGGCGGGCGGCCAGAAAATCGCACGTCCAGCCGTCGAGGCAGACGCAGTCAATAAAATCCGCCGCTCCCTGGGCCGGTTTCAGGTAGTGCTCTCGACTTGGATAATAGGGATAGCAGATGCCGCCGTCGCCATCTCCGTTGTCGATGCCGTGCTGGCTCCAGATCTGGCCCTGGCAAACATGAATGCCTTCTTCGGCAGCAAGGAAGTGTTGATTCTCCGCATCCATGAAGCCGGCGACCAGGGACTCCGGACGATATCCGTCGCCCACCATTCCCGAAATCAATTGAAGCGCCTTGTGAATCGTCACCCGGTTGTGTTCGCGGGTGTCAAACATGGGTGCGAAATAGCCCCCGGGGATGAAGGTGATCTCGTCGCCATACCGTTCGTGATAGGAGGCGAGCAGGCGCCGCGCATCCTTGTACTGCTGCCGTGTGTCGTTCAGCGCCAGCCAGCTAATCGCCCAGGTCATTCTGCCCTCGGGGCAGCCGCGCGCAAAGGCTTCGCGGCGTGACCGGATATGCGCCGGGGTGTTGTCCGCTGCCTCGTCTTCCCCGATAGAACGGTTGGGAGTCACCTCGATCTGGTTGACCCGCACAACCGAGACATGGGTCACAAATCGGCCCTGTAGAGCGGATTGGCCCGCGCTCGAGGCAAGCGCATTTTTTCCAGCAGGCGCAAGCGCCAGAGAGACCGCGGAACCCGCTGCCCTGTTGATGAACGTTCGTCTGGTCCAGAAATGATCCATTGCATTCCTTCGAAATTCCGCAGCCTGCTACGAAGCATTCCGCGGAGATTTTTCTTTCCGCAGGAATTCTACGGAAGGATACGTCATCTTGTCTGGGTTTGTGCGGGGCAAATCCGGTGACTGAAGGGCTTGCTAGAATATCTGACGTATACGAAGCTCGTTCAGTTCATGGGGAGGCGGATTTCGCTTCACTGACGATCTTTCAGGCCGCATGGCGTTTGCCGGCACTGATCCGGCCTTTGGCAGGTAAACCAAACTGTATGGCTGGGCTGGACAGATTGAAGTCACACGACGGCTTTGACGAGATCGGTGCCCAAACCTGGAGCGACGATCCGCTATCCGGACCTTCGACAAGTGTTCACCCAAGGAGACGTCCGAGCGACAACGAATGTGAGCTGGCTAGCCCATAGTTTCGGTTGGGCGGTTAACGACCCGGAGGAGACCGGATGCCATATCATCGCGGGTCTGCCCTCAGGGCGCGAGTGAACTATGGCAGGTTCCGGCCGAATGCGACGCCTACCTGCCAGAATGATCGTGGGAACCTGATCTTGCCCGCTTGAGCTTGAGAATGGAGGTTTGGGGTGGATGTTGGGCGAAATGTTCCAAGGTGCGTTGCATTTCGGCGAGAAGCTCATCCGCCATTTTTCTAGTGAAGCCGTGGCGAATGAGTATGCGCTGGATGACGAGATCTTCGCGGTTGGGCGGCAGGGAATAAGCGGGAACAAGCCAGCCTCGCTCACGCAATCGATCGGCAAAACCGTAGAGCGTGAAGTCCGACGATGCGGAATCCTTCAATTCCCAGCAAAGCCCCGGGATTCCGCCGTGCCCGTCATAAATGATGTTGAAGGGCCCGAACGCGGCAATTCTTTCGGCGAGGTAGCGGCCTAGCTTGTAACACTCGGTTTGGATTTCGCGGTAACCCTGTCTTCCCAAGCGCAGGAAGTTGTAGTACTGGCAGATGATTTCGCCGCCGGGCCGGGAGAAGTTGAGCGCGAAGGTTGGCATGTTGCCGCCCAGGTAGTTGACATCGAAGATTAACTCTTGTGGAAGGTCGTGCTTTTCGCGCCACAGCACCCAGCCGACGCCAAGCGGGGCCAGACCAAATTTGTGGCCGGAAGCATTGATGGATTTCACGCGGGGCAGGCGGAAATCCCAAAGAAGATCCGGCTGTGTGAAGGGGGCCAGGAAGGCGCCGCTGGCTCCGTCGACATGGATGGGGATGTCGAGCCCGCTTTCGGCCTGGAAGTTGTCGAGGGCAATGCTGATTTCACGTACCGGCTCGAACTGGAGGGTGAAAGTTACACCCAAAGTGACGATGACGCCGATGGTGTTTTCGTCGCAGCGCTTGAGCACTTCTTCGGGAGTCAACAGGAGGCGATCGCCTTCCATGGGGACTTCGCGGATTTCGACGTCGAAGTAGCGGCAAAACTTGTGCCAACAGACCTGGACCGGGCCCATGACCAGATTCGGCGCATCGGTGGATTTGCCTTTGGCACGCTGCCGTTTGCGCCAGTTCCATTTGAGTGCCAGGCCACCCAGCATGGCGGCTTCGCTGGAGCCGGTGGTGGAGCAGCCGATGGTGCTAGCGGCTTCCGGCGAGTTCCAGAGATCCGCGATCATGTGGACGCAGCGCTCTTCGATCGCAGCGGTCTGCGGGTACTCATCCTTGTCGATCATGTTCTTGTCGGCGGACTCGTCCATGAGCTGCTTCACTTCTGGTTCGATCCAGGTGGTGCAGAACGTGGCGAGGTTTTGCTGGGAGTTGCCGTCGAGAACGAGCTGATCGTGGATGGTCTGGTAGACAGCCTGCGGTTCCAGGCTCGCGTTGGGGAACTCGTAGCTCCCTGTCTTGTCGTTCAGGATTTCCGATTCGATTTGGTTCGTGGGAGCGGCATTGAGTTCCCTGGTGTTATGCAGAGGCATAGGTCCTCTCGTGCTTCCAAAGTGGGGCGCTTTTCGGGAGCGGCGTCCTCAGGTTTCCTTGTCTTGTGGCAGCGGTTCGAATATCTCGGAAAGCGCAGCCACTCGCCTTGACGCAGCACACGATTGCGCCGCATCGAGGCGAGTGCCTTCAAATTCCAAACAGCGAAGAGACTTCTTTCAAAGTATGCGCAGCAAGTGATTGCCTGCGCGATAAGCCGGTAGGCTAGCGCTCGTGCTTCTGCCAATGAAGCATTTCGTGATCGTCCACGACGATCTTTGCGGGCAGGGTCAATCCGCAGGTCTTGCAGATCAGGACTTCCCTGCCAATTTCCCAATGGGTGCATGACTTGCATTTACAAACCAGAAGTTCGATTTCCTTCTTGTCGCTCATTTACAGCCTCCTGAATTCTTCCTTAACTTCGCGCACGAAATCGTTGAATTGCGGCGTGGATGTTATACCCGGCTTCCAGCAGAGTTCGCGATCAATCAAATTGTACTGCTTGACGATGCGCGAGCCGGGCAGCTGATCTCCATGTTCGTCGCTGGATCGGCCCATGAGCCAGAGATGGTCAGCCACCGTACATGCGGCGGCAACATCGTGCGTCACGACGATAATGGTGTTTAGCTCGTCCATGTCGGAGACCTTGGCGATCAGGTCGGCAGTCTTGTCCAGCATGATCAGGTCGAGGCCGGAGAACGGCTCGTCCATGAGCAGGAAATGCTCGCTGCACAGGATTTGCTGAATGATGGCGCAGCGTTGCCGCTGGCCGCCCGACAACTGAGCAGGATACAGGTTGTACTTGTCTTCCAGGCCAAACTCCGTGAGCATCGCCATGACCTTATCATGAGCGACCTTCGCATCCTTTTCCTTTTTCCTTGCGCCCAGCATCAGGTTGCCGAGCACGGTACGATGTTCGAAGAGCGGATAGCTCTGCGCCACCACGCCAACTTCGCCGGCCCGCACCGGACGATCGAATCCGTTGACCGAGACCCGGCCCGAGCTGGGCGCGTGCAGGCCCGCGATGATGCGGAACAACGTCGTCTTGCCGCACCCGGAAGGACCGAGAATGCCGACCACTTGTCCCTGCACCCGGCCGGGCACGATGATGTCCTTCACCTCCGCGGTCACGCCGCTCAACACCGGACGGCCATCGTAATCAAGAGAAACATTGTCGATCCTCAACAATGTCTTGCCGAAGCTGTATGAAGGGATCGCCATTAATTTCGCTCCAGCGTCAATGCCGCATACGGGCAAACGAGACTCTTGAATACGCCGATGCTGTAGTCCTGAAACAGGCCCAGTAGGAGGATGGTCAACTGAATCGCAAATACCGCGGCCAGCCGGAAGTGGTGGTTCTGGTCGAGCAGAATAGTACCCACGCCGCCCTCGGAGCGAACAATGCCTTCCACCATGGTCAGCATCATCCAGCCGATCGCCGCATTCTGACGGAGAACGTCGAAGACCTTGTCGATCTGGTTAAGAACGACAACTTCCCAAACCACGCGCCACTCACCCATGCGCAGCGTGCGCGCCAGGTCGAACATCTCCTTGGGGATGCCGTTGATGACATCGGCCATTCCAGTGACAAAAAATACTGAAACCGAAAAGACCAGCAGGGAGAGTTTCAGTTGATGCCCGCTTCTGGCCATCAAGGT
>Ga0182014_10003300_pt1 | contig 19517 bp, 13 predicted proteins | sample 612S2DmetaG_FD_120489 | JGI IMG/M metagenome (GOLD analysis project Ga0182014, IMG submission 120489) | Permafrost microbial communities from Stordalen Mire, Sweden - 612S2D metaG | ecosystem: Environmental > Terrestrial > Soil > Wetlands > Permafrost | place: Sweden: Stordalen | collected... | reverse complement strand
CGCTCGAACTGGCCGGTGTTGCGCTCGTTGATGCGGAAGTAGGTGGACAGCTCCATCGGGCAGCGCACGCCCGGCGGCACATAGACGAACGAGCCGTCGGAAAACACCGCCGAATTCAGCGTCGCGAAATAATTGTCCGAGGTCGGCACCACCGTGCCGAGATATTTCTTCACCAGCTCGGGATGTTCGCGGATCGCCTCCGAGATCGGCATGAAGATCACGCCGGCCTGCTTCAGCTCCTTCTGGAACGTGGTGGCAACCGAAACCGAATCGAACACGGCATCGACCGCGATGCGCCGCTCGCCCAATCCTTTTGCGCCATCTTGGCGAACGACGCCTTCCAGCACTTCCACCTCGCGCAGGGGAATGCCGAGCTTCTCATAGGTCTTGAGGATTTCCGGATCGATCTCGTCCAGCGAGGCGACCTGCTTCTTCGGCTTCGGCGCCGAGTAGTAATAGAGATCCTGGTAATCGATCTTGGGATAATCGACGCGCGCCCAGGTCGGCTCGGTCATGGTCAGCCAGCGGCGATAGGCCTCCAGCCGCCACTCCAGCATCCAGGCCGGTTCGTTCTTCTTCGCCGAGATGAAGCGGACGGTATCTTCCGATAGCCCCTTCGGGGCCTTGTCGGACTCGATGATGGTCTCAAACCCATATCGATATTGATCGACGTCGATCCGGCGCACCCGATCGACGGTCTCTTGTACGGCCGCCATTCTCTTCCTCCGCTCGCGGTTTCAAGGACCGCGGTGGATCAATTCCGGTAGTCTATTACGATGTTTCCCGGAGGAAATCACCTGCTTAGAACCGTTCAAGCTGTGTTTCGTCGTTTCCCTTAGTTAAGGTACGCGAGAGCTTTCGCCAAGCCTCAAGGCAGTGATCGACATCCGCGTCCGAGGTGGACCAGCCCAGACTGAGGCGCACCGCTCCCTGCGCAAGCCCGCGCCCCAGCCCCATGGCCTCCAGCACATGCGAGGCCTGCACCTTGCCCGAGGAACAGGCGGAACCTGAAGACACAGCGATCCCGGCCAGATCGAAGCCGATCACGGCGGTTTCGGCCTTGAGGCCGGGAACCGTGAACAGCGTGGTATTGGGCAGCCGCGGCACGTCATCGGAGAAGATCAGGATGCCCGGGGTCTGCCGCAACCCGCTTTCGAGCCGGTCCCGCAGGCCCTGGAGCCGGACGGCATCTTCTTCCAGCGTCGCCATGGCGGCCTTCACGGCGGCCCCGAAACCGGCGATTCCCGCCACATTCTCGGTACCGGCCCGGTGCCCGAGTTCCTGGCCGCCGCCGCGCAGCAGTGGTTCAAGTCCCTGCACCCCCTCGGCCAGAATGAGCGCCCCCACGCCCTTGGGACCGCCGATCTTGTGCGCAGAAACCGTCACCAGATCGGCCCGCATCACCTTGATATCGAAAGGTATCTTGCCGAGCGCCTGGATCGCATCGACATGCAGCAGGCCGCCCGCGGCGTGGACAATGCCGGCCACTTCGGCGATCGGCTGCACCGCGCCGGTCTCGTTATTGGCCAGCATCACCGACACCAGCGCAGGCGGTCCTTCCGCAAGCCTGCCGCGCAGCTGGTCAAGAAGCACCAGTCCCGAAGGCGATACGCCAACGCTGCTGATGGCATCAATGGCAAACCGCCCGCCCGCGAGCACCGAGGCATGCTCGATGGCCGAAACCACGAGCCGCCGGACCGGAGGCTCCGCCCCCCGCCGCAACCCCGGCGCCAGCGCCAGCGCGTTGGCCTCGGTACCGCCCGAGGTGAAAGTGACGTTGCGCGCCAGCGCCCCCATGGAGCCAGCGACCCTCGTGCGCGCCTCCTCGACCAGCCGGCGGGCCTGGCGGCCCTCGGCATGAACCGAGGACGGATTGCCGGCGAGATCCCATGCCGCGGCCATCGCCTCCCGCGCCTCGGGGCGAAGCGGGGTGGTGGCATTCCAGTCGAGGTAAACGCGATCAGGCATGGGGTGCGATAATACCTTAAAAAGCTCAACGTTCACAAAAGCGCGTTTGGCCGCAAGCTTGTCGGCGGGGCCCCGATCTCCCGACAATTGGCGATCCCGGCCGCTGCCGGCAACGCAAGCTCTAACACTTTGAATGTGCTTCCGGATGTTCAATATGCTTGCTTTTGGCCCCTCGCCTCATGCTAGAACGCGGCCTCCAGTTCACCCGGCGCCGTTCCCGCATCGCCCGACGACGTCTGATCAGCCCCCTTATCTTCGCGAGCTTCCGTCTGCCGAAGTCCAGATGAAGCCAGCACCAAGTCGGTTGATTTTGCCAAGGACCACCAATGCCTGAAGTCATTTTCACCGGCCCCGCAGGCCGCCTCGAAGGCCGTTACCACCCGGCGAAGCAGAAGAACGCGCCGATCGCGATGGTGCTGCATCCGCATCCGCAGTTTCACGGCACGATGAATCACCAGATCATCTACCAGTGCTACTACGCCTTCGCGCATCGCGGCTTTTCGGTGCTGCGCTTCAATTTCCGCGGCGTCGGCCGCAGCCAGGGATCGTTCGATCACGGCACCGGCGAATTGTCGGACGCGGCCTCCGCGCTCGACTGGGCGCAGACCATCAATCCGGAAGCGCGCGCCTGCTGGGTCGCCGGCTTCTCGTTCGGCGCCTGGATCGGCATGCAGCTCCTGATGCGCCGGCCGGAGGTCGAGGGTTTCATTTCGATCGCGCCGCCCGCCAATCTCTACGACTTCTCGTTCCTGGCGCCCTGCCCGTCCTCGGGCCTGATCGTGCATGGCGAGAAGGATGCCGTGGTGCCGCCGAAAGACGTCAACACGCTGGTCGAGAAACTGAAGACCCAGAAGGGCATCGTGATCGATCAGCAGATCATTCCCGGCGCCAACCATTTCTTCGACGGCAAGCTGGAGCCGCTGATGGAAACGGTGACCGGCTATCTCGACATGCGGCTGGCCAACGTTCGCTGAGGCGACGACATCTCCGGGTGGCCAATGCTCACGGCCGCGCAATCACCCCGCCGGTCATCGGGATCGGCACGCCGGTCGTGGCGGGATAGCTGAGCGGCAGGCCCTTTAGCCCCCGCGCCGCGAGAAACCCGAACGCTTGCGCCTCGATCGCGTCGGCGGACCAGCCCAGCGCGTCGGCGGCTTCCACGGTAGCGGGCGCGAGGCGCTCGCGCAGCATCCGCAGCATCGTCAGATTGCGGGCGCCGCCGCCGGCCACGATCCAGCTGTTCGGCGCCTTCGGCAATAGCGGCACGATCCGGGCGATGGCTTCCGCCGTCAGCGCCGTCAGCGTCGCCGCTCCGTCGGCCGGCGACATCTCGCGCAAGCTCAGCGCGGCAAAATCGTTACGGTCGAGCGATTTCGGCGGCGGCGCCGCAAAGAAGGGATGCTGCAGCGCCCGCCTCACCCACGCCACGTCGACCCTGCCTTGCGCGGCCATGCGGCCCTCGCAATCGAACGGCTTGCTCATGGTGCGCAGCATGTGATCGTCGAGCAGCGCGTTGCCGGGCCCGGTGTCGCAGGCGATCAGGGTATCGGCGCCGTCGATATAGGTGATGTTGGAGACGCCGCCGATATTGACCACGACCAGCGGCCCCTCCCGCTCCAGCGACTGCGCCAGCGCGCGGTGATAGACCGGCACGAACGGCGCGCCCTGCCCGCCGGCGGCGACGTCGGCGGCGCGGAAATCATGCATGACCGGGATGTGGATGGCCTTGGCGAGTGCTGCGGCGTCGCCGATCTGCACCGTCATCTTCTGCTCGGGACGATGCAGCACGGTCTGGCCGTGAAAGCCGACGATATCGATATCCTCACAGGTGATGCGGTTCTGCGCGGTGAAGGCGGCAACCGCCTCGGCATGGGCTGTCGTGACGGCGCGCTCGGCCTCGCGCAGGATGCCCGGCCGCGCATCGCGCCGCTGCAGGTTGACCGCCTCAGTCAGGGCCTGGCGCAGCAGGTTGCGTTCCTCCGGGGTGTAGGGCCGGTAGCCGGACGGCCCGAACGCCTTGACCCTGCGGCCGTCGGTTTCGATCAAGGCGACGTCGACCCCGTCGAGCGAGGTGCCGCTCATCAGACCGATCGCCGTCAACATCATGGTCATGGTGCCTTCGCAAGCTTCCTGCTGCCCTGACGCCCTGCTTGTATCGGACAAGCACATCTTATAATGCCACAGCGCGGCTTGGCGCGGCAGCCCGCCCGGTCAGGGTTGCCGCAAATCCGTGAAAATACCGTGAAATTAGAATGATCAGAGTCGCACACAAATGACTGTATTTAAATCGGATTTCCTGAACGTTTTACAGGAACGCGGCTTCATCCACCAGTGTTCCGATTTCGAGGGCCTCGACGCGCTCGCCGCCAAGGGCGAGGCGATCGCCTATGTCGGCTACGACTGCACCGCGCCGTCGCTGCATATCGGCAACTACCTCACCATGATGATGCTGCACTGGCTGCAGGAGAGCGGCAACAAGCCGATCACCCTGATGGGCGGCGGAACCACCATGGTCGGCGATCCCTCCGGCAAGGACGAATCGCGCGCACTGCGCAGCGTCGCGGAGATCGAGGCCAACAAGGCCAGCATCCGCGGCGTGTTCGCCAAGGTGTTGCGCTACGGCTCCGGCGCCAGCGACGCGGTCATGCTCGACAATGCCGAATGGCTGACCAGACTGAACTGGATCGAGATGCTGCGCGACATCGGTCGGCACTTCTCGGTCAACCGCATGCTGACGATGGACTCGGTGCGGCTGCGGCTGGAACGCGAGCAGGAGATGAGCTTCATCGAGTTCAACTACATGGTCTGCCAGGCCTACGACTTCGTCGAGCTGTCGCGGCGCGTCGGCTGCCGGCTGCAGATGGGCGGCTCGGACCAGTGGGGCAACATCGTCAACGGCGTCGACCTCGGCCGCCGCATGGGCACGCCGCAATTGTTCGCGCTGACCACCCCGCTGCTCACCACCGCCTCGGGCGACAAGATGGGCAAGACCGCCAAGGGCGCGGTCTGGCTCAACGCCGATGCCTTCAGCCCCTATGATTTCTGGCAATACTGGCGCAACGTCGAGGACGCCGACGTCGTCAAATTCCTGAAACTGTTCACGGTGCTGCCGATCGCCGAGATCGCCAAGCTCGCGGCTTTGGGCGGCTCGGAGATCAACGAGGCCAAGAAAGTGCTGGCGACGGAAGCGACCGCGCTGCTGCACGGCCGCGACGCGGCCAATGCCGCCGCCGAAACCGCCCGCCAGACCTTCGAGGAAGGCACCATCGCCGAAGACCTCCCCACCGTGGGGATCGCGCGCGGCGAGCTCGAGGCCGGGGCCGGCGTGCTGGCGCTGTTCGTCAAGGCGGGGCTGGTGGCCTCGAACGGTGAGGCGCGGCGCCAGATCAAGGGCGGCGGATTGCGCGTCAACGATCTCGCGGTCACCGACGAGAAGATGGTGCTGACATCCGGGGATCTCACCCCGGAGGGCGTGATCAAGCTCTCGCTCGGCAAGAAGCGCCACGTCCTGCTCAAGCCTGCATAGGCGTATTCGTTCCAGACCCTTGCTCCCGGAGGCGGAAACGCGCTCCCTTGCGGGCATGAACGAGAATGCGCCGGGGAAGGAAGCTTTAGCGACACAGAAATCGGCGCGCGTGGCGCTGCAGGTGCTGGCGCTGTGTTTTACGCTCTCGGTGCTCGGCCGCGGTCTCGGCGAGAGCTTTACCGTGTTCCTGAAGCCGATCTCGGAAAATTTCGGCTGGGATCGGGCGCAGGTGGTCTCGGTCTATTCGCTGACCGCGCTCGCCGGCGGCCTCGCCGCGCCGCTGGTCGGCCGGCTGTTCGACCGCTCCGGCCCGCTATTGGTCTATTCGCTCGGATTGCTGCTGCTCGGCGGCGCATTCCTGACCGCCGCCTACGCGCAACATCTCTGGCAGTTCCAGTTGAGCCTCGGGCTGTGCGTCGGCATCGGCATCGCCTTCATCGGCAACGTCCCCAATTCGATCCTGCTCGGCCGCTGGTTCGGCCCGCGGCTGCCCACGGCGATGGCGGTGGTGTATTCGGCGACCGGCGCCGGCGTCCTGATCCTGCTGCCGGCCTCGCAGCTCCTGATCGATCACATCGGCTGGCGCGCCGCCTACCAGATCTTCGGCGCCGCCGCGCTGTTGCTGCTGCTGCCGCTGTTGATCCTGCCGTGGCGGCTGTTCTCGACCGGCGCACCGCATCTGGCCCGGGGTGCCGCCGCCGATTTCATCGACGAGGGCTGGACCTTGCTGAGCGCGATGCGCCACCACGCGTTCTGGGCGCTGTTTTCGACCTTCTTCTTCACCGCGATCGGCATGTATGCGATTTCGCCGCAGGTCGTGGCCTATCTGATCGACGCCGGATTCCAGCCATTGCAGGCGGCGACCGCCTGGGGGTTTTCCGGCGTCGTGCTGTTGTTCGGCATGCTCGGCGTTTCCTGGCTCGACGGCATCATCGGCCGCAGGCCGTCGGTGCTGTTCAGCTATGCGGTCTCCATCGCCGGCATCGTCATGCTGTGGCTGTTGCAGTGGTACCCGAATTTCTGGCTGCTGACCGGATTCGTGGTCTGTTTCGGCAGCATGATCGGCTCGCGCGGCCCGTTATTGACGGCCACCGCGATGAAGATATTCCGCGGCGAGCGTGTCGCGACCATCTACGGCGCCATTTCCTTCGGCAGCGGGCTGGGCTCGGCGTTTGGCTCCTGGGGCGGCGGCCTGATCCGCGACTGGACCCACAGCTACAATCCGCTGATCGCGTTTTCGCTGGTCAGCGTGGTGCTGGGCATGATCCCGTTCATGGTCGTACCGGCGCTGCGGCGCTAAAGCGTTTTCCAGCGAAGTGGGAACCGGTTCGCGTAAAGAAAACGCGTCAAATCAGGAATCTAGAGCCCGTTTCGATTCAATCGAAACGGACTCCAGGCAGGGCCGCCGCGCATCCCAGCCCCGCGCGCAGCAGTTATTCCTGCCATCTTCACCATTGGTAAAAATGTACCTGATATGACCCGTACAACCAGCCCACGGGGATCCGTCATGAATCTGCTCAGCCGATTGAAAATCCGCACCAAACTGGCAAGCATGGTCGCCCTGGCGGCCATAGCCGTGTGCGCGATCATCGCGCTCTCGGCGTCGCTCAGCCAGAGCCGAATGCGGGAGGACCGGATCGTCCAGCTGCGCACCGCGGTCGAAATGCTGGTCGGTCTGGCACAGTCGCTGCAGGACGAGGTCACGGCCGGAAAAATGACGCTTCCCGAGGCGCAATCGGCGTTTCGCCTGCGCGCCCGGAAGATGACGTTCGGCAACGGCCAGGGCTACCCCGTGGTCTACAACGCCGACACATCGCTGCTGCTGAACGGAGCCAACCCCCAGCTCGAAGGCAAGATCACCGGTGCGATCGATTCCAACGGCGTCGTGATCGCCAAGGCCCAGGTCGAAGCCGCCCAGCGCAATCCCGAAGGAGGCATCGCCTCCTATCTCTACCCCCGGCCCGGCCAAACCGTCCCGGTGCCGAAGATAGTCTATGTCCGCAGCTTCGCGCCGTGGAACGCCATCATGAGCTATGGGCTCTATGTGGACGACCTCGATGCCGACGTGAACGCATTGCTGGTGCGCCTCGGCGCGATCGGTATCGGCGTGCTGGCGCTGATGGCCTTGCTGTCCTGGCTGATCGCCCGCGACGTCCTCGGAGCGCTCGACCGGCAGAAGAACCGGATGCAGCGCATCGCCTCCGGATCGCTCGACCAGGCGGTCGAGGAGACCGAACGCGGCGACGAGATCGGGCGCATGGCGGAAACACTGGAGATGCTGCGCCAGACGGCCATGACGGCACGGACACTCGAAGCCGAGCAGATCGCAGCCAAGCAGCAGGCCGAAACCGAGAAGCGCGAGGCCCTGATCGCGCTCGCCGATCGATTCGATGCTTCCGTCGGCCAACTGGTCGGGCTGATGGCGTCGGGATCGAGCGAACTGGAATCGACCGCCCAATCCATGACCGGCACGGCAGAGCGCACCAACCAGCGCGCCACCGTCGTCAGTTCGGCGGCAACGGAGGCCAGCACGCGCGTGCAGACGGTCGCCGCGGCGGCGGAAGAACTGTCATCCTCGATCACCGAAATCAGCCGTCAGGTCGCGCAATCCGCCGATATCACCACCCGCGCCGTCGAAAACGCCCGCCGTACCGACACCATCGTGCGCGCGCTTGCCGCCGGCGCCCAGCAGATCGAGCATGTCGCGGAGCTGATCTCGAGCATCGCCGGACAGACCAACCTGCTGGCGCTCAACGCCACCATCGAAGCCGCGCGCGCGGGCGAAGCCGGCCGCGGTTTTGCGGTGGTCGCCGCCGAGGTCAAGAGCCTCGCCAGCCAGACCGCGGAGGCCACCAAGGAGATCGGCACCCGCATCACCCAGATCCAGAGCGCGACCAAGGAAGCCGTCGAGGCGATCCATGGCATCACCGCCACCATCGAGGAAGTCAGCGTGATCGCCACCGCGATCGGCTCGGCGATCGAGGAACAGGGGGCTGCGACCGCCGAGATCGCGCGCAACGTGACGCAGACGGCCCAGGCGACGCGGGAGGTGACGACCAACATCGGCGGCGTCAGCGCCGCGGCCAATGAAACCGGCGGCGCCGCCGGCCTCGTCCTCACCGCGGCCTCCAACCTCTCCAAGCAGGCCGAGCAATTGTCCGGCGAGGTCAATGTTTTCCTGGCCGGCGTACGCGCGGCCTAGAACGTCAATATCTTGAGGGCCGCGTTGGCGAAAATGATCCCTGCTGCCCGCGCCGATGCGGGCTGCGGAGGATCGCCGAACCGTTGGGGTTTTGCGCCGGAGCGCGTTACCAGGGGATGCGATCGACGATGACGCCGAGCGCGATCAGGATCGCAAAAGGCAGGTAGGACCCGATCTGCGAATAATTGCGGGACGTTCCCGGCCCATCGACCGGACCGCGATTGAAACCCTGGCGGCGCCGCTCAACCAAAACCACCAGTGCCACAGTGGCACATGCCATCGCCGTGAACATTCCTGAGCATCCTCTGCTGCTCGGCTGTCTTGGTGCAGCCGATACTGCGAGATATTCTCACAAGGCGACGCGAATGCAAGCCGTATGCAAGATGACCCAGGGTTATCGGCGCAATATTCCGGCGGTGGGGTGCGTCTTTGTCTGGTTTGCGACATTGCTGCGCAGCAGCAAAGGCAAGTGCGGATCAACAAGCCTTTCGGCAACGCGCACTGCGCTCGCAACCAATGCCGATGCGGTTTCGACTCCCGCGCGCCGTCCCGATCAGTTGTTGGGCGGAAATTCGATCGGATTGTTCTGCTTGCCGGTGTTGAACTCCATGATCTTCCGGGAGACCCCCGGGAAGATCGCCGAAATCGGATTGACGCGAAGCACCGGCTTGTCGGTGGTGCCGACCACTTCATAGGTCACGCCGAACAGCCCCTCGTTGCTGCCGCCGCCGATGATCAGCCCGAGCACGGGGATCTGGCCGAACATATTGTTCAATCCGTACATCGGAACGAAGGTGCCGCTCATGCGCACCTGATTGGCGGGATAGTCGATGCTGCCCTCGATGGTGCCGCCGATGGTCGGGCCCTTCACCACGCCCTCGCGGATCGCGAGCTGGCCATTCTGCCGGGTGAACTCCGCGCGCACGCGCGAGAAGGAAATGCCGTTCTGTGCGCCGGCTGGTCCGCCCGCCGCCAGCCGGTCGAGCGCCGCCTCCCCCTTGACCGCGAAGTCGCGCACGCTGATCAACCCTTCCTTGGCGCTGGGTTCGACCGTCGGCGGATCCATCGCCAATTGCAGCTGGCCGCCCATGATCCTGGAATAGGTATCGGTGAAGCGGAAGAAGGCGCCGGCGTCGTTGGTCTCGACATAGATCACATCGCGTCCCTGGGCGCGGCCGCGCAGGTCTCCGGTCAGCGGCGTGTCGCGTCCGAGCTTGCCGCTCAGGGAGAAGTTCTTGATCACGCCGCCGCGCCGCGACAGCTTGCAATCGACGCTGCGCAGCGCCTCGCCCTGATAGCCGGCCACCGCGCCGAGCTTGAGGTCGACGTCGAAATCGAGGGTCTTGGTCTTGCTCTTGGGATCGGCCTCCTTGCCGGAGATGGCCGATTTGAGAAAACCGCGCCCATCGAACACTTCGCCGCGCATGGTCACCTTGATCACGCCGTCGGGACCGCGTTCGGCCTTCAGCGTGGTCTTGTCGCCCTCGGACGGCGAATAGACCGGGAAGTTCGCGTTCATGAGGTCGCCGTTCTGGTCGACCTCGAGCGCCCCCTTGATCGACACCCCGCCGCCATCGACGACGATGTCCTCGAAGCGGGTCGATTGCGGCTTCTGCACCACGTTGAAGACGGCGCGGCTCGACTTGCCCGGCAACTTGACCCAGCCCGGCAGGATATTGTCGAGCTTCAGGGCGGTGAGGTCGGCTTCGATGCCCATGCGGCTGTCGGAGGCACCGATCTTGCCGGTCAGCTTGAGCGGTATCGCGCCGCTGACGGCGGGGCCGAGATCGAGCCCGAGCCGCGCGCGGCTGGCATCGTCGAGCGTCGCCTGCAACTTGATATCGGCGTCGCCGTCGGCCGGCTTGCGGTAGTCCAGCGCGGCCTGCTGGCCGTTGATCTTGACGTCGCCCTTGACCTGATAGCCGGCGTTGTTGGCGACGACCTTCAGCGCGTTGGCTTCGAGCTTCTGGTTCATCACCAGCTTGTCAGCGGCAAAGCCGCTGAGATCGGCGGTAACCGAATAGGTCGTGTCGGCCTTGGTCAGCGCCCCCTTGACCGGCAGTCCGAGCGTGATCAGGGCGGAAACCGTGCCCTTGCTCGAATTGGGATCGATCAGCGTCCCGGAAAGGTCGCTGAGGCGGTCGGAGGCGAGCATCTCGGCCGCCGCCGGCACCGGGCCGTCGATCCGGAACTTGATCCGCGCCGGCGAGGGCTTGGGCGCCATATCCGGCACCTCGAACACGAAGTCGGTGATGTTGAGCTTGCGTCCCGCCGGCGTATCGGTCGCGGCCTGCCCGATCGTCACGGTCGCGGTGCGGCCGGTGACGTGGGCCTTCAGATCCGCATCGCGCACCGATGGCATCTCGTCGACCGGATGCAAGGTCACGGCGCCGGCGACGATGTTGACGGAGAGACCGTCATCCGGAATCGGCGGTCCGCGCCGCGAAAGGTTCCGGACCGGGGAATTGACACCGACCTCGATGCGCTGAAGCGAACCGCGCTCGACCCGCTCGATCACCCATTCGCGCACCTCCGGAACGATCAGGATCGGCCACATCCGCTTCAGCGCGGACGCCGACATCGGCGTTCCCGCAAAACCGAGCGTCAGGCGCGGTTCGGCGGAATAATCGATGCTGCCGGTTCCGGCGATGCCGATCTCGCCGTTGCTGATGTCGGCCTGTGTGAGCAGCACCCGCCGCTTGTCGGTATCGAAGCGCAGGCCGATGGCGATGCGGTTGAAGATCAACGGCGGCTGCTCGGGATCGACCTCGGCGAGCACGATGGTGCCGCCGCTGAAGCCCAACTGCCAGTCGGGAACGTTGTCATTGGGCGGCTCGAGATGAGCCAACAGCGTCACGCGGTTCTGGCCGGACACGATCTTGAACGGCGCCACCAGCACGCGCCGTCCGGAGTCCCATTCGACGGTCATTTCCGCCGAATCGATCGCCATCGGGTAATCCGGCGTGTCGCTGTCGATGATACTGCCCGCGCCAGCGGTGAGCTTGCCGCGGAAATAGGTCGGCAGGCCGTCGCGGCCGAGTTCGCCCTTCAGTTCGCCGGAGAGCGGCAAATTCGCGCTGTAGGTCAGGTCCTTCAAGCGCAGCGCCAGCAGGATGTTGCTGGTGGAAACCTTGTCGGCGCGGATATCGACCGATCGCACGCCGTTCTCGGGAGGCCCGACCGTGACGCGCAGCGACCAGGCGCTCTTGCCTTCTTCGCCGACGCTCAGCGCCACGCCGCCGCTGCTCGGCCGGCGCAGACTGAGCGAGATGTTCTCGAACATCCATTTGTTGCCGCGCTGCTGATCGTCGATGACCAGCCTTCCGTTCTTCAGACCGATCTCGTTGAGGTTCTGTCCATCAAGTCCGGTCAGGCTCAGGCTGTCGAGCCAATCGAGGCCGGCCAGCAGTCCGCCTTGCGCATTGTCGGCAGCGGTCGCGGCAGGCGGGGATGGGGGAGCGGGTGAAGCCGGAGCAACGGCTCCCGGCGGCGGCGCGCCGGGAATTTGACGGGGAAACGTCGGCGCAATGCCCGCCTGCTTCTTCGAGGCCACACCGGTGGCCAGCGGCTTGGCGTTGTCGCCGGCGGAAACGGTGACGTAGCCATCCGGCGTGATCCGCACCGCAAGTTCAGCGTCCACCAGGTTGAGGCTTTCGGCGCGAAGCCGTCCCATCAACAGCGCGGTGCCCGACAGCCTCACCTCGGCTTTCGGCGCGCTCGCCACGATCGCATGGTCGCGATCCCTGACGATGATGTCGCGGATGCGCACGGCGATGCGGATTCGCCCTGCCCGCTCGATTTGCGTGCCCCCGACCTCGACGGTATTGCCGTGGCCGATATTGTCCTCGATCGCCGCCGCCAGCCACGGCGTGGCCATGTCCAGATTGATCGGGCCGGCGCCCAGTCGCCACCACAGCCCGCCGAAGCAGCCGGCGAAGATCACCACCAGGACCGCGATCACGATGGCCAAACGCCGCACCCAGCGTTCCCCGGCAAGCCATCGGCGCAAACCGCCGATGTTGTCGCCGAACCGATGAAACCCGGAATTGGAGCTCGACAGCAGCCGGCGCGCGCGATGCCCCGCCGCCTCGTCATGGTCGTCATCCCAGCCGACATCATGCCACTGCGAAGGCTGGCCGTCAGCGCGCGGACCGGATTCCTGGGGCGACGTATTCCTTGCCATTGCCTCTCGGTGCTGGCGCTGAGATTGATCGCCGCCAAGGCCCCGCTCGCCGGTACGTAACGAGCGCTCCTGTGCCGGCATCGATGCCAATCCTCGATTAATACTGTTACCCGTCATCCGGCCCAAGCGGCGCGGTCACGAGCGGACGGGGGTTGCGTCGAGTTCCTAGTAACCATACTCCGAGGCCATCAGACTTGCCCAGCAGACGGCGTGATTCCGGTTCGCCAGCGCAAGACCCGCAATAGAACTGATTGATCCGCCGAAAGCGACGAAAGGAAGGCGTATGTCCAAGAAAACGCGCAAGAAATCCCCCGGGAAATCGCCCAAGGCGGCCACGGCCAAGGCGCCCCGCGCGGCCTCGGCGAAAGCGCTGCAAACCAGGACCCGTCCGGCCAAGGCGGCCAAAACAGCAGGAAACGCTACCAGAAAACCCGCGAAAGCTGCCAAGGTGACCAAGAAGCCGATCAAAAAGGCGACCAACAAGGCGACCAAAGCAGAATCGCAGAAGGCCCCCTCAAAACCGTTAAAATCCGCGGGCCCGAAGGCACCGGCGCGATCGAAGGCCGCCGCGACGGCGCCCCAGGCCAGTCATCCACAGGTGAGTGAGCCCGCGGCGGCCAGGACGGTCGCGCCCGCCGTCCCCCATCCCATGCCCAAATCCGTTCCGGCGCCTGTTCCCGATTCTGCGCCCAAGCCCGCCGCGAAGCCTGCCGCCAAATCTGCAGTCAAGTCCGACCTGGCCGAGGGAGCCAGGGCGCCGGCCTTCGATCTGCCGCGCGATGGCGGAAGCACCGTTTCCTTGTCCGACTATGCGGGCCGGAAACTGGTGCTGTTTTTCTACCCGCGCGCCGACACTCCCGGCTGCACCAAGGAGGCCATCGACTTCACGCGCCTTGCGAGCGCCTTCGCCGAAAGCCAGACAGAGGTGCTCGGCGTCTCGGCCGACCCGCCCAAGGCGCAGGAAGCCTTTCGTGACAAGCATCAGCTCGCCACTCCTCTGGTCTCGGATGAACAACATGAGATGCTGGAGGCGTACGGGGTCTGGGGCGAAAAATCGATGTATGGCAGGACCTTCCTGGGCATTGTTCGCACTACGGTTCTGATCGGTGCGGATGGCCGCGTGCTGAAGATCTGGCGCAATGTGAAGGTCGACGGGCATGCCGACGAGGTGCTGGCCACGGTCCGGGCGCTCTAGTTTCGGTTTCGATGAGGATCGAAACGGGCGCTCCAGATTCCTGATTCGGCCTGCTTTTTGACCAAAGCCGGCCTCCCCCGAATCAACTCGGGGGCAGGCTTTCGCTTCAAAACGGTTGGGTTGGAGCGACCTCATTCGCTAAAAATTAACCATGAGAATGTCAAATCGCTCCCGCAGATTTGGCCGTACGGAACCCATGTCCGACCGGCGCGGGAGTGCCGATGTCGTACCGTTCCGGTCAATATTCCGAGTACCCCCAACACCACCCTCATGACCACGGCAGGGCATCCGCGCGCCGTCCGGCCGCGAGCCATTCGGTGACCTCCCCCGCGCCGGAAGCGCAGGACGGCTATACGCTGGTCCATGCCGGCAAACAGGTCCGGTTCGGACCTGTCGTATTCTGGATCGTGGTCGGCACCGTGACCGTGCTCGGCATGTGGTCGGCCGCCACCGCGACCTATTTCGCGTTCCGCGACGACGTGCTGACGCGGCTGATCGCGCGCCAGGCGGAGATGCAATACGCCTATGAGGATCGCATTGCGGAGCTGCGCGCGAAAGTCGATCGCACCACCAGCCGGCAATTGCTCGATCAGGAACAGTTCGACCAGAAACTCGAACAGATCATGCGGCGCCAGACCACGCTGGAATCGCGTGCCACCGCGCTCGGCGCCATTCCGGACGCTTCCGTCACCGGATCGATCCGGCCGCCGGCGCGGGGAACCTCGGCCAGCGAACCCGCCGCTTCGGGCACGCCGAAACCGTCGCCGATCAGCGATACCGTGATCTTCGTGGCGCCGCCGGACCGCGAGGCCCGGCTCGAATCGCGCGCGCCGATCGTTCCCCAGGTGCAGCCCAACCAGTTCGCCAAGGTCCAGGGCCTCGACAACGTCCTGGTCCGCCTGCAGAGCTCGCTCGACAAGGTCGAGGGCCGCCAGATCGCGGCGCTCGGCGCCGTCGAGGACGGCATGGAATCGCGGGTACGCCGGATGCGCGGGGTCATCACCGATCTCGGTCTCGACATGGCGCAACTGGAAGCGGCGACGCCGCGCGCGGGCATGGGCGGTCCCTTCGTGCCGGTGAAACTTCCGGCCGACGCCGGCCCCTTCGAGCGTCAGCTGTCCCGCATCAACATCACCCGCGCCCAGATGGAGCGCCTCAACCGGACACTGGCGCTGGTGCCGTATCGCAAGCCGGTGGTCGGCGAAGTGGAATTCACCAGTGGTTTCGGGGTCCGCAGCGATCCGTTCCTCGGCCGCCCGGCGATGCATACCGGGCTCGATTTCCGCGCCGCGACCGGCGATCCCGTGCGCGCCACCGGGAACGGCAAAGTGGTGTCGGCGGGATGGGCCGGCGGTTACGGCCGCATGGTCGAAATCGACCACGGCAACGGCCTGTCGACCCGCTACGGCCACCTGTCGGAGATCGGCGTCAAGGTCGGCGAGCCCATCAAGATCGGACAGGTGATCGGCGAGGTCGGTTCCACCGGCCGCTCGACCGGCCCGCATCTGCACTATGAAACCCGGATCGACGGCGAAGCGGTCGACCCGCAGAAATTCTTGCGCGCCGGCGTGCGGCTGAGCGCGGGCTGAAGCCGGACCTGGCCTGGAGCCTTTTCCGTTTCGATTGAATCGAAACGGGGCTCTGGATTCTCGATTTGACGCGTTTTCTTGACGCGAACCGGTTTCCACCCCCGGGTCAAGCCCGAGGGCATGCTTCGCTCGAAAACGCTTTAGCGCGAGGCGTCGTGTCCGACCTCACCGGTGATCACGTCGCCGAACAATTCCCACGCCACGCCGTTGAATTTCATCAACTGCATCTGCTCGATCGGGAAATAGTCGTCCGCCGAAGTATTGACCATGATACCCGGCAGCATCAGTTCGGAGTGGAAGTTCTTCAGGCTGGCGGCTTGTTTCATCACGTTGTCGCGCGTCAGCGTGTCGCCGCACTGCTTGATAACCTGGACCATCGCTTCCGCTTCCACGTAACCGTAGAGGTTGTTGGCATTGGTCTTGTCGCCGTCGGGATAATATTTGTCCATGAAGGCCCGCCAATTCTGCACGGCCGGATCGTTGTTCCAGGTCGGATCGGTCGGGTCTTTCAGGTACGCCGTCGAGATGATGCCTTTGGAGAACTCCAGGCCCGCGGGCTTCAGCACCGAAGCCACCGAGGTTGCGGTGTTGGCCAGGAAGAATTTCGGCTTCCAGCCGAGCTCTCCGACTTTCCGGATCGCCTGTGCCGATCCCTTGGGGGCGGCCCAGGAGAAGAAGATATCGGCGCCCGAATCGTGCAGCGCGACGATCTGGGAATCGATGCTGGGATCGCTGACCTCGTAGGATTTGTCGGCGATGATCATGTTGACCTTGTCGCCGAGCCCGTCCTTCAGACCCTTGAACTGATCCTTGCCGGCATCGTCGTTCTGCCAGAACACCGCGATCTTGCTGTTGGGGAAATGGTCCAGAATGTATCTGGCGTAGATCCGCCCCTCGCTCTGGTAGTTGGGCTGGAAACCCATGGTCCAGGGAAAGTTCCTGGGATCCCCGAATTTGGTGCCGCCGGAGGCGACGAAAAGCTGCGGCACCCTCTTGGCGTTCATGTATTTCATGATCGCCGAATTCGACGGCGTCCCCAGCGGCTGGAAGATCAACAGGACTTCATCGCTCTCCACCAGCTTGCGCGCCTGCTCGATCGCCTTGGGCGGGCTGTAGGCGTCGTCATAGGTGATGAAGGTGATCTTGCGGCCGTTGATGCCCCCCTGCGCGTTGATCATCTTGAAGAAGGCTTCCTCGGTCTTGCCGATCACGCCATAGGACGAAGCGGGTCCGCTATAGGGCATGATGTTGCCGATCCGGATCTCGGTGTCGCTGGCGCCCGGATCGTACTTCTTCTGCGCTTGCGCCGCGGTCGCGGCCATCGCGGCGGCAAACACCGTCATTGCCATCAGGCGTCGCATCCGAGCCGGCATCGTTCCCTCCCCTGATATTTTCTTCAAGTCTCGCAAGTCGGGTGCGCCCATGCAAGCACCCGTTTATTCCGTGCGACGAAACGACCATTGTTGTGCGGTGCCGATTATGATCAGTTCCGGTCAAGCTCCAATCCCTCGAGGCAATCGGCTTGAAAACGCCAGCAAAACGTATCGGGCCTCGGCATCCGCGATTGGCGGCGGCAGTCTATCGCCTGACGCTCTGGCTCAGCGAGCGGTTGATGGCGCGCATCGGATTCCACCGGATCGGAAGCGAATTCGCCAACCGGACAATGGCAGCGATCCGGGAGCGATTGCAGCGCGGCGAGACCGTCTACATCGCGGGCCTGGCGGCGTCGGGCATGCACAACACCGGTATCGCGCTGATCGAGGTTACCTTGAACGGCGGCCCCCGCATCATCGTCAACAACGAGGAAGAGCGGTTTTCCGGCAACAAGCACACCACCGAATATCCGCGGGCTTCGATCGACGCCATGATCGAGACGCTGCGTCGGATGGGGCGCGGTGTCGGCGATATCGCGGCCATCGTCACCACCTGGGATTACCCGGCGCTGTTCGCCACCATGATCCGGACCGTGATCGAGGAAGCCCCCGGCAGTCTCAAGCTGCTTTCGATGCCGGTGGCCCCCGCGATCGACCGGCGGCGCATGGACCAGATGCGGCGTACGCCGAGAATCCTCGCCAGGCAATTCGGCCTTTCCGCGCCGGTGCCTCTGATCTGCATGCCGCACCACGACAACCACGCCTGGTTTTCATTCGCCGCCTCGCCCTTCGCCGACGACAGCGACCCCGTTGCCATCGCGGTGATCGACGGCACCGGCGACCAGGGTTCGATCTCGCTCTACGTCGTGCAGCACGGCGCGATGCACCCGCTCTACTGCAATGACAGCGTGTTCGACTCGATCGGCGCGTTCTACAGCGTGATCTCCTCGACCCAGGGCGGCTGGACCTGGCTGTCGAGCGAGGGCCGCTACATGGGGGCTGCTGCCTGGGGCGACATGAACCGCGCCAGCAATCCCTATTACGCAAGGCTGCGCGAGGTTCTGGATTTCGGCGCCAACGGCGAGATCCGGCTCAACCGCGCGATGGCCAACTGGTGCTGCGATCCCCATGACAATCCCTACCTTGCGCCGCTGATCGAGATTCTCGGCGAGCCGCTGAAACCCGATCAGCTCTGGAATCCCGACGCGGTATTGCGCGTCGAGGACATCCATCACCGGCCCGACACCGGCGAACGGCTCGACAAGGCGGCCGCGACGCAGCTGGTGTTCGAGGACGCGATGATCCATGTGGTCGATCATCTGTTGCGCTCGACAGGCGCCAACCGGCTGGTGCTCACGGGCGGCGTGGCGCTGAATGCCGTCGGCAACATGCGGCTCCTGGAGCATTTCGACGAAGCCTGGTTTGCAAGCGCGCAGAACCGCAGGTCCCGGCTGCATCTGTGGGTGCCGCCGACGCCCGGCGACCCCGGCGTCACCATCGGGGCGGCCTGGCTGTTCGCGCATCTTGCGGGGGCGCCGCGCGGCGCCCCGGTGACGCATGCGTTTTATTGCGGCCAGCCGCCGACGCAGCAGGCCATCGCTTCGGCGCTGCAAGCCGACGATGTCGCTTCGATGCTTATCGGCGATGTTTCGACGCCCGGCGGCCGCGACGCCGTCGCCGACCTGATGGCGTTCATGGTCGCGCAAAACGGCATCATCGCGCTTTATCAGGGCGCCGCCGAAACCGGGCCGCGCGCGCTCGGCCACCGCTCGATCCTCGCCAACCCCTGCAACCCCGGCACCCGCGAGCTGCTCAACGAGCGCGTCAAATACCGCGAGGCCATCCGCCCGCTGGCGCCGATGGCGACGCTCGAGGCGGCGCAGCAGTATTTCGAACTGCTCGATGGCGCGTCGGACGCCGACTACAATGCCTACAACTACATGGTGCTGACGGCACACGCCAGGCCGCAGGCGCGCGAAAAGATTCCAGCGGTGATTCATGCCGACGGTACCGGCCGCATCCAGATCGTGCGGGCGCAGGACGATCCCCTCACCTACGCTTATCTGAAGGCGCTCGGCCGCCGCATCGGCGTCGAGATCTCCGTCAACACCTCCTTCAACGTGGCCGGCCCTATCGCGCAGACCCCTTCCCAGGCGATCGATACGCTGCGGCGCTCCAAGGGCCTCGACGTGGTGCTGCTGGTGGCTGATGACGGTACGGTTACCGCCGCATGGCACGGCGGCGCGCGCGACAGCGGAAGGTTTGCCGGGTGGCTTGCGGAATGGAAGGCAGCGCGAGGCTGAAGCGCCACCACGGGCGTCCGCAGCTTCGAGCAATAAGACTATTGCGCGGCCAGCCGACGACGAATCAGTCCGAGAAGGCGGCCGTCGATCAACAGCAGCGCGCTGCCGATCACGGCGGCGCCGATGATCTCGCGCGCAGAGACGCTTTCGCCCAGCACGAGATAGCCGAGCAGGATGG
>Ga0182014_10003298_pt1 | contig 19522 bp, 22 predicted proteins | sample 612S2DmetaG_FD_120489 | JGI IMG/M metagenome (GOLD analysis project Ga0182014, IMG submission 120489) | Permafrost microbial communities from Stordalen Mire, Sweden - 612S2D metaG | ecosystem: Environmental > Terrestrial > Soil > Wetlands > Permafrost | place: Sweden: Stordalen | collected... | reverse complement strand
TTGGGGAAAAGCCTATCTGCATCGAGCTTAGTAGTTTCGATTGAGTTGCCCATTTTGTGAGATGCACAGACCAATCCAACACATAAACATTCCCTCCCATGATCTGGAAATAGTCGAAGCACCAGTCGGGGTTTCCGTGACTGTCTAGCAAGTCGTGTGGCCATACAAACGGGGTGAGAGCGTGATTGTCAACGCTCATGAGGATTTGACCACCAGCGAACTTGACATTCACCTGGTGCATCAGAGATTCCGGGAACCCATCTATGTCCGAATAGCCTGCCGAATCGTAGGGTCCGAGATTGCCGCCATTAATAAGATCCGCGATATTCCCGGTTGTTTTCGGATTGTCAGCCAACACCCAGTATCCATCGATCGGGAACCCGTTCGAATCGTTGAAATCATTATAATAAAACTCAGGGTTACGCGCCGTGTTGAGCGTAATCGCACACCATCGGAACGCGCTTCGATTCGATCCTGAGACACGGAAACATATTGAGGCAAATGAAAATCCATCATAAAGATCGGGCGCGCACTGAAACTTTAAAAAGCATGTGAACGCCTGACAAGGAACCGTACCGGCGCCTTCCATCGAAAAGCTAGAGCCGTTCGGATCTTCATATCGCATATGTTGATATCCGAGTGTAAGATCCTGCCATTGATAAACCGCAGGGGATAAACCGTTCGTTATTAAATCCCACCATGAGACGGTTGTGCTTTCCGTTTCCTCGTAATAATAGGGAGTACCGATAATATTGTCGTGTGGAACGAACATCGGCTTTGGGTGAACGACTTTTGCGATAGGATCGAACCCGTTGTTATATCCGGGGCCAGCGATATCGTCGTTTGTCGAATAGGTGATATCGTTTATCAGAATGGGAGCGCCGGACGCGGAATGCTCCCCGATGAAATCAGTTGAAAACTGGTGCGGGGCAGACTGATAGCCGTATGGGGTGACTCCGTCCTGAGCGGTCAGAGCAAAAAGGCGATTAAAGACAACTTGTTCGACTCCTGCAATTTTCATGTTTGGTCCTAACTTATATTATGATTTTTGCAAAATGGCTTAAATTACTATTGACAATTAAACTGTTTAATGATATACTGTCATAGAGGTAATGAAATGGAAAAAGACGATGTCGAGAAGATGCTTAAAAAGTATCGTTTTAAGCGATTCGTGTTCGTTGTGACGGAAGAACCTATTGAGGAGGGGGAGATATCGCCGCATTACTTGGCCTGTTGGTGCGTTTACGAGGAGGCGAAGCATTTAAGATCGATCGCTGAGACAACATATCAAAATATAGCTGAGGCTCAAAGGACTATTACGGGGAGAGAGTTTAGACAGACTCGACGTAACTTGATGATTATAGAGAGCTTTTGGAATTGGCTGATTCGAATGTTTTCTCCTGGTCTAATATCGATACCTTTTTTCAACTTTCTTCGCCGGGAGTATATCAAAGAACACAAAAAACAAAATGAATATAAAAAATGATAAACCTGTGTCTCGTGAACAGTGGGCTATATTAGCAGGAATCAGATTCTTTTTAGCGCTGATAGTTCTATGTTTTCACGCCGAAGGATTTGGACATTCCGAGAACGTCTCTTCATTTTTGGCTAAAACAGGAGGCGATACGGCGGTAATATTCTTCTTCGTTGTGAGCGGTTATTCGATTGCAAGCTCCGTGGAGACCGCGCCGCGACAATTTCTGATTCGCCGCATGATCCGATTGGCTCCCGCGTACTCATTAGGCATTGCGTTAGCGATTACAAGCACGTTTGTTGCCAGCGGAATGAAGGTGGATACTTGGTATGTGCATCATTACTCGCTCTTGGCATGGATTCAAAACATCTTTTGTCTACAAGGAATAACCACCGAGACGATAAAAACGAACGGCCCGGTCTGGTCACTTGGATGTGAAGCGTTTTACTACCTTCTCGCGCCATTAATCGCCAAATTGGACACCAAAAACCTGTCGACTATGACGATCTACATGATGATCGTGTCGCTAGTATTGCCGAACTTCACGAAAATGTCTCCAAGTGCTGGCATGTTTGGGTTTGCGCATGTCTCTCTGTTTTGGGTCTGGCTCATGGGGTATCTGGCTTACCGAGTCCGCGATAAAGCAAATGTGATGTTCTTCCTGTTTTCCATGTTCGCATTCGTATACAGTTATGCAGAGAAATCATTAGTTTTATGCGCGTCAATATTCGGGAGCTTCTTCACTCAAAAGATAACATTGAGCGAAATATCGATGAAATATCTCAATATTTTAGGGGATTTGAGCTATGTTGTTTATATTTTGCATTATCCGATGCTCATATTATTCAATAGGTTTGTCTCTTCTGATTCCCCATTCAATGAAGGCGCGGGCTGTATCATAGTTATCTGCGCTATCTGCTATGCAATCTGCATGTTCTATGATCGTCCTGTCAGAATGAAACTAAAAAGTATGATTTTGAGTTAGGTCGCTATTATAAAATAACATTCTAACGCTGAAAAATGGCTTATATTAGCCAATCCCTGCGTTCCGTAATAATATATAGCTGCTGAATTATTATTACAAGCATAAACATAATTACCGTCCGCGCTACATGCTATTCCCTCAGGCGCACTAGACGGGGTCCCCGTCATAGTTCCTGTGACGGAAAGACTTGATGTATCAATAATTGTAATAGGACCTGACCCGGAACTTACATACACATAATTACCAGTAGGGTTAATAGCGACCCAGAATGCAGAGACACCACTAATTGTTTTATAAACCGTATTAGATGATAATTGAACGACAGCAACCGATCCGCTTCCGTTTGCGACATAGGCGTAGGTCCCTGACGGATCAATCGCAATCCCGTACGGCTGAGAAAGTCCTGTTATTGTAGCTACCACCGTCAAAGACGATATGCTTATGACGGATATTGTCCCGGTGCCATCATTGGCGACATACGCATAAGTTCCAGCAGGATTAATTGCAACCCCGTTAGGATTTGATCCTACTGTAATTGTAGCAACGACCGTATTAGATGAAATCTGAATTACCGATACGGTTCCGCTAACTGAATTTGTCACAAACGCATATGTCCCTGTAGGATCAATCGCGACTGCATACGGTCCTGTTCCGACAGTTACAGTAGCAATTACGGTGTTAGATGATAGACTTACGACAGAGACCGTTGTACCTGATCCGCTAGCCCCATGATTTGCCACATATAAATAAAGATAATTAGGAGTAATAGCCAAACCGTTCGGATTCGCTCCCACTGAAATAGTGTTCGTTACAGTATTGGTGGCTTGACTGATTATGTAAACGCCGCCGGATGAACTATCATTTTTAGTAGCATATAAAATGCCTCTTGGAGCATTATTTGAAAACACCCCCGCGCTTACAGCGGTTCCACCAGGAGTGATTACGGTTATCGATCCATTAGTAAAAGATGAAGGACTTGTTGCGGTGATTTGAGTGTCGCTGTTGACTGTAAAACTCGACGCTGCGTTGACACCAAAATATACCGAAGTCGCTCCTGTAAAACCGCTGCCTGTAATTACGACCGAAACGCTATCGCCATAAAGGGGAGTGAAACTTGAAATGTTAGGGGTTGCTTGTGCTGAATCTGTAGCTATCGTGTCATAACGTATCAGGGAAGCGCGACCTTCAACAGTGCCACCTGCCGCGCTTGAATTATAGGCATAAACGCCAATAGTCGCTGATGCGCTAACATAGTAATCTGCTTCGACTACGATTTGAGCGTACGTGTTTGCCGGAACGTTGCTTATTTGTTCAGTTGCCACAGTAGCAGGACTGGTTATATTATAAAGGCTTGCGATATAGACCTGGTTAGCCGTGGATGATCCTAAAAGTTGCAAGATCGCTTTGATGTGATACCATCCAGCCGATGGTAGTGTGATTTGAAGTGGAGCTTGACCGACAGGCTTAATAATTTGTGATGACGAGGTAAGTATGAAATTACCTGATCCCATCAGAATCACTTTTGATGCCGTTGATGCCGTTGATCCCGGAGCGCTTATTATTCCGCTTGCGATAGTAATAGTAGAACCATCTGGCTTTACCGCCCCCAATGTGCTTGGCGTTGCTAATGGGAGTTCCGAAACCGGTATAAGTGCATTCGTATCCAATTTTGCATACCCGTTTGCTTGTCCCCTTGCTGAAATAGGCTGGTATGCGCCTGAAATATTATCTACTGTGGACTTGTCTGATGCGCTCATAAATCCGGGGGTGCTCTCAGTTGCCATTCCTGGCATCGGGTGTTCGTGATCGGCGCGAGCATAATAAGTAGAGGTTCCAATTGCGCCTGTATCCGCCACCTCTTCCGTATTCGGAATGGTTGTAGAAGGTTCTCCTGCCGTATTGGCAACCCATGACCGAACGCCTAAAGCAGTGGATGAAAGTACATATCCATCTGTCGTCGGATCTCCAAGACTTGGTTCTTTATCTCCAAGATCGGTAACAAGGTTCGTTATCTGGTCCTGATCGATTGTGTGGTACGCAACAGCTCCCGATCCGACTGAGGATACTACCCCCGATGCGTTCATATTGATGCACCGTGCAAACAGTATTCCCGTATCGAAACCGTAAGGACATTGCCAAACGCTTCCTTTGACGATCCACCACGTATCAGTCGTTCCGTCCGTGCCGATCCAGTTTACGCCATCGGTCGAGTATTGCCATTTCGTTTGGCCGCCCGCCTCACTTACTAAATCCTCGCTGAATGTGGCGATAAAAAGCGCATACGCAATTCCATTGATTCGAGCCGTAACAAAACCAGTTATATTAGGCTCAAGCGCGCTTATGGACGCGAGAATCGGTTTACTGCTCGTAAACTTGGGGACCGTCGTGTAATTTGTGTTTGTCAGTCCTGCCGTAAATCCGTTTAAGTGGTTTTGTCCTGGCATCAGTCTCCGAACCTTCTGAACGCGCCTTGCGGCCTAATGTTCTTCTGAGAATCCTTGTCGCCCGATCCGCCCCGCGCAGGTCGCGTTACTATCGGTATAGGCAAACGTTCGATATGTTTTCCAAGTCGCGCCATACGGTCGATAAGATCTCGCTCTTCCGCCCATGAACAAGAGGTATCGAAACCGCCCGCATCAAAGAACGCGCCGCGGCGAACGGCGATTTGAGACGTGAAAATCTCTTCCGATACGCGAAGTCCATCCGAACTAGGAATGTACGCGGCGAAAATAAGGGCATCGGCGTCTTTGTGAGATTCGATAGCATCTTCCATGATTTTATACCAGTCCGGCGTTAGAATGTCATCGTCGTCTAGTAATTTTATCCATTCCCATTTTGCGTAATCGGCGCCGATGTTGCGCGAACGAGATGCGCCATTGGAACGGTCGGATCGAATGAGCGCTACGCCGCGTTCTTTGCACGTTTGGTAAACTTCGTTCGCGTTGCTACCGCCATCGTCCACTACGACGCACTGAGTCCCGCGTACGCTTGAGATTGCACGGCGTACGGATTCGGATCGGTTATGAGTGGGTATGACAACGCCGATGCTATCTGCATCTTTTGGGAGCGGTATCGATATCGAAAAATTGTCCGCCTCAGTTTTGCGAAGCGAAGGAATAACGGTCTGCATCAGATTTTTCTCTTCGCCTTGTGAGAGTGACTGATGATACCGGCATGTGCGCTGCGGGATATGAAAAACGTTTCGGCCCGCGCCGCCCGCGTCTACCACCGCTTTGAAGTATTCCCAGTCTTCTTCGATCCGCATGTTTTCTGGAAACCGATTCGCCCTTGCAAGATCTCCCCATACTGAAACTGCGGAAGTCTGAATATAGCATGGACCGTTTTTGAACCGATCTTTATCGTACTCCCCAAAATATTTTATAAGGGGATGCGGCGCCGTTCGATGTTGAAAACTGTTCGTTTTGGCGTTCCAACTACGGTAGGCAAAATCTGGGTCGGAATAGATAAGCGAAAAGTCGCCAGTCTCATGAGCATTGTAGTGCGTTGTGAGGTGATTGGGATACCATATATCGTCGGAATCAAGAAACGCAACATACTTCCCCTTGGCTATATGCGGCGAATTGAGCGGAAAGTTTCGCGCATGGGCCGGTCCTTGGTTTTCGGGAAGATGGAAAAACCATATGCGGTTCGATGCGAGCTCGTAGTCATGCGCAAGTTGCTTGATTTGTGTCCATTGGTCGCTACCGTCATCCACAACGTAGAGGCGCCAATGCGGGAAGGTCTGCGCAATCACCGAATCGATAGCGGCTTTGAGGGATCGTACGCGGTTGTATACCGGCATGATGATCGAAAATATCTCCATGCAGCCTTCACGTTGTTCGGTGAGTCTGAACCGGTTCCGGCAAAGCAATTCGTGATATTCGCGATTGAGCCCTTTGGCCGTCTCATGCTCGAAGTGGGCGATATAGGCGTGGCGCGCCCTGACGATTTTGTATTCTCTGCGGACACGGGAGAAATAATCCCAGTCTTCGCCGGTGAATGTGTAGTTTTCGTCAAACATCCCTACTTTTCGGATCGCATTCCGAGATACGACAAAGCAGAACCCGCCTTGTGGTAGATAGGAGTCGTTGATATAGCCGAACCTTTTTTCAGGCTCTTTGAACTCCTTCTCGCGCCATTCATCCATCATGTCGATGTTTTCTATTATTTCTGAGACGGAAGGATTTTCGGAGAGCTTATTTATTTTCGGCTTGACGTGATAATCTCCCGGTCCCATACCGACAACTATTCCGGCCTGCTGGTTTTCGTCGGCGCATGTAATGAGTTCTCGAAGTGCGTTCGCCGTGAAAATAACATCGTTGTTCGTAATGAGTACGATCCGGCCTTTTGCGGCGTTTACCCCCATATTCCAAGATTTAGCGAGTAGGCGACGCGTCGGATTATGAAGCAGTAGGGTTTTCTTTGGAATATTGAATCCTGGCACTTTTTCGCGAGCCGTGCGGTTGATTTTAGACGCAAAGTAATCCGTAGTGCCATCTGTCGATCCGTTATCCACAACAATTATCTCGTAATTGAGCGGACGATCATAGCCATTCGAGTTGAGAGCGATTGACGCAAGGCATTGCTGCGTATACGCGAGTTTGTTGTAGGTCGGTATGATGATCGAAACATCGAGGTATGGAACTATTTTTTCCACGGATGATCCTTTATGATCTGATCGAATGCTGGCTCAAGTGCGCCGTATCTGTCTTTAATCCATGAAACGCTTTGCCAGTGATGGATTCTTTCATCGTCTCCGAACTCTACGACGGGATGCCCGTTTACTTCCATAATATATTCCAGGAGCACACCGACATCGTAGTATTTACCTTTTCCGAATCCGGATTGCGCCGATTCGAAAAAACCAAACTGCTTAACAAACCGGTCCGCAATGCTTCGTTTCCAAACGCAAAACCAAATACCTGAACCTTTTTGAAAGTTGAAATCTTTAATATACCAAGGTTCGGGTGCGTTCCCAGGTATTACGACTAAGTGTTCTTCTTCTGTATATGCCCCTAGTTTGCATCCCCCGAAAGAAGGATGCGCATCGACTTTTTCGATAAACTCATTTATGACGTTTTCTCCCAAAATAGTGATATCGGAATCGAGGGTTAGAACGTGTTCGGAGTATCCTTTTTTCCACAGATAATCTAGCAAGTAAGAATGATTCAACACTTTTTCAGTATAAAATATCTCATGGACAGGGATATGTTTAATGATAGGGTCAAGCCATTTTTTGCTTGTTTTTGGAGCTGCGATAAACCATTTCATCTCCACTCCCGCATTGTATTGTAAAACGGTTCTGATCGTCGCTTCTGTGCATTTTGGCGTATTGGCAGTCGCCATTAAAATATCTATCATCAGTTGATTCCAAACCTAACAGGATTTTGTATTTGCACTCCAAAATATTCTGGATGCGATTCAATATATCGATAGTCGAAAAAATGAACATATTTTATTGGATCTTCTTGAACGCAATATGGAAGATGATCGATCGCGTCGATATAGATTAGTTCTTCTCCACCGGGAGTATATTTAAGAACATCCCCCTTTTCTTTTCTCCCTGCGAAATTGAGAACAGGGTGAGGATATGTCGCCTCTTTTCCGACAATCCCCTGCCTTCCTCCGAACCATGAGAAATGCCATCCGGCGTATTGGACGATATCGCTCTGATGCGCGCCTGCGCAGTCTCGAACATCGGTCGCAGTGTACCTGCGTTTCTTTATCTGTCCCCACCGCAAACATCCCGTATTACAAGCCCACCATGAATTATAGTGTTCACATAGGTTAAAATTGTAGTTGAACATTACGAGTCTTAGCCTTCTGTGGATATCGTCAATAGGAATAGTGGGGATAATCTGATGGTCCGGGATTTCATCAGAATGTCCAATTAGGATCAGGTCCAAGTCGCCAGCGTCGTCAAGCGCGCTCAAAAGAATATTCAGTTGGTGCGTTTCGTTCGCCCATGCGCGGCCTTCCCATTCCGATGTCTGTTCGAAAGGGCGCTGCTGTGGCACCTCTTTATCGACTACCATAGGGATTATCTTATTGCTCCACTGTTTAAATCTCGAAGCGTTATCGCGATAGTAGAGCGGCTTTCGCCATCCTCTGAAATCGAACCGACTTTCGCACAAAACGAAGTGATCGACCGTATCGTAAAGCTCTTTGAGCCTTATTTCTAGCAAGTCTAGGTCTTTTCCGTCATTGAATATGAAGCAATCCCAAACTTTGCGCATATTAGAACGTCCTCGGGCAGTGCCAGCACAAATCCTCTTCCTGTACTTTTCCATCGCGGCGCCGGTGAAGGAACGCTTGATATCGCTTGCTTTGTAGTACTTCATCCCAATCGCCTGTGACTATATTGCCGATGGAGTGTTTCGCAAAGCATGTCGTCAAATCACCATCCGCCCATACAATAACGGAGGCAGGAACGAATACCACGCGCTTTTCTTGAGTTTCTACGCTTTCGGTTTTGAACATTCCAAACTTTCGCGGCTTGATGTTCGTTCGGATCGTTCTTGGCTTTTCGTATATGTGCGGTGAGCTTTCGCTTAGCCCTGTTCCCGTTCCGTTGCACCAAGCGGTCAATTGAGCGCTAACCACCGAATCCCCATTGCCAAGATAAATGATACTCGTCATATAAGAGCAAGTGCCTTCGCAGTTCCATTGGAAAACAGTGTAAGAACCTGGGACTCCATCCGTAGTCGAAGAACCTATCGTCGTATTAGAAGGGCACGATACTGTTTGAATAATAGTATCACATATCGTCGTAGTGGTCAACAACGATATGGAAGTTGTCCCCCTGCTTGTAGTGGGAAAATGTCCTTCGCCCGAGTTAGCCATATATCCAAACAAAATACTAACCGTTTCCCATGTCGTAATTGTCTCTGATATGCATATCAGGGTAGTAAGAATGGTATCGGCGCCTACAACTGATGACAATATTGTCGTTCCAACACAGGCAATGGAAGACAATGAAGATGTTCCGTATGCACTATAATAACTATCAGTACCCAAAGACCAACTGTTATTAGTACTAATATTTTCAATAAAAGTTGTGCATGATCCGCATATGATTTTTTCAATGAGAGTACATATTGATCCCTCAGTTGTGTTTATCGGTACGCACGTAGAAATGGAACTCGTGGTGATGCAACTCACTGGACACGTCATGTCCGCGAGTGGCACGAAGTCTAAATATCGCTTAAGAAGCGCCTTTGGGCTTTTATCTTCGATGCTGTTAGGGGCAGTTTCCGAATAGGAACGGCGCTCCACAATCAAATTGAGCGGGCTATCGTGCGCAATCTCCCACGCTGCGGATAGCGCCTTTTCCGTGCGGTCTTTAGCGAATCTCAGGGAGACTTCCTCGCGCGAGACTGTGTGAGTTTGGACAAAGCGGAATGTGACTTCGTTGAACCCCATTTTGATCGCCCAACGAATGAAATCGGGGAACCCGTCTATATTGTACGTGCCGGCGGTGTACTGGCTGTGAAGATAAGCGTTCGGCTTTGCTTTGCGAAATTTCTTGATATTCGCGTTTAGCTTTTTCCAGTCTCCCCCGCGTACGCTCTTATAGCTCTCTTCATCCCACGCATCTACCGAGACGGATACCCGGGGATTATCTCCGATCGCATCAAGTATTTTCTTGCTCCCGATTGTGCTGCCATTCGTTGGGAAGTAGAGAACTTTCCCGAGTGCGAGAACATCCGCGCAAACTTGAGGGAATAGCGGCGATAGAGTAGGCTCTCCCAGTCCGCACACTTCCACGCCTTCGACTTTTGGAACGATCTTTTCGAGGATAGCCTTCCATACGGATAGCGGCATATCCTCTTCTTCGTCTTTTACCCCGAGCCGCCAACTTTCTCGCTCGCAAAAAGTGCATTCGAGATTGCATTTTGCAGACAGCCGGATATGGACGGACGCCGGAGAAAGGATCTCCCCGTACGTCGCAATATCAGGATCTTCGTTTGTGATCGGAACGACGCTATCCGGCGTGGATCCAATACCCGCGAGAACCGGATCGACTTCCAGTTTCGCAATAGGATTAAATTCGTCGCGCATTGATTGGAACCCCGCATATTGGCATTTTTGCCAGTTCGTCTATCACTTCTTGGGGGGTGATTTCGTCTAGGCAGTCGGCCCCGATCCCGTCTTCACGGAATGGGCATACCGATGAGTTTCCCTCATGTTTGCAGCTCGTGCCGCGTTCCTCGAAACATCTGTGAGGATTACGCTTAACAATACATACGATATTTTCCCCGCAAGCCCCGAGTAGCTTGTCCGGAGTGTTGACTCCCCATATGGAGACAATTGGCACATCGAGCGCCGCTGCGATAAAAGCTAGTCCCGAGTCAAATGTCACAATCGCATCGAGCAAATGGATAATGGCCCCGAGCATACGCATCGGAACGCTGAATACGCGAACGACTCCGGGCTTTTCTTCGCCCATCCGCTCTTTTTCGCTTCCGAATTCGATAACCGTCTTTCCGTCCGCTATGAGTTTGTCGATAAGTTCATCGGTGTAAGCCCATTGCTTGCACTTATAGTTCCCGTGCCGCTGTACGCCGACAAGATGTAGATCCGAATCCGTGTCAAGTCCAGCACCTTGCAGGTATTTGATTGCATCGTCGATTTCGGTATTCTGAACGTAATATCTAAGATGGACGGAATCCGGCTTGTCGAGTCCTAATTCTTTGAATGGGGCAAAGATCATTTCTTCGCCGCCGTTACCGATTCCGTAATCGACTAATCGCGCATCAGGCGTGAACTGGTCGAGCGGATAACGGTAGATCGGATCTTCGATGTCGGGATTGTATTTCAAAAGTTCCGCGGCGTCCCAACCGTGATGCACATGGATATTGATCCACGGGAACCGGTTCTTAAACGCCTCTATAGCTGGAGTCATCATCATCGTGTCGCCGACCGCATAATGAGTGAGCATTCCGATATGGATATCTTCGATGCGTTGCGGAAGGTCGTAATGTGTTCCGCATCGAATTCGCTTTCCCGATATGGTGCTTCGCTCTCTGTCCGCGCCGGGACGCATATCGCGATACTCAACATTCGTGTAGTCGCTCATATTGATTGCCTGAATGACCACGTCGGAATCGTAGAGCGGGGCGTACAAGAACTTCCATATCGGGATTTCTTTATCAAGTGCAGTTTTTATATCAGGGTTCGGGCCGCAATCGACCACGCAAAGCTGAGAATATTCTTCGCCTTCCATGATCGTTTTGAGTTCTGCGATAACGTCAACGCTTGAAATAGAGACGCAAAGCGCTTTTCCTGTTTCTTTGTCGCTTCGGTTGATACTCGCGCGTGGATAACGCGGTCGGCTCTTGAAATCCTGCGGCCACCCCGTCCACTCGTTGAACTGAACGAGGTTATAGAGGAACGCTGCACGGATATTTTCAGCGTACGTCTGTGTCCCCTTATGATCGAATGTCGCATCCGCTACGAGCGTTGCGCGGCCTTCCGATGCGAGTTTCACCTGCCATTCGATTTGCCACCAGTCATATCCGCTGAGATGCTCGTTGAGCCCCTTCGATAAAAGCTCAGGCGTATACATTGCAATTGCCGCGCTTGAGATATATTCGCAGGAATGGGAGATAGCGCCGAACTCGGGCGCCGCTTGCACGGGGTTTGAACAAAATCCGGTCATATGCGGGACCACGACGGCGGGAGAAACTTTAAAAGCCTCTTCGAACTTTTCCATCCATTCGTCGGTCTCAGGGAGGGTTATATCGTCGTGGAGTAAAAGGGTGTACTTAGAGCTTCGGAACCGGGCCGCCCCCGCGTTGAATGCGCGAGGGATATTGACTTCGCCTGGCATCCCGACATATCCGGCATTGTAGATATCGCGCACATCACACCCTTTGATCCAAACGCCTGCAGGACACGAGGTATCGACAAGTGTTATATTTGCGGTTTTGTCGGCTGCGGTTGTTCTGAGGCGCTCAAGAAGCGCAATAACGAGGGGAGATTTTCCGGCGCTCACAACAACGATATGCCATTCAGGCTCTTTGGGGCGGCGCGGGGTAGTATAAACGGACCATTTTTTCTTTTCATCTTCGCATGGGCATGTCATAGATTGGGGGTTGCTCCTAACCTATATTATGACAAGCGAAAAAATATCCGCCTCTGTGGTGGTAGAGGCGGACTATGACAAGAAGATCAAATGAAGTTCAATGATAGCACACTTCGAAAAAAATGTCAAGCGGAAAAATTAAAAGCTCCCGTTTTTTAGTCGGGAGCTTCGGAGGTGAAAGGAATTTCAATGAAGTCACTATGATATCACAAAGATTAAAATTTGTCAAGCGCTCATTTCGAACCACCAATATTTTTTAGATTCATCATAATGAACATCGAAGCTCTTTCGCGCGAGGGCCGCCGGATCTACTCCGATCGCTCTGATTGCTCGGTTAATCGAAAAGCAAAAACGAGGTTCAATGAGGATGATTACCGATGCGTTTGGATTCCATTCACATGGCGGATGGAATGGAACAATTAGGATGCGCCTGCCGTCCCTGCGAAACTCTATCACCTTTTCGTCAAGACGCTCCCATTGGTAACGAAGCGCCGTGCTGATCGTAACCTGTCCGTTTGCCATAACGCGAAACGATGGAGATATCCTGGCGCCGGGAACTCTGTCGGCATTCGGCATTTTAAATGATGGTCGTATAAGCATTAGATTGTCTCCTCGGTTGATAGGTAAAGCTGCGCGAATCGCTCTTTTTCCCATTCGTTACCTATCCCGAGTTTGATTGCCTGTTCTCGGGTCTGTTTTGTAAGTGTAGACCAAAGAGGCGTCGGTTCTTTTTCGATTGCTTTCATATCGTCAATCGTTTTGAGTAGACCGGCCCGCATAAATGATTTGAAGTTTGAGTATTTCATGGTTTTTCCTATCGAATCAGTATGACGGCGCTTTCGTCGCCGATCATTCGCTTCGCCGCGTGTGCTAAAGCTATGTTTTCAGCTCGAAGCGCCCATGTGGCGAAACGTCGTATTCGTTTTTCTTCCAACGCAAATACTGCATCACAGGGCAGATATCCTGCATCCTCTAATTTATTGCGCGAATGGAGAGAAAATATGGTTTTTGATCCTGAGACGAGAAACATTGGATTATTCTCCTTTAAAATGCGCCGAAACCTAGTCCTTTAAACCAGTCCATATAACACTGCCGCTCTCCAACTGACCACCCGTCAAAAAACAGCGTTACTGTTGACTTTTCTCTCGAAACGTCTATGCCTCGCATATCGTTAATCAGTTTCGACTTATTGATTGCTTTTACAGCGTTCGATGCTGTGCGGTAATGGATAACTGCTACACGATCAGTCTTAGTACCGAGATTAAAACCTCGTCCGTTGTCTCCGAATTTCATTCGTTTCATTGTTTTTCTCCTCTTGCTTAACTATATATATTATACCCCATACAGCATCATTGTATATCCACTAAACGGCGTATTATAAAATAAGGATTAAAAGGCTAAACGAGAACATTTTAGGTCCCAAAACAAAAAATATTAAATACGCCGTTTAGTGGATATACAATTATGCTGTATGGGGTATAATATATATAGTTAAGCAAGGCAATGAAAAATTAGGTGAGGCTAAAAACATGATCGACAGAACTGTGTATGAAAATCTGAAACAATTACAAGATCAGGCTGACATGCTTTTCGAAATCTCTAAAAATGCGAATCACGAAGCCGCATTAGCCATACGTGGTAAAACGGATTTTGAGCGACAACATAATATTTTAAATGGATATAAGACAATTGCTGAGTACGAATTGGAAGGAAAACAATGATGAATTGGATTAAAGATCAGTATCCTTCGGATTTTGATGAGCGCGAGTGCGAGGGATGGGGCGACCCGGTACCCCCTAAGCGCCCCGTTCCATTATCGCTAAACGATAGCGAAGTCAATACGCATCGCAATAGGTGGATAGCTGCGGTGATCGGCGCATCGTTTTTGTGCGCATGGTTTGGCGATTATTGGTATGTTCTCATCCCCGCGTGGATCGTTTGCGTTATCGAAGCGTGGCATTGGACGGTAGTTTCAGAGCATCGGGAACGGAGACGAACTGATGAAAATTAGAACCAAAAAAGGATTTTTCTATATCGCCATTCTCGATTCAGAAAATAGCAACGCAAAATGCCACTTCGAATTACGCCATGGCTATACGATTTCTTTTGGCGATTTCTCGTTTGGAATCTACAAGAATGGCGATCATTGGGGCACTTGCGAACTTCTAAGCGGGGCGTCAGTAGGATCTGAAAACTTACGGCAGGAGTCTATTTTTAGATGCTACCTTGCTTCGAAACGCGATGATTTAAAATCGTGCATTGACAAGATGATCGATCGGAATGGATATACCCCAAAGGTGTTCAAAAATGATAACTCTTAAAATGAAAGATCGGTTTACGCCTGTAGTCAAAATGAAGTTAGAAAACGAATCGTCGCTTATCGCTTATCTGAAATCGCTTTACGGTCCGAGGGATTACGCAGTGTATGACAAGACGACCCCAGAGAAGTTTCTTGAAACGCTCGGAGTGAACCCCGCTTCTCGGATTGCCAGATTTCATAGCGCCGAAATGGGCGGCGATAGCGTAAATCTATCTAAAGACTCGGACGTGTGGCTATTCGGTACGAGCCTTTACGATCAGAAATGGTCGGCGTCCGATCCGGGGGAACTTCATTGCTGGATTAGGGATATCGCGAACCGTGTTCTGTGGGTTCGCCTCTATCATGGAAGGAATAGGTGGGACGTATGACGCCCGCTGAACTTAAAGTCGTGCGCCAATCGCTCGGACTGAGTATGAACTGGTTTGCGAACCGTATGCGCGTTTCGTTCGATACGGCTAAGCGTTGGGAGTCGGTCGGTCCGGTTCCCAAAGACGCGGCAGTTTCGATCAATGTTATCAATGAGGCGCTAAACGACTGCGCGTATCGATCAATTGACAGGATTAGTAAACAAGATCCGAAACAAACCGTATTGATGCTCATTTACAAAACTGAGGATGAACTCTATCACGACCATCCCGAGATGAACGGAATACCGGTTCCGTGCTACAACATGCTTATTTCTCGCATCTATGAAGCGCTAAAGGCTAAGCATTTAGATATCGTGATTGCATATTCGCATGATTGCATATTCGCATGAACTGAAAACCGCGCAGGCGGATATCGATCGACAAAGGGATGAGTTCGATGCAAGAGATCATTGAAAAAATCCGAAAAGCAATCGTATCGCGCCGGTATAATTATAATATCGAAAAGGATTTGCAAGAAGGACTTGCGCAGGTTTTATGCGACGATGGGTTCGATGCAGTTCGCGAAGTAGTGTTCGGGAAAGACCGTATCGATATTCTCGTGAGTTGTCGAACGCTAAAATATACGGGGAAGATTGCTATCGAAGTGAAGATCAAAGGATCATGGAAGGATCTGGTCGCGCAGGCGCTTCGGTATCTGTCGAACCCCGATATCGATGCGCTTATCGTAGTCGGCACCCGATCATGGATACATAGTATACCCCTCGAATTATGCGGGAAACCTGTTATTGCGATTCGTTTGATTGACAGCCTACTATGAATTACGGAACCATCGAACTCAAAAACGACCAATGGATTATCAAATGCGAACCTCATATTAGGGCGCGTCTAAAGCGTGTGTTTTCGCAGATACGGATAGGCGCATCCGATGTGCTTACGATCGGTTCGAACGATGAGATATGCAGAGACATCGAATGGGTATTGGAACGCTATCCTCTTGAGATTGTATCGGGCGCCGACTACCTTCACGATCAGGCGAACAAGCATAGAGACGATGAAACACGCATTGAAGAACTGCTTGAAATGCGACATCCGCCCGATGCTTTTGAACTCGCAAAACCGCCACGTTCCTATCAGTCCCAGTCTGCAACCATTTGCGAACTAAAACGCGGACTTTTGATTGCTGACGATGTGGGACTTGGGAAGACAGTGACTTCGATATGCTGTATGACTAAACCGGAAAATCTCCCCGCGCTCGTCGTGACTGTTACTCACCTTCCGCATCAATGGGTAGAAGCTATTCATGAGTTCGCGCCGAAACTCAAAACGCATGTGATTAAAAACGGACCGGTATACGATTTAGCGAATATCAAGACAAAACAACAATCGCTGTTCACAGACGATAACCGCCTCCCGGACGTGATAATAACGAGCTACAGCAAGCTCTCTAAGTGGGGAGATACGCTTGCCCCACTTATTCGGTACGTCGTGTTTGATGAGATCCAAGAGCTTCGCCATATGGATTCGAATAAGTATCGATCGGCATCGTACATTGCGAGGAGATCTGATTTAAGGTGCGGCCTATCTGCCACTCCAATTCACAACTACGGGGGAGAGTTCTATTCTGTCGTTCAGATATTGAGGCCGGGAGCGCTCGGAACTCATGATGAATTCCTTCGCGAATGGTGCGCATCAGGCAAGCGGATACAACAACCAAAAACGTTCGGATCTTATCTGAGACGAGAGGCAATCATGGTTCGCCATACCAGAGAAGATGTCAAGCGCGAACTACCGACGCTATCGAAAATACCGTACACTATCGATTCCGATCCGAAAGAGCTTGAAAAGATCAAAGGGAACGCAACCGAGCTGGCAAAACTCATTTTGGCTGAGCATTCGGAGAATAAAGGCCAACAATTTATGGCATCCGAGGAGTTCTCTAATATCATGAGACAGGCAACAGGACTCGCCAAAGCGCCTTTTGTCGCTGACTTCGTGAAAATGATCTTGGATGAAGGTCAAAAGGTCGTTCTGTTCGGTTGGCACCGCGCCGTATACGATATATGGAAGGCCGCGCTATTGAAATATAGACCATTGCTCTATACCGGGAGTGAAACGGCGCAAGAAAAAGATAAGTCGAAAAAGCTGTTTACCGATACAGAAGATCATAATCTGCTCATAATGTCGCTTCGAGCTGGCGCCGGGACCGATGGATTGCAGCATGTTTGCAATACTGTAGTTTTCGGAGAACTTGACTGGTCCCCTGGCGTTATAGTACAAGACATCGGAAGAGTTCACCGCGATGGACAAGAAAACCCCGTAATGGCCTACTTTTTGCTTGCAGACGGGGGGGCGGACCCGATCATGAGCGAGGTATTAGGCGTCAAGCGCGGGCAGATTGAGGGCGTAATAAATCCAGCATCCGGACTTGTCGAACAACTTGAAAACGTCGGAGGCATTAGAAAACTCGCTCAATCATATATCGAAAGGAAAAACGATGAAAGCTAAAATAAACGGTATAGAAATTGTTGGCAAACCTGACGAATTCGCCAAACTGATCAAAAAGTTACGGAACGTCGTGTTTGATGAGATCCAAGAGCTTCCCCATCAAAGCGATGGGTCTCCCTTATCGAATTCCGATTATGTGTATCAAGTGTCGGAGGTCTTTGACGATTCAGCCAAAATTACGGGCGATATCACACAAAAGACCTATACTTCATATGAAGAGGCGATAGAATGTCTACCGGAAGGCTATGATTATTGTTGCTATGCGCAGATGGATGAAAAATCACCTGTCGATTTTCAATACGCATACAAGAAAGACGGGAAGGATATTGTAGGACACACAGTATTCGTAGGAAAATCTGAAATCAACTGTCACTTCTGGAAAATACGCAGCATAAGGGATATTGCTAATCATATAGCTAATTTTCGTGTTTTTGGAGAATAACGATGTTTATCCGATTGTTTCGTAAAATGTTCAGTATCAAACAATTGAAACCTAGTGGAGTAAACGGATATCAACAAGACAATCCGGATGAACCTAAATTCGGTTGTGGACAAATATCGGTTTACGAATCACAAACACGGCGAATCGTTATTCAGTGTGGTGATTCGTATATTGCGATGGATGCGAAAACCGCTCATATCATTGGTAAAGAACTGCAACGACTCGCTATTGATGTGAACGCTCAGTCCATGATAGGGTAGTTTGTTATAATTGAAAGAGATTTATAAAATGAGTAAAAAGGCAGAACCAGGAGAACCGACGATATGGGATAGGCGCGAATTGTTCTCCACCCCGAAAGCCAAGCTGATTATTTTCGAGGCAATGGTTGAAGGAATTAGCTATCGTGAGATTTGTGACCGGCTTCGGGATGGAGGGGTATTAAGCAAAACAGATGAGCCCCCATCACGGACGGCTTATTATAAATGGCGCGATAATCCCGAAGTCCGAGATGCAATCAAGCAAAACAAGAAGAGCTTGCTCCAAAAGGTCAGAGCGAAGGAGCTATCCTATTTCAATATTCAGGATGAGCTTTACAAAATAGCCGCCAACCGATTGCGCGCTAACGATGGCGCCATATTCGAGGAAAACCCCGAAGCCGCTCGTGCTCTTGCCTCAGTTATGAAAGACGCTGCGGCTTACGCCAAAAAGCTCGTGGACGAGGCTAATAACACGCCGGATATGACCGTAGACATTACGATGAATATCAAACGCGACACAGATTTGCGTGAGGCTGAGATGCTTCGCCGCATAAACTCACTTTTGGATAGGGCCGAAGGTGTGAAGGACGATGAAGATGAATGAATTGCCACATCGTAACATGATATAAGCTACAAACCCGCGATTTTGGCTATGTAATTGCCATTGCATTACATTCATTAAACATTCATAAGTTTCGATTGGCGCTTCGGTATAATAGAATGGAAGGAATTGAAATGGAAAAATACTCACTGACGGAAGAACATCGCGCTCAACTTAAGCCGTGGGCCGATAAATGGATTGCGAATGCCATGTCCACTAAGCAAATGGACGATGAGGAAAAGCGCATTTGCATTGATTCGGTAAACGAAATGTATCGCATAGCCGGATTGGAACCGCCGAAAAATACAGTGTTCGTAGAATCTCCCTATATCGGAAGATTTGCATCGGGTTATGCGGCAACGATATTGTGGCGAAGAAGGAATAATGCATATCTCGACGAATCCACTCGGGCCGCCACTGACGACGCCACTGACGCCGCCACTCGGGCCGCCACTCTGGACGCCATTGACGACGCCACTGACG
>Ga0182014_10003295_pt1 | contig 19542 bp, 19 predicted proteins | sample 612S2DmetaG_FD_120489 | JGI IMG/M metagenome (GOLD analysis project Ga0182014, IMG submission 120489) | Permafrost microbial communities from Stordalen Mire, Sweden - 612S2D metaG | ecosystem: Environmental > Terrestrial > Soil > Wetlands > Permafrost | place: Sweden: Stordalen | collected... | reverse complement strand
CCTCTTTACCGAGATCTCCTTGGTAGCCATGATTATCTCCGTGCCTCGCGTCGCGACGGAATCGAATCACAAAAAACATGTCCTTTCAACTTAATTGAAGCGAGCGACTAGCATCAATTCGCGCGTGATGCGCAAACGACATTTAAAGCCGTCATTGCGAGCGAAGCGACGCAATCCATCTTTCTCTTCGCGTTGAGATGGATTGCTTCGTCGCTTCGCTCCTCGCAATGACGGCCAATAAAGCTTTCTCAACTTGCTTCAGAACTGGAAATACAAAAATTCCATGCGCTGCCACATGCCGAACAGCGAGATCGACAGCGCCAGCGCGGTGAACAGCGCCCAGGCGGCGGTGGGGCGCCAGCGCAGATACGCGCCCTGCTCCGGCGCGCGGCGGTATTCGCGGTAGCGCAGCATCTGCAACACGTTCGGCAATGCCAGTGCGGCGGCCAGGGCGGCTGCGACCACGCAAACCCCGGCAAAAAACAGCCGGTCGGGCCCGATCAGCAGCGGCAGGTCCATCACGCGCAGGATGCCCGGCGAGACGAAGGCGGAACTGCCGGCGGGAACGCCGAACAGGCCGCCCAGCATCTGCCAGGCGCCAGCCGCCGTCTTCGCGCGAAAGAACACCCAGGCGATCACCACGGCAAAAAACGTCACGGCCCAGGACAGCATCGCCAGCGCCCGCGCCACGGCAAACGGGAGCGGCCGCTTTGCGACGCGCCCGTGCCATCCCTGCCAGAGATGGTTGATCGAGAGATAGCCGCCGTGCAGGCCGCCCCAGATGACAAAATTCCACCCCGCCCCGTGCCAGAGCCCGCCGAGCAGCATGGTGACGAAGAGATTGAGATAGCGCCGCTGCTCGCCGAGCCGGTTGCCGCCGAGCGGGATATAGAGGTAGTCGCGCAAAAACCGCGACAGCGTGACGTGCCAGCGCCGCCAGAAATCGATGATGGAGGCGGCCTTGTAGGGCGAACGGAAATTCACCGGCAGCCGGATGCCGAACAACAGCGCCAGCCCCACCGCCATGTCGGAATAGCCGGAGAAGTCGAAATAGATCTGGAGCGTATAGGCCAGTGTCGACAGCCACGCCCAGCGGATGTCGACGCCGCCGCCGGCATCAATATGGGCGAATACCGGCGTGACGAATTGCGCGAGATTGTCGGCGATCACCACTTTCTTGAACAGGCCGGCGGCGAAAATCGAAAATCCCCGCGCCGCCAGTACCGCCGAACGCCCGGATCGGCCGCGCTTGAACTGCGGGATCATCTCGGTGTGATGCACCAGGGGCCCGGCGATCAGATGCGGGAAGAACGAGACGAACAGCACGTAGCTGACGACATCGCGTTCGGCTTTGGCGCCGCGCATGATGTCGACGAGATAGGCGATCTGCTGGAAGGTGAAGAAGGAGATGCCGAGCGGCAGAATGATGCTGGCGAACGGCAGCGGCCGGCCGCTTAGCTCCGTCAGCACGTCGAGGAAGAAATTGGTGTATTTGAAATAGCCGAGCGCACCAAGATTGAGCGCGACGCCGAGCATGCCGACGCGCTGCCTTCGGGCGGGATCTTCCATCAACAGGCCGAGGCCGAAATTGAACGCGATCGAGGCGAGGAACAGCACGAGATAAATCGGCCGCCACGCGCCATAGAAGAACAGCGATGCGCCCAGCAGCACCAGGATGCCCGCGCGCGGCGAATGCCGCCGCGCCGCGGCGAAGGCGAGCACCGTCGCGGGGAGAAACTGGAGCAGGAAGGTGTAGGAGGAAAACAGCATGGCGCGCGCTAGGGCCTGACCTGCGCGACGAGATAGCGCGTATAGATCGGAATGCCTGACGCATTGACGTGCATCTCGTCGGCATAGTTGGCCTGCTCGAGCCCCGGCACATCAGCGATGTTCAACACGTCAAAACCGCAGCGGCGGCCGGTGTCGGCGACGAGTGCGGCAACCTGGTCGTCCTTCTCAGCCCAGACGGGATCGGCGCTCCTGACGTAGCGCGGCGCCCAGGGCGGGATCACCACGGTCAATTTGCGCACCAGCGGCGCCATATCACACAGCGCGCCGGTCTCGAACCGCGCCTTCGGGCCGGACAAATTCCAGTTGTCGTAGTGCGCATGGCCAGCGAGACCGGCCGGCCAGCGGTCGTCGGGCTGCGTCCGGTCGATGATCGAAAGGCCGAAGGCCGGAGGCCTGGCGCCGCGCGCCGCCGTGCCCTGCCCGGCCGCCAGCCGCGCGTTAAAAGCTTCGCGGATGAACCGGATCAGGGTGCCGATCCGCAGCGGCAGGAAGCTGGTCATCGCCCCGATCACGCCGAGCCGGGCGGCGACGTCCTGCGGATAGACGGCGGCCGACTTCACCCCCTCGTTGAACAGAAACGGCGCCACAGAGATCACGACATGCGCCTTTGCAAACACGTCCGGCTGCCGCCGGACCGCCGCCAGCAGCGCCAGCGGCTCGCCCGCGTCATAGGCGATATTGACCGCCCCGCCCCGCGGCAGGCCGGCGAGTTTTGCGGCCAGCTCCGCATCGACCTGATATTCGGTGCGGCTTTCGCCGGCGAAGATCAGCGTGGGCCAGGAGTCCAGCAGCGGCAGTTTTCGCGCCAGCAGCACGGGAATATCGACATGGACGCGATCGGCGATCGCCAGCAATCCCGCGAACGCCACGAGCCAAGCCGCGCCGGTGAGCACCAGCGTCGCGGCGATCCAGCGCGCGGTCCGGCCCTGCGCGTCAGAGCGGTTGAAGAGAGCCAAGCGAAAGTCCCCGGGATCATGGTTGAACCGGGGCGGTTTTCGCGGTTTTCCGGGTTCCGTGCAAGGCGGATGTCGCGCGCGCACGATGATGACCAACGTTGAACCGACCGATGACGCTGTTGCTCATCCGCCTTGAGCGCGGCCAATCCGGCCCCCCGCCCGTGCGCGGGATTCAATGCGCGTGGCGATGCCGGTGCCGTCCCGGCGCCGCAGCCTTGCGCCCCGCATAGTACGGATTGACGACGCACTGCGCGGCGCGGCCCGATGCCGACATCTGGCACTGGGCCAGCGAAGTGTAGGCGCATTCAAAGTAGAAGTCGCCGATCCCCTGGAAGACTTGCAGGCAGACGGGATAGGCCGGGTCATACGTCTGAGCACGCGCCGGCGGCGCTGCCGAAACCGTTGCAACCGTCAATATCGCCAAAGCCAGGATGCGCATTGGAATCTCCTCGAAGCTCACAGGGCGGATTGGCGAGAGCGTCACCCGCCTCCGGTCTTTAAAGTACCATAAGCCATCGGCCGGGCGAATGGGCGCACCATGACAAATTAAGCGTATTGCGCCGAACTGGCGGATGACGCCGTCGCTAATTTACCCTGCCCGCAATGTTCGCACGTATCGGCATGATGAGGGCTTTGAACCGTCACATTGAGCGGCGGGCGATAGCCCGCGAAAGAGGACGCATCGGAGAAATCGAAAGCCGGCGTGGAAGCGATGACAACGGACCGTATTGGCATTGCGCTATCCAGCCTTTGAGCCCGCCTGCAGCCTTCCCAACAAAAGGCTGGAATATCAAGATAGTAACCCCCTCAACAGGCCAGCGATTCCGAATCATCCCTTCGAGGCTTCATCGGAATCGTCCGCCGCCGGCATGCGGTTGAATAGTTTGATCCCCCGCGGGCGCATCACGACGATCAGAAGTGCGCCTACGAAAGCGCCGCCGAGATGAGCGGTATAGGCGACGCCGTCGGCCTCCTCGCCCTGAAGCTGGACGGCCTGCAGCAGGATCCAAAGACCGATAGCAACATACGCGGGACACGGAAGAGGCCAGAAGACGACCAGAATTTCTATGCGCGCGTACGGGCGCAGCATCAGATAAGCCGCCAATACGCCCGCGATCCCCGCCGACGCTCCCACCAGGATTACCGTACTGTGGGGCCAGATGACGATGAAACAGAGCACGCCTGCGACACCGCACAGAAGATAGAAAACGAGAAATCGAAAATGGCCGATCGCATCCTCTATATTGTCGCCGAAGATCCAGAGAAACAACATGTTGGTCGCGAGATGCCACCAGTCGCGGTGCAGGAACATTGACGTCACCAGCGTCCATTCCGGCGGAAATAATCCGTTGCCCGGAACGTTGCGCATTTCCGCGGCCGGAACCGCGCCCATGGTATCGAGTACCGCTTGATAGGTTTCTGCGGGAGCCGTCAGGACAAACAACGACACCGAAATATTCAAGGCGATCAATCCATACGTCACGTAGGGGCGCGTCTTCCCCTCCGGCGGATCAATCTCGTAAAGCGGCAGCATCACCATCGTTACGGTACCCGAGCGGAAATACGGCAATTTCGAAACGCGGCAGCAATCCATCGCCCAACCGCTTGCGTCCGCGGCCGCGTAGCGCGCATGCCACCAACCAATACGCTTTCATGCGGAACTTTCGACAACGATACCTCGCGAGACAGGCGAAAACGGCGATCAACGGAACGCCAACACAGGGGTGCAGCTATTTGAGTTCCTCCGCATAGCGGGACTTCAGGGTCTCGATGCGACCAATCGATTCGTCTACCAGGCACATGAGACGAAACTGGGCAGCTCCGAAACCAAGCCCGGCCCGATGAGCTCCGTAAGACTTGCAATCGTCATCGCGCAGCGCGAGCCAGCGCTTCTGTGTCGTTTCAAACAATTCCCGGTTCTCGCTACGCTTCGGCTCGTCCAGCATATCGGCCTTTTGCATTGCGGCAGCGATTTTTGCGGTTATCGATTCCAGCCTTGCCTCGGATTCGTCCAGCGACTTCTGAAGACAGTCGACCCAGGCATTGGTCTGCTTGATCCGATCCGGGTTGCAGACCAGGCGCGAGGCTGTTGTTTCCGCGCGTACCGACGCATTGACGAGCAACAGCAACATAAGCGTGATCGATATTCGCATCGTTGCGCTCCGTTCCTCAGGTGTTGTACCCGTTGCTCATCAGGCCTGTACGAATGCGGCCGCGCAGTATCGCTATCGAAAGCCACAAGAGATAGCCGGCGCCGCTTGCGGCCGCCGCGAGTTCGGCCCAATCATTCCCCGTCAGGACGGGATTCACCAACCCTTCGCCAAACAGCGAAAGCATCAGGACAAACCCGTTGAGCAGGCTGGCACCGGCGATGTAGGCGAGCGCCGCAATCACGACCCAGCCAAGGAGTGGCACGAGCCACAGGGTCGCGAGCGCGAAGCACAGCACGATGGCCGGCGCGAGCGGGCCGACCTCCAGATTGTCCGGCAACCAAAACAGCGGGAGCGTCGCCAGCACCACGAGCGCGCTGCGCAGAAGAAGGCCGGGAAGCGGACTTCCGACGACGTTATCAGCCACAGAGCGCGCCGCACGACGTCGGTCTGCCATTCAAATGAACCATGAACCGTGATCCCCCAATCCACTTCCGGTGCCGGCAACGTTCACGGATAGCCCCCACCGACATGCTATCCACCAGCCGCCTGCGCCGCTGTTTTCAGCGCCTCGCCACACTCCCGGCAGAACTTCCAGCCGGGCTGGACCGCAGCCCCGCAGCCGCCGCAGAAGCGGTGAACGCCGGCCGTCTTGATAGTGGCCGCACCTGACACACGATCCGTTGGCGCTGCGCCTGCGCCCTTCGCGGCGCCAGAGGGCGCGATGCGATCCCTGTCGGCCGCTTTTCGAAACTTACCCTCGACGGCGCCAACAAGCTCCGGGCGCACAATGACGTCGGCATTCATCGGTGGGTTGATCAATTCCCGGAGGAACGCAAGATATGTGGCTCCATCGACTGAGCGGAGCGATACGCGGGGTTGATGGCTCGCCAAAGCCTCGAACTCCACCAGCCAGAGCGGACCATCTCCGCGCACGGCGACACAATGTCTGTATTCCAGCACTTCTCCGCCGGCGTCGAGAGTCACGGCTTCATGTGCCAGCGCTGGCAGGGTTGGTGACCAGTGCGCCGCAATTCGCTTCAGCGCTTCCGTTGGTACCCACCGACCATCAACATGTTTCACCAAATCCGCCGCGGACAGATCGCGCAATCCAGCGATCAGCGGATCGGCGCCGAGCGGGAGGCCGGGCGGCCCGATGAGGCGCAGCAGCGAGACCGACCAGCGCGGGTCGTCCTCGGAAAAGCCGAGCGCGAGTTGATGTTGCAAATCGGCGTCGTCGAGACGAAGCTCGGGCGGTGGACGGCGCTCCAACATGGCGGAAAGCTGGGACGCCCGGATCGCATCCATCGCGGCAGCCAGTACGAACAACCCCGCCGGCGTCAGGGCGGCAAAAACCGAATCGGCAGGAATTGGCAGATCGGTATCCAGCACCGGTTTCGCAGCCTCGGCCACATCGTGCGGCGACCACGGAAACGAAATGCGCAGTCCATCGCCGTCGAACCAGCAGCCAATCATCTGGTTCTTTTCGCCGTTCGCTCCCTTGTAAAATCTCGCAATCCGGCTGCTTCGTATCCCCGGTGTTAAAACCCGCACCTGACAGATCGGGCGCGCGAGCGATTGAAGAGCGGTCTTCCAGTCGTCGCTCGCCAGGCCTCGATCGAGTAGACTTTTGATGTTTCCGTCCGGCTTTGAACCCAGCGCAAATGCCAGCGGAGACCACCGCGTCAACTCGAGTTTCTCGTGGTCGATCAGTCGGCGAAGTTCGCCTGCCTGGAAGGTCGCTTCGTTTCGCGGGTTCATGACGCCACCTTCTTGCTCCACTTGAACAGCTCGAATTGTCCCGCCACCTTGCTCATCGCATCGTTCATGTCGCGGAAGCCCAGATTTTTCAGCTGCTGGTTCACGCCCGCAATTGCAGTCGGGCTGGCGTCCACCCCGGTGGGCGCCCTGACGATGACGCCCATCGCCTGCGCGATTTTTGGCGGCAGTGACGGAGGCTGCATTCCCCCCTGCCTGTAACCATCACGCAGCTTCATCATCTCGGCGATGCCCTTTTGCGATTGGGCAAGTGCTTCCGGCGGGTTATTTTCATAGAAGCGCGATTTCTCCTGCCACATGCGGTAAAAGCCTTCGGGATCCTGAAGCCGCTGTTCGCCGCTCTGCGCCTTGAGAACACTTTGGGTGCGCTGCACGCGATCGAGCATCGTCATGTCCGGCTTGCCGCCGGGCTGAATTCCGGTCGACGGCGGCTTCAATTGACCGCGCAGGAACTGGTCGGAATTGTCGCGGCTCGCTTCCGTCTGATATTTGTCGGTAAAGAGCTGATTGTGCTCCTCGGCCCACGCGCGATGCAGGATCTCCTGGTCGGTCAGCCCCTGGTTCACACCGGCCGCGTCCGTCCCCCCACCCTTGAGATATTTCAGTTCCTCGACGCGCTTGAAGACCTCGGGATGTGTCTCCGGCGTGACGCCTTCAGGACAGAGCTTGGACGTATGCTCGTAGAAATCGCGATAAGCCTGCTTTTCCCAGAACTTGCGTGGCACCTCTTCGAGTGTGCCATCGGCATGCTGGATGACGAGTCGCGCATCGCGGTCGGCGCCCAGCGAGCGCCCCGTCTTCCCGGGCGTCGAGAAGGTGTCCATGACGAGCTTGTCGCCGGGGACCATCTTCGCCTGAACGGCGGGGTTGTTCGCCACGGCGGCAATCGTCGCATCGTCAGCCGGCTTGTAGAGCTTGTCCTCACGCGTATTGATGATCGCGTCCTGCAGGTCCTGTGGGGCTTGTTTCGCCGTACGGCTGGAAGTCGTATCGGAAAGCTGTTCCAGGGCGCCGCGCTCGTCGACGTATTCCTTGCCTTCTTCCGCATGACGGGTTTCGTTCAGTTCTTTGACGACCGGGCTTTGGTCTTTAATTCCGATGACATTCTTTTCGGCGCTCTTGCGATCGGACAGCGCCTGCTTGATGTCGTCTTCGCTTGGAGGCTGTGATTTCGCCGGCGCGACAACGTCCTCCGGCACTGAGGCGGATTGCGCAGCATTCGGTTTGCCCGACGTTTCGCCGGGCGTATTGCCTTTCTCCAGTTGACTCTCCGATGGAGCGGACATTTCGCCCGGCTCGACGATCGCCCCGGCAGGCGGCGTCTTCGTGCCGGTCCAGAGCCCCTTCGCTCCTTCCGCGAAATGTCCAGCCAACGACATGCCGCCGGCTAACAGAGCGCCGGTTTGCGCAGCACTCTCTATCTCGGCCGATGAAGAGCCCTTGACCCATTCCGTGGCCGCACCAATAGCGGCGCCGCCGGCGGTATTGGCTATGACGTTCACCACCTTGTTGCCGCTGCTCGCGATATTGACGCCGCTGCCCGCGGCGCTTCCGAGTGCGGAAAGCACGCCATTCTCGATCATCCCTCCCACGCCCTTGTCCAGGTTTTGCAGCGCGCCGAAAGCAAAACCGGAGATCATTCCATGGCTCCACGGCGCAGCCCTCGACTCCAACAAGCCGGCCGCGAACTGGTCCGCGGTCAGGATGGTCTGTGCCGTTGAGGTTCCGTAATCGCTCCAGGCGGCGTTCTCGAGTTGCTTGGCTCCCTCACCCTCGTTCTCTCCCTGGCTGATATCGCCGAGCACATGGGCGAACCGGCGCAGCTTCTCCAGGTTTTCCGGCGTCGGTCCGCCTGCCCGGATTTTCTCAAGAAGATGCGCGATCGCCGGCGGCGGTTCATAGCCCATCTTGTCGATGGCCGTCAGACGCCGCTTCATCTCATCGCGCAAGGCAATTTGACTGGCGTCGGAGGGAACGACCACGCCAACATTGTCGCGAACCACATATTGCCCGCCCTGGGCCAGCCCCTTTTGCTTCCACGCGTCGAAGCCGTCACTCGTCGATTTGCCCTTGAGGAGATCAAGCAGAGAGGAAACGATGTCGCCTTGGCCGATGCCCGCCATGCCTGCTGCGGTCATCGCGCCGAATGCGGCCAGCAAGCCGCCCAGAACGGTCGCCATCGCTGTGATCGCGGCAGCGGGACCGACCGATCCGATGCTCGACGGTGGGGTGTTCGGAGACGATACTGTGTGGGCAGTTTTTCCGGGCGCGTCAGCGCCTGGCGGATTTGACACCACACTATTCGGCGCCGGACCCGCCCCTGCTTGAAATACGTAGATATAGTGAATTGCGCCGTTGCCGCCGGCGCCGGAACAAGCAACCTGCATATCCGATTGGTCATCGGCGCGCCCATTCGGGAAAGCAAATATCAGGGCTTTGGAGGCCGACTTCGGCGCATTGGGATCGTCGAGGCGTCCGGATGTATGGAGTTCGTCCGAGCCGCTGCGATAGCCGACCCGGACCGAAATCCCCTCGCCGCCAAAGAGCGGAACGGCGTCGCCGGTGTGACTGACCGTCGCGTTGATCGATTGCTTTTCCAGGGGAGTGATGCGCTGCGGCGGCGACTGCCAAACGCACTTCGAGGTTACCTTTCCAGCCTTCTGAACCGCGCCGCCACACGCCGCATAATCCTGGGTGAAGGTACCGCTGCCATCGCTGATGCTGCCGACGCTGTTTGGATAGCAGGGATTGTCGGCTTTGGGACCAATCCCGCTGATCTCAGTCGATGTCTTTTGCAAGACCCAGACGCCGTCGGCGGCTGTTGCAGTCTGCGAAGAAATTGCAGAGCCAAGGACGGCAATGACGAAAACCGCTGCCCGCAGCACGTGGACGTTCGCGTGACCGAGAACTTCAAACATGGCCTTCGCTCCCGGCAGTCTTGATCAACGCCTCGGCCTGTTTGGCGCGCGTGATCAGACCGAGCGTGTTGCCGACCGCAACTCCCACACCAATGAGAGTGAGAGCCGTTGCCACAACCGGCGCGTGCCCGCTGGCTGTGGCCAAAATCTGGTTGAGCGCGAGCGTCAAAGCCCAGACGCCGAGGTACCACGCGGTGCCGCGCATGCGCAGGCTTGATCCGTCGACAAACAGGAGCGTCGTAAGCGACCACGCTGCCCCTAATAGTCCTCCAGCCGCGAACGCGATCAAAGCAGCCCGCCAGGACGGCAAGGAGTGGGAGAAGCCGAGACTTACGAAGGTGCTGAGCAGACATGTCACCAATGAGACGAGCAGTGCCGGCGGCTCGACAGCCCGTGCGCGACGGAAAGTCAGGATCATCATGAAGACGGAGAAAAGAAGCATCCCCGTTCCCGCCCAGGACAGATACCGGAAGAATGCGGCGAGCGGGTTTGAGGAAGCGAGACTGATCAGGCCGAGGGCGACGACTCCTCCAACGGCCAACATCGCCAGCTTGAGAAGCTGCGAGGCCGATGCCCTGACCGCCATGCCGAAGGTTTGGTTGGCCATTCGGTTCGATCCTCCCGGCTAGCGGCCAAGGGCCAGATAAGAAGCGAGCACTGCCAACAACAGCCCGGCTCCGGCGAGCCCAAGTATGAGTCTTCGATAGCCTGCCGACACGCCCGACGAGGCAGGAACACCCGTCGCGGGCGATCCGGGCGTAGCGCGCGGTTCGGTGGCTGCTCTGCTCAATTCATTCGACGGGTCTGCCGGCAGCGCTTCATTTGCGGCTCCGCATTGCGGGCACGTTCCAGCGAATGCGAGTTTGGCACCGCATTGCGTGCAGAAGCGAGGCTTGTCGAGCGGACCTGCCTCAACAGAGGCTTTTGCCTGAGCCGTGGCTAAATTGCCGGGCTGAGCCAGCTTCGCCGTATTCGATGCCGGTGTACGCCGCCACAGGGCGACAACAAAAAATGCGAGTCCAAGGGCCCCGGCAACCAGCGCAACACCGAGCCCGATCAGCGTCGCGGTGCCCCAGGCTGCGAAGTCCGGCAGGGAGGGCGCGGCAGGCGATGGTCCGTCCACGGTCTTGGGTGGAACAGGCGGCTTGTTCGCCGGCGGCGGCACAACCACGCTCGTGGCCGGTGCCGGCAAGTTGGTCACGGGCGGCGTGACTGGTGGCGGCGGGACCACACTCGTCGTCGGCGCCGGCGGCTTGGGCGGTGCCACCGGCGGCATTGGCGGTGGTGCTGCTGGAGGTGGGTTCGCCGCCGCAATCCCGGTGATCTGTATGCTTGCGGCCATCCGCTCACACACCGGCTGGACGGCCTGCCAGCTTTCGGCCGGCCCATGACATGTGAATTTGAAAGGCTTCCCCTCAAGCCTGCCCAGGATGACGTCGAAGCCGAGCCGGTTCACGTCGTCGTCGCGCCAGTCGAGGCGCCAGCCGGGAAGACCGGCAAGCGTCGTTGCCGCGCGTCTCAACTCCCTGGTGCCCGATGCTGCCTGAATCACGCTGGTGGACCAGTCGAAGTCAGCCGTGACGGCCAGGTTCGGCGACGGCGACCCGTCCGCGATTTTCAACGACCAATCCGGCCCCTTGAGATCGAACGGCACCAGGTGCTGCTGGATATCCGGGGAAAGGCGCATCGTCACCGGTGCCACGAACATGAGAGCACCGACGTGCCACACTCGCCATGCATCGTCTGCACCGGCGCTGCCCACCCCGAGGGCGCACGCAACAAGACCAACGAAAATGCAGAATCGGGAATGCTGGCGCGCTGGCAGCGCGGCAGTCCAACGTCTCGATAATTTCAGTCGAGCCATATGTTAAACGATACATTTGCAGCGGTATGGTGCTTTGATCCTTGTCAATCCGCCATCCGGCATGGTGTGAGCTCATGATGGGGCGTGGCGGAACGATTGGGAGCGCAACGATGCGATCGAGCTGCGTCAGGGTCCTGGCGGGACTGTTGTTCCTCATAACGATTGCCCAGGCGGCGACGGCCGCGACCTGGAAGGTCTATGCAAATGCCCGATACGGTACGGTCGCGGAATATCCGTCCGACCGCTTCCGTCCGGGCCGGCCGCCTGATAACGGCGACGGCCAGAGTTTCACAGCCCTGGATGGATCAATGCTGGCGATATTCGCGGGCAATAACATCGACAACTACGCACCAGCCACCTATGAACGATTCCTGCGCGGCGGCGGCTCGGACTATCAGAACGTCACGTACCGCGCGGCGGGCGAAAAATGGCTGGTGCTCTCGGGTTTCCGGGGCGACTCGATCTACTACGAGAAATATATTTTCAGCGAGGGCAAGGACGTCGATACGATCCATGGCCTCGTCGTTACCTATCCGCGTTCGTCCAAGGACGTCTACGGCCCGATCGTATCCCGGATGGCGCAGTCGCTCCGCGCCGGCCGCTAAGCGAAGCGACATGCCAGAGCGATACGTTACTTCATGAACAGATCGGTGCCCTCGTAAGCCAGGTTCACTCGCGTGCCTGAATGGGTCCGGTCGCATGGCTCGGCTGGCCGGTTGGTACGGGATGTCGAGATACGAATGATGGTTCGGGCCGCGGCGAATGAACCTTCGCCCTCGCGGGATTGTATTTCGAAGCGCTGCCACGTGCGTCGATCGACAGCCGAAAGTTGCCCGCTGCCGGTGCGATTGGCTACGACCTTGCCGCCGCTGGCGTCCTGCCAGATCGCCTCCTCCGACATGCGTGGCGCAACAATCGTGATCCGGCTGGAGTACCGGCCGGCGGGACTATTGCGTGCGTCGGATAGCATCGCCTCCGAACTTTGCGGGAACCACGCCCATGCCATCGCATCGGTCATGCCGCAAACATAGGTGTCGGCTCCCACCACCCTGGCTTCCAGATAGACCGACATGCCAGCCGGCTGCGCGGCGGCCAGCAGTTCGACCGGGACGGCAATCTGTGCATTCGCTGCCGATCCGATAAACAGCATGACAGCCACGCTGGCGGCAAGCGTCAGGCGCGCAATCGCCGCTGCACGACGCCCTGAACAAGGCATCGAGACCGGCCAGGCAAAGCCGCGAACAGGTCTCACGCACCCCTCCTCTGCTCGAACGGCCACCGGCCGCCCGCGCGAATATCGTTCAAGCCGCTCCGCCCGATCCTCAGGGATTCCGAACGATTGTCATTGCTTCGGCTTCGGACAGTAGACGGCGCAGGCAAACACGCGAACGCAATATACGCCTTTCTCATCCTGCGCCGGCCTGTAGGACAGCTGGCAATCCCATCGCCGACAACCCGGCTTGAGCGGCGCATCCGGCTGATCGACGAAACGACCACCGCAGACCTTGGGGTCGGGCCCCAGCGCCTGCGCAGGCATCGGCACGAGCACAGTTAGGCTCAAGGCAAGTAGCCAGATCGTGCGAGCCATCGACGCCTCTTCAAGTCAACTCTGCTGCGATTCAATCAAGTCGCGAAAGGACGATCCGTCCTTGATCGACATCAAACCGACGGCCACGAGATGGGGCTAAAAACTACGCAAGAGGTGAGACTTTGATGCATCATTCATATTTGGGGATCGTGAGCCTGGGCGTGGGCTTGCTTTTGACGGCAAACGCGGCGTACGCGGAAGCACCGCATCTGGCCCTCGGCTATAAACAGATAAATCTGGACGAGCAGGGTTGCGTGCAGCGTGGCATCGAGGTGATGCATGCAGCAGGATTCGCGGATTCCCACATCGGTTCCAGTGGCAAGGTCGTTTTCGGCGACTACGACGACTATCACGGGGCGCTGCAGTGTGCGCCAGGAATGGTCTTCTTCGTGGTGAGCGGCCCCGACCTTCCAAGTACGAGCGAATTCCGGGACAGGCTCCAGAAGCCATTCTGAGCACCGCCCTGCGGGCATGTCGAGCAAGCGATTGGTTGGTACCGGGCAGCGCAAGAGGTCGGAACGAGCATGACGGCGGAAATTGGATCAATCGTTGCGGGGGTTTTGCTTGGTATCGTCGTCGGATCGACGATGTTGTCGACGTCAGCCTCTGCGCAGGACATCCAGGCCTATTGCGCGAAGGTCGGCGATGACGACCGCGTCCAGCCGATACCTGATGCCCTGCTGCAGAATGCCCGGCGGATGTTCGATGTTCAGGTTGACGAAGCGGACTCCTATGTTCAGGCGACCACTTCCGCTCGCTGCATGAATGGCGCGGTCTGGCTCTGCAATTACGGAGCGAACCTGATTTGCGAGAAAGCCGACGTCAGCCGCGATTCGCCGGGAGCAGATCGGTTCTGCAAGCAAAACCCCAATTCGATCGGCGTCCCCATGAGCGCCACCGGTCATGCCACGGTGTACGACTGGAGATGCGTGGGCCGGGAAGCGCGCATCGCCGGACAGATCGTCGATGTCGACGCCAGAGGCTTCATTGCAGGTAATTGGAAGCAACTCCAGTAGATCAATCACCACAAATGTTCCGCCTCGCCCTGGCGTCGCGCACATTCCAAGTCAGCCCAGGTGATTTGCAGCCAGCCCCGCGCGATCAAATAATCGGCGATCTAAACGGGGAACGCCGACCCTGTCTGATTTTTCCAAATAATCGAGCCTTCCTTGGTCGTTGATCAGGATCAATGCCGATTTGTATATTACGTCCAGCATGACAACATGGGCGGTAATTCTCAGGCATGCGGGCGGATCATCCGGCCGCGTACAATATCGGCGGCGCTCGCAACCGCAGCGCTGCTGGTGGCGATTGCTCCAGCGGCGGCGCGGGTTGGCGTCGCTTCCGCGCATCACTCGGTTCTGGCGGCTGACGCGATGCGATTTGCTCAGGGCACCCCGGACCCTGAAATTGTCCTGCTGCCAAACAAGCCGCCGGCGCGGTCGGGCGACCATGACCCATCGTCGCAGGCGCTGCTTGAGACCTGGCTCGACGGCTATGGCTGGAACAGTGACAAGCGGTTCGATCAGGAGCGCTATGAAATCGTAACCCGCCGCGTGGTGTGGGGGGAGTTCGGTCGGGCGATATTGCAATTCCGCGTGTTGCCGCTTGACGGCGATGCGATGGCACTCGCGGCGCAACGATGCCCCGGCCGCGGCCGGCCGATCGAGATGCAGATCTATTTTCAGTGGAGCCCGGACAACAAATTGTGGACCGCGCTGGGAAACCGCGGCGATCCTGGTTTCGAGCCGTGTTCGAACGACAAATTGTGGACCAGCGAGCAGCTGGAATTGATTGTCAACCCTCCACCGCTGCCGATGCCCCCCAGGATCACGCGGAAGGATGTCGTGACACCGCCAACCGGCTCGGCCGAGCGTAAGGTGATTATGGACGGCCTGCGCCCAACCTTCGAGAGGGTTTTCGGCAAACCTGTCGAGTTCAAGATCGAGACTCTGCGCGTTGCTGCCGGCTTTGCCTGGGTGGTCGTTCACCCGCAGCGCCCGAACGGCAAGCCGATCAGCAAGGCGGATTGGGATGCAGCCGCCGGACCCTGCGAACAAAAGCTGGCCACGGTCGTCACACAATTCTGGATGCGCCAACGGGGCGATGGCTGGCAGGTCGGCTGGGCCGGTGATTTCTGTGCCAGCGACTCGATCGCTGAAGAGGGGTATCTGATCGGCGCGCCGCCGCAACTCGTCGATCGCGATGAATGGCCGCGCGAGGCCTTCATGCCGATCGAAGATCCCCAGTATTTTGAATTATGGAAGCCGTAAGCCGGTGCAGCCTGCCGGGCGATCGCAATTGCGCGGGCATTGATGGTTCTTTCGAAGTGTCGGAAGGCGACGACCGGATGGCGGTCGAACGACCGATTGCACACTGGTATTTCTGGTATGGATAGACCCAGGCTTCACCTGTCGCACAATATCGTCCGCTGGGCAGGGCTGGCCCTGGCAATCGCCCTCGCTTCGCCGGCGATGGCCGATCCAGGCGATAAAGCCGGCTGGTCCGTCAATGTCGATCCACGGCGCCGGGCCTTCCTTCAGTGGGTGCCGGAGGAAGGAGGCCCGCGGGTCCTGATGCTCGGATGCCTCCGCGACGCCGGAACATTCACCACCATGTCCTATTCGGTCGGCGAACGCGACGAAATCGAGCATGTGAAGCTGACCCTCTCAACCGACCACGTCAGTTTCACGGTCGACGGGCGCATCACGCGATATGAAACGATCCGGCGGTCGAGTTTCATCAGCGATCTCGACGTCAATGACGACCAGCTCGGCGCTATTGGACGGCAATTGCTTCCAGTGCTCGAAGCAACGGGCGACGTGACCATGACGATCATCCCGGGCTCGCCGTCGGGTGCAGCGAAGACTGTGGCGCTTCCGACCACGGGACTGGCCACAGCGCTCGATCGTTTTCGAACGGTCTGCTTCAGGTAGATGAAATGGATCGAAGGCGACCGGCGTAAGCACCCTGCCTGTCTTGACGCAGATCAACGCATTTTTGGGCAGCGGTGTCTCAATGACGTTTCATGATAGAAACATCAGCAGTGAAGTTTCAATCCCGGCAATGGGAAATTGACGTTCCCATCGTTACCGACCCTTTCATGCTGCTCAGCATGGCGAAAGTGTTCGTCGTCGCCGGATCGGTCATGTGGGGGCTCCTCGCCTTTCTGTCTGCCGTTCAGGGCGAATGGAAAATGATCGCGCCGATGGGCGGCTTCGTCGCGGCCATCATTGGCGGGGTGATGCTGTGCTACCTCGTCGGCTCACTGCTGATCTACCGTAACCGGATTCACTACCGTTTCACTGTCGACGATAAGGCCGCCAGGGCCGAGCTAATCGACCGGCGCGTCAAAGGGGTGAACCGGCTGGGACTTTGGCTCGGCGTGCTCTCGGGCAAGCCGGGCGTCGCGGGCGCGGGTCTTATCGCTCGATCGCAGGAGATACAGGCTGCAACGTGGAAATCGATTGTCCGCGTTACGCCTCACCCGCGCCTGAAGGCGATTTCGCTCGGCAATGCCTGGCGAACAACCCTGATCCTGTACTGCACGCCCGAGAATTATGACGCGGTGCTCGCTGCCGTCCAGGCCGCCCACGCGGCCCATCCGGCCAGGGTCCGCGCCAATCCGCTGCCGCGGCTGCTGCTGCATACCGTGCTGGTGATGGTCGCATCTATTCCACTATTCAACCTGCCCGCCGAAATCGATCGGCTGGCACCGTTCATGGTGTTGTGCTTTGCGCTGGCTTCGGTGTGGCTGTTGCCGTTTCTGGTCGTAGTGGTGATCGGCGGTCTCGCCTGGATCGCCATCGATGAGGGCATCAAGCTATTTGCACCGTTCCGTTCGATGATCAGCGGCGACCTGATACGGCGCATCGATATTCTCGGCGGCGACGGCATTGCGGCAATGGTTCTGGCATCACTCGGCGCAGCCTACCTGCTCTGGCTGAGCTTTGCTCTGCTGACTGGAAGGGTCTCCTCCGCCCTCGCCGGCGATATGACGGATATGGCGGATGCTTCGAAATGAATTACCACGCCGGAACGCCGCCTGGGCCGGCCAGCCACGAATTTAGGAGGTCGGGATGATGTGGGAGCCGCGGCGATTTCTGAGCGCATGGCCCGGAAATATGGCCCGATCCGGCAGCGCGCTGGGTATTGCACTGGCCCTGAGCATCCTCGGCACGGCGTCGGCGAAATCGCAGCCCGCTGGCGAACCATCGCGCGAGGTCATCGCAGCCGGCAATCGTCTTGGATTGGAGCTTTACGGCCGCCTCAGCAAGACCGGCCCAAATGCCGTGTTGTCGCCCTACAGCATCAGCGCAGCCCTGACGATGGCCACAGCGGGCGCACGCGGCGACACCGAGAAGGAAATGATCGCGATATTTGGTTCCGGTTTGACCGCGGTCAATTTGGCAGATGCGCAACGCCAACTCGCTGCCGCGCTTCAGCGGCAAAGCGCCGACGGCGGCACGATCGCGAACGTAGCGAACGCGCTTCACCTGGCAAGGCTGGGATACATGGTGAGGCCCGCCTTCAGAACGCTCCTCGCGGATCAATATGGTGCGCAGATATTTGAAGGGTCGGATCTCGCCGCAGTCAATGGCTGGGTCAAGAAAAACACCAATGGTCGTATCGATAAGATCCTGACCCAACTCGACCCCAACTCGGTCTGCATCCTGGTCAATGCGATTTACTTCCAGGGCACCTGGGCAACGCGGTTCGACAAGCGTTCGACGCGGGCCGCCGATTTCCATCTGGGCAGCGGCGAAGTCGTACAGGTGCCAACGATGCACGAGCAAGGCAATTTCCAGGCACTTCACACGCCCAACTATGACGCCATCCGGTTGCCCTATCAGAAAAGTGGCGTCGGCATGATCCTGATCATGCCGGCGCAGTCTACCCGACTCGAGCAACTGGAGGCCGGACTCGACGCTCAAACAGCAACGGCGATAGCGGCCGACTTGTTGAAGGCATCGCCGGCGAAAATCGACCTCAGCCTACCCAAATACAAGGCTGAAACCGGCGCAGACCTCATCCCGGCGCTCAGGCTGCTCGGCGTCAAGCTCGCGTTCGATCTGGAGCGCGCCGACTTCAGCGGAATTACGGACAGCGCCAGGAAAGAGGATCGCATCGCCATCTCGCAAATCCAGCACCGGGCCTACATCGACGTGAACGAGGATGGCACCGAGGCTGCGGCCGCTACCGCCATCGGGTTTGCCGCGGGCGCAACTCAAGCTCAGCCCACGGTGTTGAGCATCGATCGCCCCTTCCTCTTCCTGATCGCTGACGAGGCTTCCGGTGCAATTCTATTCATCGGCCGGGTCGCCGATCCGCGGCAGGCCGCAGCTGAATAAGGACAGCAAGCGCTTCAATTTCGCGGCAAGCCACGTCCTGGCGCAAACGACGGCGCCGCCGCCGGAGACGTCCGTTGACGTAAGTCAAGGCAGCGCCAGGCGTTGCGGTGATACTTGCCTTTCCGTGCGGCCATAATTGAGCTTCCGAAAACGGCAGTCGTTAGATTCAACACCTGCGGACGGAAACAAGCTGATGAAGCTAAGTCAATTTCCAATCCAGGCAGGCATCTTTTTCGCCGCCCTCAGTGCCAGCAGCGCGATTACCAATAATTCAATTGCCGATGAGTCCACCGGCGGCCTCGTTCTTACCAGAAGCGCTGCCGCGCAACCGCAGTCGCAGTCGGGCACCATCGTAATCAATACACCCCAAACGATCGAAGGTTGCCCGTCCAGCGGCACGCCTGATGCCAAGGTCTTTGATAACGGCAATGCGTATGGCGTGCTCAATCAGCCGAGCGCACCAACGACATTTTCCATAGGGGCCGCTGCCTGCATTTCGTCGATCATGACCTATCACTACAATGGAGGACGGGGCGCTCCGGCAGGACAAATAGGGGTCCGGGATTCCACTGGACGAATGTTTGGGCCATGGCCTGTGTCCGCCCATGCAACTGCGGATGCTCACCAGGGAGGCGGCCAAAGCGGTCCTTATTGGTTTGTATCGCCGCAAATTGTCTTGCAGCCCGGCACCTACACCATTGTCGATTCCGACCAAGCGACTTGGTCGCACAATGCGCAAAACGGCGGGCATGGCATGGCGCAACTTTTCGCCAAGCCCGTCGTGCGGATCGCGGCGCCAGTCACGGCGCCAGATCAGCCATCTTTGAATTCACCGATCACGACAACAGTCGTACCGCAGTCGCAACCGACCACAACTACAAACAATGTAGCGCAAACGGTCGAGGGTTGTCCGTCCAGTGGCACGCCTGAAGCCAAGGTCTTTGATAACGGCAATGCGTATGGCGTGCTCAATCAGCCGAGCGCACCAACGACATTTTCCGTAGAGGCCCCTGCCTGCATTTCGTCGATCGTGACCTATCACTACAATGGAGGACGGGGCGCTCCGGCAGGACAAATAGGGGTCCGGGATTCCACTGGACGAATGTTTGGGCCATGGCCTGTGTCCGCCCATGCAACTGCGGATG
>Ga0182014_10003292_pt1 | contig 19550 bp, 12 predicted proteins | sample 612S2DmetaG_FD_120489 | JGI IMG/M metagenome (GOLD analysis project Ga0182014, IMG submission 120489) | Permafrost microbial communities from Stordalen Mire, Sweden - 612S2D metaG | ecosystem: Environmental > Terrestrial > Soil > Wetlands > Permafrost | place: Sweden: Stordalen | collected... | reverse complement strand
CGGTCTTTTTCGTAATATCGATATGCGAGCGGGTTGACGGAATCAGTACCCTCGAAACGGATCGGCGGGATATCGGCAAAATACGACGTGGCCATCAGCTAAGCTCCTTGAAACCTCTTCAGCGCTTGATAGAGAGCCACTATGGTAGCGCTCCCACAATCGCCACGGCAAATGCTATGCTCAGAGCGGATCCTGCTCGGAGGGGATTCCTCAAATCTGTGGCCGTAGTAGCCTTTCGATTGGAAAACTGGTCCCTCTGTCAAGGGCCTTCGTTGGCGTGCGGCTCTTATCGTCTCGGCCAAAACGGGCCTGGCGCCGCTTGGCTAGGTACATTGCCACCTGCCGATTGAATGCCCCGGTTGCGCATTTCCCGCTACACGTGCCCGGCCTAGCCGCTCCGAAACGACTCGGTCAATGTCGGCCACCGCTAAAAGCGCAGGTACCTCGTCGTCGATCTTAGGTACAAACATAGTTGCTCCCGGCAGGCCGAATGGCATGCGCGCGCTTGACGATGATCGCTCGACCGTCCGGACTGATCAACGCCGGACATTCCGGCCACATGATGCGCACCAGGTCCAACCACCTTTCCAATCGTTCCCGGAACTTGCGGGGACGGGCATAAACCGCACTCCCCAACTGATGCACCAGACCGAAATCTCCAAACAGCGGTACGCGCTCCTCTCCCCACGCTGCGAAGCAGCGGTACGACAGCCACATGTAGAGGTCAAGAACCGCTGGCGAGGACGATAAGGCCTTGGCGGCCTCCAGGTCGGCAGGGATGGGATGGCTCTGGATTTCCCGGTAGAATTCTTCGCTCAACACAATCATGTTCTGGCAGTCACCCGGCAAGTTCTGCTGACCGGGATCGCGGGAGTACCAAATGCGCGCCTCGTTCATGAAGTTGAACCGCGCGTTGTGGACGACCGCGGCCTCCTCCAGTTGCATATCGGAGCCGAAGAATATGGTGGCGCCGAAGATGCGCTGGAAAGCGCCGATCAGCCGGCGATATTGGGAACCGCCCTGCTGCATGCCGAAAGTTTCCAACATTTCAAGTGCGCTGGAAAACGTGATAGTTCGGCGCTGCTGCCGGACCGCCAAGGTCGCAAGGAAAAGGGGAACCAAGCGATCCTGGCCCCACGGCAGCCCATAGGTTGGATGACCCGTGACCTGCAGGAGAAATTGTCCGTTTCGGCGTTCGTGCAGCAAGACACCATTGGCTGGCCTCTTGATCGGCAGGCCACAAAGAACAAAGGGCCGGGAGGCGAAGCCCAGGGTCTGGCTGGCGGAATCTCGCTTCAGGCGGACGCACTCAACGGCCTCGGCTTGACGGAGCTTCTGCTTGGATATGATGAACTCGCCAGGCAGCCGCCGCAAGACGGCCGCGGCAGATTCCATGGATTGCTGGTGCGATTCTGGTTTCGGCGCTGAAAAGGCGGCGTGTCCACTGTTCAAGAAATGACCTCGCGAGATCGCCGGAGAGGTCCGACGAATCCTCTGGGCGAGGGTCTTTCAGGATGGGTGACTGGGGCCCAAAACAGCTACCGGCTCGTTACTGCGATTACTGCGTTAAGCCGGGCTTTTTCGCAAGATACTGATTCTGCATGGTCGTCTATGTTCAGGAAATGCCGCCATGGCCGCAAAAGTTCTTTATTGTCAAACGACGACCGTATTCCCAAGCTGGCATTCATTCCGAAAATGCCGGCGGATCTAGCTAGCTAAGCTAGACAACCAACCATTGGCAGCCGCATTACCTCGACGAGTTCGCGGTTGACTCACATGTAGGGGCACCCATGTGCGGGCACCCATGTGCGTAGGTAGGTAGACAGCGCCCCAACGGATGGGAGTTTCCTGGGAGTTGGGTGAGACAGTGGGAATTCTGGCGTCCGACCGCCATCGTTATGCCGCGCCTAACGTAGCGCCTGGCGATTCGCGGCTTCGACAATTGGAGCCATCAACTTGTAACCATCCGCGTTGGGATGCAGGCCATCGGCGGTCAGGCCGTCTTTTGGCCAGCCACGCTAGTCGACGAGGACGGTGAATTAAGCGGCGTTAGATCGCGTCGTGATGGGAGGCGTATCCTTCATCCAAGCATTCAGATTCAAAATGTCGGCCGGGGGGATGGTTCTCTGTCCTGGACCGCCAGGACTTGGTTTTGGACAAGAGCTCGAAACGCATCCACGACAGGGAGCACCGGCGGAATGAGGCGGGAATAAGGCGGCGGTCGCCTCATTCCGCCTCATTCCGCCTTATTCCGCCCTATTGTTGCCGTCTGTCCGCACGATGAACCAGGTGGCGCCTCTTCCCCGGCCACGCAATCCGATCATGCGCAACCTCTTCAGGTGAAGGAGATCGTCCCGGAAGGTTCGGACCGCTACCGTAGGGCCAGCCAATGAACGCAATTCGCCAAAGGTGACGTCCTGCCTGCCAGCTAACGTCTGCAGGATCCGGCGCTGGCGCGTGGTAAGGTCGTGGCCAACACGGTGCGGCGCAATGTACGCGGTGGGCAAGAATCGCACGCCGAGCGCCCCAGCTTGCTCGACAAACTCCGGCTCGGGATGCCCGGCCTGAACGCACAACTCTACGATCTTCTGCGTCCCTCGGCCCCAGCGCTCAACCAGCCCACGCCGATAGAACGCTTCGGCGATCAGCGGATTCCGCGGCCTCGAGGGATGATCGCGCTTCAGATCATCGACACTCAATCCAAACGGCAGCGTGCCGTCACTCCAGATCTCAAGGCGGTCATCATAGATCGCCAAGCTGACGGCGCTCCCCGTGATCGAATAGTCGCGATGGCAAAAAGCGTTTACCAATGCCTCGCGGAGCGCGATAGGCGGGAAAAGAGGTGCGTCGGCCCGTTCGAACACACCGGGTTCGATCCGGCCGGCCACAGGCAGATGACGGGTGAGAAACTGCATTGCCTCTTCCAGCAACTGCAGTGCGTGGCCATGAAGTTGCCGCTGATCGAGGAATTCCGTCTTGTCGTTCCCGCGGAAGCGGGCCATCCTGAGTTGGCACTGAGGGTAATCTGGCAGCATTCGACGCCCGAATACTACAACCGCGGCATTGAGAACGCGATCGTGGTCGCGGAGTCCGAGGCGGTCGAGCACATCAGCGGCGTCGGCAGACATGGAAGCCGACATCCGACCGGCGGCTGCGCCGAGTTTCAGTGTTCTCAGGATCTCGTCCTGATCCAGGTCCTCCAATGTCACGGCCGCCGGCAGATTCTCCCAGCGCTGCTTCGCGTGGGCTCGCTCCAGCATAAGGCGCTGGCATGTCTCCTGCGGCATTACCGACGTGGTCGACCCGACGCGTTCATAGGATCGCCCGTCGAATGCGAATGGACGAGTTTCATAGGAGGCGGCAGCCTGGAGGACGATCACCTCGCGACCGGAGTTCGGCAACGAAACTCGATGAATCTGGATGTGAGCAGGCGGCTCAAACCGTTTGAAGCACTGGGCAATGTCTCGCAAAGTCCCGTCGGCGACAATCTGGCCAGTGATCTCCTTGTCCGGCGACACGCCAACCAGAACGATGCCACCATGGCCGTTGAGGAAGGCGCAGAGCGTCTCCGCGGCGCGGGTCAGTTGGCCGGTGCTCTTCTTGAACTCTACGGAGTCGGATTCGCCGCGGCGGACGAGGGCTTCTATTTCCAAGATTGTCATTCGGCTTTGGCTCCGCCGGCCGTCAACCGGATACTCGGCCGGCGAAGGCGTGGCTGTGCTTAAATCATCATCATTTCACATCGTCGCGGCGCCGGTTCAAATACAAACTTCCCGGACCTTACAACCAACCGCCTCGATGACGTCTAGCTTATTGGGATCGATGATCTTGACTTCGGTCTCATTGCACGCGAAAGTCGTGATGCGAAGGTTCGACAGCGGCGTTCGGAATTTCACGTAGCTGGGACCGAATTTCCGTACGGCGCACCATTCCTCCAGCGCGTAGCCGGAATACAACAGTGACGTGATCGGGGCTTTCGGTTGGAGACCTGCCTTCTGGCAGAAGTCGCCGAGCATGAAGGTCCGGTCATTGAAACATCCGGTTTCCGTCCTCGATACATTGCAGTGCACGGCATTGAACGACGCGACTGAATCTGCCAGGGTGCGGGCGTGAACGCTCATCAACCGTGAACGGGTGTTCGCACTTGTCAGCCTGCGGAGGAAAAACTCCTCTGCCGCTTGAACGCCTCTGTAAAGAACGGCCTCCCCCCGGTCGAGGTAGGTCTGCGATTCCACCTCGGCGATCAGATAGCTGCCGTGCTGAATCAAGATGAGGCGTTCTCTCTTCAAAGGGCCAGCCTCAGAATGGCGGTAGACTGCCAGCGGCGCCCTTACCTCGTCGACTCCAGCCATTCCGTTCGATAGATAGAGGGTCTCCACCTCGCCCCGCCTGGCGTTGTTCCAGAACGTAAAGAGAAGTCTCACTTCCGGGCTATCCTTCAACGGGCCGCCGAACCAAAAATGCCGGCGCAGGTTCACCCCGGCTCGGAATATCGCGGGGATGACCCAGGAATACTGAAAATAGTAGTCTCTCTCCGGCGGCGAATGAGGAGAGTATGCCAGCTCGCCGGAAGAGGCGAGCCACGGGACGATCTCCCCGCCAGCCAACGTGGAGGTAGAGAATCTCAGCCGCGGCATCCTGCCTCAATGTCGCCGGCGCGCTTCACCGCAGCCTCCATCCTTTCTGCAAGGGCGGCGACGCCGCCTTTGGGCGCCAGTCTCACGAGCCTGCGCATGGCGGCGATCTCCTCCCGGTATTGCGTCATGCGCCGCTCGAAGGTTCGACGGTCTTTTGTGCAAACCAGCGTTTGCGGCGAACCCACGCGCTCGGTCACGGGCGTCATATCCAGGCGGTATCGGTTTATGGTTCCGTGCAGGTGCCTGCGGCGTTCTTTCTTCACGCGAAACCGGTGAACTTGCGCGGCCGGATCGCGAGCGAAGGCTTGTAGTTCAAGGCAATCGGCGCAGGAGCAGGAGATTTCGACATCCATATTCCAGTCCGAGGGCGGCTCGGGAGGAACCTCGCTGCGCAGGAGCAGGAACTTGGCAGCGCCGGTCCACAGGCGCTGAACGCTGCTCTCAACCGGCAGCGTTACCTTGCCGCGTCCCGCACAGATCCGCTCCACAGCGGGAACGACCAGCGTCACGGGACTGAAGACACCGGGACGTGAGGCGATCTTCTCGGCAGCGGCGCCGCCGAGACTCCCGTCCCCGAAACGCGGCAACGCCCGGAGCAGGTTTTCGAGGAATTCCGGGCCGAGCGGACGCTGCCGATCTTCCGCTTCCCAATTGATGTCTTCCGCTTCTGAATCGGGGCTTTCCGTTTCTGCGTCTCGCGCGCCGATGGAATCCAGGCCGGCAACCTCAGCCTCGGCGACCTCCGGAAAACACAGCGAAGTAGACTTGCTGAGCGCCAGCAAAAGCTCCGAACACTCATGTGGGCGCTTCCGCATTTGCGCCGAAACCAGATTGGAAAGAACCGCGGCGGTTTGCGCGCCTGCGAGCACGTCCGCGGAAGCAAGCAACGCCGCGTTTTCCGAGCCGTCATAGCTGGGAGTGACGACATCCCTCAGGAATCGCTCGAGCAGATCCGGCGCGTTCAGCTTTTGGAGCGCGGCCATCATCTCAATCCGGCGAGCCGGCTCAGGCCATTCGTTACGAATCGAGTAAGTCTCCCACCGTTGCGTCTCGACAGGCCATGCATCCAGGATCCGTTTCGCGGCCGCGAACGCCTCCGGCCGAGCGCGCTTGCCGCCGGCTGCCAAGCGCTTCAGGTAGGGCAGGGCGGCCACAACGCCGGCCTGAAGAAGCACATCTATCGAGCGGTTCTCACGCCAGAGGACCAGCGCTGCGCGATGATACGACCGCTCGTAGGTTGCGCCTTCATTGCCGGAAGCTTCTGTCAGCCGCTTTTCGTCCGGAGGCTCCCGGTCGAGCGCACCGGCCGGGAGCAACTCGCCGCCGCCGAGGGGAATGCGGCCAAACTTGACGGCGCGATCATCCCGGTCGCGCCATTCGTCGACGTACTGCCACGTGTCATCGACTGAGGCGGCAGTGAAGCCCTCTTCTTCCTCGTCGGCTTCCTCAGCGTCTTCCTCGTCTCCGCCGTCGTAATCCCGGTAACGATTCCAGCGCGATCCGCAAAAGGCGTCGTCCGGTTCGGCCGACCCGGACTCTCCAATGTGGACAATCCCCAGATGAGCGGCGCACTGCGCGCGCGCCGCTGCCCGCGCGAGGACGCGAGCCCTTGCCGCGTCGGCGCCCTTCAGGGCCGAAAACGAAAGCGCGGCCGGACTGTACTGATGCTCGAGGAGCCATGCGATCTTCGCCGGAGCGTTCGGCGCTGTCAGAGATCGCTCCAGGATGGCGGCGGCTTGGCTAGTCTGGGATTCATATTCCGGCGCCTTCAGAATCACGAGCCGGCCCTTGGAGCGTTTCTGGATGAGGTTGTAAACCAGGCAAAGGCGATTCCCTTCCCGCACGGGCAGAACCTCGTGTTCGCAGTCGGCATAGAACGCAGTGTAGGAAAGTTCGGAGGGGTCGAGGGTGTTGGTTTCGACCGTGACTTCGCGGCTCGAATGCCGGATCCGCAGTTCGCCGCCGCGGTACGCCGAAGGCAGCGTCACGACCAAAGTGCCGAACATGCCGGCGCGTTTCTCGGTATCCCGGTGCGCCAGAAAAAAGCCGCCACGGTCGTAGACCAGCAACTTGTAGAGTTCAGCGGAGACCATTGCGTCGCCACAACCCAGGCCCGCCCTCACCTTCGAAAGGATGGCCTCGAAGTTTGCCGCCCATGATTTCCCGCCAATCTTGATCTTGCCAGGTGCGATCTGCCACACGTTTCGTACCGAGGTATCGACGATCGTGTCGCGGCCCCTGCCGTAAGGCGCCCGCTCCGCCTTGCCCACAATCGCGGCGATCTGCGCGCCGGGCACGGGAAACGAAAGCACTCCGGCGCCCTCGACCTCCATTCTCGGCATCGGCATCTCCACCGTACCCGAGACAAAGAAGTCACCCGGCTGCCTGACGCGTGACAGCAACGCCTCAAGCGGCTTCAGATTCCGGTTATATTCGATCTCAATGTGTTCCAATTCGCTCTCTCCGGCGGGGCTTTACCCGCCAAATAGTGATTATGCGACGAAGTGATTGAAGATTGCCAGCGAATCGGCGGGAGTGCGGGAAGCGCCAAACACGCAGGATGCGCGGTAGGCCCCCGGCGGTTTGACGAACAATATCTCCAAATCCGCTCCTCGTCATCTTGGTACGGGACCAGGTGATCGGAGCTAATGGCGCTACTTCGAGTTCCTTGAACCCACTACGGTTGATCGCGATAGCTCCGGGCGAATATTTCGTGTTGCCGGTCGAACACGGTGCCGGGCGGGCAAATCTTTGCCTTGCGGCGAGCCATCCCAAGCGGAATCGCATAGCGTGGCATGATCAACCGGAGACCAAATCTCGGCGTGTAAACTCGCGGTCTTTTCGCAGGCATGATCGCCGAGCCAGTGTAGGGATTTGTATAGGGACGCTGCTGCAAAGTCGTTGGCAGTGGAGGCCGGTTCTCCGGTAATGGCGGGTCCGAGCATTTGCGAGAAGCTGCTTTTCCCTGGACAACTCTGCTCAATCATTCACATCGCTGCCAGTCATTCTCTTGTTGGCTGTTAACCGAGAATTCGTGAATAGCCTTCACGTCCGGCCCGTTCCGAAGTCTCTGCCGGATTGGTTACCTTGTTGACCTCAATAAGACGGCTCCTCAAAGCCCACCATTGAAAACAGAAGACTTTCCTGACCAGAAAAGAGCGCCTTGAACGCCTAACTCCTCTATTTACAATCGAAATCCGTTTTCCCAAGCTGGACGTCGCGGGTTCGAGTCCCGTCTCCCGCTCTCACGGCCTCATGGAAAGCGATCAGTCGGGCGAGCGCACCGCATAACCCAATTCCGCGAGCGCACGCTCGCGGCACTTCTGCCGTCCGTCGTCCGCCTTTCACCTTGGGGCCGCCGTCGAGTTGGCGATCCCTGCCGGACTGAATTCCCGCTGGGGGGCGGATACCGCCGCGAAACCAAATTCTCGTCGGGCACTCATAGAGACTCGGCGGAGAGCTCTCGCAGCAGCGCAACTGGATCCAGAATCCTCAATTCAGGACGCAGCCGGCGGAGGTACTGGGCTTCGCGCGTCGCTTGTGCGGCGAGGTCCAGCAGATCTCGATCTCGTGTAATGAGATAGTGTGCATTGCCGGCCAGAGCCAGGTTGATGTACAACTCATCGTCAGCGTCCCGCGGGAGGCGAAAAACAGCCGGAACAGGTTGGATCAGAGTGGCGATCGCCATGAGCTTGCCTACAAAAGCCTCCACGACATCAGCCGTCAAAACGGGAAACTTCCGCTGGACGGCTGGACGAACCAGCACTTCGCGCAGTTCGGCGATGGCCGAGTCGGAGATGAGTAATTCCAGCCGACCGACCTCAACCTGCGTCAACAGCGCGAAAGCAGGGCCCCGGCGCGAAACGGCGGCCTGAAGGAGCACGACGCAATCGAAAACACAGCGAGGCCTAGTGGGTGTGTCTGCCACTTTCGTCGACTCTACGGCGTCCTCGGCGAGAGTCTGTTAACTGCTCGGTAAAGAACTGCTCGATCTCCTCCTCCGACAAGCCATGCGCATCGGTGTAATCATGGACTGGGCCCAAGAGTTCGGCCAGGGAAGCGGCCGAACTCGGTGGGGCGACGGCCCGCTCGATCAGGTGGCGAACGTACGAGCCCCTGTCCACTCCAACCTGGCTGGCTCGTTCGTCAAGTCTATTGAGCAGTTCGTCGCTTAGACCGCCAATTTCGATCATACGCTCCATAGGGGTACACCCTCATTATCTAATATCCGTTCCCCGTTGTGGGCCGCCTTCTGCTTTGCGTTTTAGCACCGAGGTTTCACCGGCAACTCCACGATCTCCCTGTTGAGGCCTTGTGGATCTCGGGCGGCTGGCCAGGCGGCCGGCCAGCGTTCACAAGATCTTCCGTTATGGCCATGGTCCGCACCAACTGTACCGCGGCCGGCTGGCCGAACAGAACGAATTCTCCCAATCGAATCACTTGCCGGACCTGATTTGAATTTCCTCTGCTTAAGCCTTCAACAGTCTGTCCGCCTCGGCGTCCATCGCGCGAAGCTTCGATCCGACGAATCGCATAACACACTGTCGAATGGTGTCCGTCCGTTGCAAACTCGCCGATTTTCTCCACCCGCCTATGCGTTTTCGGGGGTACATTGCCACGTGTCGGTTGAACGCCGCCGGTACTGCACTCCCCGTTACCCGCGTCGGCCCCAAGTCGCCCGCTACGCCTCGGCAATTCGAGCAATTGCGGTCCGCCGCGCAATGACACACAGCTCCCTTCGGCCTCAGGCTCAAACATGGATCTTCTCCTGGGGCCGAATGGCCTGCGCCCGGTGGATCAGGATCGCCTGGCCGTCCGCAGCGATCCGCGCAGGGCATTCCGGCCACATCGTCCGTATCAGATCCAACCGCCGTTCCAACCGTTCCCGGAACTTTCTGGGGCGAACATACTCGGCGCTCCCCAACTGGTTCACTAAACCGAGGTTCCCAAACAGCGGCACGCGCTCCTCCCCCTTCGCCGTGAAGCACCGGTAGGACAGCCACATAAACAGGTCGAGCACCGCGGGCGACGAGGAGAGGGCCTTGATAGCCTCCAGGTCAGCCGGAATGGGGTGGCTCTGAATCTCCCGATAGAATTCTTCGCTCAACACAACCAGGTTTTGGCAGTCACCGGGCAGCCCTTGTTGTGCCGGGTTGCGCGAGTACCAGATCCGTGCCTCCTTCATGAAGTTGAACCGGGCTTGGTGAATGACCGCAGCCTTCTCGCGCTGCGTATCGGAGCCGAAGAAGATTGTGGCGCCAAAGATTCTTTCAAACCCGCTGATAAGCCGCCGATATTGGGAGCCGCCCTGCTGCATGCCAAAATTGTCGAGCATCTCTGCAGCACTCGGGAAGAAGATCGTCTGGTTTTGCTGGCGGATCGCGAGCGTGGCCAGGAAGATCGGAACCAAGCGGTCCTGACCCCACGGCAAGCCATAGCTCGGATGACCGGTTACCTGAAGGAGAAATTGTCCGTTACGGCGTTCATGGAGCAAAATGCCCGCCGCGGGTTTCTTAACGGGCAGGCCACAAAGGATGAAAGGGCGGGAGGCGAAGCCGAGGTGCTGGCTGGCGGAATCTCGCTTCATGCGCACGCATTCAACGGCTTCCAGCCTACGGAGTTTCTGCTTGGAAGCCAGCAAGCCGGGATGGTCCCTGCGGAGGATCGCGCCGGCCCGTTCCATCACCACACCTCCGGCCCGGCACCGGTGTACGAAAAGACGTGCGCGGTCACACCGCGATCACACCAAAGAGTTTCATGCAGAGATTTCTGAAGCCGGGGGAGGACAGACGGCACTGAAACGAAACGGCTTAGACTGAGCCGGACCAGGCTGGACTGTCGCTTAACCCATTCGATTCCCGTTAGCGCTACCAAACCTCCTGCAACTGGGTCCCCTTCAGAAAATATACTTGATTCCCATCTGAATCTGCCGCGGCGGCTTACCGCCGTAAGCGTTCTCCGACATCACCTGTCCAAAATTCGGACTCTCGAACACGTGGTTCGGCAGATCCAAGTTCGGATGGTTGAAGAGATTGAACACCTCGGCGCGGAGCTGCAGACGATGACTCTCGGTGCGCAGCATGATGTTCTTGTACACCGATAAATCCACGTTCGCGAGGGCCGGCCCGGTCAGGATATTGCGTCCGGCATTGCCAAACTGTCCGGCCGGCGGCTGCACGAAAGCGCAGGTATTGAACCAGCTCCCAGGCTCGTCGACCGAGTCAGGGGCCAGTCCCCCTTTCGAGATGGTGGTGTGGCAGGCGGGGTTGGGGTTCGCCATCACGGGACCGGGCAGGTCTGGGTTTGAGATCAAATCCGGCCGGTATGGGTTGCCAAATGCGGCGATGGCGGACCCGCTTTGCGAAGAAGGCAGGTTCACCGTAAAGGGAGACCCACTCTGCGCCGTCAGGATTCCAGCCGCCTGCCAGTTGCCTAACAAGCTCTTGCGCCAGCCCGGTTGCTTGATCCACTGGCGGCCGAACGGCAGGTCGTAGACGGTACTGATCACCAGGCGGTGCTTGGCGTTGAAATCGGAAAGCGCGCGGTCGGCCTGCGGGTCGTAGGAGTTCTGCGGCAGGCCCGAGCCCACACTGCCTCCGAACACGGCCGAGACGTCGTCAATCGATTTCGAGAAAGTGTACGCTGTCAGGAAGGTGAGCCCTTGGGCCACGCGTCTCTCTGAGCGGAACTGCAGGGAGTTGTACGAACTGGCGGCGGCCGACTCCACGTAAAGGATGGAGGAGAACTGCGGATACGGCGCCAGGCCGGTGGCGGGGTTCGTCTGATTGAGGTCGCGCACGTCGGCCAGGTGCGTGCCCTTGGATCCCACGTATGCCAGATCCACCATCCAGTAGGGCTTGATTTCATACTGCAGGTCCACGTTCCATTGCTGCATGTAGGCGTCACGCAGGTTGCGCGCGATCATGTTGGGCTCCACGATCGCCGTGGCCGGTTGGCTGAGAATGTTCTGGATCGTGTCCGTGCCGCTGTTGGCGTAATACGCCAAATCGTAGAAGGGCGGGTTGAAGCGCGGAAAGACGTTGATATTGAAAATGCCCACGTCGTAAAACACGCCGTAAGCGGCGCGCACCACCCAGCGCTCGGTCTTCATGGGCCGCCAGGCGATCCCGATGCGCGGAGCGAAATCCGTGCGCGTCGGATTGTAAGTGGCGCGCGGAACTCCGTCGGTGCCGGCCAGGATGAACTGGCAGTCGGGAACCGGCGTGCACGTCGCGGAATTGGCGCTGAGATCGGGAACGCTGAAGCGATTGTGATCCTCCAATCCGGGGCTGTTGTACTCATACCGCATGCCCACGTTCAGCAATAAGCGCGGCACCACGTGGATATCGTCCTGGATATAGAAGTTCATGCCCTTGCTGCGCACGGTGTTGTACGTATTGCCCGTCACCCCCACCGCATAATCGGGAATGCCCACCGCCAACTGGGCCAGCGCATCCAGAGGGGTTCCGGCCCTGCCGGCTTCCGTGCCAGCCTCGAAGAAGAAATCGCCGCGCGCCACGAAGTCGAGGTAATTGTCGATCTGTATGTCGCGAATATCCGCTCCGAACTTGAACTGATTGCGCCCCTTGATCCAGGACAGGTTGTCGGAGAGATGTACCGTCGTATCGTGGCGGTCTTGCGGATAGTTGAGCGGCTCGCCGATCCCGTCGAATCCCAGCAGATTCACCTCTGGGTATCCCAGGTCCACAGGGTTGGTCAGGACGTCCGGAAAGCCCAGCTTCGCGCTCAGATTCTGGCCGGAGCTTTGCTGCAATGCACCCGCCCGCATGCGGTTAAAGCCCAGCCGAAACTCGTTGATGGCGGCCGAGGTAAACACATGCGTCCAACTCAGCCCGCCGTTCTGGCCGTCGTTGAGCGTGAAACTGCCGTAGCCAGGCAGGTTGGTGAACGAATACACCGGATCGAAGGGATTGAAACGGTTCTGATCGAAGATTGCCCAGTGCGCCGACAGAGTGTCGTTAGGCCCCGCGTGGTGGTCGACTTTGATCAGACCCATGTTCTCCGTGTTCCGAATTACAGGCGCCGAAACAAACGTGTTCGAATTCGCCGGATCGGAACCCACATTGGCCGCGGGATACAAATTGAGGATCGCCTGCCCGGCCGGATTCAAGGGAATCCCAACGCCGGACAACAATCCCTCGATCTGCGACAACTGCGTTTGCGAGGGCACCGTGGCCTCGCGCGTGGTTGCCTGCCGCAGGCGCAGACTCTCGTACGAAACGAAGAAGAACGTCTTATCCTTGCGAATGGGACCGCCGAAGGTTCCTCCAAACTGGTCGCGGTCGAGGCTGGGGATCGGGCCGCAGGTGCCCGGCAGCGAAGCAGCCGTGCAATAAGGCTGATCGAAGAAATTCTTGGCGTCCAGGTTGCGGTTGCGCAGGAACTCGAAAAGCCCGCCGTGGAACTGGTTGGAGCCGCTCTTCAGGATGACGTTGACCTGCGCGCCCCCGCTGCGCCCGAATTCCGCCGAGTAGTCGGTGGACTGCACCTTGAACTCCTGCACGGCGTCAATCGACGGCAGCGCGACGTATTGATTGATGTACGGGTCGTTATTGTCCACGCCCTCCAGCAGGAAGTTGTTGGACTGCTCCCGCGCGCCGTTGACGCTCACCGCGCCGCCCTGCGTGGAATTCTGAGATCCCTCGGCCGGCGACTGGCTGCCCGGCGCCAGCATCGCGAACGCCAGGAAATTGCGCTCGTTCAGGGGCAACTCATGCACCATGCGGCCATTGATCACCTGTCCCAAGGTCGAGGTGTCGGTTTGAATAATCGGCGGCGTGTCGTTGACTTTCACTTCCTCGGTGAGGATGCCGACTTGCAGCGTAAAATCGACGCGCGCGGTCTGATCCACGTCCAGCCCGACATCGCCCAGAACGGCTCTGCGAAAGCCGTCCTTCTCCACCGCCACCCGGTAGTGTCCGGGAGGCAGCAGGGCGATGGTGAAATCGCCGTCGTCATTGGTCGCCGCGCCGCGGGCGGCATTGGTCGTTAAGCTGGTTAACGTCACCCGCGCTTTGGGGACGATACCCCCACTGGTATCTGTCACCGTGCCGGTGATGGTACCGGTCGGATCGTTTGCCAGGAGCGGAAAGACGAGCGCACTCCACAGCAAAGGCACGTGTATGAACCGTCGAAAGCGCATACGTTGCCCAGCATATCAGGATTAGACGCCGGCGCCATGGAAGCTTTCGGCGCCTGCCTCTGTGGGGCAGGTTGCGGCTAAGCTGCAAATGCGGGCCCGCGATCACTTCTGCTGGATCGACTCCAAATACCGCAGCAAATTATCCACGCGCAGCTTCGCCATGTTCTCATCGGGGCTCATGGCCCGGAAGGCCGGTCCCCACATAGGCATCTCTGCCGACCCGTGCGCGGGCGTGGACGAGCCGCCGCCCAGCAGTTGGCGAATCGCGCCGACGGGGAACTTGCCGCCGCTTCTCTTGGAAAGCTGGGTCAGATCCGTGGGGACGGCTTTCAGGGCCGCCGCCGCCGGACCGGCGCCCTTGCCATCTTTGCCGTGACAGACGGCGCAGTATCGCAGGTACAGATCCGGGCCCTTGGTCGGACTGGTGTTGAGCGCCGCCCCGGCCAGCGGGACGGTCGTAAGAATGCCAAAAATGCCTGTCAAAGTTCGCATCGCTTCCCCCCCTAGAAGATCAGCTTTAGCCCGAACTGCACCAACCTCGGATCGCGCGTCTGGAGCACCCTGCCGAAGGTCCCGCCGTCGGAGATGTTGCCGTCCACCTTGCTGAATTGCGCATGATTGGCGATGTTGAAGAACTCCGCGCGGAATTCCAGCTTGTAGCGTTCTTTCCAGACGGTGTCCTTCATCAGGCTGAAATCCACGTTGTCGATCCCCGGTCCGCAGCAAACCGAGCGCGGCGAATCGCCGATAATGCCCTCCTGGGTGGGCTGTTGGAAATCTCCCGGATTGAAGGCTAAATTCCCCGGGCCCCGCGGATTCAACCTTTGGAGTGGAGCCACCTGGTTGGGTTCCCCGGGGAAGGCGAAAAATGAGCTGTCCATCAACTCCAGGTCGGAGGACGAGGTGATCGGCACCGGAAACCCGCTCTGAAACGTGACGATGCCGGAACTTTGCCAGCCGTTCAGGAGTCCGCCGGCCCAGCCATGGATGTCCCTATGCGGGAACTGGTAAACGTAACTGAACACCAGCCGGTTGCGGGCGTCGAATAGCGACAGCGCGCGGCTGTCCCTGAAATTCAGCGGATTCAGCACGTTTTCGAAGCTGGAGGCATCGTCTATCGACTTGCTGAAAGTGTAAGCCGCCTGGAACTGCAGACCATGCGAAAAGCGTTTTTCGGCGCTCACTTGCAGCGAGTTGTAATTCGAATTGGCCACGGTGTTTTCGGTGAAAATGCTCGAAAACACCGGCACGCCGTCGGGCGGGCAGCCCGCGCCCGTCAGCGGATTGCAGTTCGGCGAAGAGTACTTGCGCAGCCCGACCAGTGTAATGGGATTGGGATTCGGCCCGGTCACGGTCGCCTGCGGGCCGTAAGGCAGGTGCAGCGTGAATCCGGTGGGAAGTTCACCGGCCGCGATGGTGTATGCGTTGTCCGCACTGAAAGGACCGCAGGCCAGCGACGAATCGCCAGCTAGCCCGGAGATCGCGTTCAGATCCAGGCACGTCTGCGCGTTGCCGTAGTTCAAGTCGTAGGTGGCCAGCAAGCGGTGCGCCTCCGTGCCCACATAGCCGATCTGGAAAAGCACGTCGCCGGAAAGCTCGCGCTGGACGGTGAAGTTGTACTGTTCGGAATACTGCGTCCGCATATTCGGCTGGAACTGGCCATACAACAGAATCGGCCGGTAGGACGACCAATCCACCGGCTGGCCGCGCACCGGGTTCAGGATACCGTTGAAAGGGTTCGGCGTGACCGTGCCATCCTGGCCTACGAATGGGGTATTGAACATAGGATCCGCCAGGCTGGTGCTGCCGCCGAAGGGCGGTTCGGCGTTGAACTGCTCCAGCACCAGTTGCTCGATGGGATTGTAGAAAAGACCGAAACCGGCGCGGATGCTGGTTTTTCCCGGCCCACCCGCCAATCTGCGCCAAAAGCCCGACCCCGCCGGCGGGCTCCATGCCAGGCCAATACGCGGCGCGAAAGCCTTGTAGTAAGTCTTGGTCATGCCGGCCGGCACGCCCGCGTCGCCGGGAAACACCAGGCCGAGCGGGAAGACGGCATTGGCGGGTCCCGTCTCGCTGCAATCGGTGGAGCCGAACTGCTGGACCAGCGGATTGTTCGCCGCAAGCTGGCAGGGATACACGCTCGTTACCTGGCCTGGACGAAACGTCTGCACGTGCTCGCCGATGTCGGTGAGCGGCGTATCCAGTTCCCAGCGCAAGCCATAGTTGAGCGTCAGGTTGGATCGCAGCTTCCAACTATCCTGCGCGAACAGGTAGAGCGCCGTGCTGCGCACATTCTCGTGCTGCGCCGATCCTTGCGTGTAATTGTTGGGCATGCCCAACAGGTAGTCCGGGTAATAATCGTTATAGGCCACATCGTTGTTGCCGCCGGTGACCGTGTAATAGCCGTTGACGTCGTAGTAAAGCGTCTGGTCGAAGCGCATGCGGCGCGCGTCTACGCCGAATTTCAGGCTGTGTGCGCCCAGCACTTTGCTCAAGCTGTCGGACCACTGAAAGCTGTTGCCGATCTGCGGCAGTTCGCCCTCGAAGTTGTTGCCGATGGAGAATCCGCCGGAGACGCTGATGTAGGGCACGCCTTCGTGATTCGCTCCCAGATTCGGCGTGATTCCATACTGCGGATTGGCGGGATCCGAGAAGCAAGTGCTCGCCGGTACGGCCGCCCCGCAAACGTTCTGCACCAGTTGCGCATTCTGTGGATGGTCGTAGTTAAGCTGCCCTTCGCGGAAGTAAGTGAAGCGCGCTTCGTTGACCAGCGTGGGTGTGGCCGTCCAGGTCTCGCTCAGGTTGAACTGCTGGTCGCGCGTGCCGTAGATCGCTCCGAATCCCGGCAGATTGGCGCCCCCGCCTTCGAACGTGGAAAAGGGCTGCGTCTGCGTGTCGTTATCGAAGTAGTAATAGAAGCTCAACTGGTGGTGGTCGCCGAGATGCTGGTCGAGGCGAAAAGTGGATTGAATCCCCTTTTCCGATTGCTTGGGCGACGCCTGGTAGTTACTGGTGCCGCTATTGGGCAGGGGCACATAGCGATTCATCAGGGCCGCGGCGGTGGCGTCGAAGCACTGCGTGGGTATCTGGTTGTTGGGGAAGATGGCCCCCCAAGGGGTAAGGGGGGCGATGGGAGCGCCGCCCTCCGCCGCGACGGCTGTCGCGCAGCCCGGCCGCTGATTCAAAGCATTCGCCAAATAGGCATCGTTCAAACATGGGTAACCCTGGCTACAGGGCAAGGTATTGAAGGGCGTGCCCGCCGAAAAATCGCCGTTCCTTTCCGCCTGAGTCGGCACCGGTACAACGTCGGACGGAATGCCTTGCACGATCTGGCGGTCCTCCACGGAGGCGAAGAAGAAGGTCTTATTCTTCTTGATGGGCCCGCCGAACGTGCCGCCGAACTGGTTCTGGTGGAACTCGGGCCTGCTCGTATCGAAGAAGCCGCGCGCGTCCAGGTCGGTGTTACGGAAGAATTCGTACATGTCGCCGTGGAATTCGTTGGTGCCGCCCTTGGTCACCACGTTGACTACCGAGCCGGAGTTGCGCCCGTACTCGGCGTCGAAGGTATTGGTCAGCACGCGGAATTCTTCGATGGTATCGGGCGACGGCTGCACTGCCGGGATGGCCACGAACTGGTCGTTGGCGTCGCCCCCGTTCACGTTGAAGTTGTTGGCCCGGCCGCGCCCGCCATTCACCGAGACCACGCCCGCATTGTCGCTGCCGGCAAACAGAGAGTAGCCCTGCTGCGACTGCACGCCCGGCTGGAGCTGCAGCAACTGGTAAGTGTCGCGCGTATTCAGCGGCAAATTCACCACCGCCCGGGAATTCATCACCGCGCCCAACTGCGTGCTGGTGGTCTCGACCAGCGCCGCCTCCGCTTCCGCCGTGACGCTCTGGGTGATTTCACCGATTTCGAGCGCTGCGTCCACCACCACCACGTGGCCCAGCGTGATCTCCACGTGCTGGATGAACTTCTTGAAGCCGGCGGTCTCGACTTCCACGGCATACGGCCCGACCGGCAGCGCCGGCATGAAGAAGTCCCCTTTGGCGTCCGTAGTGGACGTGCGGCTGGTGCTGGTGCCTCCCAGCGTGGCCTTGACGGCGGCGCCTACGATCACCAGTCCCGACGGGTCCTTCGCCGTCCCTCGCAGATCGCCGGTGGTCTGCGCCAGCAATCCGGAGACGGCGGAAAAGCCGCACACCAGCAGCACGGCGGCTTTCCGCTTCCCTTCACGTATGTCCATGCAGTATCCTCGCTTATATCGGTGGCGAAATCTGAACGGATTATTATTACATATCGATGTGGGGCGGGCGTCCACAAATGTGGGGCGGGCAATTCTGCCCGCAGCCGGCTTTCAGCCGGCTCTTGGCAGCACTCCAATTTTCAATAACTTGCGGTGGGTTTTCGACCGTGCGGCGGGTCTCCAGACCCGCCTGCGAAGCCCGCTCTTTGCGCGAGAGGCCGACGTGGGCATCGGCCGCGGTCCAGGGGGACCGCCCCACGATTAAAGGCCCTTTACGTCGCGCACCCAGGCGATGTAGTCCGTCACCGGAGGCGCGCCGCCAAGCGCCCGCAAACGCATGGCGACCTGGGCGCGGTGATGCTCGCTGTGCATAACCACCTGCATCAGCGCATCCCGCACCGAAGGATGGAAGTCTTTATAGGCCGCAACAGGAAACTCGATCGTGCGCGCGAGTTCGGCTTCATCCAGGCGCGCCGTGTAGGCGGCGCCATCCGCGTGCGCCTCCTGGAATCGCAGATCCATATCGTCCAGAGAGCCAGGAGCCTGCTTAAAGCGCTCCATGTCGAAAGGACGCTGTTCGGACAGAGACAGGAAAAACTGCTGCACGACGACAATGTGATGCAGCCATTTGCGCAGTTGGTCGTCGGCACAAGCGCCATCGTGCGCGGCAACCGCTTTCAAAATCGTCGCATCGGCCCACGCCATGTGCGCGAACAGAGATTGAATCAGCTCGCTCATTCGACTCCTCCGAATCTCATTCTACCGAAGAAGACCCGCGCCCTACGAGTACTCCCAGCGGCGCGCGAAACGGCGCGCGATCAGGAACAGGACCATCCCGGCGCCCACCAGCACGGCTACTTGCGGCGCCAGGCGCAGGATGGGTTCATCGCGCCAGAAGACCTTGGTATAGCCGTCGATGGCCCAGGCATTGAGCGTCAGCAGCCCCACCTTCTGCATGGCTGCCGGCATGAAGTAGCGCGGGAACATGCTCCCGCCCAGGGCCGACATCGTCAGGATGATGAGCGTTGAAATTCCGGCCGACTGTGCGCGGGTGTGCGAGACGCTGGCCAGCAATATGCCGAACGACGCTACGGCGAACGAGGTGGCCGCGGTCATGACCACGAATCCGGGCAAGTGCGTGAACAGGTCGAGATGGAAAACGGCGGCGCCCCAAAGAAACATGAGCGTAAGCTGCGCGGAGGCCAGCAGGGCGCTATAGGCCACCTTGCCCGCCAGCAGCGTGGTCATGCTCACGCGCGCGCTCAGGATGCGGTCGAGCGCGCCGCTTTCGGATTCATCCAGCAGACTGCCTGAGGCGGCGCTAGCGGTGAACAACAGGAACATGACTCCGATCGCGGCGGCATAGAACGAAATCATGGAGTTATGTTTTTTCTCGCCGACCACGTCGCGCACGTCCAGGGCTACCAGCCCCGTGTCTTTCCGTGGGCCGCTCTGGCTGGGCGCATTGGGCACCCTCGACAAAGCCGATTCGACGCTCTCGCGCTG
>Ga0182014_10003289_pt1 | contig 19553 bp, 14 predicted proteins | sample 612S2DmetaG_FD_120489 | JGI IMG/M metagenome (GOLD analysis project Ga0182014, IMG submission 120489) | Permafrost microbial communities from Stordalen Mire, Sweden - 612S2D metaG | ecosystem: Environmental > Terrestrial > Soil > Wetlands > Permafrost | place: Sweden: Stordalen | collected... | reverse complement strand
TTCGCATAGAGATTAAGGTCGTAGAGAGCCGAAGTCTCTCCGGCTCCATAGCGGTAGTACGTCCATAAATCCGAGTAGATGGCTTGCGTGGCGCTCTCGCCCTGGTAATCCGTGTTGGCCATGAAGGGAAACATATCCTCAAAATACTTAATCGGGGCGACGTTAACGTTCGGGTTTCCGCCATTCTCGTCGGAGATGCGGGAAAGTTTGGCGCCGGCGCCAAAATAATCACCACCGCCGCCCGAGTCCACCAGATTGACGGGTTCGGCCAGATCGAGCTGCTCCATCAAATGACGCCCGAAGCGACTCACGTAATTTTCCTCGAAGACGAATCCTCCGGGCAGTTCGTGCTGGAGTGAGAGATCAAACCCGTACGCATAGGGAGTCTTGAGCCGGTTGTCGATGCCCCAGGTGATGGCCACGCCGCAGTTTACGTTTGCCTGTGGAGTATAGGGATAGGTGACCGTCGGGCTGGGGCAGCCGCTCAGAGCCGGAATGCTATGCGGACCGGTGAAACGTGGCGAGTTCTGAACCGTGTAATACGAAGCGGGGCTCACCGTTGAGTTGCTCAAGCCAAACGATCCTTCCTCGTCGAAGGAATTCACAATCGCCTCGCCGAAGTGATCGAAGTACATGCCTGCCCCGATTCGGATCGTGGTATGCGTATCGGGCGCATAGACGGCGGCCAGGCGCGGAGCAAAATTTGCTCTCTGCTTGGCCCAGTAGCCGGGGCGATGATTGGCCTTCCCACTCGGCGCAAAGCTAAGCAGGTCCTCGAAGACATTTCCTTCGGCTGCCTCCTGGCCACGCTTCAGAAACCACGCGTGCTTGTCGACGGTGGGCGAAATCTGCTGTCCATTAACCTCGTATGGCGTTTGCAGAATCGTGTGGCGCACGCCGAACGTCAGAGTCAGGTTGGGCTTTACTCGCCAGGAATCCTGCAGGTAATACTCAAAATCGTTGGCCTTGAAATGGCGGTTGATCAGGGTCCCGTCGGGGTAGAGCGTGCCCGTAGTAGGACTGGTAACAGAGTAGTTGTATTGCTGTGTTGTCTCCGGCACCAGGCCCGTCAGCGTGTCATACGCGATCTCGTAGGAGTTCGCAAAGCCGCTGCCGACCAGCGGGCTTGTTGAATCGCAACTGGAGGCTTGGGTCAGCGCACAGGGGTCGTTGGGAACGTTATAAAGCCAGTACGGGTTGGTGCTGGCGCCGGAATAGGAGTTTGCGTCGGTGCCGGATTGTTTTGGATGCCGCGCCAGTTGCCCCCAACGCTCAGCGTGTGAGCGCCTTTGGCCCAGGTCAGGTTGTCAAGAACGTTCTGCACCGGGACGTTGACCACCGTAGTCAGTGAATGAGCAGCGGGTTGGTCGAGAAAGCGGAATACCACCCAGTTCTCCTGTCCCGATCCAATGCCTCGCGTCGAATAACCCTGGCGGGCGAATCCATAGCGAAGGTCGTTCACGATGTTCGAAGTTGGAGTCCAGGTGTGCCCCACGGCCAAGCCCTGGGTGTTGTCCTCGGTCCAGGTTGCAAGCGGCTGGCCGGGAAGGTTCTCGATTCCACACTGATCTGTATTCACGAGTCCCGGGCAAGCGGCGGAATTCGGGTCGGGCGTCTCATCCAGGGCGGTCACCTGCGCAGAGGTCAGCCAGTCGGTGTTTCCGTTTGCATCCTGATAACCGAGTTCTCCAGCGTAAAAATTGGCAGTTGGAACAACGCGCGTGGCCACTTCGTTGATGGCCTGGCGCTGCCCTTCATAGTTGAAGAAGACGAAGAGTTTGTCTTTCTTGATGGGCCCGCCGGCGGCGTCGCCGAAGGTGTTCATCACGTATTTCTGCGGAACATTCGGCTCCCCGAGGTATAGCTCTGTGTATTTGTTGAACCACTGTTTGGCCACCGTGTTGGTGGGCCGGTAGTACTCGTAGAGGGCGCCGTGAAACGCATTTGTGCCGCTCTTGGTGATAAGCGAAATCTGCGCGCCGGAACTTCGACCGGAATCGGCGGTGCCGTTGGAGGTGGTCACCCGGAACTCCTCGGTCGAATCGAGCGTCGAGCGCAGTACGCCGGTAAATTCTGTGCCGTTCAACTGATCGTTGTCATCCATGCCGTCGAGCGTGATGTTGCCCTGGTCCGACCGTCCCCCGCTCACCGAGCCGCTGCGGCTATCGATGGCGTTGTTTTCGCCCGGATTTCCGAGGTAGAGAACGCCGGGCTGAAGCGTAAGCAGCGCCAGGGGGTCGCGGCCCTCCATAGGAAGCGCCTGAATCATCGTGTTATCCACCGAGTCGCCCAGGATCGCGTCCGTAGTGTTCAGGGTCTGAGCCTCGCTGCTTACATCCACCGTCACCGCGCTGGCCTGAACCGAAAGCGCAAAATTAATGGTCGCTGGCTGATTGACCAGCAATTCGGCCTTCTTAATCTGATATCCAAAACCCATGGCCGAGCAGGTGATGATGTATCGTGCCGGCGGAATCTGCGGGAACACGTACGATCCACTACTGTCCGCAACAGCCCTGAAGGTCGTTCCATCGGCCGCGTTCACAAGCGAGATCCTTGCTCCGGCAACCAGCGCGCCGCTGGGATCCTTGATCACGCCGCGCAGCGATGTGGTGGCAGTTTGGCTGAAGGCGAGGGTGAAGGTGGAAAGAAAGCACAGAAACAACCATCCCGCTTGGGATCGTTTCACGGCAATGCCTCCGAAAAGAGTTCTTAATTGCGAATTTTGATCGAGCCGTTTCGAGCTTACCTGCTCTTAAGGGTTCTGGTTTTTTGCGCGAAACACATGAAGAGATGATTGCGTTCTATAAGAACTGCTTGTGCGTCGGCGGCTTCCGCGTCTTTATGGCGGCGTTGCCGCAAGCGTTTCCCGATCAAAGACTTCGCCTGCGGGAGCAGCAGGCGGCCGAATGTTCTTAATCTTGAAGGATAATTGCGCTGGTTTCAATAAAAAACTTGCGCTTGGCGGTTGAAAAAATATACGTCCGGCCAGACAACCAAAATTGAGTTATTGCTGTTGCTGCATCTGCTGCAGGTCAATGAAGGGGATGGCCGGCTCCGGAGGCTGCTGGGCGCGCTCCACCAGCACGCTCCAGTCTTCGGGAATCGGCAGCTTGCGGTCCAGAGCCGGCGCACGTTCGCTGGCTTCAACTTGCACGGCCACGTAGAGCTCGCTGTCGGTTTTGCCGCGGAAGATGCCGTGCGTGGGCGGGACATCGGCGTAATCGCGGCCCACCGCGGTGCGAATGTGGCGATGATGGGCCACGAGATTGTTGGTTGGGTCGAATCCCACCCAGCCCAGGTGCGGCAGCAGCACCTCAACCCATGCGTGGGTTGCATCCGGCGTCGAGCGGTCGTGATCTTCGCGGCTGCGGTAGAGATAACCGGAGACATAACGCGCGGGAATCTGCACATGGCGCAGCAGCGCGATCATGGCGTGGGCAAAGTCCTGGCAGACGCCTTTGCCGCTGACAATTGCTTCGTCGACCGGCGAGTCGACGCGCGTATGCCGGGGCACGTACTCGAAGTAGTCGTAGAGCCGCTGGTTGAGTTCCTGCACCAGCATCAGCGGATCGTCGCGGCGCGTCATGTCCAATTGCGCAGCCAGCAGCTTGACCGCGGGTGTTTCCACAGCGAACACGCTGGGCAGCAGCATCTCCCAGTAATCGCCGGATGCGATGAGCTCGTCCAGAGCGGCCCAGGCATCGGGCGCCAGGAATCGCGGCACATCCGGCAGCGATTGCTGCTCAACCACCGATTCGGCCACGATCACCAGCTGATTGTGTTCGCCGGGAATGTCAAAATGCTGCACGTTGTTGCCCAGGTGATCGCGATAGCTGAACACGCGGCAACGGGGGCTGACCGAGAGCGAGAACGTGAGGCAGTGCTGGTTGGAGTCGGAGCGGGGATGCATGCGCGTCTCCATGATGCTCTCGCTGATGGGGCGCGAATAGCGGAAGCGCGTAAGGTGCCGAATGGAATAGAAGTTCATGCTCGCTCTCTCCCGGGTCTGTTCGCGCTACACGGCCAGCGCCGATTGGATGGAGTAATGCACATAGTAGCGGTAAATGAGATCGTGGATGCGCATGCACTGCTCGCGGATTGCATGGAGAAAGGCGGCCGCGTCGCCGCCCAGGATTTCGCCGATGGTGGTGTAGCTGAGCATCGCGTGCAGGCGGCCGATCACCGCGGTCAACTCGTCTGGGGAACGCCGCCCGCCTGTGCGTTGAACGGATTCCACGGCGTGGCGCATGCCGTCTACGCAGTAGCGGATGGCGTGAGGAAAGTCCCGATTGAGCAGCAGAAATTCCAGGATGCGGTCGGGAATAACGTCGGCGGTGTAAACCTGGCAGTAGGCCTCGAACGATGTGCAACAACGCAACAGGCCCACAAGCTCAAGGTACGTGTGGCCGGAGTGTTCGCGCCCCTGCGGGCTGAACAGGTCGGGCTGGTGAACCTCGAGCATGGTGGCGGTGGCATAGGCGCGCTCAAGATAACGGCCGAGGCGGATGAATTGCCAGCCCTGACCATGAATCATGGTGGTGTCGCTGACGCCCTTGAACAGATGAATTCCATCGAGTATCGAGGTCAGCGTATCGTTGATGCTGGAACGGAACTGGGCCTGTGCGTGCGGTGAGTGGATCTGGTGGAAGAGCCGATTGAGGCGCTGCCACTGCTCGGTTGAGATTTCTTCGCGCACCTGGCGGGCATTCTCTCTCGCGCCGTTCAGGCAGAACGTGATGGAGGCGTGGTTCAGGCTGTCAAAGACCAGTGCGCGAGCCATCGACTCAAGATCGCCGCTCCATTCCATATCCTTCTGCTTGCCGAGCGAAGCCATGAGCCGTTGCCAGCGAACCTCCGCGCTGGTGACACCGGTGTCGAGCATCAGGCTCATGGTGACGTCCAACTGGCGCACGGTATTCTCCGCCCGCTCCAGGTAGCGGCTCATCCAGTAGAGACTGTCAGCAACCCGCGATAGCATCGGTGAATTCTCCCGGTACCCGTATTGAATCACTGCTCCAGAATCCATGTGTCCTTGCTGCCGCCGCCTTGCGATGAGTTGACCACTAACGATCCCTTCTCGAGCGCCACCCGCGTCAATCCTCCGGGCACGATATTGATCTTGTCGCCGAAGAGGATGTAAGGCCGGAGATCAACGTGGCGCGGTTCGAGCCGGTCGCCAATGAGGCACGGCGCCCGTGAAAAATCGAGCGTGGGTTGCGCGATGTAATTGCGGGGATTGGCTTCAATCAGGCGCGCAAATTCCTCGCGCTGGAGTGCCGTCGACTGCGGGCCTATCAACATGCCGTAGCCGCCGCTCTCACCCACTGCTTTCACTACCAGGTTGTCGAGATTGGCCAGAACATGCCGGCGCGCTTTTTCCTCGCTCAGCAGAAAAGTCTTCACATTCGGGAGGATGGCATCTTCGCTCAGATAATAGCGGATCATGTCCGGCACATAGGCGTAGACCGCTTTGTCGTCGGCGAGCCCTGTGCCGAAGGCATTTGAAACCGTGACGTTTCCGGCCCGGTAAGCGTTGAAAAGCCCCGCGCAACCGAGGGAGGAATCGGGGCGAAAGATGAGCGGATCGCTGAAGTCATCATCGACGCGGCGGTAGATCACGTCCACGCGCTTGAGGCCGTCGGTGGTGCGCATGTAGACGATGTTGTCGTGCGTCACCAGGTCGCGGCCCTCCACCAAATCGATTCCCATCTGGCGGGCGAGATAGGTGTGCTCGAAATACGCGGAGTTGAATACGCCCGGCGTGAGAAGCACAATATTCGGTTCCGGCCGTCCTTCGGGAGCCAGCGAGCGCAGCGTGGAGAGCAGAACCTGCGGATAATGCTCGATGGGCCGCACCCCGTAGCTTTGAAAAAGCTGCGGGAAGGTCCGCTTCATGACCCGGCGGTTGGTAAGCATGTAACTGACGCCGGAAGGAACGCGGAGGTTGTCTTCAAGCACCACGAACTCGCCGGTATTGAGGCGCAGCAGGTCAGAGCCGACCACCGCGATGTATACATTGCGCGGCACCTGCAGGCCGCGCATCTGGCGGCGATAGTGCTTGCAACTGTAAACCAGCTCGCGCGGTATCACGCGGTCGTTCAGAATCTTGCCGTCGGAATAAACATCGCGCAAGAACAGATTCAGCGCGGTGATGCGCTGGGTGAGCCCGCGCTCAATGCGATCCCACTCGGCCGCCGTGACCAGGCGCGGCAGCAGGTCGTAAGGAAAAATGCGCTCGGTGCCCTCATCGCGGCCGTACACGGTAAAGGTGATGCCCTGGGTGAGGAACGCCAGGTCGGCTGACTGCTTGCGCCGCTGCAGTTCCTCCGCAGGCAGTCCCGCCAGCGTTTCGGCCAGAGCGCGGTACTGCGGGCGCACCTCGCCACCGGCTTCGCGCATCTCGTCGAAGGCCTGGTCGAGCGGGTAATCTCCGAACAGCGTGTCCAATTCCACTGAATGGCCGGCGCTCATGGTCTTGAAAGGACTTTCCTGACCGCGAATTCAGGGGCGGCGAAGATGTGGCCAGTCCGCAACGCGGATTCACCCCAACATTCCGGCTCGACCCTTCGAGCAAGCTTCGCCTGTACCCTGTTCTCTCGTTTCTATCATGAGGGGCATAAAGGGGCCATCAGGAAACGAGCAATGGAGTGAAGCGCTCTCCAATTCCTGCCGGTACAGCGGAAAACAGGACGATTGGTTACGATGTCCCAGACCTTGCGGCAAAAGAGAGCCGCAAGGTATGGGCAAGGTGCATCAGTTGAGCATCCGGAATTCAGCGTCCGGGCTGGCCGTTTGCAGATGTCCCTAGAACAAATTCCACAACGACTGGTTGTAGACCGCGTGGTGGAACTGCACTTCGGAGCCCTTGACGATGGTTCCAAGTTCGCGGGGTGAGCGGTTGGCTGCGGCTTGTTTCAAGTCAGCGTAACGGCCCTGGACGTCCGCGCCCAGAATTTCGGCGATCCACTTCGAGTGTTTGAAGTCATCGATTGCCGTCTGGATATTGTCGGGCAGGAAACGGCCGCCTTCCCTCAAATTGGCAACCTTGGCAATCTCGCCATCCACACCGGTCTTGAAGATGCTGTAAAGCGACAGGTACGGGTTGGCGTCGGGAGCCACGGCGCGAACCTCGGTACGCATGGAGCGGTGATTGCCGATTGGCACCCGCACCATGGCGCCACGGTCCACAGCGGACGCGCGAATCTGGTTGGGCGCTTCGAAGTGCGGATCGAGGCGGCGATACGCGTTCACGCTGGAATTGAAGACCAGGCAAAGATCGAGCGCGTGGGTCAGGATGCGATCGAGGAAGTCCCAGCCGAACTTCGACAGTTGTTCCTCGCCTTTTTCGTCCCAGAACAGATTGGTCTTGCCCTGCGAGACGGAGACGTTGGTGTGCATTCCGCTGCCATTTACGCCGACGACGGGCTTGGGCAGGAAGCAGGCCGTGTACTCCATGTTGTTGGCAATCTGGCGGCAGAGCAACTTGTAGAGCTGGATCTGATCCGCGGCGGCTACGGCCTCGGAGTAGCCGTAGTTGATCTCGAATTGGCTGGGCGCGACTTCGGGGTGATCTTTCTCGTTCTGGAAGCCCATGGCGCGCTGCACCTCGGCCGCGGTGTCGATGAACTGGCGCAGCGGATCGAGAGGCAGCACATGGTAATAGCCGCCGGTATTGATGAACTCAAACTTGCCGGTCTCGTGGTAGCGCTGCTCGGCGTCACGGCCGGCAAACAGAAAGCCCTCAATCTCAGTAGCCGCGTTGAGCGTGTATTTCTTCTGCTTGAACAGCTTGTCGGCGTAGGTTTTGAGCACGCCGCGCAGATCGCCTGAGTATGGTGTGCCGTCCTTGTCGAGCACGGTGCCGAAGACCAGCACCTTCCCGTTGCCGAAGACGTCGGCCGGAACCCAGTAAAAGGCGCTCCAGTCCACGCCGAGACGAAGATCGCTCTCCTTCTGGGCGGTGAAGCCGCGGATCGAGGAGCCGTCGAAGGTGAGGTTTTCATGGGAGCCCAGCAGGAACTTCTTGTCGTAATCGAGCAGGTGAAGCCGGCCCTCGAGGTCGGAAAAGAGCACGGTGACAGCCTTGATCCGCTTCTCATCGGTCAGATACTTGAGCCGTTTTTCGCGAATTTCATCGGCAGCGACCCGGTTGGCGCGATCGCTCTTGGCTTGCAGGTTGAGCGTTTCCAGTTCTTCGTAGGAGAGAGCGAGAAAATTGCGGTAATCAGTCGACATGGATCTCCTCTTTCTAGGCGGAATAAAGTGCAGTCCCGGCGTACAGGGCGCTGGCGGCTGTTTGGAGGGTTCTTGAAGATAGGTTAATGCAGCCAGCTGGATTTGGAGGAGAGAATTGCCGGTTGACAGGACAAAAGAGAAGAACGGCCAGGTACAGTGATCAGTGGTCAGGGATCAGAGACTGTGCGCTGCGGTGCGGACAGGCGCGTGACACCTGGCGCGGCTGGGCCTGGTTTGACGGTGCTCCATGTACCTACTGGTCGCACATATCGGGTTTTCCAGGCCTGATTCTCTGGGGGGGGTGCCCCCCCCTCCCATCTCTGCAAAGAAGACGTTTGTTTTCAGCGACATACTAAATTAGCTTGGCCGCAGCTACCTGATTCTGCTGGAGTTGTTCTGCAGATACCTCTCCGCCAAGGGGTTACGGGTTTTTTTGAACGGAAGCGGCGCCGCCGGAGGGTGGTGAGCTTCTTGTCTTGTCCTCTCTATTGCGGTGAGCTTCTTACCTTGTCCTCTCTATTTACGATTGTGCGCCAACGCGGGAATTAATCTGCAAACTATTTTTGGGGGGGAATCGAGGGAAGGGTGAGAACGGACGGTTGGGAGTTGAGGCTTCCCGGGTCCGAGAATCCGGATCCGGGGCACCCAGCCAAATCAGAGATCAGAGATCACGGAACAGAGATCAGGGAACAGGGAATAGGGATTAGGGAATAGGGAAAACCGGGATGGGGACTTGGATCGCTCTGTTGGGATAGTCTGGTGGATCAGGAGATTTCAGTCCCGATGCTTCGATCGCTACGCTCGCCCATCGCCGCTCTCACCGCATTCGCTCTGGCTTTCGAAGTGGCCGTGGCTCAGCAGGCTCCGCCCCAGGCGCCTGTTCCCGATTTTGTCCGCTCGCACTATACGAAATACGAGTTCCGCGTTCCGATGCGGGACGGGGTGCGGCTGTTTACCGCGGTTTATGTGCCCAAGGCGTCGGCCTTCTCCACCGATCCAGGCCCCTATCCATTTCTCATGGAGCGTACGCCTTACAGCGTCGGCCCTTATGGCGAGGACCAGTATCCGAGGCGGCTGGGCCCTTCGGACGAGTTTGAAAAGGGCGGCTACATCTTCGTCTACCAGGATGTGCGCGGGCGCTGGATGAGCGAGGGCGAGTTCGTTGAGATGCAGCAGCACATCGATCAAAAGAAGTCATCCAAGGATGTGGACGAGTCCTCCGACACCTCGGATACGATCGACTTCCTACTCAAGCATGTGCCCAACAACAACGGCAAGGTGGGCATTTACGGCATCTCCTATCCGGGCTTCTACACCTCGGCATCGATCATCGACTCGCATCCGGCGCTGGTTGCAGCCAGCCCGCAGGCGCCCATGACCGACCTTTTCCTGGGTGACGATTCCTATCACGGGGGGGCGTTCATGCTCTCGGCCAATTTCGGCTTTTACGCTCCCTTCTTTTATCCGCAACACAATCCGGAATCGTCGGAGCCGCCGGTCACGTTTCAATTTGGCACTCCGGACAGCTACGAGTTCTATCTCCAGGCCGGCAACATAGCCAATCTTGAAACGCAGTACCTGAAAGGCTCGAACTGGCTTTTTGACGACCAGTTCAAGCACGACACATATGACGACTACTGGCAGTCGCGCGACCTGTCACGGCACATGAAAAATGTGCACTGCGCGGTACTAGTGGTTGGCGGCTGGTACGATGCGGAGGATCTCTCGGGGCCATATCGCACCTTCTACGCGATCAGCAAATTCAACCCCAATACGCCCACCACGCTCGTCGAGGGACCCTGGGTTCACGGCGGCTGGGCGCGCGGCGAGGGCAGCCGTCTGGGCGATGTGCAGTTCAATGCCAATTCGGCCGACTACTTTCGCACCCACATCCAATTTCCGTTCTTCGAGCATTACCTGAAGGGAAAAGGCGAGGCTCCGCACAAAGCCGAGGTATTCGAGACCGGAACGAACGTGTGGCGGAGTCACGATGCATGGCCGCCCAAGGCCGCGACGGCGAAGACACTTTACTTCCACTCGGGCGGCAACCTCAGCTTCGATGCGCCCACTGAAACCAGGAGCGAGGACGAGTACCTGAGCGACCCCAATCACCCGGTGCCTTTTGTGGGCTACACAACCGACACCGTGCCGCAACGTTACATGGTGGACGATCAGCGCTTTGCAAGCTACAGGCCGGACGTGCTCGTGTATCAGACCGATCCCCTCGAAGAAGACGTGACCATTGCCGGGCCAATCTCGCCGCATCTCAAGATAGCCAGCTCCGGCACCGACTCCGACTTCGACGTGAAACTCATCGATGTCTATCCCGAGGATTATCCCGATCCCGAAGACTCGAGCCGGCCCAACAAGCGCATTCTCGACGAGCCGCCGCTGCACATGGGCGGCTACCAGCAGTTACTGCGCGGCGAGCCTTTTCGCGCCAAGTTCCGCAACAGTTGGGAAAAACCGGAGGCCTTGACGCCGGGCAAGGAAACCAACATCGATTTCACCATGCCCGATCTCTACCACACGTTCCGCCGCGGGCATCGCATCATGGTGCAGGTGCAAAGCTCGTGGTTCCCGTTGACGGACCGCAATCCGCAGACTTTCACCGACATTCCTTACGCCAAGCCGGAGCAGTTCCAGAAGGCAACGGAACAGGTGTTTCACGAGCAGGGCGCGGCCAGCGGCGTTGAAGTGCTGGTGTTGCCGAAAATGTGAGAGAATTTCCCGGAATCAGAGCGGGAATCGCCTCTCATCCGTCTTTTCTAATGGTACGAAGAGGGTGCAGAGTGGAATACATGCCAATTCGCAGTCGAACGGTCCCGATCCTGTTATCTTGCGCCGCGGCAGTTTTGCTGGCCGGATGCGGCGACTTCTGGCAGGCGCCGAGCGGTTCGAGCGGCACAACCGCCAGCACCACCACGCTCACGGCCTCCACCAGCACGCCGGTGACGGGCGCGAGCGTCCTGTTGACGGCTACAGTTTCGCCTTCCGCGGCCACCGGAACGATCACGTTTTATAACGGCACGACCTCGCTCGGAACCGGAACTCTGAGTTCAGGCACGGCGACGCTGACGACTACGTTTGCGAACGCCGGCACGTTCTCAATCACCGCGAACTACGGCGGCGACAGCACCTACGCCGCGAGCTCGTCCAGCGTGGTTTCTATTACCGTGACAGCGTCGAGCGGGACAGCGACGACGACCACGCTCACCTCAACCACCACCGCTCCGTACACCACCGGTGAAAGCGTGAATCTGACGGCCACCGTTTCGCCATCGACGGCAACGGGAACCGTGACTTTCACCGACACCACCACATCAACTTCGCTGGGAACCGGGACGCTCAGTGCGGGTGTAGCAACCCAGTCAGCCACCTTCTGTACGACCGGGTCGTACGTGGTAACCGCCGTATATAACGGCTCCAGCAGCGATGAGGGCAGCACATCGGCTGCGCTCCCTCTCGCGATCAGTGCGTCGCCGACGCTGGTGGCCACCACCACCACGCTGGCCACGTCTAACGCCACACCCACGACAGGAGAGAGTTTCACCCTGACGGCCACCGTCACTCCTGATACGGCAACCGGAAGCGTCACGTTCTTTGATTCCACGAATAGCCCAGCGGTTTCGCTGGGAACCGGAGCGCTGAGTGGGGGAACCGCGACCTATTCCACTTCGTACCCCAACGCTGGATCGTACCTGCTCACTGCCACGTACGAGGGATCAAGCACCGATGCCACGAGCTGCACGGCAAGCCCGGTGAGCATCACCGTGAACTAATGAGGAAATCCATGCCGGTTCGGACGCTTTGCTCCGCATCCCTGCTCGCGGCCGTGCTGCTGGCGGCTATTCCCGCGATCCATGCCGAAGAAGGCATGTGGACCTTCGACAATCCGCCCGTGAAGCAGCTCCAGGCCAAATACAACTTCACCCCTACCCAGGCCTGGCTTGACCATGTGCGGCTCTCGAGTGTGCGGCTCAATGATGGCGGGTCGGGCTCATTCGTCAGCCCCGATGGGTTGCTGCTTACCAATCAACATGTCGCCCGCATCCAGTTGCAGAAAAACTCGACCGCGGAGCACGACTATATTCGCGACGGCTTTTATGCCGCGGCTCCGGACCAGGAGATGAAGTCGCCCGATCTGGAAATCAATGTGCTGGTGGGCATGAAAGACGTAACGGCGCGCGTGGAAGACGCAGCCAAAGGCGCGTCCAGCGACGCCCAGGCGCTGAAGGCCCGCGAAGCCGAGATTGCCGCGATTGAGAAGGAGAGCAAGGACAAGACGGGCCTTCGTTCGGACGTGGTTTCGCTTTACAACGGCAGCGAGTACTGGCTTTACCAGTACAAGGCGTACACCGATGTGCGGCTGGTGTTTGGCCCGGAGCAGCAGGCGGCGTTTTTTGGCGGCGATTCGGATAACTTCACTTATCCTCGCTACGATCTCGACATGGCGATCTATCGCGTCTACGACAACGGCAAGCCGTTGCATACCGAGAATTATTTGAAGTGGAATGCGAGGGGCGCCGCGCCGGGCGATCTGGTGTTTGTCTCCGGCAATCCCGGGTCGACCGAGAGGCAGGACACGATGGCCGAGTTGCTGATGGAGCGCGACGCGGTCGAGCCGGCGTTTATCGAAATCAGCGAGCGCCGCATCGCCGCGGCGCAGGAGTTCGCGAAGCAGGGAGCGGAGCAGGCCCGGCTGGTGTCGAGCACGATTTTTTACGCGCAAAACAGCCTCAAGGTCTTCGCGGGAGAACACGAAGCGCTGCTGGATAAAGCGGTGATCGCCAAGAAGCAGGCCGAAGAAGACGACCTGCGCGCGAGAATTGCCGCAAATCCAGAGTGGCAAAAGGAATATGGCGACGCTTGGGACACGATCGCCCGCATAGAGGAGCAGGTGAGGCCGGAGATCAAGAGCCGCTATTTTCGCCGCAGCGGCAGCCAGCTATTCGCGATTGCGCTCGAAATTGTGCAGTATGTGGCGGAAGTGAAGAAGCCCGATGGCCAACGCCTTCCGGGATATAACGAAGCCGGCTTGGGATCGCTCCAATATCAACTGCTGTCGCCGGCGCCGATTTATCCTTCGACCGAAAAGCTGTTCATGAAGAGCGCGCTCAAGCTGGCCCAGGAGAAGCTGGGCGCGAACGATGAATTTGTGAAGGCCTTCACGCAGGGCGGCGATATGGACAAGGCTGTTGACGCACTCGTGAATGGAACCAAGCTCGCCGATCCCGCGTTTCGCAAATCGCTGTTAGACGGCGGCGAGGCCGCGGTGGCATCGTCGACCGATCCCATGATTGCCGCGGCGCGCCGTGTGGACCCGATTGTGCGCGCCAGTTACGTGCACCAGCGGGACACCGAAGAGAGCGTGCTCGAGCCCGCCTCTGAAAAACTCGGCAAGGCGCGCTTTCTTGCCTATGGGAAAAATGCTTATCCCGACGCGACGTTCACTCCGCGTTTGAGTTACGGCACGGTGGACGGCTACCCGTACAACGGAACCATCGCTCCGCCGTTCACCACTTTCTATGGGCTCTACGACCGCTCGGCGAGCTTCAGCAACCATTCACCGTTCGACCTGACGCCCAAAGAATCCGCGGCGCTGGGCAAAATCGACCTGGCGACGCCGCTCGACTTCGTCTGCACCACCGATATCATCGGCGGCAACTCGGGCTCGCCGGTGATCGACCGCGATGGTGAGCTCGTGGGACTGGTGTTCGATGGAAACATTGAATCGCTGGCCGGCAATTTTGTCTTTGACGAATCGAAGAACCGGACGGTTGCTGTGCACTCCGGCGGCATGATCGAGGCACTCAGAAAGATTTACGGGGCCAATGCGCTGGCCGATGAACTCGAAGGGAAAAAGTAGCGCAGACGGGGGCACGCAACTGCCGACTGTCCGGTGTCTGCTTTAGAGTGTTTTTCGAATTGCGGCATAGCCGTCAGGAACGAATGGGGAAAATGCGCTACGTGGGAAAGCGCTCAACAAACCCCTCTATCGCTTCGAACACGGCGTGACGCGCCTCATCCTCAGTCAATGTCTGGCTGGAGAGTAAATCAATCATCCGCTCAAGTTCCAGCTTCATTTGCGCAAAGGCCTCTCGGGCATCAGTCTCGCTTGAGAAATAGCGGGTGTGCACAAACCACCCGTACAGGCCGCAGGTGATGGCGAAGGGAACAGTCTTTGAGGCGGTCTCCCCGCCAAAGCGGATTTCAGATTCGAGCGTGATGCGCGCTCCGCCGGGATGCTCATCATCCAGAGCAATGAGGCCCTCTTCGGACCCCCGCGTGCCAACGGTTCGTCCATCTTCAAAGGCATTCCACACGCGGGCATCATGCGGGACGAGCCGCAGGGATGTCAAGGAATCCATGACCGGCATCTAACCTTCACGGCAAAAGCTGTTTGGCCGTACAATCGAAGAGGTCCACCCCTGCGGAGGGATGGGTGAGCGGTTGATACCGGCGGTCTTGAAAACCGCACCCACCCTCTCCGCAACCCTCTTAAATTGAATATTTACAAAAACTTGGGATAATCCAGCCTTGCTGTCTTGAGGGGTCTTTTGGGGTCTTGTTTCGGACGATTGGGCAAAGTTTAGTACAAGCCTGAGCCGGGGAATCCCGGATTGCAGCCATGCCAGATGTTCGCCCGTTCCTTGCCGCCGCGACGTGCCCTCTGGCCAGGAGGAGTTCCCGTTCCAATCCATCCCCGTTGAGTGTCCCTTGTGCGGCGAACTACGGCGATAGCGGAGGCGCGTTTAGTTTGCGCTTGCTTACGGCGAAGATGTTTGGGTTTATCAGTTCGGAGAAGGGGACACTGAGTCTGACACCGCTCGGTGCCCGCGTCTGCAATCCACAACAAGAGAAGGCCGCTCGTGTTGAATCGTTCCTGTTGGTTCCGCTCTACAAAGCCATCTATGACGATTACAAGGGGCAAATGCTTCCTGGCAATCCGGGCCTAGAGGCCGCTATGGAGAAGCTCGGCGTAGCGCCAAAGCAGAAGGATAAAGCGCGGCAGGTGTTCCAGCGGTCAGCTACACAATCTGGCTACTTCGCCTATGGCACGAGCCGTTTGGTAGCGCCAACGATGAAGGCGACTACGGAAGAAGAGAAGCCCAAGAATGCTGAGGGCGGCAGCGAGGATGAAGATAAAAAGGAAAATAAGCCGGAAAAGAAGAAACGGCACCCTTTTATCGAAGGATTGCTCGACAAGTTGCCTGAAGAGGAGACAGAGTGGACGCTGGAAGGCCGCAAAAAGTGGCTCCAGACAGCATCGAACATCTTCGATTTGATGTACACCGCCCCGGACAGCGAGGGCGAATTGAGCGTTACGCTCGCAAAGACTTCTGCTAAATGAAGACCCGCCTGGTAGCAGACCAAGCGGGTCGGAAGGGAGTAGCTATGTGCGGACCGTAATCGTAGTCCAGACCAGAGTGGTTGTAATCATCATGTCGAGTGGCGAAGAAACCCTCGTGGTCGTTATCCCAATATAGGGTACAACACCTTATCGTGTAGGTACAGGGCCTCATGAACTCTGTGCATCCAGTTCCACACCTTTTACCTTCGCCCAACGAGCCTTAGCCGCTTGTTGGGCGATTTGACTCAGGCGCTCAGAAGTTAGCTTGGCGGCCCGTGCGTTGCCACCTTTCAATCCTCCACGCTTTCCAAGTGCAACGGCGGCAGGATCTTTCTCTCTCGGCTTGAGCGGTGCGCCCGTCGAAATCTCAACGATCTTGAGCGCGTTCTGTGCGAAATCTTTCTTTCCCATGCCCTTATGATGCTTGACCGCTCATGCGAACGCAAGGGGCTGTGCAAAACACTTGGCCCACTACCCGTCGCGATGAATGGGGCTGGGCTCCGTTGACGGGCTGTTACACCGGATTCAGGCACAAAGCCCGTCCACACCGACATCATCCGGTTTATGTACGGACGGTGCAGCCCTCACGCTCTGGACGAATTCTGCTCCAGCCTCTACCTGCGGGCCTGGAGGCCCGCAGTACAGCCGGTCAGGAGACCGGCGCTACCGACTGATTGGCGCCGCAGATTGGACGCGTTCAGCCGCGGTGCGGACAGCTCTTGGTGTTGAGGCACTCATCGGCGATACGCAGCCGCTCCACCGGCCGGCCCGCGACCAGGTGCTCGGCGACAATCTCCGCGGCGTCTTCGGGCTGCACCTTCCCGTACCAGACGGCCTCAGGGTAGACCACTACCGTGGGGCCGTGCTCGCACTGGTCAAGGCAGCCGGATTTGTTGATCCGGACACGGCCGCCCAGGCCGGCTTCTTTCGTCAGTTGCTGGAGCCGGGTGTGCAGTTCGCTCTTTCCGTCCACGGTGCAGGAAGGCCGCGGCGCATCCGCGGGGCGGACATTATGACAGACAAAAACATGGTGTTCGAAGACGGGCAAGCGGTAATCTCCTTATTGCGAATCCCGGCCCCGATCGTTGACAAGAATACTCGATGCGATCCTGCAACGGATCCTGAAACGTATCCCGAAACAGATCCTGGAACGGCTGACTCCAGACTATCAGGAAGTTAACTTTCCACATTCTTGCTTCCCAACCCGCCCGCATCTGCGAAAATAAGTGCTTGACTATGAGTACAGATAATCTGCTCTCGCTTAAAGACGACATGGTGGCCTTCATCGAGGGTCACGGCCTGCGCCGTCTCCCCGGCTACGTAACCGAGGACGTTCCCTCGATTCTGTGGGAGGGGCGGAACAATCCCGACGCCTGGAAAGACTTTGTGGAGATGGCCAAGCACGTCGGCGCTCCCTTTGTCACCTTCAGCGAGATGACGCTGGAGCGCGAAGAGCTGGACGCGCTTATCGAAGAAGCCGGCGAGATGAACTTCCCCGATGAAGAGACCACTGAACTGGTCGAGGCCAAGTGGCTGCGCAAGTATTCGGGCATGCTCGGTTATATCCAGCTGGGCTTTGTTTACCAGGGCCTGGTGTTTCTGCATGAGACCACCACCGAGTGGTATGAGCGTTTCCAGGCGTTGCTCGAAGATATCGAGGCTTTTCAGGACATCGTGATCGACGATACACACTCCCACGACGAGGACGAGTAAGGCGCGTGGGCCTGGCCGGCGCTCAGGATGGACTCGCCGCCTCGCAGCGGCAACTCCCCCGTCAGCTTCCTCCGCAGCGTTGGATCCTTGCAGCGCAGCATCCTGAAGCCGCCGCGGCGCTGGCCGCCGAAGCGCGCCTGCCGCTGGTGCTGGCGGAGCTATTGGTGGCCCGCGGAATTACCCAGGCTCCCCAGGCCTCTGCTTTCCTGAATCCTGAAGCCGCTCAACTCCACGATCCCTTCCTCATGCTGGGAATGATTGCGGCCGTCGCGCGGCTGGAGCGAGCCATCGCGGCCAAAGAGCCGGTGCTGCTCTATGGCGATTACGACGTGGACGGCACCACGGCTGTCGTGCTGCTCAAGACCGCCATTGAAATGCTTGGTGGCGTAGTCCGTTTTCATGTGCCGCACCGGCTGCGCGAGGGCTATGGCATGCAATCGAGCGTGCTCGAATCTGCATACGCCGACGGCGTGCGCCTGGCCATCACGGTCGACACCGGAATGAGAGCTTTTGCCGAGGCCGAGACGGCGCAAAGACTCGGGCTCGATCTCATCATCACCGACCACCATCTGGCGCAGGCGGGCGACGCGGTGCCTACGGCGCTGGCGATTCTCAATCCCAATCAGGCCGGCTGCGCTTACCCTGAAAAATCGCTGTGCGGCGCGGCCATTGCGCTCAAGCTCTCTCAGGCCCTGCTCGAAAGGCGCGATCCCGAGCGCACCCGCGAAAAGACTCTGCCCAGCTTTCTGAAGATGGCAGCCATCGCCACCATTGCCGACGCCGTGCCGTTGAGCGGCGAAAACCGCGCGATCGCGGCACTTGGACTGCGCGAGCTCCGCCGCCCCGCGGGCGCCGGTCTGCGCGCGCTGTTTGCCGCCGCCGGCCTCGATCCCGCGGCTAAGAAAATCACCGGCTTCGATGTCGCGTTCCGGCTGGCGCCGCGCATCAATGCCGCGGGGCGCATGGACGTGGCCTCGGAGGTGATTGAACTTTTCTGCACGCGCGACCCGGCGCGCGCCGCCCAGTTGGCCGCCAAGCTGGAGCGGTTGAACCACGAGCGGCGCGATGCCGAGGCGGCAGCGCTGCTGCAGATCGAAGCCCGCCTCGATGCCGGAGACGAACTGGCCGCCGAACTCGCATCCGACCGGCTGCTGGTGATCGACGGGGCCGGCTGGCATCGCGGCGTCATCGGCATTCTGGCTTCGCGCGTGGTGGAGCGCACCGCCAAGCCGGCCATCGTGATCAGCATCGAGGACGGCGTCGCGCACGGCTCCGGCCGCTCCGTCGACGGCTTTCAACTGCTCAACGCCCTGGAAAGCTGCGCGGACCTGTTCACGCGTTTCGGCGGCCACGCGTTTGCCATCGGCTTTGCCATGCCCGCATCCTCTCTGCCCCAGCTCAAACGCCGCCTGCGCGAGTATGCCGCGGAGCACCTGGCCGCGCGCCTGCCCGAACGGCTGCTGCGCATTCACGCGGAGTTGCCGCTCGACCGCATCACGCCGGTTCTGGCCGGATGGCTCCAGAAGCTCGAGCCTCTGGGACACGGCAACCCTGAGCCCATGTTTGTCGCCCGCCGCGCGCGCCTGCTGGCTCCGCCCCGCGTCATGAAAGACCGGCATCTGCGCCTTGAGCTTGCCCAGGAGCCGAGCCGCTCCACCGTTTCACCTCTCGGTCAGAATTCAGCTGATGCCGGCACAGGCCGGGCCATTCGCGCCGTCGGATGGGGCCTTGCCGCCCACGCTGCCCAACTCGGCCTCGCCCAGGGCAGCCTCATCGACCTTGCCTACCGCATCCGCGAAAACGATCACCCGGAATACGGCGGGCTCGAGGTGGAGATCGCCGGCTTCGAGCTGTCAGAACCCTGACGCAACAAAGCCCACGGCGGACCGTGGGCTTTGCTGGCTCAAAATAAAACCGCTTGGAGCGCGACTACTCTTTCTTGGGCTCAGGTTCCGCCTTCGGTGCAGCATGTTCTGCCGGAGCGGCCCTCGGAGCAGCCTTCGGCGCGGCGTGTTGCGCAGGGGCAGCCTTCGGTGCAGCGTGTTGAACAGGAGCTGCCTTCGGTGCAGCGCGCTCTGCGGGAGCTGCCTTTGGTGCCGCGCGCTCTGCGGGAGCTGCCTTCGGTGCCGCGCGCTCTGCGGGAGCTGCCTTCGGTGCAGCGCGCTCTGCGGGGGCTGCCTTTGGTGCCGCGCGCTCTGCGGGAGCTGCCTTAGGCGCCGCATGTTCTGCGGGAGCGGCCTTGGGCGCAGCC
>Ga0182014_10003288_pt1 | contig 19553 bp, 18 predicted proteins | sample 612S2DmetaG_FD_120489 | JGI IMG/M metagenome (GOLD analysis project Ga0182014, IMG submission 120489) | Permafrost microbial communities from Stordalen Mire, Sweden - 612S2D metaG | ecosystem: Environmental > Terrestrial > Soil > Wetlands > Permafrost | place: Sweden: Stordalen | collected... | reverse complement strand
CTCCCGTATCCGATGGGCCGAAACACTCTCAAACCGCCCCCAAAAATTCACCCCGCTTTCCGCATAGCGCCAACCGAACGATCAACTATAGCTGTGACCGCCGAAAAATCGAAGATGCGCACGAGAGAGGCGGGGCCTCAAAAAAGCGCTTGCCAGGCGTGACTTTGTGATGCAAAGTATCGCTATGGAATCGAATTGGGCCGCTGAGCATCTCCAGGTCATTCGCACCTTGATGGAACGATCCGCGCTTTACCGGCGAGCGCTGGCGCCCATCATGATTTTTAACGGCGTGGTCGGCCTCGCGGCGGCCGCGCTGGGCTGGGGGTTGAAAATCGGTTCACCGCGCGGGTTCATTCTCTTTTGGGCCGGCGTCAGCGTGGTCGCGATGACGGGCTCCTTTTTGCTGGTGCGCCGGCAGGCGATCAAGGACTCCGAGCCCATCTGGTCACCACCCACGCGACGCGTCATCCAGGCGTTCGTTCCGCCGCTGACAGCCGGTCTTCTGATTAGTGCGGTGGTTTTGGTGAATCTGGGCGTGGCTGCCGAGGCAGGGGGTGAACTGCCGCTGCTTTGGGTTATTCTTTACGGGTGCGCGTTCCATGCGGCGGGTTTCTTCATGCCTCGGGGCATGAAACTCTTCGGGTGGGCCTTCGTACTCGGCGGCTGCGTCCTATTTGCCGTGGGCCCACCGGCTTGGGTGCGCCCTCTCGACTGCGGCCACGGGATCATGGGCCTGTTCTTTGGCGGCCTGCATCTCGCTTACGGTGGATATCTTTATTTCACGGAGCGCCGCAGGAACGAAACGTGAACCCGGAACCCTTCCTCCAGATTGATCGTGTCATTCACGAGAAGGGGCGGCTGGCCATCATGTCGATGCTCGCCGCCTCGCCGGAGCTTTCGTTTACCGAGCTCCGCGACATTCTGGGCATGACCGATGGCAATATCACCACGCACATTCGCACCCTCCAGGAGGCCGGCTACCTTTCGGTAACCAAGTCCTTTCAGAACAACCGCCCGTTGACCACCTGCGCAATGACCCCCGCCGGCAGGAAGGCCTTCAGTCATTACATCAACCTGCTGGAGCGCATAATCCGGCAGAACAAGCCTGAGTAAGAAATGAGTTTGAACGAGAAGCGAGGAGCATGGTCACATACTTTGTGGTACAAAGTGATGGGCTTATGAGAATCATCCTAGCAGGGCATCTGGGTATGTGTTTTGGGGTGCGGGACGCCATCGAGCTGGCGCTAAACCAGTCCGCCACGGAGCCGCTTACGGTGTTTGGCGACCTGGTGCACAACGAAACCGTCCTCGCCGGGCTTCGTGCCCGGGGAATCAGGATCGCGCAAAATGTCACGGCGGTGGACACGCAAACCGTGATGATCACCGCGCATGGGGCATCCGACGCGGCAATGAGGCGCGTGCGGGAACGCGGGTTGCAGGTTATGGAAGCGACCTGCCCGCTCGTCCACGTGGCGCATCGCGCGGTGGCTAAGCTGGTGGGCGAGGGTTATCACCCGGTCATCGTGGGCAAGCGCGAGCACGTCGAGGTGCGCGGCATGACGGAAGACCTGGCAGAGTTTGACGTGGTGCTGTCGGAGGGGGATGTCCTTGGATTGAGAAAGCGAGCACGATTCGGCGTCGCGGCGCAGACCACGCAGCCGATTGAGAAGGTGCGGGCGCTGGTGGAACTAATCCGTCGTCGGTTTCCCACTGCGGAAGTGCGCTTCGTTGATACGGTTTGCCAGCCGACGAAGCAGCGCCAGAACTCGGCGATCGAGCTGGCCCAGCGGGCAGAGGCGGTGGTCGTCATCGGCGGAGCGCAGAGCAACAACACGCAGGAGTTGGTCCGGACCTGCAGCCGATATTGCGCGCGGGTCTATCATGTGCATGGGGCGGACGATTTGCGCGAGGAATGGTTTGAAGGGGCGCAGACGGTGGGTGTCACCGCAGGCACATCCACACCCGACGCTTCTATTAACGAAGTCGAGCATTGGTTGAATCAGTTGGCGTCCCGAAGGGACCATGACTCGGGAGTTTATGCCGCAGTCGAGCTGCGCCATAAGCAGGCGGCTTGAACCTGAACCGAATTGCGTATGAAGAATGGAAGGAAATGGGGAGTGGTCGTCGCTTACGCCATGGCGATGGCGTGGGTGGAGTCGGCGGTTGTGTTCAATATGCGCACGATGATCGACCGCATCGACCCCTATCAGTCAAATCCGCTGCGGCTCGTCGGAAACTTAGGATCGGTGGAACTGGTGAGAGAGGCAGCGACCCTCGCGATGCTGCCAACCGCGGGCAGGCTGGCTGGCCGGAGTTGGCGAAGCCGACTGGGTTATGCGGCGATCGCGTTCGGAGGGTGGGACGTCCTCTACTATGTGTTCCTCAGAGTGATGTGCGGGTGGCCGCGCACCCTGTTCGATTGGGACATTCTCTTTCTGCTGCCGCTGCCGTGGTGGGGGCCAGTGCTCGCCCCAACGTCCATCGCGGCAATGTTGATCGCCTGGGGCACGCTCACAACGCAATTTGAGGAAGACCCCCCTGCCGACCTGCCCGTTTGGAAGCAGCATGTACTGGGCCTCATCGGCGCCGGGCTCGCGCTCTATGTCTTTATGGCTGATTCCATTCGGGTAGCGGACCAGGGGGTGGACGTGTTGCGCAACTTGCTGCCAGCGCGATTCAACTGGCCCTTGTTTTGTATGGCGCTCCTGTTGATGTCGATACCTGTGATTCAATTGGGCCTAAGGCTTCGGTCGTCGAACCAACCCGGAGCCTTCGCTGGCCTGGAAGCCCATTAGCCCGTCCCCTGCATGAAACCGGCCTCCTTCTTACGCGTGTTTGAAAACGTCCCTGACGACCCTTTCTACGAACCGCGCAAACCACTCTGGCTGCCGCCTGAGATGGCAGTGGCACCACCGCTGGAGGAACATTTGCCCAAAGGGTCAATCGAGCGCCGTTACGCGCTCTTAATCAATCCGTTCTATCCCAAGTCACCCCATGGAAGTTTTGGCAAGCACGTGTTGACGCCAAGCCTGGCGCTAACCTCCATTGCCGGCGCCACGCCAGCTCATTGGCGACTGCGGTGCTGGGACGAGAATCTTCTACAGGGACCGCCTCCGGCCCAACCGACGCCAGAAGTGGTCGGTATCAGCATCCATCTGACTTTCGCCAAGCGTGCTTACCACCTCGCACGTTGGTATCGCGCGCGGGGCAGCCTGGTGATTCTGGGCGGACTGCATATCCAATCCTGCCCCGATGAAGCCGCGCCGCACGCCGACGCACTCGCCCTCGGGGACGGGGTGCAACTGTGGCCGAAGATTCTAGAGGACATCGAAGCCGGGGCCCTGAGACCGCGTTACCAGGCGACTTACGAACGCTCCTGCCAACTGGACCCCCCACCGCGTCGCGACTTGCTCCCGCGCGACAGCTTCTTGACGACGACCAGTTTGATGGCCACGCGCGGTTGCCACAATCGTTGCGGCTTTTGCTACCTCGCCACGGAGGGTTTGCGAATGCCATACCGGGTGCGGGATACAGAGGACATTCGTCGGCAATTTGCGGCAGACGGCCAGCCTTACGCCGTTTTCATCGACAACAATCTTGGCTCCAAACCCGACTATCTTCGCGCCCTGTGCCGCGCCCTTCGTCCGTTAGAGAAGATCTGGAGCGCGGCAGTCACATTGGATGTGACGGATGATCCAAGCCTCGTGCGCGAGATGGCCCTGGCGGGCTGCACCGGCGTATTCATCGGCTTCGAAACGCTAAGGGACGACAATCTGGCGCTGGCGCGGAAGCGCACGCCCAAAGCCGCGGACTACGCACGATGCGTACGGCTTTTCCGCGATCACGGCATCCAGGTCAATGGCAGTTTTGTTGTGGGTTTTGACGGCGACTGCAAATCGACCTTTGTGGAACTAGTTGACTGGATCGAGGCCAACCATTTGGAGTGCGCGACCTTTCATATCCTGACGCCGTACCCGGGCACACCGCTGTTTCGGCAAATGGAGGCGGAAGGCCGGTTGTTGCACCGCGATTGGGCCCAGTACGACACCGCCCACGTGGTCTTCCGGCCCAAGCAGATGACTCCTGAGGAACTGCTGCTGGGCTATGACTGGCTCTATCGTCGGCTGTTTTCGCACGCCTCCATTTGGCGACGCAAGCCGGCGACCGTCACGGCGGCCCTGACCTATCTGGCGGGTTGTTATCTTTACAAGCGCTCGAATCGCTTGTGGCACTTCTTGATCAAGCGGCGGCTGGTGCGACTGGTGTGGCGGCCGTTGGTTGAAGTGACCCGGGGGCGGCACGTGGCCTTTCGCAAGAGGCTGATGGCGGCAGGCCAAAGCCACGTCGAACCAGCCAGGCTGAGAGACTCCCGGAACCTCGTGCCGGCCGGCGTTTGAACGAACGGGAGAACGAATCGGAAGGTTACACCTACATGGTAATCGCCCGGAGACCGTTTTCCAGGCAGCGCGCCGTCGGTTCCGTTCGCGATTAGATTGAGCGGTGGGTTATGGTAGAGTGTCCAACGACAGCAAGTTACTCATGAGACTATTAAGGTTCGCTTTCAAGCGCGAGACGGCTATGCCGGTGCTCGCTCTGACTTTTGCTTCCGCCGCCAGCGTGGCGCTGGTGGCGGCGCGCATTGTTTGGACCGGCAGATTTGGTTACTCTTTCCTAGTGTGGAATCTGTTCCTGGCGTGGCTGCCGATGGTTTTCGCCCTGCTGGCATCGGAGAATTACCATAGCAGCTCTGGACGCGACTGGCGCTTCCTCGGTCTGGCCGGCGCGTGGTTACTGTTCTTCCCCAATGCCCCCTACATCTTCACCGACCTGATTCACCTGACGAAGGGCTTTTACCCTTATTTCTGGGTGGACTTGAGCCTGATCCTGCTTTGCGCTCTGACCGGACTCGTGCTGGGCTTTGTCTCGTTATACCTGATGCAATCGGTCGTCGAGCGAATGCTCGGGCGCGCGGCGAGCTGGCTTTTCGTTGCTGCCGTTGCGGGCTTGACCGGCTTCGGCATTTATTTGGGCCGCTTTCTGCGCTTCAACAGTTGGGACGTGGTGTTTAAGCCGTGGCAGGTTTATCAAGGCATCGGAAGCTGGGTCGCCGACCCCTGGGCGAATTCAACCTCGCTGGCCTTTCCCTTGCTCTTTGGCACGTTCGTATTTATCACGTACCTGATGTTGTATGCGCTGACGCACTTGCAACCGGCGCAGCCCGCGATTATACCGCAGAGGACGCAAGTGCCCGCGCCCGTGTAAGTTCCCGCCTTCTTGGAGTACTCGTTTGGGGGATTGGAATCAGCCAGGCATGGCTCGGCCGAAGATGAGTAATAGAGCTGGAATCGCGGCTTGAGGTTTCTTAGCGGGCGACTATCCTGTCCCCATGCCGATATACGAGTTTCATTGCGAGAAGTGCGAGCAAGACAGCGAAATCCTGGTCCGTTCCAGCAAATGGAAAGGGACCAAATGCCCGCATTGCGGGTCGGCCAAGCTTTCCAAGCAGTTATCTGTTTTCGCCTCCTCCGGGGGCGGCAGCCAAACCAGCGCCAAGCGGTCATGCAATGGCAACGGTTCGTGTGGGGGCAACGGTTCCTGCGGCGGCGGCGGCTGTTGTGGCGGCGGGAAGCATCACCACCACTGAGTTCGCTTAAGCCACCACTTCCCGGGCGGTGATCGCCCGCAAATCCGGGATCGCCCAGTCTGGCTGGTGCAGCTTTAATTCCGCCAGCTTCGCGCCGCCGGTCGCCACCGCCAGAGCTTTTGCGCCTATGGCTCGCGCGCAGCGGATGTCCAAGGGCGTATCCCCAATGACCAGGACCTGGTCGCCGCGCAAGTTCTCCCCGAGGATGCGGCAGCCGCGCTCACGCGCCGCGGCGGCAATCTGGTTGCGGTCTTCGTGGTCGTTGGCGAAGCCGCCCGTTTGGAACACATCCCAGAGGTTGAAGTGGCGCAGTTTGATTTCCGCACCCAGCCGGATGTTCCCGGTCAGCAAGCCCAACAAGGGCGCCTGCGGCAGCGCCTGCAACTCGCGAATAAACTCCCACACGCCGGGACACAGCTCGGTCTGGCTATCGCGGAGGATGTAGTCGAGCCAAAAGGCGTAGTGTTCGAAGAACCGCTCGAAGTTATCGGGCGTTGTCGCAATCTGATTAAAGCCGAAGAACTCCCGTACCAGGCTGTAGTCCGTCCGCCCGGCAAATCTCAAGCGCTCGAAATGATCCGCCATGCTGAACTCGGTCTCGAAGGTCTTGGCGAAAGCTTTTACCCCCGCGCCGCCCGTGTGGACCAGCGTGCCGTCAATGTCGAACAAAACCAGGCGAACCATGCGTCGGGAAAATAAGCGCTCAACCGTCCAGTGGCAATGCCATCCGTACTATCACGGATTGTGCTTTTCGCCTGGTCAGGCAGTATTGGGCTGCGTTTTCTGTTTCCGGGTTTGTGCAGTGAGCGCGGGCAATCTGTGTGCTTGAAGGGTGGTTGCCACCCACGCTGGCCCTCGGATTTAACTATACTAACCCTGCAACCAGCGGCTTCATTGACGCTGGTTTTTTTTGGGCCGGTGAAGAGGCCGTGGCGGGAGGTGGGAGCCAGCCGGCGATCCTTTAGCGTTTCTGATTATAGCCGGCTTGCGAGTACTTTTGCCGGACGAGCGCCTGTGCCCGTTCGGCGAGCGGGGCATCCGGATTGAAGGCCACCCATTGTGCGCCATGCCCGGCGGAGGCTGCGTCGCACATCGCCTTCTGCCAATCCGCTCGGGCCAGAATGAGCCGCCTCGGCTGCACTGAGCCTTGAATGAGAAGACCAGATCGTGTTCGGCGTTGGGCGGCGCCGGCGATCTTCTGTCCGCGCCAGAGCACGTCGTACATTTCATGGCCCTGAAAGCATTGGCCGGGCAGGCTCTTGCTGCAGGCGGGAGCGAGCGTGGTGGTGAGGTTGAGCCCAGCGAACGCGGCTTGAATCCACTCGTGCATGCGCCGGTAGCTTTCCGTGGCGGTGAGGGAATACCATGCGTCGCTAGGCGGGAACGCCAAACTGTAGGTCCAATCCGCATCGTGTGGGACAAGGCCGCCGCCGGTGGGCCGCCGCACCAGCGGGCGCAGCAGGGTCATTCGCGCTATGTCGGCGTACTTTTGGAAGTAACCAAATGAGGCGGCCGACTCGGTCCAACTGTAAAAGCGCAGCATCGGCCGGTCGAGACGCGGCGCGGACTCGAGTAGCGCCTCGTCCAGGGCCATGTTGAAGGCGCAATCGCCCGGGCCGGAGTGGAGCAAATACCACGGGGAGGAAGTCACGGGAGGGAACGGCAGGGAAGGTGAAATCCGAAGGCCGAAGGCCGAAGGCCGAAGGAAACCCGCAGGCCGAAATCCGAAGGCACCAAAATCGGCTGGTCGGGGTGCGGAGCCGACTGGCTGCAGGAATCGGAGCAGAGCCACCTCCTGGCCACACGCTGCGGTCTCGGCCTTCGGGTTTCGGATATCCTTCGGCCTTCGGCTTTCGGGTTTCGGGTTTGCGCGGTCAAGGTCGGGCGGCTTTCGCTTTAGTCAGGCCAACCCTGGGGCAGAGGGCTTTGATTTCACAATTCGGGCAATCGGAATTGCGCGCGGAGCATCGGCGGCGGCCATGCCAGATCAGCCAGTGACTGAACATGGTCCACTCCTCTTGGGACACCAGCTTCATCAGCTCCTGCTCGATCTTCTCGGGGGCCGTCTCCTTCGTCAGTCCGAGCCGCTGCGACAGGCGGGTGACGTGGGTATCGACCACTACGCCGCAGTTGATGTTAAAGACATTGCCTAGCACGACATTGGCGGTCTTGCGGCCCACGCCGCCGAGTTGCGTCAGCTCTTCCATTGTGCGCGGCACCTCGCCTCCGTGCTTTTCCATGATGACCTGGCAACAGGTCTTGATGCTCTTGGCCTTGTTGCGGAAGAACCCAGTCGATTTGATGGCCCGCTCCAGTTCAGCGAGCGGAGCCTGGGCGTAGTCGGCGGCTTTGCGATACTTCTTAAACAGGTCCGCAGTGACCAAGTTCACGCGCTTGTCGGTACACTGCGCCGAGAGGATTGTCGCCGCCAGGAGTTCGAGCGGGTTGGTATGGTCCAGTTCGCAATGCGCATCCGGGTAAGCCTTTTTCAGACCGGCGATGATCTTCTGCAACCGGGCGGAGGTGGCTGCTTTGGTTTCGCGAGACATGACAGGACTGGGGATTACTTGGTTGCTTCAGCCGGTTTCGCTGCGGCGTCGGGAGCGGCCTTTGTCCCAGGCACGGCTTTCTCCACTTTCAACGGTTTCGGATCGCCGAGGCGGCCGTTGGTCCAATCGTAAATGTAGCCCATGCCGTTGAGCGCGACATAGATAAGGACCAGGAGGAAGGCCAGCACGATGATCTTGGGCCACGGGCTCTTCTTCTCGGCAAAAGGATCGACCAGGTCCCGCTGGGCACCGGGCGGCAAGGTGGCCACGCCGGTGAGCGAACCGCCAAACGGTACGTTCATTTTGGCCTTGGCATTAACGGCCCAGCCATTGGCGTCGAGAATCGGGCCGAGGTTGCGCCGGCGCAGCTTGAGCCAAGCCAGCAACATTGAGGGCAGTGAAATTGCCAGCAAGATGCCAACAATGGCAAGCGGCACCTGCCACGCCGGCAATTTCGCGATGGCACCAAAGATCCCCCCCAGCGCGCCCAGTAAGGTCGCCAATACCAAGCCGATGGCGGCCAACGTGCCGGTGTCCATCTTGGTTCTCACCGGTACGGGCGGAGGCGGAGGCGGGGGCTGGTCCGGGTTGACAACGGCGGTGGCGCTTTGTTGAAGCTGCTGGGTGGCGGCAGTGTCGGCTGCCGCGGCGCGCTTGGCGACTTGTTCTTCAATCATGCGCACGACCTTCTTGTAAGGCGCCCAGAAGGCCTGCGGGATACTGATCGGGTTCTCGATAATCTTGGTGATCGTGGCATCCCAGTCCCGCCCTTTGCGGTCATAGAAGATGCCATTGCGGCCGACCATAAGGTTGTCGGAATCGCCTCCAGTGAAAGCGGCTACGATCTGCAGCTTCTCGCCGGTGGCCTTGCGCACACAATCGCAGTAAGCCAGGTAGGTGCCCGAAAGCCCGGCCAGCAGGGCGTGCCGGCCGCCATCCTCGACAGTAAGGCAGAGGTCGCAGCTACGCTGGTCCAGATAGAGGGTGCCAGCTTGAAAGATCGCCTTGTCCTTCCGCCCGTAGAAATCCCGGAAGGAAACGAAATTGTTAAGCAGCTTGTAAAGGTCACGGTTATATCGGGCGAGCTTCTCCACTGCGGCGATAGCCGTGAACTGCGGCTCCAGACTCTTATCTTCGGCGACAAGTTTGGTGAGGGTGTCCTTAGCCGGGCTGGCTAGGATCTGGCGGACCCGATCCCGCCCAAGCTTTGCCACGGTGCCGCCCGCCAAGCCCGCAGACCAGCACTCATAGGGGCCGAGTCTTGCCAGCAATTGGCCCCATTCCGCCTCGGTCAGGGCACTCTTCTCCCCTAGCAACGGCTTGACCGCGTCGTTTTGGAACTTGATGACCGCATCAGCCCAGGCCGGATTAACACTCTGGGTCAGCGGCAGGGGCCGTCCGGCTTCCACGCGCGCCAGCGGGAACCCGGAAATCTCCGCACTGGTGATGGTCAGATCCTTGGCAGAGAAGGCGAGATACTCCTTCTCTTCGCGATTGAGGGCGTTGCAGGCGCGGGGGTCGAAAGCCGCGAGCCGGCAGCGCATGAAATAGTCATCGACCTTGGTCTTGACCGCTCTAACGGCGGCCACGGCTGCAGCGGTGGCGTCGCCTAACGGGAGAATGGCCTTGTCAGATTCAGCCTGCTTGTGCCAATCCGAGAAGGCCTGGGAGTCGGCGAAGAACTGATCAACCTTGGCCTGACCGATGCCGGGCTTGCCGCTACGATCCGGGTCGGAGCCAAGGCAGGAAATAATATCATTGATGACCTGCTTGGTGGCGTCGTCCTGGGCGGTTTCGGGGATGATGATACCGTCGCCGTTCAGGACCGTTTCCACGAACTTCTCGGTGACCTGGCTGGCATCCTCGACCGTGACAGCCGTAGCATCGGCCTTCTTCAACGTGGCAAGAATCTGCTTCGCCGATGCCAGCAACTGCTTACCTTCGGGCGTCGCATCGCTAATGGCGCTCAGTGACAGCGAAGGAGAGGATTTCAACAGCTCGTCTGGGTTCTTCAGGCAGCTCCCCGCCCACTTGGTCGCGGCGATCAGCTCGGGCGCGCGGATGCGGCCGTCTTTGTCGGTATCGATGAGGGCCAGGGTCGCCTTGTCGAACTCGAGCCCCGTGGTGGGGCAGGCCAGGGCGACCCAGAGCTTCTGGTCGAGTTGATCGAGGGCCATGAGATCCGACCCGGTGTCCAGCCGGACCTGGTCAAAGCCGCCGGCACGAAAGAACTTCCAGGTGTGGTTTGTACTCATAGTTCAGTTAGTTGTTCCTGTTGTTAATGTGACACCTGCTACACTTCGGCTAGCCGCCGGCATTCTACATCAGGCCGACCCCAATGCCAACTAATCATTTTCCGACGGGAGCTCATCTCTGGGCTGCCCCGAACTCCGGGTCGGACCGCGAGCCGTCCCGGCTCGCAGCGCTCAGAAACACGCTAGGGTGGCCGGATAACCAGAATGTCCGGGAGCCGCGCAGGCCGCTACGAGCCGGGACGGCTCGCGGTCCGTTACGGTTGAGGCGGTCCTGAGCTAAGCCAACTCCGGCTCTTCGATTTGCCTGGGCGGCGCCACCAGGGGCGTCCCGTCTTTGGCCTCGGGATACTCGAAGATCTTGCCCTCGTAATTCCGAATCACGACGCGATCGGCATTGCGGCTGAGCACATAATCCGGGGTGATCGGCACCTTGCCGCCCCCGCCGGGGGCGTCAATCACATATTCCGGGACGGCGTAACCGGTCGTGTGGCCGCGCAGGCTTTCCATGATCTGCAGCCCCTTGCGCACGCTGGTGCGCAGGTGCGCGGACCCGGCGATCAGGTCGCATTGGTAGATGTAGTAGGGCTTCACGCGGCACATGAGCAACTTCTGCACGTGCGCCTTCATCACCGCCGGATCGTCGTTGACGTTGCGCAGCAGCACGGATTGGTTGCCGAGCGGAATCCCGGCGTCCGCCAACCGGCCCAACGTCTCGCGCACCTCGGTCGTCAGCTCGCGGGGATGGTTCGAGTGGATGCTGACGAATAGCGGATGATACTTCCGCAGCATCGCGCACAGATCCGGCGTGATGCGCTGCGGCAGAAAGACCGGTATTCGCGTGCCGATGCGCAGGAACTCGACGTGGGGGATGGCGCGCAGACGGCTCAGCAACTGCTCGAGCTTGTCATCGGTGAACAGCAGCGGGTCGCCGCCGCTCAGGAGCACATCGCGCACCTCGGGATGGATGCGGACATATTCGATCTGGCGGTCGAATTCGGGGTGGAAATCGTAGCCCGTCGCATTGCTGACCAAGCGCGACCGGGTGCAATAGCGGCAATATGACGCGCACCGGTCGGTCACCAGGAACAACACCCGGTCGGGATAACGATGCACCAGGCCGGGCACGGGGGAGTGCGAATCCTCGCCGCACGGGTCGGATAGCTCCCACGGGGCGACATGCGTTTCCTCGACGCGCGGGATGACCTGCCAGCGAATCGGGCAGTAATCGTCGGCCGGGTCGATGAGGTTGAAGAAGTAGGGCGTGATGGCCAGGGCCAGCTTGTGATTGGCGAGCGTCGCGCCGGCGACTTCCTCGGGCGTAAGCGTGGGCATCAAGCGCTGGAGCTGCTCGACGCTGGTGATGCGATGCTTGAGTTGCCAGTGCCAATCATTCCAGTCTGAATCCGGCACGTTGGCCCAGAAGCCCCGCTCGGACGGGCGGAACTCCTTGAGGGATTTCGCCGAGCTACGCGATGGCGGCTCGTCGCTACTACTCGATGTATCGTCAAAGTGCATTGTTCCCTTAAACTTAGGTTAGCGCACTATAGATTTGATCTCAAACCTGTCAAGTTGGCGCCCCATAATTGTCTGTTTGACACCGCGGAGGCGACAGGGAGGACAAAGCGTGGAGCCAGCCATCCGCAAGCCAGGGGATTGGGAGGTGCTCCGGTTTTGCTCCGGTGTTGTGCCCGCAGGTAGCCCTTTGGGTAGCCCTTGGGTAGCCGTTGTGTTTCCCGGGTAATCCCAAAGACACCGCGGCGGCACTGCGGCGTCTCCACCGAGCACCTGCCTGGTATTGAGAATTCTGGCCTGAGCGTTATTCAAACAAGGCCGCAATTATCCACGAATCCGCCGCAATGGGCCATTGCCCGCAGGAGATGGCCTTGTTTGCACTTTCCTTGACTTGGCTCAAAGCGGTTCTGGTCGCTTTGCGGCAATTTGTGCTCATCAAATGGCAAGAAATGTGTGGTCGGAATTTGCCACCTCCATAAGAATCAAACCGATAAGAATGAATAGGCCGAACTTATACGAGTCAGCTCTCCGGGACGAGTCCCGGTGCGAGCTCTGTCCCCTGACGCGGGTCAAGGCCGGCGTGGCCGTGCGCATCAAGCGGCTTTGCGCCTCGCCGGAACTACAGAGCCGCCTGCGCGAACTGGGGCTGGGAGAGGACCAGATCATCAAGTTGCTGACCAGCCAGTCGAATTTCATCTGCCAAGTCTGTAACGCACGACTGGCGATCAGTGAGCAGTTGGCTCAATTGATCATGGTCGAACCGCTCCGGCCCGCAGTTATACCGATTTCGGTTCGGCGTGACCTTGCTCCGAGGCCATAAAGCGGCGCGCCATTCCCTCCAGAGCTGACAGCCAAAGCGGGTGCTCGTTTAGGCAGGGGATGAGGGCGAAATCCGTTCCGCCTGCCGCCAGAAAACTATCGCGTCCGCGCAGGCCGATTTCCTCCAAGGTCTCCAAGCAATCGGCGACAAAGGCGGGGCATATCACGAGCAGCTTCTTGACGCCGCTTTCCGCCAGCCGAGGAAGCTCGAGGTCGGTGTAAGGCTTGAGCCAGGGGTCGCGCCCGAGCCGGGACTGAAAGGAAATTGAATACTTGTCCTTGGGCACTCCGGCTTGCTTGACGAACGCGGCTGTGGTCTTGAAACACTGCGCGCGGTAACAGGTGGCGTGGGCCGGGCTGGCCGTCTCGCAGCAATTCTCCGCGACCAGGCAGTGGCAGCCCGTGGGATCGGCCTTGCGCATGTGTCGCTCTGGCAGGCCGTGGAAGCTAAACAGCAGATGGTCGTAGCCCGGCTGGAGAAATTCCTGCGCGCTCGCCACGAGCGCCGCGATATAGTCAGGATGGTCGTAGCACGGCGGCTGCACCTGCACCCGAATTGGCGACGCGAGGGCGGTCGCCACCTCCTTCACGCGCTCCACCGCGGTTTCGAAACTGGACATCGCATAATGCGGGAACAGGGGAATGAGCAGGATTTCATCCACTCCCTTGCGCTCCAAATTGCGCACCGCCTGCGGAATGGAGGGATTCTGGTAGCGCATCGCCAGATCAACTGGAATCGAGATCCGCCGCTGGAGCTTCGTCTGCACATTGCTGCTGGTGACCACGAGCGGGGAGCCGACAATGGTCCATATCTTCCGATAAGCCGCGGCTGAATGCTTAAGGCGCGAGGGCAAGATGGCAAAGTTGACGATGCAATAGCGCAGCAGCCAGTTGACGTCGAGGACGCGCCGGTCCATCAAGAACTCGCGCAAATAGCGTCGCACGTCCGGTACCGACGGTGAGTCCGGCGAGCCGAGGTTGACCAGTAATACGCCCTTATTCATGTTGCAAGCTTACGCCGGAACCGTGGCCGCAGGCCAGCCCATGGGCGCCGCCGTTAAGAACTCTCCTGCCCTGTCCGCCACATTGCAGGCGGACACAATAGTATCGCTTAACGAAATGCCGTCACGGAAATGGCCGGCGAAGAACAGCCCGGGCGCTTTCCCCTCGATGTCGGCCATTAATTCACGGTAGCGCCCGTAGCCGACGTTGTACTGCGGGATCGCTCGCGCATAAAACACGCTGTGCTGGAAGGTGGGCTTACCGGTTACGCCGAGGAGCACGCGCAGATCTTCGCACGTCAGCGCGAAGAGTTTCTGTGTCGGCAGCGAAGCCAACTCGGGAAAGCGTTCACCACCGACATAGCTGGTCAGCGTGAGATGTCCCGCTGGCGCGCGGTTAGGAAACAGCGACGACGAAAAGATAGTGCCCAGAATCTTGAACCCCTCGACTTTCGGTATCAGCATGCCGAACCCTTCGCACGGATGCGCCACGTCCTCGCGCCGAAAGCCCAGCACGACGCTGGTCACGGGAGGGTAGCGAATCTCGGCGAATGGCGCGAAGTGCAATCGCACCGGCGCCTGGACTTCCATCTCTGCGAGGTTGAAGGCTGTGCCGGCGTAGATCACCGCGCTGTGCTCGGCCCGCGACGGCTGGCCACGGTCACGCAAGGCAAGCGTCCAACCCTCGGGCGTCTGGGTGAGGCGGATGACGGAGGTGTTGAGGCGCACGGCCTTCCCCAGCCGCTCGCGCAAAGTATCGGGCAATACCTGCAGCCCTTCGTCAAAGGAGAACTTGGGGGCGCGGTCTTTCGCAACCTCCCCGCGCCGCTTGCGTTCGCGAGCGCCGAAGATCTGCCCTTTGATGAGCGAGCCGTAGCGCTCCTCAAGCTGGCCCAGTTTTGGAAACGCCTGCGGGACAGAGAGCTTGTAAGGGTCACCCGCATACACCCCGGCGACGAGGGCATCAATGGCATGGTCCAGGAATTCCTGCCCGAGGCGGCGCACGACGAACTCAGCGACGCTCTCCTCCTTGCCATCGCGGCGCCGGGGCATGAACGGCTCTCGCAGCACGGCCAGCTTGGCCCATATGGTAAAGAGCGGAGTCGTGAAGAAGCCAAGGGGCGATCCTGGCATCGCAATCGGCCGCTGGTAGCGCACGACATAACGGGCGCTGGCTTTCGGATCGGGATCGAGCCGCCGGGACGCCAGCCCGGCGTCGTTGACGAGTTGGGTGACCTTGGGCGAGGTTTCGAGTATGGTATTGGGCCCAAACTCCGCCAGATAGCCCTCCGTCCGGATCGACTGGATCGCGCCGCCAACGCGGTCGCTGGCCTCATAGACCGTGACCGGCACGCCCTTGCGATGCAGGTAGAATGCGGCGGTGAGGCCCGTGATGCCTGCCCCGATGATTGCCACGGACTTCATATCGTCCGTGAGAACCGGTTCTCCTTTCTTACCGAGGCATAAGCGTCGAAGCGCATCGCAATGTTGCGGATCAGCAGTCGTCCCAGGTCGGTTACAACCAGCCCCTGTAGTGTTTTGATCAGGAGCCCGTCGGCTTCCATGTCATCCAGCGATTCAAGTTCGTGGGTGAAGTGCTCCTTGAAGTTGAGGCCGAGCAACTTCGACATGGCCTCGTAATCGAGGCCAAGGTCGCACATGAGGCGCATGATCGTCGTGCGGCGGATCTTGTCTTCCTCCGTCATGATGTAGCCCCGGCTCAGCGGCAGCTTGCCGGCGTCCAGCGACCCGTAGTAGTCCGGCAGGTCTTTGTGGTTCTGCCAGTAGAAGCCTTCCGCCTGGGAGATGGACGACATGCCGAAGGAGTAGATGTCCGCGCCGCCACGCGTGCTGTAGCCCTGGAAATTCCGCTGCAAGGTCTTCTGCCGCTGTGCCAGCGCCAGTTCATCGCATGCGCGCGCGAAGTGGTCCATGCCGATATAGACGTAGCCCTCGGAAGTAAGCCGCTCGATGGTGAGCTTGAGCAACTCCAGCTTGGTTTCCGGCGACGGCAGCACCTCGGGCTTCAGAATCTTCTGAGCCGGCTTCATCCAGGGCACGTGCGCGTAGTTGAATACCGCGAACCGGTCCGGCTTCAGTGAAAGTATCTCATCGAGTGTCTTGGCGAAGGAGGCCGGGGTTTGATATGGCAGGCCGTAAATCAGGTCGATGTTGATCGAGTGAAAGCCGACTTCCCGCATCCACTCGACGACTTGCCGGGTCATCTCCAGCGGCTGGATGCGATGCACCGCTTTCTGCACCACAGGATGGTCGTCCTGGACCCCCATGGAGCCGCGGTTGAAGCCGACCTCTCGCAACGCGACGAGGTGGTCACGCGTCAGACGACGCGGGTCCACCTCTACGCCCGCTTCGATGTCCGGCGCGAACGTGAACCGCGAGCGAATCATCTCCCCCAGGCGGCGGATCTCGTCCGGCAGCAAGAAGGTGGGCGTGCCACCGCCGAAATGTAGCTGGACCACTTTGCGCTTTGGGTTCAGCAACGGCTTCATCAAGTCCATCTCCTTTTCCAGATACTTGAGGTAATCGCTGCTCTTCTTCTGGTCGGCGGTAATAACCGTGGTGCAGCCGCAAAACCAGCAGAGCGAATAGCAAAAGGGCAAATGGAAGTAGAGGGATAGGTCGCGGTCGGTCTGGTTGTTGGCGCGGATGTGCCCGATAAAAGAGTCGGGGGTGAGCTCGTTCGTGAAATGCGTCGCCGGCGGATACGACGTGTAGCGCGGGCCCGGCACGTTGTACTTTTTTACCAGTTCAAGATCGACTTTCAGCATGCTCATTTGAAACTTCTGACCGCACTGACCAGGGTCTCGATGTTTTCCAGTTTGGCATTCGGCGGGACGCCGTGGCCCAGGTTAAAGATATGCCCGGGGCGCCCGCGCATCTCGCGCAGGATGCGGTTCGTCTCGGCTGCCACCACTGCCGGGGTGGTGGTCAGCAGGAACGGGTCGAGATTGCCCTGCACACCCACCCGGTCGGGTAACCGCGCACGCACGTCCGCCAGGCGCACATTCCAATCCACGCCCAACACCTGCGCACCCGTGGCCACCAGCTCATCCCAGCTTCCATGCGTGCCTTTGGAAAACACGATCACCGGCGCGTTGCCTTTCAGAGACGTGATAATTTGCGTCATCCAACAGGACGAGCCGGATGCAAAGTCACTCTCGGACAGCACGCCGCCGAGGCTATCGAAAAACTGGACTGCATCGGCGCCCGCGTCAATTTGCAGTTGCAGAAAGTCGCTCACCGCCTGCGTCAGTTTCTCCAGCAACCGCGCGAAGAGAGGCGGGTCGGAGTAGAAGAGCGCCTTGGCTTTGGTGTATTCCTTGACGCCGCCGCCCTCGATCATGAAGTTCGCCAGCGTCCAGGGCGACCCGGCAAAGCCGATCAGTGCTGTGCGGCCGCCCAGAGCGGACTTGATGAGCGGCAGGGCTTTGGCCACATATTGCAGTCGCTCCGTGACGGCTTCCACCTCCAGACGGTCGATGTCCGCCGCCGACTTGAGCAGGAACTCCATCTCGATGCCACCCCGGTCGCGGAATTGGTAGCGTTGCCCCAGCCCCTCGGCGACGACGAGAATGTCACAGAACAGTATCGCCGCATCGAAACCAAACCGGCGAAACGGCTGGAGCGTCACCTCGGCCGCCAATTCCGGGGTCTGGACCAGTTCGAGGAAGGTGTGCTTCTCCTTGAGAGCGCGGTATTCGGGCAGGGCGCGCCCCGCCTGGCGCATCAGCCAAACCGGCGGATGATCCACCGGGAGACAGGCGCAAGCGTTCAGGAACCGCTGCCGGCCCGACTGCGCCGGCTGGTTGGTCTCATGCGAAGGAGCTGTTTGACTCATGTTTGGAGCGCACACATTCTCGTTCGCCTTCCCCACCACGTCAATGCAAAGCCCTTCAGGGTTTGGTAAAGGTGGAGTCCCCCCCCCCAGCCCATCCTCCCGGCCACCGAATCGGCATGCCGTTTTATCAGGAATCCTAACCGTGCTACCAAGTGCCGTCGGTCCGGCCTGCTTGTAGTTCTTGATATGTTGGAAAAAGTTGAAACCATAAGCACTATGTTCAAGCCCGGCCTACTTGGCCCGTCATTGAGTCTGATGGTTCTGTGTTGTTGCGCGGCGGAGAACGCGGTTGGTTCCACGCTCCCGGCGGAGGTGCCCATCAATCAAGAGGCAGGTCGTGGAGGCGGGCTGGTTGTGACGGTCCGGCTGGAGAGCGGCGAAGAGCTGCCATTTTGGGTGGATACCGGAACGTCGGGCACCTTTTTCGACAAATCCCTGGAGCCAAAATTGGGAAAGCCCCTCGGCACAACATTGTATCAAAGCTGGGGCGTCAAAAGGACAAACAACGTCTATGCGGCGCCAAAGGTCTATTTAGGAGGCGTTCCGCTCATGATGCCCAGCGCGGGCATTGTAACTGATGACTGCCAGCAATGGCCGTCGGCTGCAGGCCGTCCCACCATGGGAATGCTCGGCTTTGACTGCCTGCGACAGTATTGCATTCAACTGGATTTTGCCGCCGGCAAGATGCGTTTCCTGGATGATGAACAGGCGGACAAACAAAAGTGGGGCAAGGCCTTCCCGATCGTTGCGCTCAACTCCCAGGACGGGCGTCCGGCGGTGAGCCTGAATCTCTTCGGCGCGCAAGGTCCGCATTCGCTGATTGACAGCGGCTTCCTTAGTGACGGGTGGCTGATGCCAACGTACTTTCAGCAATGGACTAATCGGGCGGTTCCGCCGGCGAAAGGGGAAACGCGTTCGCCCAACGGCTGGTTTGGCGGAGAGAAGTATCCCATTGTTTCCTTGCAGAGGATAGACGTGGAGTCGGATGGGATTGGACTTCGTTTCCTGGCACGTCACCTGGTCACGTTGGATTTTCCAAAGCAAACAATGTATCTCCAACGCCAATCCGTCGGCCCGCTGCCTGACCCGAGGCTGACACGGATGGAAGCTTTGGAGCCTCTGATCATGGAGGTGCTCCAGGAAGATGTGGTCGCTGCGCGCAACGCGCTGGTCAGAATTGAGCAAAGCAGCGCCACCGAACTGGAAAAAACCGTCGCCCGGAAGTTGGTGGCGACCCTGGAAAACGAACCCAAGCCGGCTCCGGCTGACGCGCCGCCGGAAGTTACCCAACTGCCCTTGGGTGATGCCCGCCCGGAACAGGCCGAGGTGGGTTGGCTCCAACCGGCGGCCAACCGCATCCCTCTGAACGAGCACATTGAATCGCCCTTGCTGGATTCCGGCAAAATCTATGCTACCGGACTGTTCGCGCATTCGCCATCAAGGTATGTTTACGCTCTGGGTGGTAAATGGAAGACCATGCGCGGCGAAGCCGGATTGCATACGGCTTTTCAACCCTACGCCTTCGGAATCGTCTGCGTCATCAAGACCGATGGCAAGGAAGTGTTTCGGTCATCCGTCATTCGCGGATCAAATCACGCCCACTACGATGTAGATGTTGCGGGTGTGAAGAAGGTGGAACTCCTGGTTGAAAAGGCGTATGAGCAAAACGGATGCAATTGGGGCCTATGGCTGGAGCCGACACTTTTCCGGGAATCATCAAAGAACACGGATTGGCACCAATAGGTGCGGCGCGAGCGTGTTTTACTGAAATGCATAAACCAGCAGACTGAGCGTAACCGTCCGGCGGAACCGTGTGGCACCGGCGTCGCGTCGGGTAGTTGGACGGGGTGAGCGAACCGGCTGAGTCGAGAGTCGGTAGGATTCAGCCGCTGGGAGAGGGCGGCGGGCTCTTGG
>Ga0182014_10003287_pt1 | contig 19554 bp, 16 predicted proteins | sample 612S2DmetaG_FD_120489 | JGI IMG/M metagenome (GOLD analysis project Ga0182014, IMG submission 120489) | Permafrost microbial communities from Stordalen Mire, Sweden - 612S2D metaG | ecosystem: Environmental > Terrestrial > Soil > Wetlands > Permafrost | place: Sweden: Stordalen | collected... | reverse complement strand
ATGCTCGCCGCGCTGAAACAGCACCCCCGTCGCCTGCGCCACCTTCATCGCCAGCTCCGGCGTGATGACCGTATTCGCCTCGCCCCGGATCCCGTCCGTGCCAAAATGCTTGCGAACCATTTGCACCTGTCCTCAGCGCCGCCGCCGGAAACCGCGCCGCCCGAGCCCGCTTTGAGCCCGGGCGAAGCCGTGCTCAAGACCCGAAGCGGGCGCGTCCGGCTTCGATCGCAGCGCTATTCAATTGTTGTTTGCGAACTTGTAATTTGCCGCCGGTTTGCTCTTACACGAAAATGTCTTGATTGAAGTTGACAAAAGGAATGCTTGCGCGGGCGCTCAGACGGAGCGCTGCGCCCGAGATGGATCATCAGACAGCAGTCAGAATATTCCATTATGCTCAATCGCGCCAATTTTATGGGAACTTGCTCAATGAGGTTTTTCGCAGGATTTTTCCGCGCCTGTCCGGTCGTCGCTCTCGCCGCCGGTCTCGCCGCCGCGATCGCCTCGACCGCATTGCGCGCGGAAAGCGCCGCGACGGCGGACGGCAGGCTCACGCTGGCGCAGAGTTACGGCGCCCCGCCGGCCGATGTCGGATCTCCAGGCGGCGATGAGGGCTACAGCCAGACGACGCAGGATCCGTCGTCCCTGCTGCTTCGGATCGACCGGCTTGAGAGCCAGATGCGTCAGATGAACGGCGCGATCGAGCAATTGCAGTTCCAGAACCGCAAACTTGAAGATCAGCTGAAGAAATTCCAGGAGGATGTCGACTTTCGCTTCCAGGAGGGCGGACGCGGCGGCGCCCCGGCTCCCGCCGCCGCCAAGCCGCAAAAGCGCACCGATTCGATCGACAGCCTCGCCGCCCCGGACGACGAGACGGCGGCGACGGAGCCGTTGAATCCCGCCTCGTCCGCGTCGATTGCGCCCGTGCGTCCGATCCGGCGCGCGGACGCCTTCGATCCAACGGCTGATCCGAACGCGCCCGGCGCGCCCCGTCCCCTCGGCAGCGCCGCCTCGGCGAGCCCTCCCTTGAGGGATGGTCGCGCCGCCGCCGAATCGGCTGCGCCCGGCCCCGACACGCCTCTCGATCTGTCAGGCGCGAAGTGGCGCGCGTCGCAGGGTGCGCAGGCGGCTCCGCAAAGCTCTCCGTCGCAAGGGGCCTCGAGCGCGCTGGCGACGCCGGGCGGCGCTGGCGTCGCCGCGCTGACGACGCCAAACGCCGCCGCGGCTGGCGGCGCGCCGATCAATCCGGTCAAGGAAGAGTTCGACGTCGCCTACGGCTATTTCCGGCAGAAGCAATATGAAACGGCGGAGAAGAGCTTCACGGCGTTCATCCAGAAGAATCCGAAGAGCAAGCTGACGGCGGACGCAACCTATTACCTTGGCGAGAGCTTCTACCAGCGCAGCCGCCCGCGCGAAGCCGCCGAGCAGTATTTGAAGATTTCAACGCAATACGCGAATTCCCAGCGCGCGCCCGACGCCATGCTGCGGCTCGGCCAGTCGCTCCATGCGCTCGGGGCCAAGGAGCAGGCCTGCGCCACCTTCGCCGAAATCCCGCGCAAATATCCAAACGCCGCGCCGGGCGTCAAAGCCGAGGCAGACCGGGAGGCGAAGCGCGTGCAATGCTGAGCGGCGCGACGCGGGACGGGCGCGAGGAAATCCCACCGGACGCGGAAAGCGATTGCCCGCAGTACGAGGCATTTACGCCTGTCGTTGTCGCGCGGCTTTTCCGCCCGTGGCGAAATGCCCGGAAAATTCTTCTCGCCGTGTCGGGCGGCCCCGATTCGGTCGCCTTGATGCTGCTGGCGTCGGCTTGGGCGCGAGATTGCGCCGCATCGCCGCGCCTGCATGTCGCGACCGTTGATCACGGCCTGCGTCCCGAGGCGGGCGCCGAAGCCGAACAGGTGGCGGAATGGGCGCGCCGGCGCGGCCTTCCGCATGACACCCTCGTCTGGACCGGCGCGAAGCCGAAGTCGCGAATTCAGGAGCGCGCCCGGCAGGCGCGTTATCAACTCCTCTTCGCGCATGCCGCGCGGATTGGCGCCGATGTCGTCGCCACGGCCCATCACGCTGACGATCAGGCGGAAACCATCCTGTTCCGGCTTCTGCGCGGCAGCGGCCCTGCCGGACTTTCCGGCATGGCGGCGTCCCGTGGACGCTTTGGGCTGACCCATGCGCGCCCTCTGCTGCAATGCAGCAAAACCGAGTTGATCGCTTGTTGCGCAGCAAAGACGCATCCGTTTCTGACCGATTCCTCGAACAGCGATCCTGCCTACGCCCGCACGCGGATGCGCGCGCTCGGCCGCCTGCTTGAACCAGAAGGCCTCGGCCGCGAGGCCCTGCTCCGGCTCGGGCGCCGCGCCGCGCGGGCGGAAGCGGCTCTCGCCGCGCGCGCGGCCACCGTCGCGGAAACGCTTCCGGCCGAACGCACGCCGGGGCTCTACCGCGCCGATATTTCGAGCCTCGCACAAGAGCCTGACGAAATTTTCCTGCGGATCCTCGCCCGCGAAATTGTTCCGATCGTCAGCCCGCCTGGCGATCCGCTTGGTGATTCGCTCGACGAGCCGACGCTCGGGCGACTCCGGCTCAAACGGCTCGAAACGCTCGCTTGCGCCATGCAGGCGGCGCTTCGCGCCAGCACGCCTTTCAGCGGCACGCTCGGCGGCGCCGCGCTAACGCTCGGCCGCGACCACATGCTGACGATCCGGCCCGAAAAACCGCGACGCCGGGACATAGCGGCGCGGCGCGAAAAGCTCTGCGACCTCTAGCGCGGCCGCCGAAGACCCCCGCGGCGTCCGCTTCCCCTTGGCAATGCTGCGGACGACGCCTACATTGACACTGGCACGACAGGACTCACAGTGCGTTGTTTCTCTCGACAGGCAGGCGACCTTCCGGTTCGCAGGGCTTGCACCAGGACCAAGAGATGAATCCGAACTTTCGTAACTTTGCACTGTGGGTGATCATCATCCTGCTCGTCGTGGCGCTGGTGATGCTGTTCCAGAACCCGGGTCAGCGCGCCGCCTCGCAGGACATCACGTTCAGCCAGCTGCTGACCGACGTGGACGGCGGGCGCGTGCGCGAAGTCACCATCGCGGGCAATGAAATCACCGGTCATTACACGGATAATCGCGCCTTCTCGACTTATGCGCCGAATGATCCGACGCTGGTGCAGAGCCTCTATAAAAAGAACGTCACCATCTCGGCGAAGCCGCCGTCCGACGGCAATAACTGGCTTTTGACGCTGCTCGTGAACGGGCTGCCGCTCATCGCCATTTTCGGCGTGTGGATTTTCCTGTCCCGGCAGATGCAGGGCGCCGGCGGCAAAGCCATGGGCTTCGGCAAGTCGAAAGCCAAGCTTTTGACCGAAGCGCATGGGAGGGTCACCTTCGAGGACGTCGCGGGCGTCGACGAGGCCAAGGAGGATCTCCAGGAGATCGTCGAGTTCCTGCGCGATCCGCAGCGTTTCCAGCGTCTTGGCGGGCGCATCCCGCGCGGCGTGCTGCTGATCGGTCCGCCCGGCACCGGCAAGACGCTGCTCGCGCGCGCCATCGCCGGCGAAGCCAACGTGCCCTTCTTCACGATTTCCGGGTCGGATTTCGTTGAAATGTTCGTCGGCGTCGGCGCGAGCCGCGTGCGCGACATGTTCGAACAGGCCAAGAAAAACGCGCCCTGCATCATTTTCATCGACGAAATCGACGCCGTCGGGCGTCATCGCGGCGCCGGGCTTGGCGGCGGCAATGACGAGCGCGAGCAGACCCTGAACCAGCTGCTCGTCGAGATGGACGGCTTCGAAGCCAACGAAAGCATCATCCTCATCGCCGCGACCAACCGTCCCGACGTGCTCGATCCGGCGCTCCTGCGGCCCGGCCGCTTCGATCGCCAGATCGTCGTTCCCAATCCCGACGTCGTCGGCCGCGAACGCATCCTGAAAGTGCATGTGCGCAAGGTTCCGCTCGCCCCCGACGTCGAATTGAAGGTCGTCGCGCGCGGCACGCCCGGATTTTCGGGCGCGGATCTCATGAACCTCGTCAATGAGGCCGCCCTGCTCGCGGCGCGGCGCGGCAAGCGCGTCGTCACGATGGCCGAGTTCGAGGATTCCAAGGACAAGATCATGATGGGCGCCGAGCGCCGCACCATGGTCATGACCGAGCAGGAGAAGATGCTCACCGCCTATCACGAGGGCGGCCACGCCATCGTCGCGCTGAACGTTCCGGCGACCGATCCCGTCCACAAGGCGACGATCATTCCGCGCGGGCGCGCGCTCGGCATGGTCATGCAGCTGCCCGAACGCGACAAGCTCTCGACGAGCTATGCCCAGATGACGTCGCGGCTCGCGGTCTGCATGGGCGGGCGCGTCGCCGAGGAGATCATCTTCGGCAAGGACCAGATCACCTCCGGCGCGCAATCGGACATCGAGCAGGCGACAAAGCTGGCGCGGGCCATGGTGACGCGCTGGGGCTTCTCCGAAGAGCTCGGCACCGTCATGTATGGCGAGAATCAGGAAGAAGTGTTCCTCGGCTATTCGATGGGCAAGCAGCAGACGATTTCCGAGGAGACCGCGCGCAAGATCGATTCGGAAGTGCGTCGCCTCGTCGAGCTCGGCCTTTCCGAAGCAAAACGAATCCTGACCGAGAAGCGGCAGGATCTCGAAGCGCTGGCGCGCGGCCTGCTGGAGTATGAAACCTTGTCAGGCGACGAAATCATCGGGCTTTTGCAGGGGCGACGGCCCGTGCGCGAAAATCCCGAGGATGCGACGCCGCTGCGCGGCTCGCCCGTGCCGACGACCGGCGCCAATCTCAGGCCGAAACCGGGACCGGAGCCCGGCGGCCTCGAGCCCCAGCCGCAGGCCTGATCGGCCCGATTCACCGCCGCCAAAACGGTTAAAGGCCGCCTCACGCAAGTGACGGCGGCCTTTGTTTTGTTTGCCTTTTGCCGGCCGGCGATCGATTACGCCGCAAACGTAAATTGCGTGCCGGTGATGACCTCACCGGCTTGGCCGGAGCCCCTTCGCCTTGATGATGTCGCAGAAGGCCTCGCCGCTGCAATGGAGCAGCACGATGAGGTCCGCATCGATCGCATTCAGGGCGGCGGCGCGCTCCTGAAAGACCGGCAGCTTGCGTCACGCCAATCCCGGACGGAGTCCAGCCGTTCAGAACGCCGCAATATGCGGGTCGTTCCGCAAGAGGTTCCGCAGCCGTCGAGAGCTATCCCTACGCCGCGACGAGAAGCGCTTGTCGCGCATCCCGGCGCGCTCTCCAGAGCCGATACGGAAAGACTTCAGGACTGCGACCCGGCCAGCACCGTGACGGCGCGGCGGTTCTGCGACCAGCAGGAAATATCGTTGCAGACCGCAACCGGCCGCTCCTTGCCGAAGCTGATGGTGTGAATGCGAGCGGCCGGGATGCCGCGCGCGACCAGATAGGATTTGGCCGCCTCGGCCCGGCGCGCGCCGAGAGCGAAGTTGTACTCGCGGGTGCCGCGCTCGTCGGCATGCCCCTCGACGGTGAAATTATATCGCGCGTATTGCGCGAGCCAGCGCGCCTGCTTGTCCAGCGTCGCCTGCGCCGTGGGGCTCAGTTCGCTGGAATCGCTGTCAAAGAAAACCCGGTCGCCGACATTGACCGCGAAATCCTGCGGACTGCCGGGCGTCGCCGCCCCGGCGGCGCTATTGGCGTTCGCCAGCGCATTGGGATCTTCGGCGGGGTTCTTGGCGCAGGCCGCGATCGCGAGGGCGGCGCCCAGCACGGCGGCGATTTTCCATTCGCCCCTCCGTTTGAGAAAGCTCATCCCATTACTCCTTGGTTGATCGCAGGACAGGATGATTCCTAAGGCTTCGACTATTAAGAGAAGGTTCCGTCAACCTTGATTGAAGCTTATGAGCCGCCGTGGCATTTGAGTTATCGGCCCAATGGTTAACAAAAGGTTAATGGCGGTAATGGGGCCTTCTCCCCAAACCGGCGGCCAAGTCAAAGCCCGCCGCCGCATGGTTAAAGCCGCTGGAGCGAACAAAATCAAGCCTTAAGAAAAAGTTGATCGATCTGCGTCGGAACGCGCCAATTCTTACGCTTGCGCCCCACGGGAGGAGATGAAACTTGTGCAAAGCCTGCGCGCATTGGACGCGGGGTTAGAATGACTCCAGGAAACTGCGAATGCCTCGCCGGAATCGACTCACCCCAGCGCGAAGCTGCAAAGTCGCAGCTATACGGGGCGGCATCATTGCGTTAACGCAAAAACGGGCGGATCAACTCCATTTTGAGCCATCGCGCGGGGGGCGGCGGGTGGAAAAACGGAAGCCCGTTTTGCCTGCCCCCCAAAACTCAAGCCAGAATCATCGCGATCTAATGCGCGAGGCGCTCCAGCAGGTCGCGGACATGGACCTGATCGGCTTTGTAATTGCCGGTCAGCGTGTACATCACCAGATTGACGCCGCCGCGCAGGGCGAGTTCATGCTGTCGGCCGCCGCCGGGAGTCAGCGCATAAAGGCTCTCGCCGTCAGGGTCGCTCGCCCATCCGGCGGCGAGATCGTTGGAGGTGATGATCACCGGCGACACGCCATCGCCCGAGCGCGCCGGACGCGCCCCGCCGTCGGTCGGGGCCGGCGGCAGCGCTTCGATCCAGGTCGTCCCGTTGGCGTAACGGCCAATGAAGCCGTCGAGCAGATAGAAGGTCTTGGTGACCACATGGTCGGCCGGCACGGGCGCGAGTTCGGGCACGTCGACGCCGGTGAGCAATTGCCGCAGCCAGCGCGCCTCCGGCGTCGGCGGCCCGTCGGGACGCGCGGTCAGCGCATCGCGCGTGTCGAAAACGATCGTGCCGCCGAGCTTCATGAAGGAGCTGATCCTGGCGATCGCCTCCTGCGACGGCAGCGGACGGTCGGCGACGATCGGCCAATAGAGCAGCGGATAGAAGCTCAGTTCATCGCGGGCGGGATCGACGCCGACCGGCTCGCCTGGGGTCAGGGACGTCCGCCGCGCCAGCACGCGCGACAGGCTGATCAGCCCCTCCCGGCTCGTCTCGTCGACCTTGGGATCGCCGCTGACGACATAGGCGAGGCGCGTCGTCAGCGCGGAACTCAGATCATGCGGCGCAATCGAAATCGCCTGACCGCTCCCGGCGGGCTCTGCCAGGGCCCGAGACGGCGCATTGATGCAGCCGGCGGCGCCAACCATAGCGGCGATGGCGAGGCCCGCGAGCGCCCGGCGCGAGGGGCGCAGCGACCCGGCGAGCCAGAGCGAAGCGAGCGCGTCGAGGCAGAACAGCACGAAGGCGAGTCCGAGCAGATATGGCTTCAGATCGACCGGCTCGGCGCCGCGCAGCGGATGCGGCGACAGGCCGAGCCTTGAGAAATTCAGCGCCTCGACATGATCGCCGGGCTGTAGCGCGTTGACGGCGACGAAAGCGTCGGGCGGCCCGTAAATGCCAGGCAAATGATCGGCGTCGGCGGCGCCCTCGAAGCCGGGCGGGATGGATCTTGCGCTCGCGGGCGGCGCGCCGAGCACGCCAAAGCCGTCGAGCGTCTTCGCCGGCGCGATCGCCTTGGCTTGCTCCGCGCTGGCGGCGAGGCCGCCAGCTGCAGCCTTGTTGTCCGCATCCCCGGCGCCGGGCGCCGTCTGGCCCGACAGATCGATGATTTTGCGCAGCATGTCGACGAACAGTCCCGAAAGCGGCAGATTCGACCAGGTGGTGTCGGCCGTCACATGAAACAGAATCGTCATTCCCTTGCCCATACGCAAGGCCGTAACCAGAGGCGTGCCGTCGGAAAGCTGCGCCAGCGTGCGCCCGGCAAGCCCCGGATCAGGCTCCGCTAGCACCTGTCGCGAGACGGTCACTTCGGCGGGCGTGTTCAAACCGAAGAACGGGCTGGAGCGCTCGAAGGGCGCGAGCGTCTTTGGCGTGTCCCACGACATCGAGCCGCCGAGCACGCGTCCGCCACGCCGCAACCGCACCGGCACGAGATCGTCCGAAGCGCCGGCAAGCCGCGTGCCGGCGAAGCGCAACAGGATGCCGCCGTCCTCGACAAAGCGCCGCAGCTCGTCATGGTCGGGACCCGATACGGCGCCAACGTCGGCGAGGATCATGATGGCGACATGGCTCTCAAGCAGCTCATGGATGGGATCGACTGTTCCCGGCCGCGCCTCGCGCACATCGGCGAAGGGCGCCAGCGCCTTTTTCAAGTAATAGTTCGGCGCCAGCAGCGGCTGCGAAACGTCGGCCGCCTCGCCGCTGACGAGGCCGATTGCGCGCCGGCGCCAGCGCGCGTCAAGCAGCGACACAGCGCCGGCGGAATGCTCGCCGACGATTTCAAGGCGCATGATCTCGTTGCGCAATTCGACGGGCAGATCGAATTTGGCGCGCGTCTCCATCTGCCCGGCGAAATCGAAAGGCGCCGAGCCGATGGCGAGACCCTTCATGTCGAGCGCGCGCAACTCGCCCTGCTCCTGACCCTGCTCCGGCCCGCCGGCCGCCGAGCGAATCACCCGCACTTCGAGGCCGCCCGCAAGATTTTGTGGACCAGCCAGCGCCCGCACGGGATCGGCGCCGTCGATCACGTCGAGATCTACGCCAAGCGCTGCAAGGCCGCTCGCGAACTCGCTCGCGTGGCCGGCCTCGACGCCATCTGCGATCCAGACGATCGCGGCTTGCGGATTCGCCGCGACGAAGCCCCGGATCGCCGTCAACGCCGGGCGGCGATCTGGCGCATAGGGAGCCGGATTGATCGCGCGGAGCCGCTCGAGCGCCTTCGCCGCGTCGGTGGCGACGATCTCGCGCAGGCCGTCGGAAGCCGCGACGACGGCGACCGGCCGCGCGCGCCGTCCCGCCGCCTCGATGCGCTGCGCCGCCGCCTCGATGCGGCGCGAAAAGCTCGGCGCCGCCGGCCAGCCATCGTCGAGCGCGACCAGCAAGGGACCGGCTCCGAGGGCGAGCGGCGCCGGATTGAGCACAGGCCCCGCCATGGCGAGGATGATGCACGCGGCGATGGCGAGGCGCAGGATCAGCAGCCAGGGCGGCGTGCGCCGGGGTGTCTGATTGGCCGGGATCAGATCGAAAAACAGGCGCAGCGGCGGAAACGGCACCTGACGCGGCCGCGGCGGCGTCACGCGCAGAAGATAATAGAGCAGCGGCAGGCCGACCAAGGCGGCGAGCGCGAGCGGCGCGGTGAAGGCGAAGGGCATGCCGAACATCAAATGGCCAGCCCCGCGGAGGCGTTGGAGGAATTGGCCTCAAGCTGCATCCTGAGGGCGAGCAGAGCCTCAGAGGCCGGCCGGTCGGTCCGGTGCAGCATCAAGGTCCAGCCGCGCGCCCGCGCCGCCGTCCGGATCGCATCGCGATGCGCCGCCAGCCTTCGCATGTAATCCGCCCGAAAGGATTGCGCCTCGCCGACGCGAAGACGAGCCGGCGAATCGACATCGATGAATTCGACATGGCCGGCGAAAGGAAAGGTCTCCTCGACCGGATCGGCGATCATGATGAGATGCCCGCGCGCGCCGCACTGGCTGATCGAATGGATCATCGCCGCGATGTCGTTCGGGTCGCTGAGAAAATCTCCGATCAGGACGGCCTGTGAATTGCGCGGCAGGCTGCCCGCCGGCGCCAGCTCTGCCGGCTCATAGCCCTGTCCGCGCTCCTCGGCGAGCAGCGCCTCGGCGAAGCGCTCGACGATGTTGCGCGCCGCGAGCGGCCGGGTGAGGCCGAGCAGGCCGACGCGCTCGCCGCCGCGAATCAGCAGATCGGCCGCCGCGAGGCCAAGCACAAGCGCGCGGTCGATCTTCGGCTGCAGCGCCAGCTTCGAGGAAAAATACATGGACGCGGAGCGGTCGATCCACAGCATGACCGTATGGGCCGCCTCCCACTCACGCTCGCGCACGTAAAGCCGCTCGTCGCGCGCGGAGCGGCGCCAGTCGATGCGGCTCCGCGATTCGCCGTCGACGAAGGGACGAAACTGCCAAAAGGATTCGCCAAGCCCGGCGCGGCGGCGGCCATGAACGCCGTGAAGGACGCTGGCCGCGACTTCCCGCGCGGCGACGACGAGGCTGGGGAAACGCCGCGCCAGCGAAAGCGCCCGATCCTGCCCCGGCCCCTGAAGGCGACTCTCGCGGCGATCGAGTAGCGCGACCTCCGGCATGGTCAGTTCAGCCGCGCGGTGAGCTTGCCGATGAGGTCGGTCACCGTCTCGCCTTCGGCGCGGGCGGAGAAGGTCAGCGCCATGCGGTGCTTCAACACCGGCACGGCGAGCGCCGCGACATCCGCGTTCGAGGGCGAGAGGCGCCCATCAAGAAGGGCGCGCGCCCGCGTCGCCAGCATCAGGGCCTGCGCCGCGCGCGGACCGGGCCCCCAGGCGATATGCTGGGTGATGGCGGGATCGCCTTCGCCGGGGCGCGCCGCGCGAACGACGTCGAGGATCGCCTCGATGACGCTGTCGCCGATCGGCAGCCGGCGCACGAGGCGCTGCGTCGCCATCAGTTCCTCGGCGGTCATCACATGCCTTGCTTCGGCCTGAACGGCGCCGGTCGTCTCGACGAGGATTCGCCGCTCGGCGGCGCGATCGGGATAGCCGACGTCGATCTGCATCAAAAACCGGTCGAGCTGGGCCTCGGGCAGCGGATAGGTGCCCTCCTGCTCCAGTGGATTTTGCGTCGCCAGCACATGGAACGGCTGCGGCAGGTCATGGCGCTCGCCGGCGATCGAGACATGCTGCTCCTGCATCGCCTGAAGCAGCGCCGATTGGGTGCGCGGGCTGGCGCGGTTGATCTCGTCCGCCATCAGGAGCTGTGCGAAAATCGGACCCTGCACGAAACGGAAGCTGCGGCGCCCGCCCGATTCTTCCAAAACTTCCGAGCCGAGAATATCGGCGGGCATTAGATCGGGCGTGAACTGCACGCGCCGCGCATTGAGGCCGAGCACGGCGCCGAGAGTCTCGACGAGCTTGGTCTTGGCGAGGCCGGGAACGCCGACGAGCAGACCATGGCCGCCAGACAGCAGCGTGACCAGAGCTTCCTCGACGACCCGCGTCTGACCGAAAATGACCGTCTCGATCGCCGTCCGCGCCGCGCCGATGCGCTCCAGCGCCGTCTCGGCGCTACGCTCCACGGCGGCTTCGAATGAGGCTGCTGCTGCTTCTGCCATCTGATCCCTTTTAACTCTTCGCGCGGCGGCGCGAACACAGTATTTTAGCTTGCTCGATAGTCAACGAGCCGGGCCGATAGTCAACTTGGTCGATATGCAAGAAATGCGTCTTTGCACGTCGCGCGCTCCCGCGTCCGTCACAATCAGTGCGGTTTGGCGCTTTTTCATGGCTCCTTTGAACAGCTTACGCTCTCGAAAAAATGATGGCTGAAGCGTTTCCGCCGCAGGATGGGATCGCGGGCGATGGCGCCGCACTCGCGAAACGCTCCGCGGCGGGGCCTGCGCCGGCGGAGCAATGGAATCCCCCCTTCTGCGGCGACATCGACATGCGCATCGCGCGCGACGGCGCCTGGTTCTATCGGGGAACACCCATTCTCCGCCCGGCGATGGTGCGGCTGTTCGCGTCGATCCTGCGCAAAGACCCCGAGCGCTACGTTCTGGTGACGCCGGTCGAGCGCGTCGGCATCATTGTCGAGGACGCCCCTTTCGTCGCCGTCGAGATGTTGCTTGAGGGCGCGGGAGCTTCGCAAGTCTTGCGTTTTCGCACCAATGTCGATGATTGGATCAGCGTCGACGCCGCGCACCCGCTGCGCTTCGAGACGGACGCCACCGGCGGGGTCAAACCCTATGTGCGCGTGCGCGGCGGGCTCTGGGCGCTGGCCACGCCTGCGCGCGCGATAGACCTCATTGCGCTTTGCGAAATGAGGGCGCATGAGGGCGCGGAAAGCTTTGGCGTCGCCTCGGCCGGCGCGTTTTTTCCGCTGGCCGACGCGCAGGAACTCGCCGCGATAGAGGCAGGCCTTTGAGCGCTTCCCCGGATGACGGCCAAAACGAAGGCAAGGTCGAGGGCATCGATGCGCGTTTTGCGCCCGCGCGCGTGTTCCCTCACATCCGGAGCCGACTCAGCTTCGCGCTCGATCCGGCGCCCGCCGATCTTCTGCTCAGCGATCCCGTCATCGACTCCGAGGACGATGGCGCGACGGTTTTTCCGCCCGCCACGGGAACCCGCGCAGCCGCCGTCCTCGTCGGCCTCGTCGCCCATCAGGGCGGCGTAAGCGTTCTGCTGACCGAGCGCGCCGCATCCTTACGCCTGCACGCCGGCCAGATCGCCTTTCCGGGCGGCAAGATCGAGCCCCAGGACGAGACGCCCGCCGCCGCCGCCCTTCGCGAGGCGGAGGAGGAGATCGGCCTTGCGCCCGCCCATATCGAACCGCTCGGCTATCTCGACCCTTACGTCACCGGCACCGGCTTTCGCGTCATCCCGGTTGTCGCGCGAATCGAGCCGCCCTTTTCGCTGCGCCTGCATCCGGGCGAAGTCGCCGACGCTTTCGAGGCGCCCTTCGCCTTTCTGATGGACGCATCCAACCACAGCTTCGACTCCCGCACATTCGGCGGCCGGCTGCGGAGATTCTATGCGATGCCCTATGGCGATCGCTATATCTGGGGCGCCACCGCCGGCATTCTGCGCAAGCTCTACGAGAGGCTCTATTCCTGATGTTGCGCGCAATCCTCGAACCCGCGCTTCTCTTCGGGTCTCCCTTCGCGGCCTATGTGATCTATCTCGCGCTGCGCCGCAAATTTCCGTTCGAGATGGAGCATTGGAGCCACAGCGCCATCTCGACGCTGGCGCTGGCGGCCTCGCCATCGCCGTCTTCGGCGTCTTTGCGATCGGCCTTTTCTCCCCGCGCGGCCGAGGCGCCTATATCCCGGCCCATGTCGAAAACGGCCAAATCGTGCCGGGGCGGATCCAGTGAACGATGAGATTGCGCTCAAACGATTGCTGGACAATCCGGCGCTGCGGCGCGTCATCGCCGCCATCGATCGCGATGGCGAGGAAACCCGCATCGTCGGCGGCGCCGTGCGCGACGCGCTGGCGGGGCGCCGCGTCAAGGAAATCGATCTCGCAACGACCGCGGCGCCAGAACTCGTGCTGGCGCGCGCAGAGGCGGCAGGCATCCGGGCGATCCCGACCGGCATCGCGCATGGCACCATCACCCTCCTCGCCGATGGCGAAGCCTTCGAGGCGACGAGCCTGCGCGAAGACGTCGACACCGACGGACGCCATGCGCAGGTTCGCTTCGGCCGCGATTTTTCCGCCGACGCGCTACGCCGGGACTTCACCATCAACGCGCTCTTTCTCGGTAAGGACGGCCAAATTTTCGATTATGTCGGCGGTCGCGACGACCTGGCGGCAGGACGCGTGCGCTTCATCGGCGAGGCCGCGCGACGCATCCGCGAGGATTATCTGCGCATCCTGCGCTTCTTCCGCTTTTCCGCCGATTTCAGCGCGGGACCGCTCGACGCCGAGGGGCTCCTAGCCGCCATGCGCGAGCGCGCGGGGCTCGCGCGGCTGTCGCGCGAGCGGGTGCGGGCGGAGCTTTTGAAGCTGCTTGTCGCGCGCCGCGCAGCCGACGCCGCGCAGGCGATGACCGACGCCGGCCTGCTCGGCCCCCTCCTCGCCTCAGCCCCCAATCCGGCCCGGCTGCGGACGCTGACGAAAATCGAGGATGCGGCCGCGCGCGATCCCTTGCTGCGCCTCGCCGCGCTCTGTCTCGATCTGCCTGAGGATGCCGAGCGCCTCGGCGAGCGCCTGCGCCTCTCCAACGCCGAGCGCCAGCGCCTTGCCCGGGCGGCGAACCCGCTGATCGCGCTGCATGGCGCGCAAAGCGCGCCGCCGCCAGACGAACTGCGCCGCCTGCTCTTCCTCCATGGCCGCGAAGCCGCGACGGATGCGTTGCTGCTGGCGGCGATCCGCGCGCCGCACCCCGCGCAATGGGCTGACGCGCTCACATTCCTGCGCGCGGCGGCGGAGCCGCGACTGCCCTTCTCGGGCGACGATCTCATTGCGCGCGGCGTTCCCGCCGGACGCGCCATCGGCGCAGCGCTGGAAAGCCTCAGGCAGCGCTGGATCGGCGCCGGCTTTCCCGACGATCCCGGTAAATTGGCGCGGCTGCTCGACGAGGTCGCGCCGGCCGCCCCGCGCCGTTAACCGCTTCGGCAATCTTCCGTGCGGGCGCGCCATCTATTGAATAAAAGTGAACTCAAGGCTTTAGCGGATCGTTCAACGCGCTATGATGCCGCGACGCCCTTCAGGAGATGCGCCGTGAGCGCAGGGGAGAACAAGCCTTCGGACATCGCGCGGCGGCTCGCGCGGCGCGCGCGTTCGCAGGCCGAGGACGATCCCAAGCGCCAGGGCGGCTGGCGGCGAGAGACCTTCACCCTGCCCCGCGCGGAAGCCCGCGACAAGGCGCGTGAATGGTTCGCGCGCTTCCCCAAGGCCGCCTATATGACCGAGATCGAATCCTGGCGCGAACTCGAAGACGATCACATAGAATTCACCATGCGGCGCCTGCCAACCGCGGATTGAGGCGGGAACCCGCCGGCCGCTTCAACAGGTATCCTCTGGACATTCCTCCGGTCCCATCGGCGAATTCCGAAGCTTCAACTTCAGCATCACCGGTCAGGACCGGAGGGACGACACCTACGAAGTTGCGTCTAGAACGGATACCAGCGCAGGCTCGCCAGCGCCATATTGTCGTCGGCTTTCGCCCCGCCGCCGATGCCCTGGAACGAAAATTTCTGCGTGTAGGCATATTGCACGCCGGCCCGCAGCTGTCCGAACGATCCCTGGTAAATCTTGTCCCAAAGGCCGGCCGTGATCTGTCGAACCAGATGGATATTCCCGTTGCAGACGGTTGAACCCGGAATCGAGCATCCCGCGTTGGAATAGAGCGGATTGCCGAGGCCGAATGCGTTGGCGGTTCCATTGGCCCAAGTCGTCGAATAGGATGCCGACTGGATTTCTTCGCCCCCGTACACATAGAGGTCGAGGTTCGGCATGGCGTGCCAGGTCAGGCCAGCGAGAAGCATCGTTTCAGGAATAGGCTTGACCTGACCGTTCCAGTTGAACGTCACGTCAGGCAGCTGGGACGTGCCATAGCGGCCGATTCCCCTGCCGGTGAAGCCCGAGAATTGCGCTTCCAGCGTCTTTGGAATCAGCGAGACGAGGGCTGAGCCGCCGCCGCCACCGCCGGCCACGTCCTGATTGCTGTTGTTGATCTGACTATAGAAATCCCGGAAGATGCCAAAGCCTTCGAGGTGAATGTCGTGACCCGCGAGGCTCGTGTCATAGGCGAGTTTTCCTATGATATCCGGCATATGATTAATGGATGTGGCGTTCAGCGAATTGAACAGCGAACCGCCAACTGGCGTGACATTGTAGACAAGCGTGCTCGGCAGCGTCGCCACGGTCGTGCCGACCGTGGTGTAACCGCCGAATGTCGTCTGCGGGTTTTCCGCCGATATGCCGGCCGAAAATCCGTTGCCGAAATCCTTGACGAGGCGCAGTTGAGCCTGGCGCGCCCAGGCGAAGCCCGGCACATATTGGTGATCGATCGCGAGCGGAATGTTTTCCTGACGCGCCACGATGCCCTTTGTGTTCATGGTCAGGAGCGACCACGCCTGGCCGGCGAGGAGATGCGCGCCGAAATCATCCTGATCAATCGTCGCATAGAGCTGGCGCATGCGCAGATTGAAGGAATTGCTCTCGTTCGAATTGGCGGTCTGGGCTGCTCCAAGGAAGTCGGCCTCAAGATAGCCAGCAAGATGCGTCGACGGGCTCACGTCGCCTTTGACGAGCAGAATGCCGCGGCTCGAACGCCCGGAAAACCGGAACTCGTTGGCGCTTCCGGTGCGTATGTTGCCATAGGGGATGTTCTGCCAGGGCGTTGACACATCCGCGCCAATCAAGCGGCTGCGGAACACGCTCTCGAGCGCAAAGAAGCCGCCGGGCGTGATGCTGACGCCATTGATGTAGAGGCTCGGCGCGCCGGCGACGGGCAAGCCGCGAACCGCCGATTGAACGCCGGTGAGGCCTGTCGGAGCCGCGCCGCCGAGAGGGGCGACGGCGATGCCGCTCGGAAGTCCGCCCAGGGACGCCTGTTGCGGCGCCGGCCGGGATGCGACGGCGTGAATCTGGACCTGCGTTTCCTTCTGTTTTTTGGCCTGCGCCTCGACTTTCGCCTCAAGCTGTTTCAACTGGGCTTTGAGGAGTTGGATTTCCTCCTGGGTGGAGTCCGCCAGCGCGGGAGCCGTTCCGGCCGGCCAAGCAGCGAGCGAGGTGAGAACCAGGAGCGCAAGCGCGCTGGTTTCCGGAGCGAGCCCGCCTCGTTTGCGCGCCGCCCGTCGCGAATAGAACTTCATCGATGCCTCCTATTGGTCCGGGCGATGCGCCCAGCCATTCGAAGGTCCGGTGTAATGTTCGCAACTTATTGGTTCAGTGACAAAAACGAGCTTGTTTTGTAATGTAGAATCTCATGGGCGACAACAATCGCGTCGCGACGGTGGTCAAGCCGGGCAGACAAGTGATTTTCGTGGCTGGCGGAATGTGAATTCAGCACCGGACCAACAGGCGATCTGGGCCTGAGCTTTGAGCCGCGCCGCTCCTTATGAAAAACCGTGGAGCGCGACAACGGCCCTCGCGACACGCATGGATTTCACCATGCGGCGCCTGCAAAGCACCGATTGAACGGCGACCCGGGCCGGCCGCGCCAAATCCCGGATGCTGGAATTAAGGCTTGAGCATCGCCAGCAAAAGCGTTACCTTCCAAAAAGAACAAAATAGGAACACATGCGATGCGCTTGGGCTATGTGATCGTCTATGTGCCGGACGTTCCGGCGGCGGTGGAATTCTATGAACGCGCGTTCGGGCTCGTCAGGCGTTTTCTTCACCCGAGCGGGCAATATGCCGAGATGGAGACAGGGGCCACGGCGCTCGCCTTTGCGGAAGAGAAACTCGTCCTGGAAACATGTCGCGGCTTTCGGGCGAACCGTCCGGCGGAACAACCGGCTGGCGCCGAGATCGCCTTTGTGGCCGACGACGTGAAGGCGGCTTACGAAAAGGCCCTCGCGGCCGGAGCCGCCGGCTTCGTCGCGCCTCATGAAAAGCCGTGGGGCCAGACCGTGGCCTATGTTCGCGATCCGCATGGATTTCTTGTCGAACTATGCAGCGCCATCGGAGACTGACCGCCCCGCGCTTAACGTCGCCGCATCCCGCGCGCTCTATGCGAGATGCTGTCCGGCATCCACCGCGATCATCTGTCCCGTCACATTTCGCGCGCCGGCGAGATAGAGCACGGCGTCGGCGATGTCGTCAGGACTGACCGCGCGCCCGAGCGGCAGCCCCTGAACCTCGCGCAGAAAACCTGCCTCGCCTTCGTTCGCGTTGGGAAACACGGGTCCCGGCCCGACGGCATTGACCCGAACGCCCCGCGCCGCGAATTCCTGCGCCATGGTCCGGGTCGCCGTCCACAGCGCGGCCTTGGCGAGCGTATATGTGAAATACGCCGGGGTGAGGCGCAGCACGCGCTGATCGACGATATTGACGATCGAGGCGCCCTCCGGCGCCTGCCGCGCGAAGTCGCGCGCAAGAATGGCGGGCGCGCGCAAATTCACAGCGATATGCCGGTCGAAGCCCTCGACATCGAAATCGTGAGCCGAGTCAGGCTCGAACGCCGAGGCGTTATTGACGAGAAGCGTCAGCGGCCCGAACGGCGCGCCGGCTTTCGCGATGAGGGCGCCTGTCGCCGCCGCATCCGCGAGATCGAGGCTGAGAGCCGCCGCCCTTCCCCCGCCCGCTCGCAGACGCAGGGCGGCGCATTCGGCCTCCTCCAGCGAGGCCGGCCCGCAATGCACGACGACGGCGTAGCCAGCGCCTGCGAGGCGCTCCGCGATTCGCAAGCCGATCCGCCGTCCGCCGCCCGTGACCAGCGCAACGGGCGAGATCCCGGAATTCGTTCGGTCGGTCATGCTTCACAGATGCTTCTTAATGGCGGCTGCATAAATAAGCTCTCTCCGGGGCTGGCTCGTTCGGCGTCGTCAAGACGACGTCGCCCCGAAGCGGGCTTTATCGACTTCCGGTTCATTCGAGGACATGCCGATGCGCGCCGTCAGTTTCCGCAGGTCATTCGCAAAGGCGATAAGCTATCGCGTCGTGATCATGACTCTCGATTTCGCAACGATTTACATATTTACCGGCGCGATAAAGGTCGCAGCGGGATTTATGATCGTCAGCAACATTTATACCTCGATCGCGTATCTTGTGCACGAAAGGCTCTGGGCGAAAATCCAGTGGGGGGTCGGCGAAAAGTGACGCATCCGCGATCCATTAGCCGTCCGCACCGCACGCCGCGCGGGCTTCGCAAGGGTCCCTCGCGCATTCTCTTCGTCCGATCGGTCAGACATTCCCCGCCCCTCTGGAAGATTGCCGCCCGCGCCCCTCCATTCGGCCTGCCGCCGCAAGAGGCCAGCCTTGACAGTTATCGGGGTCTTCCCTATGTACAGGCGGCTCTTGGCACTCATATGATGAGAGTGCTAACAGAGTTCCGTTTTCAAACCTGCCGCCGTTTTAAGAGGCGTCCCCGCGCGGAACAAGCGTCTCGAACGGCCTTTGAAGGAATAAGTCATGAGCTTTCGTCCTTTGCACGACCGCGTCGTGGTCAGACGTCTCGAGGGTGAGGAAAAGACCAAGGGCGGGATCATCATCCCCGATACCGCCAAGGAGAAGCCGCAGGAAGGCGAAATCATCGCTGTCGGCCCGGGCGGACGCGACGACAGCGGCAAGCTGACGCCCCTCGACGTGAAGGCCGGCGACAAGGTTCTGTTCGGCAAGTGGTCGGGCACCGAGGTCAAGATCGACGGGCAGGACCTGTTGATCATGAAAGAAAGCGACATTCTCGGCATCGTCGCCTGATCTGCCAATTCTCATAACCGCTTTTTCAGGAGTTACCAATCATGGCAGCAAAAGACGTCCGCTTCGCCTCGGATGCGCGCGATCGCCTGCTTCGCGGCATCGAGATCCTTAACAATGCGGTGAAGGTCACGCTCGGCCCCAAGGGCCGCAACGTCGTCATCGAAAAGTCCTTCGGCGCCCCCCGCATCACCAAGGACGGCGTCACCGTCGCCAAGGAAATCGAGCTCGCCGACAGGTTCGAAAACCTCGGCGCCCAGCTCATTCGCGAAGTCGCTTCCAAGCAGAATGACGCCGCTGGCGACGGCACCACCACCGCCACCATTCTCGCCGCCTCGATCGTACGCGAAGGCACCAAGGCGGTCGCCGCCGGCCTCAACCCGATGGATCTGAAGCGCGGCATCGACCTCGCCGTCAGCGCCGTCGTCGCCGACCTCAAGGCCAATTCCAAGAAGGTCACGTCGAACGAAGAGATCGCCCAGGTCGGCACCATTTCCGCCAATGGCGACAAGTCGGTCGGCGAGATGATCTCGACCGCCATGCAGAAGGTCGGCAACGAGGGCGTCATCACGGTCGAAGAGGCGAAAAGCCTCGACACCGAACTCGACGTCGTCGAAGGCATGCAGTTCGACCGCGGCTATCTCTCGCCCTATTTCATCACCAACGCCGAGAAGATGATCGCCGAGCTT
>Ga0182014_10003285_pt1 | contig 19565 bp, 17 predicted proteins | sample 612S2DmetaG_FD_120489 | JGI IMG/M metagenome (GOLD analysis project Ga0182014, IMG submission 120489) | Permafrost microbial communities from Stordalen Mire, Sweden - 612S2D metaG | ecosystem: Environmental > Terrestrial > Soil > Wetlands > Permafrost | place: Sweden: Stordalen | collected... | reverse complement strand
TGCGCTCCGACTACGAACAATCCACCGCTCATAGCCGCGCCATGATTCAACTGGCGATGATCAACATCGTCCTGCGTCGAACTCATTGATCATGCAGAACCGATTTTTCAAACACGTTCTGAGGCGTTGGATGATATGTGTCAGTAACATCTATCGAGTCGAGATGGTGGTGGGGCTGATGAGGCGGATACATTAGTAACTAATGTATCAGCGTGTGAGAGCGGAAAGCTGGAGACGGAAGCCAGAAGAGAGAAGACGGAAGGCTGATACATAAGAAACTTATGCATCAGGGGTTGACGGCGGAGGTCAGGAGGCACGAAGGGGGGTACACGGGTGTTCACCACGAAGAGCGCCCGCGTCGCTGAAGCTTCCACCGTCGCTGAAGCTATGGCGGACGAGACGGCGGGACACGGGGCTCCGGGCAAGAAGGGAGGGTGTCAGGAATATGGGTCTGATCGGCCTTACGGCGATTGGCTACCCGATACGGGGGACACGGATGTCACCGGAATGATGGAGAATGCCGAAGGCGAACAACAGCCAGACGACGACGCAGATGACCACAACGGCGTTGAGGATTGATTTTATCTTTCCGTCCATCGGGATGTAGTTGTTGACGAGCCAGAGCAGGATGCCGATGACGATCAGGGTGACGGCGAGATTCAGAAGTGGCATAGGTGACCTCCCGTTAGAATGTGGATTGTATTATTCATACCCTAGAACGTAAGCCCGAGAGCGGAGGGGGGCAATAGGGCGATTCCCTACCCCGAATTCAGAGACGGGTGCAGAGTCAACCGCGATTGGAGGAACGGTTCACACCCTTCGACTTCGCTCAGGACAAGCCCTTCGACTTCGCTCCCTTCGACGTTGCTCAGGGTAAACAGGACAAGCCCTTAGACTTCGCTCGGTTCGACCCCGATGTAGGAATCGGGGTAAACTTTGCTCACCGCAGGCGGGGTGTTGTGGATTGCCGTCCACCCGGGGTTTGGAGTTGAGGCAATGCGCCACCCATTTATCCATCTAGTGCTGCGACACGGTTCATTTGACGACTGCCCCCTCACCTTTATCCTTTGCGACCTGGGCACAACGTGGTCGCTTCTCGTCTGACTCGATTCCCCCCGAAGGGGCGAGGAGGCTCCCCTCTCCCTTGTCATGTAAGGGAGAGGGTCAGGGTGAGGGTTCTTCCTGCCGACCGATAATTCCCTATCAAATCAAGTGTGACGGTGCACTAGGGACGGAGCAAGGCCAGGTATCTGAGAGGCGATAATTTTGCTGGACGCGGCTGGGGAGTGGTGGTAAAGTCGGGCGGTTTAATGTTCATTGATATATGTGGAGTAGTTTTGCACTCGCTCGCGCCCGCTCGGCTCGCCCGGTGGGTCGCCCCGACCTCGAAGTCGGGGTAAACCTTCGGCGCTGCGTTTGCGACGCAGGACACTACGCGGTCGCGTCTTCGCTTCGCTACGGCTCCGCCGCTCCCAGCGGCTCGGCTTTGATATAGGGGAACACGGGGAGAAGGAAAGAGGTACGACGACGGTGCGGACCGCGCTTAGCAAGCGCAGCCACAGCGGCGAACGGCAAAGCGGCGACGGGTTCGGCAGGCTCACCGCAGGCAAGTCGCCGCACTCCAAAAGAGGGAACGACCGCAAGCTGGGACGCTTGCGCCACCAACGAATGGGAGGAGGGGCGACGCGAAATGTTAAATCGGACAAAACAAAGCCAATTGTTTTCGGTTTTTAAAGATTTGGATGAGCTTGTGGGACAAGTAGTTAGGAGTTGCGATGGAGCGATTTTTCAAATGGCTTTGTTTTGCAAAAAATGGCTTTGTTTGGGTGAGTTTGGCGGGCTGGAAGAGGCTCAAAAGGGGTAAAAATGGCTTGGTTTTGGGGTCTCGACAGCCCAATTATGCGTCTGGAGTGGCATCCGTCTGGTTGCGGAGGGTCTCCGCCGGAGACCAGAAAAGTCACCCACTTGACACCTGACGGTCATGACTTATACTGCCCCCGCCATGCAATCCGATGAGCCTGGGGGACAGTGGGGCGCAACTCGCGCCGAGTGCGTTCCGTTTGGCGTGAATCCCCAGGTTGATTTCCCGCATCCCAAAGGCGTGGTGTTGAAACCCTCTTCCATAGACGAGCGATTTCCGTCGGCAGGCCGCGGCCTGTGGTCGCATGTGCCCGAAACGGACTGGAACGATTGGCGGTGGCAACTTCGCAATCGGATCACGACGCTGGAAGCGCTGGAGGCGTTGATGCCGTTGACGCCGGCGGAGCGGGAAGGCGTGTCGCAGGCGGGCCGTCATTTGGCGATGGCGATCACGCCGTACTTTTTCAATCTGATCGACATCAACGATCCACATTGTCCGATTCGTCGTCAGGTCATTCCGCGCGTCGAGGAGATGGTCGCCGCGCCGTGGGAGATGGCCGATCCGTGCGGCGAGGACGAGCACATGCCGGTGCCGGGACTGGTGCACCGTTACCCGGACCGCGTGCTGTTTCTCGTGACGGATCGTTGCGCGGCGTACTGCCGGTATTGCACGCGGAGCCGGGTCGTCAGCGGCGCGGGCGAGCAACGTCTGCACACCGAGTTTACCGACGCGATTAATTATATTCGCGAGCACACGGAGGTGCGGGACGTGTTGCTGAGCGGCGGCGATCCGTTATTGTTCAGTGACGAGCGTCTCGAAGTTGTGCTCCGCGAGTTGCGGGCGATCAAGCATGTCGAGTTTTTGCGTATCGGGACGAGGATCCCGATTTTTTTGCCGCAGCGGATCACGCCCGAGTTGTGCGCGATGCTGCGGAAGTATCATCCGTTGTGGATGAGCATTCATTCCAATCACCCAAAGGAAGCGACGCACGAAGTCAGGGAGGCGTGCGGTCGGCTCGCAGACGCGGGTATTCCGCTGGGGAACCAGAGCGTGTTGTTGCTTGGGGTCAACGACAACGCCGCGGTAATGAAGGAGCTCGTGCACAAGCTGTTGATGATGCGGGTGCGGCCCTATTACATCTACCAGTGCGATCCGGTCAAGGGCACGCACCACCTGCGCACGAGCGTGCGCAAAGGCGTTGAGATCATGGAGGCGCTGCGGGGACATACGACGGGTTATGCGGTGCCGCAATATGTGATCGACGCGCCCGGGGGCGGCGGCAAGGTGCCGATCAGTCCCGAGTACGTGTTGGCGCATGACAAGCAGCGCGTCATTATTCGTAATTACGAAGGTAAAGTCTTCGAGTACCCCGAGTTGAGCGACGTATCGGCCCCGATGAAATTGGGCCAGGGTGTTCCTCCCTCACCGAAAGAAACAGGTGTGGAACCTGCTCTAAAGAGCTGCCACACAACGGACAAGGGAAATGGACACCGTCGCCAGACGCTCGACTGAAGTTCATTTTGGATTGGCTTGGAACTGGCAGTACGACCAGGACTTCGTCAACCAGCTGGACCGTTCCTGCCTGAATGCCGGCCTGAGTTGTTACCTCGTCGGGCCGCACAACCTCCAGCAGACGTTTCTCGAAGTGCAAAACAGCGAGCGGAATTTCCGATATTTTCTGGATCGCGCCAGCGACGAAGACGAGCGCTTCCTGCGGTTCAACCAGCTTCTGCAAACGAAGGGCACGAAATTCGTCAACGCCCAGCATCATTACAAGCGTTCCATCGACAAGGCGAACATTCACGGCGAACTGCTCGCGCGCGGATTGCAGTTGCCATTGACAATCATTCTGCCGCCCTATGAGACCGAGCCGAATTTCGATCCGCGCCTGATCGAGCCGCTGACCTCGCCGTTCGTGGTCAAGCCCGCCAAAGGCGGCGGCGGTTTTGGCGTCATCATCGGGGCCACGCGGCCCGACGACGTATCGCAGTCCCGCGCCAAGTTCCGCAACCAGCGCTTTCTCATCCAGCAGCGCGTCAATCCGCAGATCCTCAACGGACGCCGCGCCTGGTTTCGCGTGTATTTCGTCTGCGGCGAGATCATCCCATGTTGGTGGGATGACACCACGCACCGGTACTCGGTCGTGACGCCCTCGGACCGCGCGATTGTGAACGTGGACGAACTCACCCGCATCGTGCACATCATCGCCGACGTCGCGAAACTCGATTTCTTCAGCACCGAGATCGCGTTGGAACACGACGGGCGATATTTCGTGGTGGACTACGTCAACGACCCGTGCGACATGCGGCTCCAGAGCAAGAATTTCGACGGCGTGCCGGACACGATCGTTCGTATGATCGTAGCCTGCATCACCAACTACATCAAGAAGCAGTTCGCGCCCACGGCCCAGCCGACCGACGAAGACGCCCAGTATTGGCCGTAACGCTTGTAGCCGCGAATCGTATTCGCGGGTCGACAGCCGCGAAAGAGTTTCGCGGCCACAATCATCCCTTCATCATCAGGTGGACGGCCACGATCACGCCGAACGCGACGACCGCGCCTCGCAGGATGCGGGGCGACAATCGTTGGGCGGTTTTCGCGCCGACGAATCCGCCGGCGATGGCCGCCAACGCCATGGCGAGCGCGATGGTCAGGATCGCCATGCCTTTGACGATAAAATAGGCTGCCGCGATGCCGTTGATGAGCATGGCGAAGAAGTTCTTCATGCCGTTGGCCGCCTGCAAATCTTCCGGCAGGAAGATCGCCATCGCCGCCAGCATCAGGATGCCGATTCCCGCGCCGAAATAGCCGCCATAGATTGCGATGGCGAATTGGGACAACCACAGCGCTGCCGCGTGCTTCTTTGGGTTTGATTCGGCGCGTTTCGACATCCAGCGTCCGATAGGCTCGTTGAGCAGGAGCAACGCGCACGCGAGCAGGATCAGATACGGCACGATGTGCCGGAAGACGGACTCGCTGGTGTGCAGCAACAGGATCGCGCCCGTCAATCCGCCCAAGAGCGACGGCAGGGAGAGAATCCAGACGCGCGCGCGGTTTTCGGTCAGTTGCCGCCGATACGCCCACGAACTGGTCACCGAGCCAGGCCAGATGGCCACCGTGCTCGTGGCGTTGGCGGTGATCGAGGACATGCCGCTGTACAGCAGGGCCGGGAACGTGAGCAGCGTGCCGCCACCCGCCACCGCGTTGACAAAGCCCGCGCCGAACGCCGCGAGCAGGCTGACCCAGTAGATTTGCATACGATTAGTTGCACAGCATAACAAAGTTCTGTTAGCGTCACAAACATGCCTTCTGTCATATTGAAAAAAGGACGGGAACACCGACTCTACGCGGGCCATAGCTGGGTATACTCGGGTGAGATCGCCAACATCACCAGCGACCCGAAGGACGGGGATGCCGTGGACATCCGCGACCACAAGGAGCGCTTTATGGGGCGCGGCCTGCTCAACACCCACTCGCAAATCACCGTCCGTCGCTTCACGACGCAGAAAGAGGAGATCGACAAGGCGTTTTTTGCCCGCCGCATCGAAGCGGCGCTGGAGTATCGACGCGAGAACACGTCCATTGCCGATGCGGAGGCGTTTCGTCTGGTGTCTTCGGAGAGCGACCAGGTGCCCGGACTCATCGTCGACCAGTATGGCGACCATCTCGTCTTGCAGGCGCTGACGCTCGGAATCGACCAGCGCAAGAAGCAGATCGTAGAAATCCTGCGGGAGATGTTCGATCCCAGGGCCATCGTCGAGCGCAGCGACGTTCCCAGCCGCAAGCTGGAAGGGTTGGAGGAAACGAAGGGCGTAATTTGGGGCGAGTCGGACGCGATTGTCCGCGTACAGTTCAACGAGTTCTCCATCGAAGTCAACGTGCTCGAAGACCAGAAGACGGGCTTCTTTCTCGATCAACGCGACAACTACGCCGAGGTCGCGCGGCATTGCGCGGCCAAACGCGTGCTCGATTGTTTCACGTACCATGGCGGCTTCGCGCTGGCGGCGGGCGTTGGCGACGCGCGGAGCATCGAGGCGGTGGAAATCTCGGAACAGGCCGTGGCCCGGGCGCGCAAGAACGCCGAATTGAACGGGATGACGGGCAAAATCGAGTTTGTGTGCGCCAACGCGTTCGATGTGTTGAAGAAATACGATGTCGAGAAACGGCAGTACGACGTGATTGTGCTCGATCCGCCGTCGTTCACGCGCACGAAACAGAACGTGGGCGACGCGTTGCGCGGGTACAAGGAAATCAACCTGCGCGCGCTGAAGATGCTCCCGCCGGGCGGCCTGCTCGCGACGTTTACCTGCTCGCACCACATCGATGCCGAGTTGTTCAAGTCGGTTGTGCTCGATGCCGCAGCCGACGCGAAGAAGACGCTGCGGCTGGTGAAGGTGTTAACGCAATCGCCCGACCATCCAATCCTGCCGGCGATACCAGAGACGGAGTATCTGCGCGGCCTGTTGCTCGAGGTGATGTGATGGGGCCTGACTTTGTAGCCGCCCCGCTCTGTCGGGGCGTGGGGAGGCGCGGCGACTGAGCGCCGCGGCTACACACGACATTTGAGATGAGGGCAATGGAACCAAAACTCGAAGAATTGAAACAGCGTCTTGCGGAGATTTACGACCTTCGCCGGGCATCGTCGGTGCTGGGCTGGGACCAGGCGACGTACATGCCGCCAGGCGGGGCGGAGGCGCGGGGACGACAGATCGCGACACTGGACCGGCTGGCGCACGAGAAGTTTACGCATCCGACCATTGGCCGAATGCTCGTCGAATTGCGATCGTATGAAGGGAGCCTGCCGTACGACTCCGATGAAGCGGCGTTGATTCGCGTGGCGCGACGCGATTACGAGCGGGCGGTGAAAGTGCCGTCGTCATTCGTCGCGAAATTCAGCGCGCACGCCGCGGCGACGTATGAAGCATGGGTGAAGGCCCGGCCGGCAAACGATTTTGCGGCGGTGCGGCCGATGTTGGAGAAGACGCTCGATTACAGCCGTGAGCTGGCGAACTTTTTTCCCGGCTACGATCACATTGCCGATCCGCTGATTGACTTTGCCGATTACGGGATGAAGGCGGCCACGGTGAGCGCGTTGTTTGCGGAGTTGCGGAAGAATCTCGTGCCGATTGTGCAAGCGATCATCGCGCAGCCCGTGGCCGATGATTCGTGTATTCGCCAGAGTTTTCCCGAGGCGCAACAACTGGCGTTTGGCCAGGAGGTCGTGAAGAAGCTCGGGTACGACTTCAATCGGGGTCGGCAGGACAAAACGCGGCATCCGTTCTGCACGACGTTTTCACTGGGCGACGTGCGGATCGCGACGCGGGTGAAGGAGAACGACCTCGGCGATGCACTGTTCAGCACGATTCATGAATCGGGTCACGCGATGTACGAGCAGGGGATTCGGGCCGAACTGGAAGGCACGCCGCTGGCGCACGGGACATCGTCGGGCGTACACGAAAGCCAGTCGCGGTTGTGGGAGAACGTCGTCGGACGCGGGCGCGGATTCTGGGAGTATTTCTACCCGAAACTTCAAACTGCGTTTCCGCTGCAACTCGACGACGAGCCGCTGGACACATTCTATCGGGCCATCAACAAGGTCGAGCGGTCGCTGATTCGCACCGACGCGGACGAGGTGACGTACAATTTGCACGTGATGATCCGGTTCGACCTCGAATTACAATTGCTCGAGGGTAAACTCGCCGTGCGCGATTTGCCCGAAGCGTGGCGTGCGCGATACAAGAGCGACCTTGGACTTGCAGCGCCGGATGATCGGGATGGCGTGTTGCAGGATGTGCATTGGTACGGCGGACAAATCGGCGGCGTGTTTCAGGGTTACACCCTTGGCAACATCCTCAGCGCCCAGTTTTACGAGGCGGCGACGAAAGCGCATCCGGAGATTCCCAATCAGATTCCACGAGGCGAATTCGGTTCGCTCCACGGTTGGCTTCAGGAAAACATCTACCAACACGGCAGCAAATTCACCGCGAACGAGATCGTGAAGCGCGCGACAGGGCAAGACCTCACAATTGAGCCGTGTATTCGGTATTTGCGGACGAAGTATGGGGAGTTGTATAAGCTACAGCATCCTGAATGAGTGCGAAGTACATTTTGATCGCTTCTGCCGCGATTCTGTTTCTCACACCCGGCGTGTTTGCAGAAGTTCCAAAAGACGTTACAAAGAAGGCAGATATTGCAGAATACGAGGGGGGCGTCGCTGCGGCTACGAATGATCTAAAGAATGGCGTGATTAAGTATGAGATCGTAGGCATAACGGGCGCGATAGATCAAGAGCTGGAGGAAAGAGCTAAGAAGGAATACAACATTGATATTATCTTTCGTGGTTGTACGCCCGGGCCACGAGTCTTCCGCGATCGTGGTTATCACGACACAGTTGTTGAAAGTCTAAAGAAGAAATACGGTTTTGATCCAGTACAGAGAATAGAAGAGGATCTGCGGGCGGCGGAATCAACGCAGAGCCAAACAAACTCGCCAGAGCGAACGCACTAGAGACGTGTCACTCAGTTCGATGAGCTATGCAGTGCGTGGCACGTAGGACTTCAGGGCGCGGGTGTTTTCGGCGAGGGGGGTGAGGGTGTAGAAGCCGAGGGAGGCGGGGAGCAGGATGAATTCGCCGACATTGATGCGGTCTTCTTTGCCGTCGGGGGTGACGAGGCCGAGCGCGCCGGAGATGCAGGTGAGGATGTGGAACGTTGAACCGTCGGTGCGGTCGGGCCAGGCGTTGGCCAGATCGAGGCGGTGGACGTGGAAGTATTCGCACTCGACCAACCGCCAGAGGCCGTTGACGCCTCGGCGCTCGACGGTGGCCCGTAGCTTCTTCGGTTCGAAATCCTTGAAGTCGATGCAGACGAGCGATTCGCGGGTGTGCAACTGGCGCGGTTTGCCGTCGAGCCCGACCCGTCCCCAATCATAGACGCGGTAGGTGGTATCGGAGTTCTGCTGGATTTCGACCAGCACGACGCCGGCGTCGATGGCGTGAAGACGGCCAGACGGAACGAAGAACGCATCGCCGGGCAGAACCTGAAAACGGTGAACGTAGTCGATGATGGGCTTGGAATTCTTGACGCCTTCGAGGGAGCGCATGAAATCGGCGGCGTTCACGCCCCGGCGGAGTCCGGCGATGAGATACGCGTCCTGATTGGCTTCGAGCACGTACCACGCTTCGGTCTTGGGGTCGCCTTTGAGCTTGGCGGCGACGGCGGCGGGCGGATGAACCTGTAACGAGAGACGTTCGCGCGCGTCGAGGAGTTTGACGAGGAGCGGAAAGCGTGTCGATTGCGGGTCAGGTGACGGTTTTGTGTCTGCCGGATTCGGCGTGCCCGGCGAGCGCGCCCTACCAAGGCAATTGGCGCCCAAAAGCTCGGCGCCGTGGGCTTCGATCTGCTGGCGGAGTGTTTTGCCCTTGTCGGGGCCGTTGGCGACGACGGACTGCACATCATCGCGGTCGCTGATTTCCCACGATTCGCCGACGCGTTTGCCCGGCGGCACGGATTTGCCGTAATGTTCCAGCGCATTTCCGCCCCAAACGCGTTCCAGCAGAACGGGCGTAAATTTGTAGGGGTAGAGCATCTTTGTGCCTTGCAGTTGGCCGCCGTTTTGCCTACACTGCGCAACCGCAAGGAGGATTTGCAACATTTTTCTATGGGGAAGGACTCGAAGCATTCGGGAGGCCGTGAGATTTGGGCCGTTGTCCTGGTCGTCTTGTCTCTGCTGCTGCTGCTCAGCCTGATTTCGTACGATCCGTACGACGTCGGGCACATCTCCGCGAGCGACCATCGGCCCGCCGCGAACTTCATCGGACCCGTCGGCGCGTGGATTGCGTTTGCCACGTTTCAGGCGTTCGGTCTGGCCGCGTACGGATTGATGGCGGTGCTGGCGGTGATTGGGGCGACGCTTCTGCTGGGGAAAGAAGTGCCTTGGCGCGGGAAAATCGGCGCGGGTGCGTTGCTGCTCGTCTCGTTGAGTTGCCTGCTGCATACCGCGGGATTGGTGCGCGCGCAGCACGCGTTGAACCTGCCGGACAGCGCCGGCGGTTTTCTCGGGTTGTTCGCGGGCGGTTTTTTCCAACGGATCGTCGGCAAGCCCGGCACGATCATCATCTTCGGTGGCTGCTACGTGATCAGCCTGATTTTGCTCATCAACTTTCGCCCGAGCTATTGGGTCGCGTTGACCGTCGGAACCGCGACGGATTTCTGGCAACGAAAACACAAGAGCAAATCCAAGTCGAGCGTCGAGGACGAGCTTCGCGATCAGGAACGCGAACTAACGATCAAGGAATTCAAGAACGACCGCGAGCTGGCGCGTGGGGAGAAGGAAGCGCGCAAGCTGGCGGCGACCAAGTCGAACGGCGAAGAAGACGCGGACAAGGTTCGTCGGCCGGAGCCGAAGTTTGAGGATTACACCGTACCGCGTTCCAACGGCAGCGCGGACAAGAAGAAATCGGGAGATGGAAGCGGGCCGTCACTGGTCGAGAAGATTGCCGACAAGCTCAAACCGAAGAAGGATGGGGAAGCTGCTGCGGCGTCCGCTTCGACGGAGACGGAAGCGGCGGGCGCGGTGCCATTGGCGCCCAAACCGCCCAGGAAGGCTGCGGCTCCGAGCGCGACGGTGCTCGGAAGCGTCAGCGCAGCTTCGGGGGAGGAGTATCTGTTGCCCACGCTCGATCTGCTGGAGCAGCCGCCGTTACCGGGCAAGCGCGACGTCATGGACGATTTGAAGACGAGCGCCCGGGTCTTGCGCGAGACGCTGCAGGAATTTGGAATCGAAGTGGAGTCGGGTGATGTGACCAAAGGGCCGACGGTGACGCTGTTCGAATTGTACCCGGCGGCGGGTGTGCGGGTGGAAAAGATTTCGTCGTTGTCGAACAACGTGGCGATGACGATGCGGGCGGAGAAGGTGCGCATTCTCGCGCCCGTGCCCGGCAAGGGCACGGTGGGCATCGAAGTGCCGAACACATCGCGGACGACGGTGTACCTGCGCGACATGCTCGACTCCGAGGAGTGGCGGAATTCGGGAAACACGATTCCGGTGGCGTTGGGGCGCGACGTGAAGGGCAACCCGATCATTGGCGATCTGGCGAACATGCCGCACCTGCTGATCGCGGGCGCGACGGGTTCGGGCAAAACGGTATGCGTCAACGCGATTCTGGCGTCGTTGCTCTATCGATTTACGGCGGAGGATTTGCGGTTGGTGCTGATCGATCCGAAGATGGTTGAGATGCAGCATTTCAACGCGTTGCCGCACTTGATCGTGCCCGTGGTGACCGAGGCGAAGAAAGTGCCGCTGGCGTTGGGCTGGGTGATCCGCGAGATGGAGAAGCGGTTCCAGATTTTCGCCAAGAGCGGCGTGCGGAATATCGCGTCGTTCAATGCGCGGCCGAAGAAGTCGTTGGAACCCGAGGTTGAGACGGCGATTGAGGACGAGGAACCGACCCGGGAGAAGCCCGAATACACCACGAACGGCAAACCAACCCCGAAGGCCGAGCAGGATGTTCTCAAGATCGAAGTGCCGCGGGACTTCGAGTTGATCATTCCCGACAAGCTGCCATACATCGTGGTGGTGTGCGACGAGTTGGCGGATTTGATGACAACGGTCGGCAAGGACGTCGAAATGGCGATCTCGCGGCTGACGGCGTTGGGGCGGGCGGCGGGGATTCATCTGGTGATCGCGACACAGCGGCCGAGCGTGAACGTCGTCACGGGCGTGATCAAGGCGAACATACCCGCGCGGATCGCGTTTCAGGTGGCGTCGATGCAGGATTCGCGCGTGATTCTGGACAGCCAGGGCGCGGAGAAGTTGCTGGGCAAGGGCGACATGCTGTACGAGCCCGGGTCGGGCAAAGCGGTGCGCGCGCAGGGCGTGCTGGTGCTCGACAAAGAGATCACGCGGATTGTGGATTTCATCGGCGCGCATGCCAAGCCGCGGTTTGAGCAGGAGTTGGCGCAGAAACTGAAGCGAAATGTGAATTTGCCCGATGGCGACGCAAGCGAAGAGGATGAGGAGTTGGTCGAGCAATGCATCGAAGTGATTCGTCAGACCAACCGCGCCAGCGTATCGGTCTTGCAACGCCGCCTGCGCATTGGCTACACACGCGCCGCGCGCATCATGGATTTGCTTGAGGAGCGCGGCGTGGTTGGCCCAAACAAGGGCGCCGAGCCGCGTGAGATTCTGATGGATCTGGACGAGCAGATGCCGGCGGAGAGGTAGGGGAGAGTAGGGTGTCAGAGCATTGCGAGAGTGCAGTGCGCGCAGTGAACTGTGATTCGTCATGGCGCAAGCCGAGGAGCGAAGAAGCTGCGGGTGAGATGAAAGAACCTCCCGATGACATTAAGCTGCGTCTGCTTTTCATCCTTCACCGAGGCTTCGTAGAAGCTCGACTATTGGCGGCAGCAGACAAGAGCAAACAGATTTTCGACGTGGCAGACGCTTTGGAGTTAATTCCAGGCATGTTGAAGGATTGGCAAAATGAAGACCTCGACCGAATACGCTCTTTGCTCACGGCGCATCAGGAGAAGCACCCGGTTGGCGGGTTTGATTTCCATGCTCGTTTAGACGAGCGAGACGTTCTCACGTTCTGATTACCGTAGTCCTTCCGTTGAACGGCAAAGCGGCGACGAGTCGCCGCAGTCCAAAGAAGCGTCAATTTGATTTGCCGTCGGGGCAGGGGGCGCCGGGGCTACATCGAACAGGTCTACTTTCCAAAGCTTCCAAACAATCCAAAGCAAGCTGGTATGCGGTTGGGGAATATGGTAGGATTGCGCGCGTGAGAATAGGAGTCAGAGGGTTGGAGGGGACGATGGACCGGGCACGGAGCGCGGTGCGTGTGGGCGAGAGGGTGCGTTTCACGCCCAGCGGGGCCGGTGCGGGACCCGCCCCTTACGAAAAAAGTTTTTCTGCAAAACGAACCCAAATTTTGATGAGTCCTGAAATTTGCAAGCCTCGTATTGATAGGCAATTGCAAAAAGTGCATGTCGGAAAACTTTACACATGTCGATGAAAAACGAACCCAAGTTTGTGGGGTATAACGCGTTGGAAAATGGCAAATAAGGGCTAGATAGGGGTCATTTCGAGAGAGGAATATGGAATCCATTGGCGAGAACCTGCGCGAGGCACGTCACAACAAGAAGGTTTCTCTCGAAGACGTGTCGCGCGCGACGAGAATCAAGATGGAGATTCTCGAGCAACTCGAATCGGACGAGTTCGATCGTCTGGCGGCGCCGGCGTATACCAAGGGGTTCTTGAAGCTTTATGCGGAGTATCTCGGGCTCGACAGCCAGTCAATTGTCGACGCCTATTTGAAGAGCCAAGGGGGGCTGCGGCGGCAGGGGTTGCATGTCGAGACGGAAAAGGCCATGCGCGCACGCAAGCCGCGCGAACTGCAGTTGCCATTGCGGAGCGTGGGGCTGGTCGTATTCGGGTTGACCCTCGCGATTTTGGTTGTGGTGGCTGGCAAGAGCGTTTTCTCGCATCACGGCTCACCGACGGCGCAGACGACAACGGCGGCAACGCCGTCTGGCACGCCAAAGGCCGATTTTGACGCCTACTACCAACCCAAACCGAAGCCTGCGCCGGAGCTTGTGGAGTCTGCCGGGCCCAAGTAGTTTGCTGCGCCAATGAGTTTCCCGCAGGCAATCAAAGTCGGGTTCGTAAGTCTCGGCTGCGTGAAAAACCTCGTCGATAGCGAAGTGATGCTCGGCTCACTCCTGCGTGACGGGATGCAGTTGGCGCGGGACGCGCAGGAAGCCGACGTTGTCATAGTCAACACGTGTGGTTTCATCGAGGGCTCGAAGAAAGAATCCATCGACGCGATTCTCAAGGCGAATGAGCTTCGGGAAACGGGCCACTGCAAGGCGCTGATCATGGCGGGTTGCCTGACGCAGCGTTACCCGAAAGATCTGCGGAAGGAATTGCCCGAGGTCGACGCGATTGTGGGATTGAATGAAGTTCCACGCATCGGCGAGATTGTGCGGGAAGTGCTCTCCAAGAACGGTCACACAGCACCTCGGCTGTATTGGTCCGGCCCGGCGAACTATGTGCCCGATTATTCCGCACCACGGTTTCGGCTGACGCCGAAACACTACGCCTATGTGAAGATCGCCGAGGGCTGCAATCATCCGTGCACGTTTTGCAGTGTCCCGCGCATCCGCGGAAAGCATCGCAGCCGGGCGATGAACGACGTGCTCGCAGAAATCCGCGCACTCGTTGCAGAGGGCGTGCGGGAGATCAATCTGATTTCGCAGGACACGACGTTTTACGGGAAGGACCTCGACCCGCACGCGCCGGGGCCGCGTGATGGCAAGGGGTTGCTCTGCGCATTGCTCCGCGAGATTCAACAGGTCGAAGGCGAGTTCTGGGTGCGGTTGCTGTACACGCATCCGTACCACTGGACCGATGAGTTGATCGAAACGATTGCCGTCTGCGACAAGATTTGTCGTTACGTCGATATGCCTCTGCAGCATATCAACGACGAAATGCTGAAGCGGATGCGACGAGAGACGAGCGGCCAGTACATTCGGGATTTGGTCGCCAGGATTCGGGCGGGCATTCCCGGCATCGCGTTGCGTACCACTTTTATCGTCGGTTTCCCGGGCGAGACCGAAGAACAGTTCGAGGAACTTCTGAATTTCATCAAGGACGCGAAATTCGAGCGTCTGGGCGTGTTCCAGTATTCGCAGGAGGACCACACGCCGGCGGGTGCTATGTCGGGACAGCTTGCCAGTCGGGTGAAGAAGCAGCGGTATCGTCGGGCGATGGCGTTGCAACAGAAAGTGTCGCGCGAGGTGCAGCAGGGCTTTGTGGGACAGACGTTGCGTGTTTTGGTTGAGGAACAGGCGAACGGCGGTCTTGTGGCGCGTTCACATGCAGACGCGCCGGAGATTGATGGAAGCGTCCACGTGACAGGATTGGCACGCGTTGGCGAATTTGCGCGGGTGCGGATTACCGGCGCGAGCGAATACGATCTTATCGGCGCGACATCGCGCGGTGCCAGCGCTGGAGACTCTTGAGGTTGGGGAGCTTCGTCGTTCCGCAGTACAGGTAATTGCCGAGAATGCCGTACAGGTCGTAATCGACGAAGAGCGGGCGATCGGCAATTAGAAACGGCGACCAGGGAAGCTGGATGAGTGTGATCATCGTTGGTGGCTCGTTGGGTTTCCTTGCAAGAGTTCAACAGCATGGGGGACGGCGTCGACGACGAATTCGAGACATTCGACGGCGCCTTTCGGGTTGCCCGGGAGGCAGATAACGAGCGATTTGCCGACGACCGCGGCCAGATTGCGCGACAGTATGGCGTGCGGGAAACGCTCGAAGCTTTTCAGGCGCATGACTTCGCCGAAGCCGGGTAATTCCTTGGAGGCGATGGCGCGGATGGCTTCGGGCGTGACATCGCGTTCCGTGACGCCGGTGCCGCCGGTCAGAAGAATCAGCGTGCACGACTTCGCCAGTTCCTGCGTCTTGTCGCCAATCAAAGCTTCTTCGTCAGGAACAACCGCTTGTGTTGTGACCTGCCAGCCGCGTTTCTCGCAAAACTGTTTGAGCGCCGGGCCGCCTTTGTCCTCGTACTCACCGCGGAACACGCGGTCGCTCACCGTGATGATGCCGACGGGGATCATTTCTTGGTCTTGCTCACGAGTTTGATTTCGCCGATGACCATGAATTTGTCGACGGCTTTGCACATGTCGTAGATGGTGAGGGCGGTGACGGCGACGGCAGTGAGCGCTTCCATCTCGACGCCGGTCTGGGCGGCAATTTTGGCGGTGGCGGTGATCTCGATGCGGCCCGGTTTTACCTGAAGATCGACATCCACGTGGGTGAGATTCAACGGATGGCAAAGCGGGATGAGGTCACTGGTATGTTTGGCGGCCTGGATGCCGGCGATGCGGGCGGTGTTCAACACGTCGCCCTTGGCAATCTGGTTTTTTGCAATGAGTGCCAACGTCTCGCGTTTCAGGAAGATCGATCCCCGAGCAATGGCGACACGATGTTGAATCGGTTTGGCCGAGACATCCACCATGCGGGCCTTGCCGCGTTTATCGACGTGGGAGAGTTTTTTCATCCGCCGATGGCGACCATTTTGCGGCCGGGCATGTAATTGTTGCGGAACTCGTGTTCTTCGGGCTTGTTGCGAATGGTTTGGACAAAGACTTCGCGCAACTGTGCGTCGGTGCTGCCCGTCGCGCGCAACACGGGTTTGATATCGTATTCGAGATGCGCGCCGAGACAGGGGCGCAACTTGCCGTCGGCGGTGAGGCGGACTTTGTTGCACGTATCGCAGAAATGAAGGTTGGTCATGGCGCCGATGAACCCGAGGCGCACCGGCTGGCCGGATGGGTTCCGCAAGTTGCCGACTTCGTAATACAAGGCCGGGCCGTTTCCCCTGACGTCATGCGGCGGCTCGGGAAGCGCGACGAGTTTGTACCGCTTCTCGATCCGGCGGCGGATGTGCCCGACCGAAATGAAATTGTCGTCCGTGAGCACTTCGCTGGTGCTGATGGGCATCAACTCGACAAACCGGAGGGTGACAGCTTTCTGGCGCACGAAGTCGATCAGGTCGAACACTTCATCATCGTTGCGGCCCTTGATAAGCACCATATTGAGCTTTACCTGCGGGAACTTCGCTTCGATGGCGGCATCGAGGCCGGCCAGCGCGTCGGCGAGGTTGCCGTTGCCGCTCAGCTCGCGGTATCTTCCGGCGTCGAGCGTATCGAGGGAGATATTGACCTTGCTGACGCCGTTGGCGCGCAGCAAGCGGGCGAGGGGTGCGAGCAACGTGGCGTTGGTGCTCAGGCCGATATCGGTGACGCCGGGAAGTTTGTTCAACTGACCGATGAACTCCACGACATTTTTCCTCACGAGCGGTTCGCCGCCCGTCACGCGGAATTTCGTCACCCCGAGCGAGGTCGCGACGCGGGCGACGCGCAGGATTTCCTCGTAGGTGAGGATCTGGCTTTTCGGGAGCCACTCGATGGCCACGTCGTGGGGCATACAATACGCGCACCGCTCGTTGCAGCGATCCGTCACCGAGATTCGCATGTAGGTTACGATATGCACGCCTGCGCACAACAATACGAGTTGGCGGCGCATACGGCAAGTCCTCCTTCGGCGGGCAAGCTGGTTGACATTGGTCGGCGGGCTTATATCCTGACGTTTATGCGGCGAGCCATTCTGACGGCAGTGGTGGCGGTATTGGCGGCCAGTTGTACGACCGATCCATACTCGCACCTCGAGACAACCACGCCGGTGCTGTCACCTGGACAGGTGGCTGACCTCCAGAAAAACGCCAAAACGCCCGAGGAACTCGGCATCCGCATGCAGCTCACGGGGGAGATGGCGGGCTTCCGGGATGTCAATGCGATCGACGCGCACGAGAACGTGACCGTGCCGATGGTGGAGATACCGACGGACCAGCCGAGACAACCCGGGGGCCTCTATCGGGCGCCGGTCATTCTCGCCATCGTAAACGGGAAGCCCGACGTGCCGGTGACGCTGGACAGCGGCAGCAACCTGAATCTGTTCGGGTACACCCTGGCGCGCAGTCTTGGCATCCCGTTGATCGCCGGCGTCAAACCGATCACCGGCCACGGCATCGGCGGGTCGGTGGACAACTACGCCGCAATTCTGCGCGAGATGCAGATCGGGTCGATCCAGTTTCACCGGATGGTGACGCTGGTCGGTCCCGACGAGCAGGTGTTGAGCGTGACGCACAGTTTCTGGGGCGACAAACAGGTGATGATTCTCGGCGTCAACGCGCTGCGCAAACTCTCGTATCTCACGATCGACAATCTTCGCGGGAACGTCATTTTTGGCGCGCACGAGGGCTATCTGCCGGATGACACGTTGAAGTTCATGACGGCGGTGCCGCTCCACTGGATCGGCCGGTTGCCGGCGATAGACATCTCCGTCGATTCCCGCGAGGCGGTCACGTGCATTCTCGACACGGGTGGTGATTACGGGATGCTGTTGCCGCGCGCCCGCGCCAGTGAATGGGGTTACTGGAGCCCCGGCAAAGGGCCGCTGACGATTCCCGGTGGTGTGGGCGGCGCTTCCCTGGCGACGACGTATCAGGTCAAGGTGGTGAAGGTTGGCAAAGCGACCTTGGCCCGTGTCCCCGCGCGGACGGGCCTTATCGGGCCTGAAATCGGTGGCGGCAACATCTTTCTTGGCGATGTGGTCCTGCGCCGGTACCGGGTGACGTTTGATTTCAAGCGCGACACGTTGTGGCTGGAGAAATAGAGGAGGTCCAGAGTTCACGGTTTCGGGTTCACGGTTGAACGGCCAGGTGCCAGGCACTATATTCGGCGTCGCGGCAACCCATGAAGCGAGAACCGACAACCGAGAACCGTGGCATGCGCGTCTGCGTCGGCATGAGCGGGGGCGTGGATTCGAGCGTGGCGGCATACCTGTTGAAACAGCAGGGCTACGACGTGATCGGGCTGACCTTCCGCGGCTGGCCGCAGGATTGTCGGTCGATCGAGGAGGACAAGTGCTGCGGGCCGCAGGCGGTGGCGGACGCCCGGATGGTGGCGCACTCGCTGGACATCCCGCACTACGTCATTGATGAGATCGACACGTTCCGGCGCGAGGTGATGGATTATTTTGCGGCGGAATACAAGCGGGGCCGAACGCCGAACCCGTGTGTCATTTGCAACGAGAAGGTGAAGTTTGGATCGTTGTTGCGGAAGGCGCGGGCGCTGGGCGCGGAAGCGATTGCGACGGGGCATTACGCAAGAATTACGGAAGGGCGAAACGGTGGGCGTTATGAATTGCGAAAGAGTTGCGATCCGAAGAAGGACCAGACGTATTTTCTATTCTCGCTGAATCAGGAACAACTGGCGCGGTCGATGTTCCCGCTCGGAGATATGACGAAGGAAGAGACGCGGGCGGTGGCGAAGGAGATTGGGCTCAAGACGTATGGGAAGGAGGAGAGCCAGGAGGTTTGTTTCGTGCCCGAGAACGATTACCGGCGATTTTTGCGCGAGAGCGCGAATGTGGTGGACGCCAAAGGCGAGATCGTGAGACGGGATGGCAAAGTGCTTGGCCAGCATAACGGAATTCACAATTTCACGATTGGACAACGTGAGGGATTGAATTTGGGCGGACTACCGCGGCCGTTGTACGTCATTGAGCTGGAGGCGGCGACAAACCGGGTGGTTGTTGGAGGCGCGGAGGAATTGTTGCGCGATGAGTTTGAGGTGAGCAACTGCGTCTGGCACACCGAGCCGGTGCCGTCGATGGAGGTCACGGTCAAACCGCGCCATCAACATCCCGGTTGTCGGGCGCTTGTGGAACGCGGGAGCAATGGAAGCGCGCGAGTGCGATTGCCCGAGCCACAACGGGCGATCACGCCCGGGCAGGCGGCGGTCTTCTATCAGGATGATCTTGTGGTCGGCGGCGGATGGATTTGTTGAATGACGGACCATCGGCACTAAAGGCCATCTCATAAACAGCGCGAGAGGATGGGCATGGCACCGAAGTGAAGGAAGCCTGGGAAGTTCAGGCCTTGGTAGTCGCACGTATGTGCTTCTTCGGATACTGCTGAAATCTTTGGTGCAACCTATGCGGGCAAGTGTACGGTGGGCCAGGCCTGAACAAGGCGATTGTCGCGGCGGGACAGGTCAATGTATGCGTCAATTGCCTGCGGAAGAGTAGAGGCAATGGGGAACCTCTGCCGAGGGTGGGCCGTCGAGGC
>Ga0182014_10003283_pt1 | contig 19575 bp, 20 predicted proteins | sample 612S2DmetaG_FD_120489 | JGI IMG/M metagenome (GOLD analysis project Ga0182014, IMG submission 120489) | Permafrost microbial communities from Stordalen Mire, Sweden - 612S2D metaG | ecosystem: Environmental > Terrestrial > Soil > Wetlands > Permafrost | place: Sweden: Stordalen | collected... | reverse complement strand
TTCGCCAACAATCCGGGTCCAGAGCGCCTGCTGCTGAAGTGGCCCGAGCAGAGTTTGATCGAGCGCCCCGCTCACCTGCGCCGCTTGCCAAAGCTCGTTTACCCAAGCCGACAGCGGCAACACGGAAGGCGTTCGCCATGCTCCCGCGCCTGTTTTGCGCCGCTGGTCGCAGGCGCGCAGCAGGTTGCGGCTGGCTCGCGTGTTCGCGGTCACTACGGTCGCGCCGTCAAGAGCCGCCTCGACCGTCTGCGCCAGTTGAATCCGATAGGGAACGGGCATCGAGTTTCCGACGGATGCGCGGCGCCGCCGGCAGAACCGTCCAGCCAGACGTTATCACCAGCCCCGCTGACGCACAATAAGGAGTTTGGCCGGCGTGGCACCATGCTGAATGCAGCCACGGCGCCACGGCGGCCGATTTTGCTAGCAAACCAGCACCGGGCCGTGGCGGGGACTAGCGGGCGTCTCGGAATTGGTCAGCAACTCTTCCCGCGCCTGTTGCAGACCGCCGACGACGGAGTTGAGACGGCCGTCCCTGAGAACCAGTACTTGATCGCTTCTTTCGAGCGTGCTCAAGCGATGCGCGATCATGAAAGTCGTTCGGCCGCGCATCAGTTTCTCCAGCGCATCGATGATGAGCTGTTCGGCATTCGTATCCACGGCACTGGTCGGCTCGTCCAGAATCAATACGGGCGCATCCTTCAGAAACGCCCGCGCAATCGCCAGGCGCTGACGCTCTCCCCCGGACAGCGTGAGTCCGCCTTCGCCAATCGGGGTGTCATACCCTTTCGGCAAGCGCACGATGAATTCATCGGCATCGGCCATCTTGGCTGCTTCCACCACGTCGGCGCGACTCGCCTCCGGCCGGGCGTAGGCAATGTTCGCGGCAACGGTCGTCGAGAACAGCATCGGCTCCTGCAGCACAATGGAATACTGTTGGCGAAGATCGGCGAGCCTGTAATTTCGCAGGTCGACTCCGTCGAGCAGAATGCAACCCTCCACCGGGTCGTAGAACCTGGTCAGCATGTTGATCAGGGTTGTTTTACCCGATCCGCTCGGGCCGGCGATACCGACCCGCGTGCCCGGTTGCACCTCGAATGAAACGTTGTTCAGCACACGGGGCCCGTTTGTGTACTGGAACGAGACGTCGGAAAAAACGAAATGTCCCGCGACTCTTTTCAGCGGAACAGTTGACGGACTTTCACTCAGCTCCGGAACTTCATCCAGCAGCGAAAATGCGCGCCGGACACTGGAAACAGAGGCTTGCAACTCGGGAATCTTGCTGCTGATGTTGCGCAGCGGTTCGTAAAGCTGGGCGATATAGGCCATAACAAGCAACAGTTCGCCCACCGTGATTGCGCGCGCCTGAACTTGCGCAACGCCGATCACCAGGGCGGCGGCTGTCCCCACGGCAATGGAAAAGCCAATGAGCACATGGAAACTGGCCTGAATGGATGCCAGGCGGACCTGTTCCGTCATGCGCTGGCGCGATTTGCGGCGGAAGAGTTCGTCTTCGTGCCGTTCGCGGCCAAACGCCTTCACCACCCGAACCGAGGCGAGCGTCTCGTGCAGAACCAGCATCGCCGAACTGTCGAGTTCGCGGACCTCATCGTAGCTGCTGCCGACCTTGCGGCTTGAGTTGTGGGCCAACAGCCAAAGCACCGGAGAAAGTATCAAAGCCACGATCGCCAGCCGCCAGTTGATCCGCGTGGTGACATAAAGCATGGCGGCGAAGCCAAACGCGGAGCTCACAATGGGGAGCAGCCCATGGATCAGAATGTTCTGGATTGCAGCCGCGTCATATTGGATCCGGTAGGCGGTATCGTTCGCGCCGCGCCGGTCGTGGAACACCAGGCTCAACCTTTGCACATGGCATAGCAGTTGGCTTCGCAAGTCGTGTACAAGTCTCTCGCCGGTGTAGGTTTGCAGCAGCCAGCTTGCCAGCAACTGCAAGCTGCTGAGCAGGGCGATGAAGACCAATAGTCCCGCGGCCAAAAGCAGGCAGGCGGCGTGAGAAAGCACGGACGGAAGCAGCAGGCTAAGCCAGCGCGGCAGAGACTGATGACCCAGCACGGAATCGATAGCAATCTTCAGGGGCAGCGGCATGAGCAGCGCAATCGGGGTGGAAAGGATGCTCAGGCCCAGAATTCCGGTCAGATGAAGCCAACAGTGATGGGCCGAGCTGGCGACCCGCTTCCAAAACCGCCGTTCTTTCTCTTGCAGTCTTAGGCGCACTGGCCCCCCGAAGCGCATCCGGCAAGCCAGAATCTCCAACCGGAAAGCGCGGCAACGCAAGCATAAGCAACCCGTTTGCCACTCACAATCGGTAGGATTCAGTAGTTCCCGCGGTTGCAGCCTTAATCCTTTCGAATCAGGCGCTCTAGCAGTCTGCCGAAAAAACTTGCGCTGCTGTGAGCAAAACGGTACAGACAAAAAATTGAGGTCAGGTCGTCTGCCAGACTGCCGAAAAAACTTGCTCTGATGTGAGCACAAGAGCACAGAAAATTCGAACAAAACAGCACAGGACGAAGTTCGAGGCCGTCTGGCATACTGGCCAAAAAACTCGCGCCAGAAACCATCCGCTCCCGTCGCTGACTGCCCTATCAGTGTTCCAAATCTTAAATCAGCCCAAAGCGGGAACGTGCTGAGTCGGGAATACCCGTTCGTCCCGACGCACGATTGGTCTTCCCATTCCAGACCGCGCCTGCCACCATTGCTTATACGGAAGATTAGCAGTTCCACACAAACTGCGAAGGTGTACAGCCCTCCTTGCTGGCCGAACCGCCTCAGAGTTTTCCGAGCAGAAAGCAAATGCGAATCCTAGTCATCGAAGACGACCTGCCTTTGGCCAGTTTCCTGCAAAAGGGACTGCAGGCGGAAAGCTATACGGTCGATACGGCATACGACGGGGAAACCGGCCTTGATAGAGCCCTTGATACTGAATGCGATCTGCTGGTGCTGGATCTGAATCTTCCGAAGATGGACGGCTTGACTGTCCTGCGGCGGTTGCGGCCGGCGAAGCCGAACCTGCCGATTCTGGTCCTAACGGCGCGCAGCCGGGTTGAAGATCGCGTACAGGCCCTGGATTGCGGAGCCGATGACTGCCTCACCAAACCTTTTTCGTTCGCCGAAGTTAGCGCCCGCGTACGCGCCCTGGTGCGCCGCGGACGGCCCGCGTTGGATTCGGTGTTGAAGATTGCCGATCTTTCACTCGACCGCATCGAGCGCCGTATCGAGCGTGCCGGCAAGCGGATTGAGCTGACCTCGAAGGAATTCGCCCTGCTGCAATACCTGATGATGAATACGGGCAGGCGGGTCACCCGGTCGATGATTATCGAACACGTCTGGAACCTCAATTTCGACACGGCCACCAATGTCGTGGACGTCTACATCAACTACCTGCGCAAGAAAATCGATGGCGGCTCCGGTTGCAAACTGATCCACACCGTCCGCGGCGTGGGATACGAACTGAGCGAATCGGGAGGGACGGCGCAACCATCGCCGTTACCATCATGAGACCCACTCTGGCACGAGATTCGCAGTGCGAACGTGAGCAGTTCGTCAGTGATCTGTTTCACGCCATTTCACAGCCGCTCACCGGGCTGCGTTGCGGGCTTGAAGTGGCGCTCGGCCGGCCCGCCATTTCGGCCCAGCAAGCCCGCTGCGCGCTTGAGCAAGCTCTGCAGGCGACCGAACGCTTATACCAGTCGGTGCTCTTCATTCGCCAGCTCGCCGAGGCCGATCGCATTCTGCCGCTCAAACGCGTGCGGCTCGATGAAGCACTGCTGGAGTTGCATAACGAGATCTTGCCCGTCGCCGAAAGCATGGAAGTGAAGATGTCGTTGCAGCAAGCCGGCAGCACGGAAGTCCTCGCCGCAACGGAAAGCGTTTCGAGAGCTCTTTTTCTGGTCGCTGACTTTGCCTTGCGGGATTTGCGAGCCAAGGAGAGTCTCTCGCTTTCCATGCTGCGTCAGGGCGCCTACGCCGCGGTCCGAATCGAACGGCATTGTGATCACGCTCTGAACAGCTTTGAACTGGCGAACGGATTCGATGTGCCCGCGGCTTGCCGGGGACTGGCTCTGGCCTTTCGTCTGCTGTCGTCCATGGGTGCGCAGATCGAATCCGATCTGGCGGGCAAATGGATCCAAATCCGCTTCCCTCGAAACGATCGCGACAGAGTAGACGCGTGGATGGAGAGTCGACGCGTCGCCAAGCAAACGGCTGACCCGGCCCAATTCCGGCCGCACAACTCCGCCGGGAAATACTCATCCGGTGACCGAGATTCTTAAACCGGTCTCATTGACCTTTTCTAATTTGGATTATTGGATAAGCAACTCATGACCACAGCCGTTCAGAACTTTCCCGCTCCCGGATCGCGCAATATTCTTATCGCCAGTTCAAATCAGGTGCGCCGTCAGCGCTGGAGCGAATCTTTGCATCGCGCCTCTTGGCCTACGCGGGAGGCCTGCGGCGGCGCGGATGCCTTAAGCCAGCTTGAATCGAGCGGCGGCTGCCATCTTCTGCTGTTGGACCAGAAACTGCCCGACCTCGACACGCAAGAGCTGGTAGGGATCATCGAGTCGCGATTTCCCTCGACCGACATCGTACTGCTCGATGCCGAAACGGGCCGTGCCCAACTGCCTTTGGAACTGAGAAGCTCGCCTCTTTATCGCACCTTGGCCAGCTTCGGAGGCGAAGAAGAACCAGGTTCGGCACCCCAGCCAACGCTCAAGGCAGCGTTCTCCGGGGGCCCCGCACCCGGATTGGCCATCGCCGCGGTGCCGATCCGCGGCAGCGAGCAGGAGCGTGGCGCCGAGCCCCTGGCCGGAATGGTCGGAGCTTCGCCAGTCATGCGCCGGCTCTATCGCATGGTCCGGTTGGTGGCGCCTCGCGACACAACCGTACTCATCACGGGCGAAAGCGGGACAGGCAAGGAGCTGGTTGCCGAAGCGCTGCATCGGCTCAGCCCGCGATCGACGCGTCCGTTCGTGACCGTGAACTGCGCCGCAATCCCGGAAACTTTGCTCGAGGCTGAGTTATTCGGACACACGCGCGGAGCTTTCACCGGCGCCGTGCAGTCCCGGGTCGGCAAGATTCACAGCGCGCACGGCGGCACTCTCCTGTTTGACGAAATTGGCGAAATGCCCATGGCCGTGCAGGCGAAGCTGCTGCGATTTTTGGAGAATCGCGAAGTGCAGCGGCTGGGAAGCTCCGATACATTTCGGGTGGACGTCCGGGTGATTGCGGCCACCAACGCGAAGCTTCAGGAAAAGGTCGCGGCGCGCGAATTTCGTCAGGACTTGTTCTACCGTCTGGCCGTATTTCCAGTCCAGGCGCCGCCTCTGCGCGAGCGCGGCGACGATGTGCAGGCGCTGGCGCGTTTTTTTGTCGGACAATTCTGTGGGGAGCCGGTTCGCCTCAGCCGTCCCGCGATGGAACTGTTGAGTTCTCATTGCTGGCCGGGAAACGTCCGCGAACTGAAGCATGCGGTGGAGCGGGCGTCCATCCTGCTGGAAGGCGGCAGCGTATTGTTGCCCGAGCATTTTTCGCTGGACCCCACTCCTGCCCCCCTGATCGTTTTGGGTAAATAGACATCAGAGACTTCTAACTCTACCGGTCGCGGTTTGGCAGAGCTCGTGCACTTGCATGGGCATAATGTTGCCTAGTATCCAGCAAACCGCGCCTTTGGAACTCACCATTGACGGCTCCAACGGCGGAGTACTGGTCGGCCGTTCCGCTGCCTTGCTCAGCATACTGGACAAAGCCCGGAAAATCGCATTGAGCGATGCCGACGTGCTGATCGAAGCCGAGAGCGGCACCGGAAAAGAGCTCCTGGCCCGTTTCATCCATGTCCACAGTCCGCGCCGTTTCCGTCCCTTCATCGCGGTTAATTGCTCCGCCGTTCCGGAGGCGTTGCTGGAAAGCGAGTTGTTCGGACACGTGCGCGGCGCTTTTACCGGCGCCACGGGGAACCAGCGCGGCAAGTTCGAATTAGCCAATGGCGGCACGCTGCTGCTGGATGAGATTGGCGAAATGCCGTTAGTCCTTCAGCCGAAGCTGCTACGGGTATTGCAGGAACGGGAGTTCGATCCGCTGGGCGCAGTGCGCCCGGTGCGCACCGACATACGGATTATCGCCACTTCCAACCGCACTTTGCTCCGTCTGGTCGAGGAAGGTGTATTTCGCGCCGACCTTTTTTACAGGTTGAATGTGATTCCCCTGACCCTGCCTCCCTTGCGTGATCGCAAAGAGGACATTCCGGAGCTGGCCGTTTACTTTCTCCGCAAATTCGCAACCGCCGGCGTTCCTGACTTGAGTCCCGTGTTTCTGGAAGGGCTCGCCCTCCATGACTGGCCCGGCAATATCCGCGAGCTGGCTAACTTCATGCGCAGAGTGGGCGCGCTGTGCACGACCGGCGAGGTCGGTCACGAATTCCTGGAACTGTTGTCGGCGCAAAGGCTCACGCAGACGGAGGCGGCGATCTCCGTCGGTCTTTCGCTGCGAGAGGCCGAAAAGCGCCTGTTGGAAGCCACGCTGAGGGCCACCGCCGGCAATCGCACGCGGGCCGCGGAATTGCTCGGCGTGAGCCTGCGCACGATCCGCAACAAAATCCGCGACTACGGCCTGCCGCCCAGGAGGTTCGCATGAGCCTGGTCGAGACGCCGCTGATGAAGTCTCTGGCGCACTATCTGGATGTCACGGCCTATCGTCAAGGCGTGGTCTCGGGGAATATCGCCAACATCGACACGCCGGGGTATCGAACCCAGGACATCAATTTCAAGCAGGAATTGGATAAGGCGCTGCAGAATCCCGAAGCACCGGTGACGCCGCGTCCGCAACAGGTTCCGGGATTGCTAGAGCGCCCCGACGGTAACAATGTGAATATTGACCGCGAGGGTCTGCTACTGGCGCAGACGCAACTCCAATTCACCACCGGCGTCGCGCTGCTGCGCTCCGAGCTGAAGCGCATCTCGATGGCGATCCAAGAGGATAAAGGGTAATGAATCTTTTCGGAATGATGGAAATCAGCGCCTCCGCGCTCGGTGCGGAACGGATTCGCGCCGAGATCGTCACCTCGAACCTGGCCAATGCCGAAAGTACGCGCACACCCGAGGGCGGCCCTTACCAGAGACGCGAGGTGGTCTTTGCCACCCAGCGCCCGTCCTTCGCTCTGTCGCTGGCGACGGCGGGTTCGACCATGCAGAATACCGCCAGCGCCGGCGTGCGGGTGCGCGACGTTGTGTCTGACCCCTCGCCTTCCATCATGAAATACGAGCCTTCTCATCCGGACGCGAATGCAGCTGGGTACGTGGCTTATCCGAACGTCAATCCGGCAAACGAGATGGCCGATCTGATGGGCGCCGCGCGCGCCTATGAGATGAATATTTCCGCCATTACCGCGGCCAAGCAGATGATTCAGCAATCGATTGAGATTCTGAAATAAGAGAGTGTTCATGACTATTCTTCCTAATCTGGGCGCAATTCCGAGCATGCCTCAGCTCGGGGCCGAGGTGGGCAGCGTCGCCGATAGCGCGGCTACCAGTTTTGGGGACACGCTGCGCGGCGCCGTCCAGGGGGTGCAGCAGATGGAAGGCCAGGCGCAACAGCAGGTGACCGGCCTGTTGAGCGGAAACGGCCAAGACGTCCATACCGCAACCCTGGCGGTGGAACAAGCGAATCTTTCCTTCGAGCTGATGCTCCAGGTCAGGAACAAAGTGATCAGCGCGTATCAGGAGATTTCACGGCTTCAGTTCTAGGTGACAATTGATGGCGGTTGCAGAAGCAAATTCGTTTGGCCAGACGGTGGCGCGCGCCGGCGCATTTTTCAAGGCGCTGGGCACGCGGCAGAAGCTGTTGCTGGCCGGCGGCGGCGTGATTGTGCTGGCGACACTGTTCGTCTTTGTCAAACTGCTCGGCAAACCGGAGATGAAGCCGCTGTACACCGGCATGAATGCAGGCGATGCGCAGACTCTTGCCGCCAAACTGGCGTTGCGAAAGATTCCCTACGAGATCAGCTCCGATGGCAGCGCTATCAGCGTTCCGGCTGAACAACTGGATACCGCGCGTCTGCAGATGGCAGCCGAAGGCAAGCCGCGAAGCGGGAGGATGGGATTCGAACTGTTCGACAAGCAGAATTGGGCCGGCAGCGACTTCAGCGAGAAGGTGAACTATCAGCGCGCGCTCGAAGGGGAGCTGGAGCGAACGATTCAGACCCTGGATGGAGTCGATAGCGTGCGCGTGCATCTGGCGCTGCCCCCCGATTCCATTTTCAGCGACTCGGAGCGCGACGCAAAGGCCTCGGTGATTCTGTCCATGCGGGGATCGCGGATCACGCGGCAGACTGAAAACGCGGTCGCCCGGTTGGTGTCTGGAGCGGTCGACAAGCTGGCGCCCGAGGATGTCGCCGTAATCGATGCCGATTCCGACAAAGCGCTGGCGAAGGACGCCGGCAGCGGCCTCGACGCCAACGGGCAATCACTGGAGGCGGCGCTTTCCGCGCGGCTGGTGCAGACCCTGGAGCCCGTCGTGGGCGTGGGACGGGTGCGCGCCAGCGTCCGCATGGAATATGACCTCAGCTCCAGCGAGGAGCAGCAGGAGAGCTACGATCCCACCAAGACGACCCCGCTCAGCATGCAGCGCACGGAAGAGCATTCCACCACCGCCGGCGGCGTCGCCGGCACAACCAGCAATCTGCCGAATAGCACCGGCGCGGTGAAGCCTTCCGCGGAGGGCCAGAATTCCAAGTCCGAAAACGGAACTTATGCGGTCAGCAAGCTAGTGCGCCACACCGTGGTCCCGGCGGGGCGCATCAAGCGGGTGGCTGCGGCCGTGCTCATCGACGATGAGGTGGAAGTGAAGAACGAAGCGGGCCGGATTACAGAGGTCCGGCATCATCGTTCCCCCGAACAACTCGATCAAATCGAGGAACTCGCCAAGGCGGCGGTCGGCGCCGACGATGCGCGCGGCGACGTGGTTACGGTGCAGAATATCGCATTTCAGCAGGCGGTTCGAGAGAATCCGCCACCCCTGACGAAGCTCAAGCGAGTGCAGAACGGAGTCCGGGAATGGGGCCAAGCCTTTCGATTTGCCGCCATTGGGCTGCTGTTTCTGGCCATCTATGCGACCATGCTGAAGCCCCTCAAGAAGCAAATGCTGGAGGCCCTCAAGGCCGCGGGCCAGCGGCTGTCCCTCATGGGTCGCGGCGGAGATCTGAAGTCGGCCGTCGATGCTTCGGCCTCCATCACGCTCCCGGAGGCCCCGCTCGAAGCCAAGCAACTCGGAGCCCTTAAGAAGCAGATCGTGGAGAAGGTGAAGGCGGAGCCTTTGCCCACGACTCGTCTGGTGCAGAACTGGATTCGTGAAGGGGAAGAAACATAATGCCAGCTACAACGGCGCTCACCGGACTGACAAAAGCGGCGATCCTGCTGGTGTTACTGGGCGAGGAGACCGCGAGCGCCATCTACCGGAACCTGCCGCAACAGGAACTGCACGAGGTCTCGCAGGCGATCGCGAGCATTGGCTTGATCCATCCCGACACCGCCAGGCAGGTACTTGAGGAATACCATGGCATGGCGCTCACGCAGGAGTACCTTGCCCAGGGCGGCAGGGAGTACGCCTCTCGATTGCTGGTGAAAGCGTTCGGCGAGGATGGCGCAAAAAATCTGCTGGAATCGGTTTCGCGCGCCCAGGAGCTGAGCGCGGGCAAGCTGGATTCGCTGCAGAAAGCCGATCCGCAGCAGCTGGCGAAGTTCCTGGAAAGCGAGCACCCGCAGACCATCGCCCTGATCATGGCGCACCTGGAGTCGAAGCAGGCTTCGGCCCTGCTCATGAAGCTGCCGGAAGGGACGCGTGCCGAAGCCATAAAAAGGATGGCGCAGTTGCGCCAATTCTCCCCGGAAATGGCGCAGAAGGTCTCGATGGTGCTCCACAAGCGCATGCAATCGCTTGGCGAACAAAGCAGGCGCGCCTATGCCGGCATCCAGGGAGTGTCTGAGTTGCTGAACCGGATGGATCCGGCAGTGGGCAAGGTAATTCTGGAATCCATCGAACACGAAGATCCCGCGCTGGCGATGAGCATACGGAACCTGATGTTCACCTTCGACGACCTGCTCGGCGTCTCCGACGCCGGCATCCGCGAATTGCTGTCGCAGGTCGACAAGAAAACGCTCTCGATGGCGCTCAAAGTGGTGCCGGACGAACTCAGAGACCACATTTTCAAAACCATGTCGATGCGCGCCGTGCAGATGTTGAAAGAAGACATGGAGGTGCTCGGTCCGGTGCGAACCAGAGATGTGACCAAGGCACAGCAGGAGGTGGTAGCGCTGGCCCGAAAACTCGAAGCCGAAGGAAAGATGGTGCTGAAGGCGGAAGGAGAGGACGAATATGTCGTCTGAGCCGGTCCGTCCCGATCAGAGCGTTATGCAGTCATCGCCTTTCCCTTACCTGGAGTTGGGCCCAATCAACGGAACGCCCTTCGACGCGGAAGCGTCAGGAATGCAACCTCAGACGGGCTCGCCCGCCAAGCTCACTGAACAGGACATTGCCGACCGTTGCGCGCAGGCCGATCGCAGCGCTTACGAGCGGGGCAGGCAAGATGCCGCGAACGCAGCGAAAAAATCGCTTGAGGACACTATTGGCAAGCAGCGGGCGCTAGTCCGTGAAGCGCTGCGGCAGTTCGAGGTTGAAAAGCAACGGTATTTCCAGTTGGTCGAGGCGGAAGTGATCCAACTTTCGCTGGCCATTGCCCACAAAGTGCTCGGCCAGCAGGCGGCGGTCGACTCCCTGTTGCTGGCCGGCACGGTGCGCACGGCGCTGGACCGGCTGGGCAGCACCTCGAAAGTAACCCTGACGGCGCATCCGGCTTCGCTGAACAACTGGCGCAAAGCACTGGCGGAACATCGCGAGCATCTCGAGTTCGCCGAAGACGATTCGTTGCCGCTGGAGGGTTGCGTGCTTCGTTCCCAGTTGGGAACAACGGAAATCAGCCTGCAACAACAGCTCAAAGAAGTGGAACACAGTTTCTTCGACCTGCTTGCGCAGCGTCCCGCGGCCGGCGTGTTCGTACAATGACGGCGATGCTAAAAACCTACTTGGATGCTCTGCGCACCGCCCCGCAGTACCGCTGGGCCGGGAGCGTGCGCCAGGCCATCGGACAGCTCGTGGAATCGGAAGGCCCATTCTGTTCGGTGGGCGAGTGTTGCAGCATTCTCGATTCCAACGGCGTTTCGCATGCCGGACAAATCGTCGGCTTCCGCGGAGCGGTGGTGCTCTCCATGCTGCTGGCGTCCACCGGGGGCGTCCGCTATGGAGACCGCGTCGAGACCGATGGCCGCCGGCCTTCCATCGGCGTGTCGCCAGCGATGCTCGGCTGCGCCATCGACGGCGCCGGCCAGTCCCTGGAAGCGGGAAAAGGCTACTGCGCGGTGGAAAACCGGCCACTGGATGCGCCGCCCATTTCGCCGCTGGACAGGGTGCCCATTCACGAGCCGATTGGATGTGGCGTGCGGGCGATCGACGGCCTGTTGACCTGCGGCAGGGGACAACGGATCGGCATCTTCGGAGGCAGCGGCGTGGGCAAGAGCACCCTGCTCGGCATGATGGCCCGCGGAACCTCGGCCGATCTGACCGTGATGGCGCTCATTGGCGAGCGTGGGCGCGAAGTGCGCGAATTTTTGGAAGACACGCTCGGCGACGAAGGCCGCCGCCGTTCGGTGGTGGTGGTCTCCACTTCGGACCAGTCTCCTCTGCTCCGCATAAGGGCGGCGATGGCCGCGACCGCAATCGCGGAATATTTCTGCGACCAGGGCAAGCAGGTGCTGCTGGTGTTGGATTCGATTACGCGGCTGGCGATGGCGCAGAGAGAAGTCGGTTTGGCGGCTGGCGAGCCGCCCACCGCGAAAGGGTATACGCCCTCCGTGTTCGGCATGCTGGCGCGGCTGATAGAGCGGGCCGGCTGCCGCGAAAAGGGAAGCATCACCGCTTTCTATACCGTGCTGATGGAGGGGGACGACCAGCAGGACCCGATCGTCGATGCGGTGCGTTCGCTGCTCGATGGACACGTCGTTCTCGATCGCCGGCTGGCCGCCGAAGGACATTATCCGCCGGTTAACATTCTCGACAGTCTCAGCCGTCTCATGCCCAAAGTCTGCTCCGCCGAACATCTCGCCAAGGCGTCCGAGGTGCGGCGATTACTGGCGGCCTACCACCGTTCCGATGACTTGATTCGCATCGGCGCCTATCAGAAGGGGACGGATGCGGTGCTCGACCGCGCGCTGGAATTGTTGCCCCAGATCAACGCCTTCCTCCGCCAAGGCGGGGCTGAGCTGGCGCCGCTGTCTGAAACGCTGAAGCGGCTTTCCCGGCTTCCGGTTTAATCATGAAATTCCGCTTTGCGCTCGCGGCCGTGCTGCGCGTTCGACACATTCGCGAAGACCAGCAACACAACCTGCTGCTGGCCGCAAATGTCGAGTGCGACCGCATACGCCGGCAGCTTGCCGCGGTGGAACAAGATCAGTCTCAGCGAAGAACCATGGTTTCAGAGCAGATCGCGACCGGCATTTGGGGAGCGGAATTGCAATTCGACAGCGATTGCCAGCGGCAGTCGAAAATTTTGCGGGAGCGAATCTTGCTCCAGCTTCAGGAAGCCACCAAGCGTGCCGGTCAGGAGCGCGAGAAGTATCTCTCGTTACGCCGGGACCGCCGTGCCATGGAAACGCTGCGCGACAGCGCCCGGCAGCAATTCGAAGGCGAAGAGCGAAGAAGAGAGCAACTTGGGCTGGATGAAATTCACCTGCTGTCCCGCAGACGAGCGCAACAGAGTTTGCCTAGCGACTAGGCAACACTTGCCGGGCCAGCCGCGGAGCGGCCACCTCAATTCCATCGGCAAGAGTCGGTGTTGGCTTGAATTCAACGGTTTTCGCCGATTCCTGACGGATTCTCCGCGCATCAGGTTTGGCGAGAGAAGTGCAATAACAGTTTGCAGATAATGATCGCTGGAAACATCCAAATCGCTTCGTCGGCTGCACTGAACATTACAGCTGCGGCTGCGCCCAGTAAATCGCCCGCGCCAGCCGCGGACTTTCAGTCGGCCTTCCATCAGTATATGTCCAACGAAGAACTCGGCAAATTGACCGATCGCCCGCTCGCGAGCGCGCGGCCTGCGGTCGGCGCCCAGTCGGACAAGGATTCGACCACCGAGAAGCCCGCGAAGAAGCAGACCGCGCCCTCGTTGACTGCGGCGGCTACCGTCCCGGATAAGGCGGCTGCGCTTCCGCAGCTTCGACCCCTGCCATCTTTTCCGCCGCCTGGCGCGAACGCCGCGAGCCTTTCAGCAGCCGCCGCGCAGCCGTATGCGGCTCCAACCCAGAGTTCGGAGGTGCGCCTCGCGGGTGAAACCGCCGGGCAAGTGGATTCCGCCGCTCATGAGAAACTCGGAGCCCCTGCCGAGACGCCCGTTAGTAGCTCACTCGCATCGGCAGCTACCGTTGCTTCCGCCGGGAGCGCCTTGCAGAGTGCGGTCGACGGCATACCGCGTTCGCAACCAGAGCCGCCGAAAGCAGCTCAAGCGGGGCAGTCCTTCGCATCGGCAACTACCGTTGCTTCCGCCGGGAGCGCCAGGCAGAGTGCGGTCGACGACATACCGCGTTCGCAACCAGAACCGCCGAAAGCAGCTCAAGCGGGGCACCCCCTCGCATCGGCAGCTACCGTTGCTTCCGCCGGGAGCGCCAAGCAGAGTGCGATCGACGACATACCGCGTTCGCAACCAGAGCCGCCGAAAGCAGCTCAAGCAGGGCAACCCCTCGCAGCCGCGCAAGTAATACCATCTGACCTTGAAAAAGCGTCTCCATCCAAGATTGGGGCCCAAGCCGCGGCGGCAAGCTTGCCGCCAAGTGATCACGGCGACAAAGCTGAACTTGACGATGACCCAACCAGTGCGGTCGTAGCGCAGCCATCCTCAGCTTTGCCGCTTCCGCAGCTCTCCGCCGCAGCCGAGCCGGCCTTGCCGCCGGGCGTGGCCCAGAACCCGCAAGCCATACTTGCGGAGCTGACCGGTGGCGATGCCCTGGCGCAAGCCGTTGATGGAGTTTCCACCGTGAAGCCAGCGCCGGCGAACGAAAACTCGGCCCCGCGTCCGGATGCCGGCGCGGGGCACGACACTGCATTGGACGCGCGGCACGGGAAAACCGCGCCCGCCGCGTCTGAACGGAAAACGGCGGAAACAATCGCTGATCAAGTTCCCAATGCCGCGGAAACGGCGCAACCGCGCCCGCCAGCCGCTCCGGCCCACGCGTCCGATGCGGTTTCGAATTCGTCATTCACCCAGGCACTTGCCGCCGAACGAACCAGGCCACCGGCAAATGAGGCAACCTCTCAGGAAGCAGCACCGAGCGCGAACCTTGCAACTCTGGATCACGCTGCCGGCGCCAGTGATGAACCCAATGCTTCGCATTTACAGTCCGCGCGCCTGACGGGAAACGATACCCAGTCGGAGATGCGGGTAAACCTTAACACCGCCGACTACGGCCACGTTGAGATCAAGACAACGCTGCAGAATTCAGCGTTGGGCGCAACCATTGCAGTGGAGCACGCGGCCCTGCGCGATCAGATCGTCTCGGCTCTTCCCGAACTCAGGCATAGTTTTTCCGAACGGCAAATCACCCTCGACTCGCTGACCGTAAACGACACGCTATCGGCCTCGACCTCGTTCACCAATTCTCATCAACAACGCTCCAACCAGCAGCCAGCGGATGTCCCCTACCAAGGTTCCCAGGAAAGGCCGGCGGAGCCGGATTGGGAAGCCAAGTCCGGCGTTTTATCCGGGCCGGTGCCTCAATCGTGGGGAGTGGATTCCGGCTCAAAGCTGAATGTGTTGGTCTAAAAGGAAAATCATCATGAACGTCTCTCCAGTCAACATGGCCGCTACCACGCCTACCACGCCCACCACACCGGCGACGGCGAGTTCCTCGGCCAATTCGCTCAGCGATACGCAATCCATGTTTCTCACGCTCCTGACCACGGAGTTGAAAACGCAGGATCCGACGGCGCCGGAAGATCCCACCACCATGGTCGATCAGTTGGTGCAGTTCAACAGCTTGAATCAACTGATCAGCATCAACGGCTCCATGGGCACTCTGGTCACCGATGCTTCGCCCGCCACCACTTCGACAACCTCGACGGGGGGACAATCTAATGCCTGATTTTTCTATACCTCTATCCGGGCTCATGGGCAGCCAAACCGCTCTGTCGGTGATCTCCAACAACCTTGCCAACATGAATACGAATGGCTACAAGGACAACACCGTAAGCTTCCAGGACCTGTTCTACCAGAACATCGGTTCCACCGGTTCGGGTGATCCGGAACAGGTTGGCGCCGGAGTGACGGTCGGCAGCATCAGCACGAATTTCACCGGCGGAGATCTCCAGACCACCGGTGTCGATACCGACGTGGCCGTCTCCAACAATGGTTTTTTTGTCCTTCAGGGACCCGGTGGAGAGAACCTCTATACCCGCGACGGTGAGTTCACCGTCAATACAGCCGGGAATCTGGTGTCCCAGGACGGGTACGAGGTGCTGGGTTATTCGGCAACCAACGGCGTAGTGAATACCAGCCAGGCGCTCGGACCGTTGCAGTTGGGCTCGGGGCAGATGAACCCTCCCCAGGCGACCAGCTCGATGCAGTTGCAATCCAACCTGAATGCAAGCTCCGCCGTGGGCACTAGCTATTCGACTCCAATTGACGTCTACGACTCGCTCGGCGACTCCCATGTGGTAACGGTGGACTTCACCAAAACGGCCGCCAACACCTGGGGATACACGATGTCGGTTCCGGGTGCCGATGTTGGAGTCAACCCGTCTACCTGGAGCTCCGCCACGGAGTATACGGCGGGACAAACGATTGTCCCGAATCCGGCGAATGGCTACATGTATAAGTGCACGACGGCGGGAACCAGTGGCGCCACGGCCCCAACATTCCTAACCGGCGCCGGCGCCACGGTAACCGATGGAAACGCCATCACCGGCGCTTTTTCAAGCAACGGGGCGGGGGGCGCATTTACCGGCGGTGTCACCGCAACTCAGGCCACTGGCACTTTGGAAATGGCCGCGCAGCCAGCAGCCGCCAGCACCGTTAAGGTCGGAACCCAGACCTATACGTTTCAAGTAGCCGCAGTCGGCGCCGCCGGTGAAGTACAGATCGGCGCCAACCAAAAGGCTTCGCTGCAAAACCTGGCCGCCGCCATCAACGGCAGCGACGGCTTCAATACTACCAACACCCTTATTTCGGCAGGTGCTGCGACAGACGTGGTAGTTGGCACGGATGCCGACGCCACGTTAACGCTCACCGCAAATACCGCCGGGACGGTGGCCGGCACCGCAGCCGGACTTGGCAATGCCCTCGGCGGCACCAGTAATGCGACCTGGAACACTGCCTGGGACACTGGCGCTACAGCCGCTGTCAACGGAAACGCAGCCACTGCTACCTTCACCCTGGGCACGCAAAACCTGGCGGTCGGCAGCACCCTCGATGTCGGGGCCACAACCTACACTTTTATCGCGAATGGAGCGACCCCCGCCAACCCTACTCAGATTGCATTAGGCACCACCGTGTCAGGCACGGTGACAGCAATAGCTGCCGCCATAGCCGCCAATACCGGTGATCCCAGTGTGAGTGCCGTGCAGAGTGGCGCGAATGGCAACATCCTTACCTTCACCACGGCCGCCACAACGGCGGCTGCAAACGCTACTACCGCGAGCGGCGTGCTTACCGGTGGAACAGCCGCCGTTTGGACAGAGGAGAGTACTTATCCCCCGGTGATCAGCAGTGGGACCTTGAACTTCAACGGCTCCGGCGCATTAACCTCATGGGCGAACGCCGACGCCGTCACCAGCCCCGTCACCACCAACATTACCGGAATCAGCGTTACAGGCCTCGCGGATGGCGCCTCCCCCCTGACCTTCGACTGGGACCTCACCAACAACGGCGCACCGCTTATAACCCAGATGGCAACGGCCAGCAGTACGCCTACGACCACCCAGAACGGAACCAGCAGTGGAACGTTAACCAGCTTTTCGATCAACAGCAATGGCACGATCGAGGGAGCTTTCGCCAACGGCACGCAGGTCCTCGGCCAGATTGCACTGGCTGGCTTCAACAACCAGGAGGGCCTGTCGCGGCAAGGCAGTGACAACTTCACCGCGACGCTGGCTTCCGGACAGGCGGCCATCGGCGCGCCCGGAACAAGCGGGCTCGGCACCGTAACCGGCGGCTCGCTGGAGAGCTCCAACGTGGACATCGCAACCGAGTTTTCCAACCTGATCATCGCGCAACGTATGTTTGAGGCGAATGCCAAATCCATCACCACCTTCGACGAAATCATGCAGGACACCATCAATCTGAAGCACTAAGCATCAACCCGGCCGGCACGAGCGCGGTGCTGGCCGGGTCAATTTTAAGAATGCCCTAATGAAAACCCGCCAACATTACCTCGCATACTCGGCACCCGGGTTTAAAACTTGAGCCCAAAGCGGCTCTTATTCTGCCTCTAAGTCCCTGTTTTGAAATCACTTCAGAAGTTGAACGTTTTCTTCCGCTGCTCGGCATTGCGATTGCACTTCAACAAGCGAGACAACCACGGTCGCGGCTGGCGGGGTCCATTTCATCCGCCGGGTGGAGGGAGTGAGAAGCGGCGGCTAAATAGATGTGGCTGGTGACTGGAATTTCTGCTGGGACGAGATGGCCAATTCTGAACAACGCGAAACCGCTGCTGAACCCGTCGATACTCTGGCTTCAGTTGCGAAACTCACCTGCCAGGTGTCGCTGGAAATACCCGTCCCACAATTCACCGTGCGCGATCTATTGCGGCTGTCGCCGGAAGATGTGATCGACACCCGCTGGGCTCAGACCGCCGATGTTCCAGTGCGGGTTAATGGGTTGCTGCTGAGCTGGGCTGAATTCGAACTGATCGGGAACAAGATAGCGGTTCGATTGACGGAGTTGGAATGACGACCAAAAAGACAAATTACAAATCTAATACGAGCGCTCCCCGGAAGACGAACCGGGGGGGCAATAAGAATCTGAAGCCATCCCCCGTCTCAAACTACGCGTTTGGCCTGATCGTCGCCGGGTTTCTGGACCGCGGTTTGAAGCTGCTGTCGACCGTGTGGCAAAAGCTGGGGCACCGTCTGCGCCTGCGCCGCAAACTGCAGAAATTGCGCGTATGCGATGTCGCCTCGCTGGGCGACAAGCGTTTCGTCGCCGTGGTGGAGTATGGAAGCAGGCGCTTCCTGGTGGGTGGAGGAGCCGGGTCGGTGTCACTGCTGTCGAGACTCGACCGTGAGGATTTGCCGGAGCCGCTGCATGCGGGGCGGGAAGTGCGAAGCAATGTTTCTCCCTTGCCGCGCATTCCCGCGGTTGCGGTCGATGCGTCGCCATTCGACGTCAGGATCGCGGAAGCGACTGCGGGGACTCGGCTGGCCGTATGAAACGCACCAGACTTTGGCTCGGCTTGCTTGCTTTTTTTCCCGTATCGGCCTGGGCCGGGCCCACCATTATTCCCGGGACGCCCCGAGACGCGACTCTGGGATGGTCCGGCTTTGGCCAAAGCGGATCGGTGCCCTGGAGCATCGTCGTCCTGCTCACGGTGCTGACCCTGCTGCCGGCAATGCTGCTGTGCATGACGCCCTTCGTCCGTCTGCTGGTGGTATTCCATTTCCTGCGGCAAGCGTTAGGAACACAAACCGCCCCGACGAACCAGACCCTGTTGGGGCTGGCGCTGGTGCTGACCTTTTTTCTTATGCAGCCGGTGGGCGCGGCGATCCAGCAAACTGCGATCGTACCGTTCCAACAGGGAAAAATCGATGCCATGCAAGCGGTCGAGGCGGGAAGCGTGCCGCTGAAATCGTTCATGCTTCGCTTCATACGGCCCAAGGACGAGGCGCTGTTCGTGGAACTGGGGCACATTCAGCGGACCGCGCGCGACCAGGATTTACCCTTCCGCGTCGTCATGCCGGCTTACATCCTCTCTGAACTCAAAGCAGGATTCCAGATCGGAGCCGTCTTATTTCTCCCCTTCCTCGTGATCGACATGGTTGTGGCCTCGATCACGACTTCGGTGGGGATGATGCAACTGCCGCCGGTCGTGATTTCGACCCCTCTCAAGCTCCTGCTGTTCGTGATGGTGGATGGCTGGAACCTGTTGATCGGATCGCTGATGCGCAGTTTTACCTGAGGTGCGTGATGCCCATGGAAACGGTTGTGGAACTCGGACGGCGGACCTTGGAAGCGGCGCTGATGGTTGTCGCTCCCATCCTGCTGGTTGCGACGGTAGTGAGCCTCGCCGTGAACGTGATCCAGGTGCTGACCTCCATCCAGGAAATGACGATCGCAACCGTTCCACGGCTGCTGGCAACCGCCGCCGCGCTCTTGCTGCTGATGCCGTGGATGCTGCGCAAGTTGATGCAATTCACCCTACAGATTCTGTCTAACTTCCGGCCTTATCTGGGTTGAGGACAATGGGCACCTTGGAACTGGAAACGATGGTCGCGGGGGCGGTGACGGTTGGGTTGCGCGTCAGCGGAATC
>Ga0182014_10003281_pt1 | contig 19581 bp, 10 predicted proteins | sample 612S2DmetaG_FD_120489 | JGI IMG/M metagenome (GOLD analysis project Ga0182014, IMG submission 120489) | Permafrost microbial communities from Stordalen Mire, Sweden - 612S2D metaG | ecosystem: Environmental > Terrestrial > Soil > Wetlands > Permafrost | place: Sweden: Stordalen | collected... | reverse complement strand
CAGATAGACGACTCCCGCGTAGGTGAGCACCGGCACCCCGAACAGCGTCCACCTCCTGTAGGGCGAGGCCGCCCAGATGTGGGCGACCTTCTTGCGGTAGGGCAGCAGGATGGCCGAGATCGCCGTCACGGCAAAGACGGAGACGAGCTGCATGCCGGTGGCCACCAGGCCCGACAGAATGCTCGGAAACAGGTACCAGTAGGCGATCGACATGAAGGCCGAGATGCCGGCCACCAGGGCGTACATGCCGATCGGCGACGCAAAGCGCGGGTTGATGCTCGTGAACCAGCGCGGCCCCATGCGGTCCATGCCCCAGGCGAACATGGCGCGCTGGCACATGATGAGGGCCACGGTCAGCAGCCAGATCACGTTCACCAGGAAGGTGACGCCGGCCACCACGGCGATGACCGGATTCGCTCTGGAAGCGACGTAGACAAGCGACATGAAGCTCGTCGAGTACGGCAGGTTGTAACCCGCCGTGGAGGTGCCTCCGTAGGCGACCCGGTAGTCCTGGTAGGCCGCCGCGCGCAGGAAGCTGAAGTCGACCAGGTGACCGAGGGCGATCACGGACCAGAGGCAGAGGACGACCGGCGTCAGCACGGCCGCCCACTGCGCCAGCATGACGGTCTTGTCGGGACGCTTCACCTCACCGCCGACGTAGGCGATGCCGAAGGCCCAGATGACCAGCATGAAGACACCGGCCGTGGCGCCGAAGGTGTCGCCCCAGCTCCAGCTGTGGGGCATGGGCGAGCCGGAAGCCTTGCCGGCGGCGGTGACGAAGGCGTGATAGGTGACCGAGTGATACTTGGCGGCCTGGGCGTCCCAGTTGCGGATGAAGCTCGCCTTTGAAGCGAAGGTGAGCACGAGGTTGAGCACCACCACACCGCCGATGATCACGCCGACCACATACAAGGAGATGCGGTGGAAGAACTTCATGCCGAAGGCCACGATGAAAAAGGCGATGACAAAGCCGACGATCGAGATGGTCGTGGCGCCGGCCTTGCTGGTCACGTAGTTGGTGAAGCTCGTCCAGCCCAGGTACTGGCCCAGCATGGCCAGCGAGGGAGACGCCACCAGGCTGGCGTTGAAGAGGTTCCAGTAGAACTGGGCCAGGATCGCCGCGAAGCTGGCTCCGAGTGCCACCGCCGGCGTGATGATGCGCGAGTTGTAGACGTACTCGCCGCCGCTGCGCGGCATGGTGCCACCGAGGATGCCCCAGACCAGCGGGCTTGCCCAGACGATGGTCACCACCGAGATGAGGATGGCGATCACCAGCTGAGCCCGCGGGTAGACCGAGAGGCTGAAGCCGATGACGTACCAGATCGCGTAGATGGGCGTGAGGAAGGCCAGGCCTATCCCCAGCACGTCCCAAAACGAAAGCCCGCGGACCAGTCCGCTGGCCTTCCGTGCATAAGCAAGTTCCTCTGGCATCGATCCCCCCAGTCTTCAAGTTTTCGAGTCCCGATCCGACGTCGCGCGCCCTTCGAAATGGCGTGCGCGTCGTGACGCGAAGCGCTCGAGGTGCATCCAGAGGCGGCCCTCCATTTTCTGGCGTGGTGGCCGATCGACCCGCTCCAGGTAGCGAGGTCGTGCTTGAGCCTAGGCGAAAAGGGCCTTCGCGGCAGCGCCACAAACGAGCCTTCCGCCGCGGACGAACGGGTGCGATCGCGACCGCAAACGAGCCGTTGGGCGGGGGGCCGTTTGGGGGGCAGGGTGGTCGGGGTCGCCGCCGGCGCCCAACCGCGGAGGCGCTCAGGCGACGAGGCCGTTGCGGATGGCGACGGCGACCGCGTGAGCCCGGTCTGAGACCCCGAGCTTGCGGTAGATCGTTTCGAGGTGGCCCTTGACCGTGTCCGAGCTGATGAACAGCCCGGCGGCGATTTCCTTGTTCGTCTGTCCGGTGGCCACCAGGCGCAGGATATCGAGCTCGCGGGCGGTGAGAAGGCTGCGCAGCACCTCGCGCTGATCGCCGCGCAGCAGAGCGCGCACGACCACTTCGTCGAACGCCTGCCCGCCCGCCGCCACCTTGCGCACGGCAGCCAGCAGTTCGTCGCGCGTCGCGTTCTTCAGCACGTAACCCTGCGCCCCGCCGCGCACCGCTCCCAGGACGATGTCGTCGTCGTCGTGCACCGTGAGCACCACGACCCGCGGACGATGTTCGCCGCGCTGCAGGGCGGCCAGCACATCGAGCCCGTGCATGCCGGGCAGAGAGAGATCGAGCAGCACGAGGTCGGGTTCGAGTGCCGCCGCGAGGTTCAGGGCCTCTTCGCCGCTGCTCGCCGAGCCCACGACTTCGATGTCGGCGCACTTGGCCAGAATGCGCTCGAGGCCTTCGCGCACGACGGCGTGATCGTCGACGATCACGATCCGCGCCCTCTCCGTCGGAACGTGGCCCGTCTGCCGACCGTCCGGCGCCATGTCGTGGCCACCCTGCTTCATCTGCCGATCGTCCCCTTTCATCGGTCGCTTGCCCCGTCGGCGGCGAGCGGCACGACGACTTCGATGCGGGTGCCGCAGCCGGGCCGCGTGTCGATCGACATGGTCGCGCCGATCAGAGTTGCCTGCTCTGCCATCATCACCGTGCCGTAATGGCCGCCGTCGGCACGACCCCCGGCCACGAAGCCGACGCCGTCGTCTTCGACCAGGAGCCGGGCGGTGGTGCGGTCCGGCGAGGCGACGTCGACGAGCGTGATGCCGATCTGATGCGCGCTCGCATGATGGAGGGCGTTCAAGAGCGCCTCGCGGGCGATCTTGTAGAGCCCGGTCGTGACGGCGTCGCTCAGCCCGGCGATCTCGGCGATCGACACCTTGACCGCCGCCTGGCCCTGACTGGCCCTGTCGGCCAGCGAGCGCAACGCCGCGGGCAGCCCCAGGCCGTCGATCGCGGGTGGACGCAGCTCCCAGATCACGCGGCGGGCATCGTCGACGCTCTGGCGAAGGACGGTCACCGCCTCGTCGAACTCGCCGGCCTGGCCGGCGGCGACCGTCTCGCGAACGTCGTCGAGCCGGTAGATGGCGCCGACGATCGACTGCACGATGTCGTCGTGCACGATCCGGGCGAGCGATTGGCGCTCCTGATCGCGGATGCGCGTGAGCCGGGTGAGCAGCGCTTCGACGCTCGCCTGACTTTCCGCCAGGTTGCGGTAGAGCCGGGCGTTGTGAATGGCGATGGCCGCCTGCTCCCCGACGCTGCGCAGCTCGGCCACCTCGAGTGGCGAGAATCGCCGCCGGCGCCCGGACGCATAGACCAGCAGCGAGCCGACCAACTCCTGCTGGGCGAACAGCGGCACGAGCACGGAGGACTCGGCGTTGAACAGTCCTGCCAGCCGTGCGTCGAGGTGACCGCCGAGGCTGAACTTGCTGGCCGCGTGCGCGTCTGTCCGGCCACCGGGGATGACCTTCCCGACCACGAAGCCCGGCGCGTCCGGGCCGGGAGTCCCGGCCCCGGAGTCGTTGCGCAGCCGCACGCGGGTGCCCAGCAGCTCCTCGCTTTCCGGGTCTGAGCACGCCACCGCCAGATAGTCGCCGCCGCCGCCCTCCAGCTCGAACAGAAGACAATGCGAACCGCGCGCCACACGGGCGGCACTGGCTGCGATCTCGCGGTAGGTGAGTTCGAGATCGAGGCTCTGGGTGATGGCCCGCGACACCGCGTAGGCGGTCTGCAGTACGGCTGCCGTGTGTTGCGATTCCGCCGCCAGCGAGCGGCTCCTGATGGCGAGACCCATGGCCTCGGACACGACGGCGACAAACTCGGTCGCGCGCTGGGAAAGGGGTTCCCGGGAGCGGCGGCCGAGGACCAGGATGGCGGCGATGTCGGGACCCGCGGACTGCGGCGCGATCACGACACGGCCGACTTCGCGGCCGGTGACGGCCTGCAGCGACTCGTGGAGCCCGGCGGGATCTGCGATCTCGACGACTCGGGGGCGCTTGACGACGCTCGCGATGAGATCGTCGGCGAGGGGCAGCGGGGGGTAGGGAAAGCCGCGCCGCGTGTCGCCGCAGGCCGCCAGGACCTCGGCCGTGTCGTTGGGCCTGACGATAAACACGGCGGCCGACGCCATGCGCAGCGCCTCGGCGATGATCTGCAGCGCCTCCTGCACGGCGGCTTTGGTGTCGCGATCCTGGTTGAGACACGACACGACGCGATGCAGGCTGTGCAGCGGCTCTTCGTCTTCGTCTAAGAATCCGGCGAACTTGCCGTCCGCTACGTCGTCGGCGACGAGCGAGCCGACGCGGTCGGCGAGCGTTTTGTCGCTCGCGTTCAGGATCACCGCATAGCCGACGGCGACGACGATTACAAGCAGGGCGATGTAGGGGAACCAGTCGTAGGGAGAGGCCTGCCCCGGCTTGACGAGCTCGTAGATGGGCAGGGCGATCAGGGCCGCGCCCACGAGCGGGGCGATCAGGTGCTTGAGTGGCGACAGCCGGTCGGGATAATGCTTGCGATAGAAGACGGGCAGCGCCAGATTGGCGACGAAGTACACCGCGAGCACCAGGATCGTACCGAGCGTCGAAGCTTCGGCGAACAGCGTCACCGGGTCGATGCGCTGGCCGAAGGACCAGGCGAACACCAGGACAAAGCCGATACCGGTGAAGGTCAGCAGGGCGTTGACCGGCGTCTGACGGCGCGCGTAGACGCGGCCGACCCAGGCGGGCAGCAGGCCTTCGCGGCCGGCGTTGAACAGCAGGCGCGACTGCGAGTTCACCGCGGCGATCAGGCAGGCCAGCGTCGAGGTCACGCCGGCCAGGTAGGCAAAGAAGGCCAGCACGCCCAGCACGCTGTCGGCGACCGTGATGAACGGGATCGGCGAGGCGCTCAGCGCGGCGACATTCTCGCCGAACCCCTCGACCGTCGCATAAGCGAAGAGCACGTAGCTCACCATCATGAGCGCGACGCTCGCAAACAGGGCGCGCGGCACGTTGCGGCGGGGGTTCTCGGTCTCTTCGGCCAGCGTCGCCGAGTTCTCCCAGCCGATGAACAGATAGACGGCGAGCGGGAAGCCGAGCCCCAGCCCCTTGAAGCCGTTCGAGAGGTAGCGCGGATCGAAGGGGTGGAGAGTCAGGTGGCCGGCGTGGTGCACGAGAGCGCTCACCGTCACCACGGCGAGCACGATCATCTCGAAAGCGAAGAAGATGCCGGCCCAGCGCGTCGAGATGTGGATGCCGCGCACCATGAGGAACGCCGCCAGTGAGACGAAGACGATCATGAACCAGGGCCACGCCGAGGTGGGGACGGCGGGGATGTAATGGTTGAGGAAGATCGTCGTGAAACCGCCCGACATGACGAGCACCGAGATGATGGCGATGATGTAGCCGGTGATCAGGATGACCGCCGTGGCGATCGCGCTCGTCGGGCCGAACGCCTTGCCGATGAAGGTGATGAACGAACCGGTCGAGGGGTGCGCCCGCGAGAACTGCGCCAGGGTGTTGGCCAGAAAGCCGATGGCGACGCCCGCCGCGATGATCGTCAGCGGCGAGGCGATGCCGGCAGTGAGGGCGAGAAACCCGAACCCGAAGTAGAAACTCATCGCCGGCGCGATGTTGGCCATGGTCGACGCGGCGATGTCGACGGGCCCGAGCACGCTGCGCATCAGGCGCTGCGGCTGACGCAGAGTCTGTTTGGACGTCGGGCGCCCGGCGGACGCGCCCGTCAGCTCGCTGTTTGCAGCCGCGTCGGCGCGGCGCGGTTCCCGCACAGCCGACATCGATCAGATCCCCCCGCTCGTAAGCGACGCAACGTGTGCTTGCGACCGCCATCAGTATCGCTGTCGCGGAGGCTCCCGGCAACTGCCGCCTCGTCGCCGACCACGAGCCGGCAAGCGCGGCTTGGGAGTCGGTCGCGAGGGGTACTCTTGGCGACAGCCCCGCGTACCGGGGCCGGCCGACCAAGGAGCGTTTCGCATGATCCAGGTGGGACAACCCGCGCCCGACTTCACCCTCGAAGGCGTGCTCGACGGCGAGTTCGTCACGGTGACCCTCTCCCAGCAGCGCGGCAGCTGGGTGGTGCTGTTCTTCTACCCGCTCGACTTTACGTTCGTCTGCCCGACCGAGATTCGCGGCTTCGCCCAGCGGCGCGCGGAGTTCGAGGCGCTCGGCGCCAAGCTCCTCGCGGCGAGCACCGACAGCAAGTACAGTCACCTCGCCTGGTGCGAGCGCGACCTGGGCAAGCTCGGGTTTCCGCTACTGTCCGACATGACGCGCGACGTTGCCCGCGACTACGGCGTGCTGCTTGCCGACGAAGGCCATACCCTGCGCGGCACCTTTGTCGTCGACCCTGACGGCCTGTTGCGCTACATGGTGGTGCACGACAACAACGTGGGTCGCAACACCGAGGAGACGCTGCGTGTACTGGAGGCGCTGCAGACCGGCGAGCTCTGCCCGGTCGACTGGCGACCGGGTGAGGCGACGATCCCCGCCTGAGGATCAGCCGTCGAGGAACGCCTCGTCGCCGACGAGGGTGCGGACCTTGAGCATGGTGAACACGTCGTCGACGACCGGGGGGATGTTGCGGAGCTGCAACTGCACGCCCTGGGCCTTGTAGTCGAGGCAGAAGCGCACGAGCAGGCCGGTGCCCGACGAGTCGATGAACGTGACTCCGGTGAAGTCGACGACGACCTGGCTCACGCCGCGCATGGCGTCGCTGACCACCCAGCGGAACGTCTCGACCGAGTCGAGGTCGATCTCGCCCTCGAGATAGATGACGGGGATATCGCCAGTCTCGACCCGCGTGTGCAGCATCGGTCGCGTCCCTTCGCCTCAGATGGTCCGGTCGAGAACGAGGGTAGTGCCCTCGGCGCCGGTGTGCAGATACACGCGTTCAAGGTTATCAAGAATGATCTTGTAGCCGTAGCCCATGGAGGGCTGACCGGCGCCGCCGGCCTCCTCGGTCCAGTTGAGGAAGTTCAGCCCAGGACCGCGGTCGGCGACGATGGCCCGCAGCCGGTCGTCGACCAGCCGCAGGCGCATGGTGCCCTCGCCGCCGCCGTGCACGACCATGTTTGTCGTGGCCTCCGAGACGCACAGCTCGAGGCGCCGCCGGGCGTCGCTGTCGACGTCGAGATCGTTGAGCACCCGCGCCACGGCGGCCCGCGCCTGGGCCAGCGAGGCCGAGCCGTCGATCGTGCAGGCGAAGATCTCGCGGCCCTCGGCCGTGACCGTGGCGAGCTCCTCGTCGTCGAGGAACGAAAGGGTGCCGCGCGCCACCGCGGCAGCGAGGTCGTTGAGGATCTCGACGAGGCTGCGCCGGTGGTCGCCGTGGTGGCGTCGCCAGCCGTTGGTGTGAATGCTGACAATCTCGCAGCGGTCGGCCGTGGGGATGAAGCAGATCTCGTCGGCGCCCAGGAGCGCGTCGTCTTGGTCGTCGGTCGTGTGACAGATGAAGCTGCGCGCGCGCATCGCCTCGGCGGCGCGCTGGGCGAGGATCTCGCGGGGCACGTTGGCGGGGTCGCCGACGATGACTTTGAACGTGCCTCGCCGGGCGTCGTAGCGCATGACCTGAAGGGTGGCGGGAATCTTTGTCGCTTGCGTGACCATGCTACTCCCTGTATCGGCCGATCCTAGTGATCCTCGATGGCGACGACGCGCCCGAGCAGCAGCGTGGCATCGTCTGTGGCGGGCGCCCCATCGCGAAAATCGGCCACGGCCTGCCACGTGGCGTCGAGTGTCGCGGCGGCCGACGATCCCGCCGTGCCCGCCAGCGCCGCGGCGAGTCGCGTCGTGCCGAAGAGCGCGCGATCGTTGTCACGAGCCTCGGTGAGGCCGTCCGTGAACAGCGCAAAGCTGTCGTCGGGGCCAAGGACGAGTCGGTCCTCGGGGAACTCGAGATCGGCGCGCACGCCGAGCATGCTGCCCTGCGAGGGGAACTCACGCAGGCCGCCGGGGCCGAAGACCAGCAGCGGGTTGTGGCCACCGTTGGCCACCACCAGCTCGCGATCGGACGGCGAGTAGATCGCGTATACGAGCGTCAGAAACGCGGGCATCGACTGTCCGGCGAGGTCGCGCGTCAGGGCGTCGTTGACTTCAGAGAGGACCTCGCCGGGGCGATGCCCGTCACGGGCCGCCGAGAGGATGAGGCTGCGTGCCATGGTCATGATGAGCGCCGCCGCCAGACCCTTGCCCATGACGTCGCCGCAGACGAGGCCCAGGCGCCCGTCGGACAGCGGCACGAAGTCGAAGTAGTCGCCGCCCATCTCGGTCATGAACTCGATGCGATGGGCCAGTTCGAGACCGGGTACGTCGGGGGCCTGGCGCGGCAGCAGGTCGGCCTGAATGCCGCGGGCCCGCTCGATCTCGGCGGCCACGCGCCGCTGGGCGTCGCGCAGCTCGTCCTGGGAGCGCACGGCCGAGGCGATCTGCTCGCGAAACGAGGCCACCTCGGTCGTGAACGTCGCACGGTCGCGCAGGCGACCGGCGTAGACGTCGTACGAATACCAGATCAGAAACAGAGGCGGTACGCCGAGCACGAGGCCAGGCACTCCGAGCCACAGGTACAGGAAGGCCAGCAGCAGGCTGAGGGTCGCACCGGTCATGTAGCTCGGCAGGCCCCACTGGTAGTTCTCGCGCCAGATGCGCCACGGTCGGCCGCCGCTGGCAAGAGCGAGGACTCCGGCCAGGGCCGCGGTGTTGACGATGAAATCGGCGCCGGTGGCCGCGAAGGCCGGCAGCACGGTCTGGACGAAAGCCGGGTGGTGGGGGACGAGCGCCAAGTAGACGAGCCCGGCGACGAACGTGGACACGACGTAGTCGCCGACATTGAAGGCGACCTTCTGGGGGTCGCGCGTCACCGTCATGGTCGCCAGGCCGGACGCTGCGGCGACCACGATCGCCGGCCACAGGCCGAACACGATGAGCGCGGCCAGCACCGGCACGAACGACAACGTGACGTGGCCGATCACCGGCAGGCGGACCTCGCGCAGGTCGGTGACGGTGGCCAGAACGATGAAGGCGACCAGACCGCCGAGCACGAACTCGTGGGGCATGCCGAAGGCCACGAAGGCGCAGACGGCGGCGGCCACCAGCATGAGGGCCACATACAGGATGACGGCCGCGCGCGGGTGCGCGGCCGTCACGGGCCTGCTTGTGTGTGTCTGGTCCTGGGTCACTACTGCCCGTCGATCACGACCGACCAGGCGTATTTGGACCAGGCGTACTTAGACCAGGCGTACTTGGACCAGGCGTACTTGGACCAGGCGTACTTGGACCAGGCGTACTTGCTCCAGGCGTACTTGGACCAGGCGTACTTCTGCCACTGCAGGAGCACGTCGGGCGGCAGAATGGTGCTGCCGTCGCCGAGCTTCGCCGAGGGGTCGTAGCCGGTGGTCTGTGCGGTGTCTGCCAGGGCTGCCGCCACGTCGAGCTGACCGGCTCCCTGAGCATAGCTGCTGGCGCCCGCCAGCGCGTCGGCGCTGTCGGTGAGGCGCAGCTTGATGTCGCCGGGCGTGAGGCTGGGGTCCTGCTGGAGCATGAGAGCCGCGGCGCCCGCGACGACCGGTGCCGAGGCGCTGGTGCCGGACATCACGGCGTAGGAGCTGGGCAGCCAGCGCGACGCGCCGGGGATGTAGCTCGAGACGGCGACGCGAGTCTGCGGATAGTTGACGTCGATCCAGCTTCCGGGCGCGCGCAGCGAGACGATGTGGTTGCCCGGCGCGACGAGGTCGGGCTTGGCGAACTCGTCGAAGAGGGTCGGGCCGACCGAGCTGTAGGCGCACACGGTGTCGTCGCTCGTACCGGGGGTCTGCTGCGTGTCGGAGGCGCCGACCGTGATGGCGAACTGGTCGTTGCCCGGCGACAGGATGCCGCCCTCACCAAAGGCGCCCTCGTTGCCGGCGGAGCAGACGACAACGATGCCGGCCTGCCAGGCGGCGTCGACGGCGCGGTCCAGCGGATCGTACGCGGCCGGTGTGGTCACCGAGCCCTCGACCGAGATGTTCATCACCCGGATATCGTACTGCCGCTGGTGGCCGATCGCCCAGGCGACGGCGGCGATCAGCGACGAGGCGCGTCCCTGGCCGCGGGAGTTGAGGACCTTGAGAGAGATGATGTTGGCGCCCGGCGCCACGCCACGGTACTGCGTGGTGGCCTTGCCGCCCTGGTCGGTCGGCAGCGACGACGCGCCGTTGCCGGCGATGATGCCGTCGACGAACGTGCCGTGGCCGCCGTCGTCGTACATCTGACGCCGGCCGTTTACGAAGTCGGCCCAGGCGACGACGCGCGACTGTCCCCTGGCGTTGTCGAGGTCGGGTACGTTGGCGGTGCCGCTGTCTAAGACCGCCACCCCGACGCCGGCGCCGGTGAGGCCGCCCTGGGTCGGTGGCGTGATGGCGCCGAGACCGATGGCGGCATTGGTCGCGTCGAGGCTGGACGCGTAGTCGGTGGAGAAGGTGGGAACGTCGGCGGCGATGTAGTCGACGTAGGGGAGCGCCGCGACGGTGTCGAGCGAGGATGTGGTGACGTCGGCTGAGACGGCGCCGATCAGCGTCAGCGAGTCGTCCATGGTCGCGGGGTTGATCTCCGCGGTCAGGTCGGCGAGGTGGCCGGGGCTGGCATAGACGATGACCGGTACGGTGCCGCCGCCGGCCGCGTCGAGCTCCGTCAGGACGCTCGGGTCGACCGGCGCGGCGCTCTGGTCGGCCCAGGCTGTGCCGCCCAGGGCAAGGACGACGGCGAGCATCACCACTGCCGCCATCACAACAAACTTGGCTTTCATCGTACCGCCTCCGTAACGAACTGACGCCCGGAACGCCGGCTGCTCCGACCGTCAGGTCCTGAATCGTGTGCCGGCGACGAAGAGTAAACGCGAAGCCGAGACGGGGAGAGGGAGGTGCTGTGAGCTTTGGGAGCTCTCGCTGTCGGCAACCGAGCTATCTTGATCACCTCAAGACCTCTGGCTTTGCGTCCCTGCCTCGCGGCAGGTTTGCCCTGGTCAGTGGTTCTATCGACAGGCGGAGGGCTTCCTGAAGAGGCGGCGCCACACAATGCGTTGCCGAGTCGGCTACAGGCGCGCCGGCGACCGACCCCGGTCGCCGCCAAAACGACCCTTGCAGCATGCTCGATTCGGTCTGGCGGGCGATCGTTGGTATGATAAGCGGCAAGGACGCCGAAGCTGCCGAACGGGAGGGAAGAGGAGATGAGCACAACCGAGGGTCTCTACACCGCCGTTCAGCGGCGCACGATCAACCAGATCCTGAAGCTCGCGACCACCGACGACAAGGCCAAGATCATCAAGGCCTTCAATCTCGCCGAGAAGCTCACCCCTGAGAGTCACAAGGCCGAGATCCTGTTCGTGCGCGACAAGATCATCGACGACCATCCGGCGCTCAACATCGCCAAGCACGTCGTCGGCCAGTTGAGCCCTCGCGCTCGCGACCGCTTTATCGAGTGCTTCGTGATCAACACCATGCTGCGCGGCTCGGCCAAGCGCACCGCGTTCTGCGAGCGCGAGGGCGTGCCGACGCCGTTTACGATCCTGATCAGTCCGACCATGCGCTGCAACCTCACGTGCGAGGGCTGCTTCGCCGGCGAATACTCGCGCGATAGCGACATGGATATCGCCACGCTGCAGCGCATCGTCGACCAGGCCAACGAAATGGGCGTCTATCTGATCACCATCCTCGGCGGCGAGCCTTTCTTCCGCGAGGACCTGCTCGACTTCTACGCCGCCAACCCCGACGTGTACTTTCACGTCTATACCAACGGCACGTTGCTCGACGAGGCGACTCTCGACCGTCTCGCCGCCCTGGGCAACGTCGCGCCGATGCTCAGCATCGAGGGCGATCGCGAGCCGACCGACGCCCGCCGCGGCCCCGGCATCTTCGACCAGCTCATGCACACCATGGACGGGCTGCGCGAGCGCGGCATGGTCTTCGGCTACTCGGCGACCGTCACGCGCCACAACTGGCAGACGCTGGTGAGCGACGATTTCGTCGATCTCATGGTCGAGAAGGGCGCCATGATCTGCTGGAACTTCCTGTACATGCCGGTCGGCGTCGACCCCGACATGAGCCTCATGCTCACGCCCGCCGAGCGCAACGAGTTCCGCTTGGGCATAGAGCGCGTGCGCAACACCAAGGCGCTGTTCCCGGTCGACTTCTGGGGTGACGCGCCCTACGTCAAGGGCTGCATCGCCGGCAAGCACTACATCCACATCAACAACGAGGGCTGGGTCGAGCCCTGCATCTTCACGCATTTCGCGACCGACAACGTGCACGACGTCTCGCTCAAAGAGGCGTTCTCGTCGCCGTTCTTCGAGGAGATCCGCCGGCGCCAGCCGTTCAACCACAACCTCCTCATGCCGTGCATGCTGATCGACAACCCGCACCACTCCCGCGAGATCATCGCCAAGACCGGCGCGCATCCCACGCACCAGGGCGCCGAGACGCTGATCACCGAGCTGCAGACCGAGCTCGACGACTACGCCAGCGAGGTCGACCGGGTCTACCAGCCGGTCTGGTCGTGCATGATCCAGGCCAAGGACGAGCAGTCCAAAGAGTGATCGCCAAAGAGTGATCGCCGCTCGGCGGCGCCCGTCGCGACGGGCGCCGCCGAGCCCGTAGACCCGAGGCCGGGGCGGGCGGCCGTGACGGCCGCCCGCCCCGGCCTCGGGTCGTCGCCGGCCCCAAACAGAGAATGACGCGCGCCGCTCGTGGTACAACGTCGACGAGGGCAGGAAGCACGCGCCGTCGGGCGAATCAGGGAGACCGTACAGCTTCGCCGCGGTTGTGACGACGATGGCCGCGAACCCCCAGGGAGTGCCATGAGCAGTGCGCCACGACGTCTCCTTCGTTCTGCGAAGGCCGTCTCGACCCCCGATGTCACACCCGGTGGCCGTTGCCGCCGGGTGATGCTCCGAGCCGCGATCGGCGCGCTGGTCTTTGGCGCAGTCCTGATGGCGGCGGCGTTCGGCTGGGCGCCGGCGGCGCGGGCGACCCCGCCGACCAGCGGCTTTGTCGTTGCGGCCCGCGGCTCGTCGGCGGGGCCGGCGAAAGGTTCACCATTGGCAGCGCAGCCGGCGGAGGCGTCGGCGGCGGCCGTGAGCAGGGGTTTGCGCCAGCGCCGCGGCCACCTTCTGCCGGCGGGCGTCGGGCCGGACGGGCGGTCGGCGGCCACCATCGACACCGGCGCGCGATTCGACCTGATCGGCGTTCTCTTCCGCGCGACCGCGGCGGGTGCGCGCGCCGCCGAGTTCCGCCTGCGGGTGAGCCTCGATCGGCAGACCTGGACCCCCTGGTTTTCGCTCAAGGCCGACACTCAGAGCGGCCCCCCGGGCAGCGCCCTGAGCAAGGCCGACGTCGTGACCGATCCGGTCTGGGTGGGCGCCGGCCGGTACGTCCAGTACGAAGTAGAGACGCTCGGCGCCATGCCGGCTGCCGTGAGTGACGTGCGTTTCGCCTGCGTCGAGTCGACAGTGACGAAGGCGGCTGCGCCCGTGGCGGCGCCGCTGCGCGGCGGCGCGCCGCTGGCGGCCACGAACAGGCTGGGCGAGCCCAGCGAGCCGGCCATCGTGACCCGCGCCCAGTGGGGCGCCGACGAGGCTTATCGCGCGGGGCCGCCATCGTATGGCGTGGTGCGCTGCGCCTTTGTCCATCACACCGTCAGCGCCAACACCTACACCCGCGCCCAGGCGCCGGCGCTCGTACGCGGCATCTACTACTACCACACGCAGGTCAACGGTTGGCGCGACATTGGCTACAACTTTCTGATCGACCGCTTCGGCACGATCTATGAAGGCCGCTACGGGGGGGTGACAAGGGCGGTGATCGGCGCCCAGGTGCTCGGTTTCAACAGCATGAGCACCGGTGTTGCGCTGATCGGCACCTTCGACTCGGTCGCGCCCTCGCCGGCGGCCATGGCCTCGCTCGAGCAGCTGCTGGCCTGGAAGCTCGACCTGTCGCATCTGGACCCGCTCGGCACGGCGAGTGTGGAGTGCCTTGTAACGCAGAAATACCGGGCCGGGCAGTGGGTCACCATCCCCGTCATAAGCGGTCACCGCCAGGTCAACTTCACCGACTGTCCGGGCACCGTGCTGTTCGGGTTACTGCCCACCATCCGCGTGGCCGTCGCGGGTATCGGCGACCCCAAGATCTACACGCCGGCCGCCACGCCGGCCGCCTTCAGTCCTAATGGCGACGGCGTGAGCGACACAGACACGCTGCAGGCCGCGCTGTCGGGGAGCGACGACTGGACCATCGCCCTGAGCGACGCGTCGGGAAGTGTGGTGGCGCAATTCTCGGGCAGCGGCCCGGTAGCGCGCGCGGTGTGGGACGGCCGCGACAGCGCCGGCCAGCGTCTGCCCGACGCGACCTACACTGCGACCTTCACGGCGACCAGCGCAAACGGTACCGCCCGGCCGGCGAGCGTCGCCGTGCGTATCGATACGGTGAGTCCGGCCATCACGAGTCTCAACGTCACACCCGGTGTGATCAGCCCGAACGGCGATGGCGCCGCCGATGTCGCCGATGTGGCGTTCGCCGTAAGCGAGCCGTGCAGCGTGAACTTCACCGTGCTCGACGCGGCGGGCGACGTCGTGCGCGGCATGGCTGCAGTGCCGGCACCGGCCGGCGCCGTGCGTTTGATCTGGGACGGAAAGGTGAGCTCGGGCGGCGCCCCCGCGACGGCGGCCGACGGCGCCTACACCGTGGTCGTGCGGGCGGTCGACGCGGCCGGTAACGAGTCCACGGCGCGGCGCGTCGTGACGGTCGACGACACCCTCGGCCAATGTCGCCTGGTGCCGGCCTGGCTGTCGCCCAACGGCGACGGCGTGAACGACGTCGCGCTGGTGTCGTTTCGCACGACGCGGCCGGCGCTCGTCGGCATCGTCGTGGCCGGGTCGAGCGGTGCGGTCGTACGCAGGGTGTCGCTGGGCAGACTCGCCGGCGGGCCGCACACCTGGCGGTGGAACGAAAGAAACGCAAGCGGCGTCGTGGTCGCCGACGGCGCCTACACCTGCACGCTTACCGCAGTCAATGCCGTCGGCACCGTGGCTCTCGCTCTGGCGGCGCACGTCGACACCGTGCCTCCGGTCGGGGCGTGGCGCTCGGGGGCGCTCACCATCAAGCTCGGCAAGGTGCTGCGCGCCGCGTTCAGTGTCGCCGACCGGCTGAGCCCGCGGGCCGCGGCGACGATCGTAGTGCGCTCCGCGGCGGGCGCCGCCGTGGCGTCGGTGTCGCTGCCAGTCGCGCCGATCAGAGTCGCGCGGATCTGGTCGTTCAGGCCGAAGGCTCGCGGTAAGTTCACGGTGCGGCTGCGCGCCGTCGACCTGGCCGGCAACCGTCAGAGGGTCGCCGCGACCCTCGTCGTCACCGTCAGGTAGCGCCGGTGGCGGACGGCGGCACGGGTGCCGGCCTTATGGGGCGGCGCCGGCACGGCGGTCGCCGTGCCGGCGCCGCCGCCACGAGGAGTCGGGCCCGGCGCCGTCAGTCGGCGCCCAGCGCGGCGCGACGGTGACGACAGTGGGGCATGGCGCACTCGGCCATCCGCCGCAGGTCGCACATCTCGCAGCGCTGCTCGGCCGCCGACACCGGCAGATCGTAGTGCGAGCGCGAGCCGTTTCCGCCAAGACCCAGCGCGGCATGCAGGGCCGCCGAGACGGCTTTCATGTCGTCGATGGCGTCGGCCCGCTCGTCTAGGTCGACGAGGCCGATGCGGGCCGCCCGCTTACGCACACGTCCGTCGGGCACACAGGCGAAGCGGTCGAGACCGGCGGGCTGCCAGAGGCCGGCGCGGATCATCTCGCGGATGACCCAGAAGGCGCGCGACTTGAGAGCGCCGCCGGAGCAGGCATACAGAACGTCGACGACAGTGGCGGGCTCGGCCGGCCAGGGCAGCAGGCGGCTCCAGACGTCGCGCGTCTCGCTCAAACGGACGAAGTCGATGACCCGCCCCTTGCTGTCGGTGCGCGCCACCGGCGCGGCCGCCGCGAACCGCTCGATGTCGAAGCGCCGGTCGAAGATGTCGTCGGGCAGGCCGGCGGCCCGCAGCCGCTGCCAGTCGGCGCGCACGAGGGCCTCGGGCGCCGGTTGCGCGGCGAGCGCGCCGTAACAGAGCAGCCGGTAGAACAGGCGGCGCTGCGTGTGGGCGTCGCCCGCAAGGAAACGCCGCTTCTCGTCGTCGTCGAGCAGCTCCGCAGGGCGCGGCTCGCTCGCTTCGTAGCGCTGCACGAGAAAGAGAACGTCGTCGCGACGCTCGGTGTTGGTCAGGGGTGCTTGTGTCTCCACGGGTCCTCCTGTGATCGCCAGAGACGAAGGTGTCGTTGCGCGCTGCAAGCAACCCTAGCCGCCGGGGCGAGCCGCCGGGAAGGTGACCGACGGCTGCTCGAGGGTGACGTCGCGCGGCCGGCCGGTACACGACCGGGCGGCGACGCTCGCCGGACCGGCGCGTCGTGGCGGAACGGTTGACCGGCAATGCGGAGCAAGTTACTCTTCAATGCACTTGGCCACCTGGGGCGAGGCGATGCTTGCGAGAGGCGGCTTCGCCCGCTACCCTACACAGGGCTCCCAAATGGGTCCCGCGGGAGGTCCGAACACATTCCGGTATGGCGTTTCTTGGCATAGACATCGGCTGCATCAGCCTCAAGGCCGCGCTGGTCGGCGAGGCTGACGAGCGCGACCTCCTGGCCGGGGCCGCCGCCCAGGCCCCCGGCCTTTTCCACCTGCCGCCGCCGAGCCTGGCGCTGGCTGGCGGGCGCCCCGTCCTGGTGACGAGCTACCGGCGTATCAAGGGCAGTCCCAGCGAGGCCACGCGCGCCCTGCTCGACGAGCTCTTCGCCGTCGTGCCGGGCGATGTCGTGCGCGGCGTGCGCGTCACGGGCTCCGGCGGCCGGCTCATCTCCCAGGCCCTCGAGGCGGCCTACGAAAACGAGTTCAAGGCCATCGCCCGCGGCATCTCGGGACTGCACCCCGACGTCGTCACGGTCTTCGAGATGGGCGGCGAAACCTCGAAGTTCCTGCGCCTGGACACCGACGGCACGACCGGCCGCACCGGCATCGTCGACTACCAGACCAACGGCGATTGCGCCGCCGGTACGGGCTCGTTCATCGACCAGCAGGCCAGCCGCCTGATGTACGAGATCGAGGACGTTGGCGGCATCGTCACCGCCGCCGGGCGGGCCGCCAATATCGCCGGGCGCTGCAGCGTGTTCGCCAAGTCCGACATGATCCACGCCCAGCAGAAGGGCTACCAGCCTCCCGAGGTGCTCAAGGGGCTGTGCGACGCCGTGATCCGCAACTTCAAGGGCACCATCACCAAGGGCAAGGTCGTCCAGCCGCCCGTCGCCTTCATCGGCGGCGTGGCCGCCAACGAGGGCGCCGTGCAGGCCGTGCGCGACGCCTTCGAGCTCAGCGACGAGCAGCTCTTCGTGCCCGATCTCTACGCCTGGATGGGGGCCGTCGGCGCCGGGCTCATCGAGGCCGACGCCGCCGCCGGCGGCGCGGCCCAGGCGGCCGGCGGCGGCGTCGCGCTCGACCCGGCGCGCCTGCCGGCGGCCGTATTTCCGACGGCGGAGCCGCTGTCCACCGAACGCGTCCTGCTGCTGCGCGACCTGGCCCGGCCCTACGAGTTTCCGCCCGACGGGACGGTCATCGACACCTATCTCGGCATCGATGTCGGCTCCGTGTCGACCAACCTGGTCGTGCTCGACCGGGCGGGCGAGGTCGTCAAGGCGATCTACACCAAGACCCAGGCGCGTCCGGTCGAAGTGGTCGACGCCGGCCTCGTCGAGATCCGCGACGAGATCGGCAATCGCATCCGCGTGCTCGGCGTCGGCACCACGGGTTCGGGGCGCGAGCTTATCGGCGAGCTCTGCGGTGCCGACCTGATCACCGACGAGATCACCGCCCACAAGACCGGCGCCGACTTCGTCGGGCGCAGCATCGCCCGGCAGGTCGACACCATCTTCGAGATCGGCGGCCAGGACTCCAAGTTCATCTCCATGCAGGACGGCATCGTCGTCGACTTCGCCATGAACGAGGCCTGCGCGGCCGGCACCGGCTCGTTCCTCGAGGAGCAGGCCGAGAAGCTCGGCATCGACATCGTGGGCGAGTTCGCCGATCTGGCGCTGCAGTCGGCGGCGCCCATCCGCCTGGGCGAACGCTGCACGGTCTTCATGGAGCGCGACGTGATGAGCTACCAGTCGCGCGGCGCGGCCCGCAAAGACCTCGTGGCCGGTCTCGCCTACTCGATCGCCTACAACTATCTGAACCGACTCGTGCGCGAGCGCAAGATCGGCGACTGCATCTTCTTTCAGGGCGGCACCGCCTACAACGACGCCGTGGCGGCGGCCTTTGCCCAGATCCTCGGCAAGGAGATCATCGTGCCGCCGCACAACGGCGTCATGGGCGCCATCGGCATGGCGCTGCTGGCTCGCGAGCGCATGGGCCGCACCGGCGAGGTCACCACCTTCCGCGGCTGGGACCTCTCCGCCGTCGACTACACGGTCAAGGATTTCGTCTGCAAGCACTGCTCCAACGAGTGCGACATCCGCCAGTTCACGATCGAAGGCGAGAAGACCTACTGGGGCGACAAGTGCTCCGACCGCTATCGCAAGCGCGCCAAGGTCGACAAGCAACCGGTCATCGACGACCTGGTGGCGCTGCGCGAGCGGCTGCTGCTGGCGCCCTTCGAGGCGGCGGTCGAGCGCAGCTCGGCGGCCGCCGTCACCGTCGGCATCCCGCGCACCATGTACACCTTCGACCGCCTGCCGTTCTGGTCGACCTTCTTCGCTCATCTGGGCGTGCGCCCCATGCTGTCGCGCGAGACCGACAAGGGCATCCGCGAAAACGGCGTCGACATGACCGTGGCCGAGCCGTGCTTTCCGATCAGGGTCGCCCACGGACACGTCGAGGCGCTGTTCGAGAAAGGCGCCGACTACGTCTTTCTGCCCAACGTTCTAAATGAGGAGACCGAGTTTCCCGAGGTCAACTCGCACGCCTGTCCCTGGGGCCAGACGCTGCCCTTCGTCATTCGCACGGCGCCGCGCCTCGAACAGTACCGCGAGCGGCTACTCACGCCGCGCGTGCGCTTCCGGCTCGACATGGCGCAGCTCGAGCGCGACCTGCGGCCGTTGGCCGAGTCGCTGGGTGCGGGCCAGGGCGCGCTGCACGATGCCATCGCCGCCGCGGCCGCCGCGCAAGAGGTGTTTCGCGAGGGTCTCGCCGGCGCCGGGCGCATGGCGCTGGCCGACCTCGAAGCGTCGGGCGAGCTGGGCATCGTCATCATCGGGCGTCCGTACAACATGTACGACAAGGGTGTGAACATGGACATCCCGCGCAAGTTGCGCACGTTCTACGGCGTCAATGTGATCCCCATGGATTTTCTGTCTCTCAAGGGCATCGAGGTACGCGATGTCGTGCCCAACATGTACTGGAACTACGGTCGCAAGATCCTTCAGGCGGCCAAGTTCGTCGGCGGTCACGAACGCCTGCACATCATCTACCTGACCAACTTCAAGTGCGGCCCCGACTCCTACATCAAGCACGACATCAGGGCGGCCTCGGGCAAGCCGTTTCTCACGCTGCAGTTCGACGAGCACCAGAACGACGCCGGCGCCATGACCCGCTGCGAAGCCTACCTCGACAGCAAGGGCTTCCT
>Ga0182014_10003280_pt1 | contig 19581 bp, 17 predicted proteins | sample 612S2DmetaG_FD_120489 | JGI IMG/M metagenome (GOLD analysis project Ga0182014, IMG submission 120489) | Permafrost microbial communities from Stordalen Mire, Sweden - 612S2D metaG | ecosystem: Environmental > Terrestrial > Soil > Wetlands > Permafrost | place: Sweden: Stordalen | collected... | reverse complement strand
TGGGCATATCGACCGGCCGTATCGACATGTTCGCCTTCGCGCTCGGCTCCGGCGTCGCCGGCGTCGCCGGGGTGGCGTTGTCGCAAATCGACAACGTCTCGCCCAATCTCGGCCAGGGCTACATCATCGACAGCTTCATGGTCGTGGTGCTGGGCGGCGTCGGCAATCTGTGGGGCACATTGCTCGGCGCGATGGTGCTCGGCGTCGCCAACAAGCTGCTCGAACCGATGATTGGCGCCGTGCTCGGCAAGATCCTGCTGCTCGTGTTCATCATTCTGTTCATCCAGAAGCGCCCGCGCGGCTTGTTCGCGCTCAAGGGTCGCGCGGTGGAGGCCTGACGTGAAAACGCCGCTCCTCCGCCTCGATCGCCTCGGCGTCGCGTTCCTGATCGTCACGATCGGCGCGGCGGCGCTTGCGCCGGTTCTGGCGCTCGTCGTGCCGCGCGACTCGGCCTTCGCCATGCCGCCTTACATCGTCGCGCTGCTCGGCAAGTACATGTGCTACGCGATTCTGGCGCTCGCGCTCGATCTGGTCTGGGGCTATTGCGGCATCCTGTCGCTCGGCCACGGCGCCTTCTTCGCGCTCGGCGGCTACGCGATGGGCATGTATCTGATGCGCCAGATCGGTGCGCGCGGCGTCTACGCCAATCCCATCCTGCCCGACTTCATGGTGTTCCTGAACTGGAAGGAGCTGCCGGTCGCGTGGTGGGGTTTCCATTCCTTCGCCTACGCGTCGGTGATGGTGATGTTGGTCCCCGGCGTGCTGGCGTTCGCCTTTGGCTGGTTTGCCTTCCGCTCGCGCGTCACCGGCGTCTATCTGTCGATCATCACCCAGGCGTTGACCTACGCGCTGAAGCTCGCCTTCTTCCGCAACGACTTCGGCTTCGGCGGCAACAACGGCCTAACCGACTTCAAGGACATTGTCGGCTTCAATGTTCAGTCGGACGCGACCCGCACCGCTTTGTTCTCGCTGTCGGCGTTGGCGCTGGCGCTGAGCTACCTGATCGGCCGAGCGATCGTCGTCTCGAAGTACGGCAAGGCGGTGATCGCCATCCGCGACGCCGAGAGCCGCGTCCGCTTCCTCGGCTACCGGGTCGAAAACTACAAACTGTTCGTCTTCGTCGTCTCGGCGGTGATGGCAGGCGTGGCTGGCGCGCTCTATGTGCCGCAGGTCGGCATTATCAATCCGAGTGAGTTCGACCCCGCCAACTCGATCGAGGCGGTGATCTGGGTCGCGGTCGGCGGCCGCGGCACGCTGGTCGGCGCCGCGCTCGGCGCCGTGGCGGTCAATTTCGCCAAGACCTATTTCACCGGCGCCTTCCCGGAATACTGGCTCTACGCGCTCGGCGGCCTGTTCGTGCTGGTGACCCTGTTCCTGCCCAAGGGGCTGGTCGGCCTGTTGAACCTGCGCCGCCGCGCCGCCAAGCCGGCGCCGCCCGCAGCGGCGTCGCTGGCGCAGCAGGAGGAGGGCGCGCGATGAATGAAGCGGACAAGCCCAAACTCACCGGCTCGCTGCTCTATCTTGACGGCGTCAGCGTCTCCTTCGACGGCTATAAGGCGCTGCGTGGCCTGTCGCTGGCGCTTGAGCCGGGCGAGATGCGCGCCATCATCGGCCCCAACGGCGCCGGCAAGACGACGATGATGGACGTGATCACCGGCAAGACGCGGCCCGACGAGGGCGACGTCTATTTCGAGGGCCGCCACGACCTGACCCGTCTCGACGAGGCGCAGATCGCCGAGCTCGGCGTCGGCCGAAAGTTCCAGAAACCGACGGTGTTCGAGAACCATACCGTCGCCGACAACCTGCTGCTTGCGGCAAAGGCGCCGCGCGGCGTGTTCGCCACCCTGTTCGGCGGCGCCGCCGCGACGGAGCGCGATACAGTCGACCGTATCCTGACAATCACCCGCCTCGGCGATCAGCGCCAGCGGCTCGCCGGCGGGCTGTCGCACGGCCAGAAGCAATGGCTCGAGATTGGTATGCTGCTGGCTCAAGACCCCAAGCTGCTGCTGGTCGACGAGCCAGTCGCCGGCATGACGGACGCCGAGACCGCGGCCACCGCCGAGCTGTTGCGCGAAATCGCGCGCAATCATTCGGTCGTCGTCGTCGAGCATGACATGGCGTTCGTCCGTGATCTCGGAGTCAAGGTGACGGTGTTGCACGAAGGATCCGTGCTCGCCGAAGGCTCGCTCGATCAGGTGAGCGCCGACGAGCGCGTCATCGAAGTCTATCTCGGGCGGTAGCGATGCTGAGCGTCGAAGCGATCGATCTCTATTACGGCGCGGCGCAGGCGCTGCGCAGCGTCTCGCTCAAGGCGAGCATCGGCCGCGTCACTTGCGTGCTCGGCCGCAACGGCGTCGGCAAGACGTCGCTCATGCGCGCGATTGTCGGCCATCAGGCGATCGGCGCCGGCTCGATTCGCTGGATGGATGAGGAGATCAGTGCGCTCGCGCCGCATCTGCGGGCCCGTCGCGGCGTTGGCTTCGTGCCGCAAGGGCGCGAGATCTTTCCGCTGCTGACCGTGCGCGAGAATCTGATGACCGGCTTCGCGGCGGCCCCGCGCGACAAGCGATCGATCGACGACGAAATCTTCAGCCTGTTTCCGGTGCTCGCCGAGATGATGGGGCGGCGCGGCGGCGATCTTTCGGGCGGCCAGCAGCAGCAATTGGCGATCGCCCGCGCTCTGGTGACGCGGCCGAAGCTGTTGGTGCTCGACGAGCCGACCGAGGGCATTCAGCCGTCGATCATCCGCGACATCGGCAATGCGATCCGGTATCTGCGCCAGAAGGGCGAGATGGCGATCGTCGTCGTCGAGCAATACTTCGAATGGGCGCGCGACCTCGCCGACGACTACGTCGTGATGGACCGCGGCGCCGTCGTGCTTGCCGGCGAACGCAAGGACATGGTCGAGAGTGAAGTCAGGCGACGGCTGTCGGTGTGAGGGCGCCGCCGCGCTCGGCGGCGAGCGTTCATGGCAGCTTGCGCAGCGCCTCCTCAAATACGGCGCCCAACGACGCGAAGCGCGGGTCGAGCGGATTGCTCGCCTTGAGGTCGTCGAGAATCGCCACGGCGCGTTGCAGCGCCCCCTTCGCCTCCGGCGGGTCGCTGATCTGGCTGAGTTCATAGAGCCCGACGACCAGGGGAAGGCTGGCCGTGGTATCGGTTGGCGAGGCGTCGGCCACGCTCTGGCCGATGTCGACGCCCTGACGGAAGGCGTCGCGCGCTGCCGCGGTCTCGTGGGTGGCGCGTTGGGCTTCGCCGAGGCTGAATAGCGTCGACATCAACTGTCGCCGCTGCGGCGAAGCGGGCTCGGCGGCAGCGCTCACATTGCGGTAAATGGCGATGGCCGTCGAGAACTCGGCGATTGCGCCGGCCTGGTCGTTCTGCTGCAAAAGGATCGAGCCGAGCTGACGATGAGCCGTCGCCGCGGCGATCGCCGTCGCCGCGTTCTTCGGATCGGCGTCGGCGCGCGCCTGGGCGGCGGCGACTTCGGCGCGCAGGAGCGGCTGCTCCTGCGCCGGGCAGACGATGCGAAAGGCGTCGTAATTGAGATCGTAATTGTGGATGCGCGTCGGATCGACGATGCGAAACAGCAGCCGCTTGGGGAAATCGGCGCCGAGAAGCTTCGATTGATAATCGATCTCGAAGGCGTTGTCGCCGATCTGACTGTAGGACCAGGTGCACACATCGCCTTTGAGGTCGAGCGGCGTCGAACCGCCGGAGAACGGATTTTCGGTGGTGAAGACGCTCTTGCTCTCGCAGGCGCCGTCGGCGCGCCAATCCATGTAGGTCGACGACCCGCCCTGGTCGACGTGCCACAAGCCGACGAAGAAGTCGCGGTTCGCCGCAGGCAGCGGTCGCGCCGCCATCCGCTGCGTCGTGGCGATGCATTGGCGCATCGTCGTCGCCTTGTCCGGGTCGAGCAGTTCATCGGCTGCGGCCAGCCGCAGCACCGCTTCCCGCCGCTGAGAATCCGACAGCTTGCGCGCCTCGTCGGCTTGCCGGCGTTGCTCCTGCGCTTCGGCGCTGCGCTCTTCGGCAAGCTTGCGCTGCTCCTCGGCGGCGGCGCGCTGGTCGATCGCAGCGTTGCGCTGCGTCCAGGCCCAGGCGCCGAGCCCGGCGAGGGCCAGAGCCGCGATGCTGGCGAGGATGGTCAAGTTGCGGGCGAAACGTTGGCCGGCGCGGGCGCGCTCGGCCTCGGCCTTGGCGCGAGCGAGTTCGGCGGCGCGCGCGCGCTCGCGCTCGGCAGCCGCCGCCGCTTCGCGCGCAGAGCACACCTCGAGATAGGCGCGGTCGCGGCCGTCGAATTGCGCTGAGAGGTCAGGGCGCGCGTCGAGGGCGCTCGCTTCGGCGAGGCGGCCGCCGCGATGCGCCAGCCAACCGTCAGCGCGTCCGTTCGCCTCCCAGTCGAGCGAGGCGCGCCGCACGCCTTCGAGGGTCGTCAGACTGCCGAGATCGTCGGCGAGCCAGCCGCGCAGCAGACCCCATTGCCTGAGCAGGGCCTCATGCGCTGGTTCGAGGGTTTCGACGCGCTCGCCGTCGCGCAACGCCGTGTCGGCGATCAGCAGCCGCTCCTCGACCAAGAGGTCGATGAGCGGCCGCGCTTCGGGCGGGATATCGCTCTTCAGTGCGATGTTGCGGCGCGGGGCGCGCGTCGAAGGGTCGATGCCGGCCAGCCACGGCACTAGGCCGCGCCTGAGCAGAGCCTCACGGGCCGATCGTTCGAGCGGAATGCGGCGGTCGGCGTCGGCGCGGGCGAAGGCTCGCTCGACCGCCTTGTCGAGCGAGCCTTCGAAACCGCCGAGGCTTTCGAAGTCAGCGAGCCGCAGGGCGCCGCCGGCGCCGAACTCGATGTAGAGCTGCTCCAACGCGAAGGCGAGCAGCGGTAGGGCGTCGCCGCCACCGCCTTTCTCGACGTCCTCGAGCAGGCGCTGGGTCAACCGCGGCTCGACGGCGAGCTTGCCGCCGGTCAGCTCGACGCGCGCCGCGGGTCCCTCGATGACGTTCTTGTAAGCGCCGCGCGGCAGGGGCAATAACGGCATGGTCGCCTGCGGCATGCCCGCCAGCGCCTCGGCGTGCTCGAGGCGGTCGTAGCTGTCGGAACGGATGACGAAAACGACGATGACCGACGGATCGTCGGTCGCCGCGAGGTCGCGCAGGGCGGCGAGCAACGGCGCGGCTTCCGGTTCGCCTTCGGCGGAGAACAGCTCCTCCGCCTGGTCGACGGCGAGGATGAGCGTCGGCGCCTTGCGTCCCTCACTGTCGATCGAAGCGCGCGTCGCGGCGCCTTGCGTCAGCTCGCGCAGCAGGGGCCGCACGCCCTGAGCTCCGGCCAGAGCCGCCTCGCGAAGCGCTGCCCGTGCGCGGTCGGGAAAGGCTCTCTGCAGCGCGCCGATGAGACCGTTTTCGCCGGTCAAAGCGGCCCGCTCGGGGCGGATCGGCGCCAGGCAGACGAATTCGGCGTCGGCGCGCATTAGGCGCGGCAACAGGCCGGCGCGCAGGAACGACGACTTGCCGGAGCCGGAGGCTCCGAGAACAACCAGCAGTCGTGGCGCAGCGCCTTCTTTAAGGGCGCGCAGCCGATCGATGCCGGCGACGATCGGCGCCTCGCGGCCGAAGAAGACGCCGGCGTCGGCTGCCTCCAGCGCGCGTAGGCCGCGATAGGGAGCGCGCGTGGGGTCGGCGGTCGGCGGCCAGGGGAAGAAGCGCGGATCGAGCCCAGCCTTTTCCAGGCCGCGCTTCAGCATCCGCAGGCCGTCGCGCGAGAAGGCGACATGCTTTTCGTCGCGCGAGTTTGGGCGGTGGGCGCGAAACAATTGAACGTCGTGGCCGCCGGCGAGTGCGACGACCTGCCAGGTGCCCTTCAGCTCCTGCGGCAAATCGGTCACCGAAAGTCCGGGGTCGACGACGACGGCGAACAGCAACTTGTTGAGGCCGCGCGCCAGCGCGTACTCCTTCATACACCAGCCGGAGGCCAGCCAGCGCGGCGTGACGAGGAACAACACCGCTTCGCAGCGGCTCGCCGCCTCGTGCAGCGCCCGCTCCCAACGCTCGCCGGCGGCGATGCCGCCGACGGGGTCGATATCGAGGAAGACGTCGCTCCAGCCTTCGCCGGCGAGCCAGTCGTGGAGCGCGATGGCCTCGAGGTCGTCCTGACTAGCATGGCTGAGAAAAATCCTCGCCATCGAACGCGGCAGCTCCATGAACGTCCATTTGACGCAAATGGTGCGCCGCTTGGCGGCGGTCCGCAACTATCGGCTCGAGAGATGCGGGTTTTCGTCGCGGCTGATCGCCAAACGGCGCATCGAGCCGCGCAAGCCGCGGATTGAGTCCTTCGCCGACCGCCCGCTGGCGGCGAGTCGCTACAGGCCGCAGTCGACCGGCTCGCTGCGCACGTCGGCGCGCCTCGATGCTCAGATCTTGTTCACCGCCGGCATATGTCGCTTCGCGTAGGCCTGGAACAGCATCGGCACAAGGAACAGCGTCAACACGCTTGACGTCAGCGTTCCGAAGATCAGCGAGATGGCGAGGCCGCCGAACACCGGATCGGGGATCATGATCGCCGACCCCAGCACGACCGCCAGGGTCGTCAACATGATCGGCCGCAGCCGGACCGCGCCGGCGAGGCGCGTCGCCTCATCGAGCGATCTTCCCTGGCGCAGGTAATCCAGGATGAAGTCGATGATGAGTAGCGAAGCGCGGATGACGACGCCCGAGAGGGCGATAATGCCAATCATCGACGTCACGGTGAAGGTCTGGCCCATCAGCCAATGGCCGGGGAAGATGCCGATCAGGCCCAACGGCACGGCCGCTATGGCGATCAGCGGGATGACGAACGAGCGGTAGTAGGCGACGAGCAGCAGGTAGACGCTCATCAGCGCGGCGCCCATCGCGACCGTCAGGTCGCGGTAGACGTCGAGCATCATGCGCATTTCGCCTTCCCACAGCAGTTCGTAGCCGCCCACAGTGTCGGGAGCTTCGCGGTTCATGCCGAGGCTGCCGGTGTGCAGATGACCGCCGTCGGGCGTCGCGATGCCGCTCAGCCGGCGGTTGAGATCGATCAGCGCATAGATCGGCGACGATTGCGCCAGCTCGCCGCCGACGGTGCTGACCATCTCGTTGTCCTGGCGCTGAATGGGGCGATCGGCGCTCTCGGCGCGGACTGTCGCGAGCTCGGAGAGCGGCGCCAGTCCGCCGGCGAGGTTCTGGACGAATACGCGGTCGAGGCGGGCCGGGGCGACCTCGAGTCGGCGGGGAACATAGGCGCGCACGTCGATCGGGTTCTTCTCGTCGGGAAGATGGGCGCGGCTGACGGTTTGGCCGCCGTAGACGAGGCCGAGCGCACCGGCAATCTGCGCGACCGAGACGTTCGATAGAGCCGCCTTATCCTTGTCGGGCACGATCTGGAATTCGGGGACGTCGAACGGCTCGCTGTCGGAGACGTCGACCATGTCGTCGGTCGCCAGGAAGGCCCTCTCCACCTCCGCCGAGAGCGCGCGCAAGCCTTTCGCGTCGGGCCCGTAGAGCTCGGCGAAGACGGTGGCGCGGATCGGCGGCGGGCCGGGGGGATCCTCGATCAGCCGCACTTTCGCGCCGGGATAGCGGCGCACGATGTCGACGACTTTCGGCCGCCACTCGTGAACCAGCGCGATCGAGGCGACCTTGCGCTTGTCCTTGTTGATCAGATTAACGTGGACTTCGCCGACGTAGGGGCCGGTCCTGTCGGCCGCGCCCTGCATCAGGGCGGTGAAGGTCGGCACGCCGGACATGCCGATCCAGCTCTGAAGATTCTCCACGTGGGGAGACGGCGCGAGGGTCTGCACGATTTGCCGGAGGATGCGTGCGGTGTCCTCGACCGGCGCCGTCTCGGGCATCGAGACGACGATGTCGAAGGCGTTCTCGTTGTTCTTGATCATGAAGCCGACATCGACGCCGAAGGGACCCTGCGGCCCGGCGACGCCCTGCGGGCGAATGAACCGCCAGGCGCCCTGGAGGGTCGAAGTCGTCATGAGGGCGACGATGGCGAAGCAGAAGGCGATCCGGAGCCAGCGGTGGGCCTGCAACGGCCGAAACGCACTGAGAAAAAGATTGCGTAGGTGGCTGGATCTTGGCGTCTGAGGCGCGTCCGCACGGCGGCGGGGAAGCCAGCGGTTGGCCGCCCACGGGATGACGACGTAGGCGGCCAGCAGCGAAGCGGCCATGGTGACCGGAACGGCGAACGCCACGGGATAGAAATATTCCCCCGGCATTCCGCTGATCATGAAATTAGCGGCGAAGACCAGCATCACCGCAAAGGTCGCCAGCGTGGTCGCGGCGCCGATCTCGTTGGTCGCGTCGACGATGACTCGGCGCCGGTCCTCCTCGAATTCGCCCGCCTCGCCGAAGCGCCGGTGGATGTTCTCGATGACGACGATGGCCGCGTCGACCAGCATGCCGAGGGCGAGGATCAGGCCGAACAGCGTGACGCGGTTGATCGTCACGCCGCCGAGCACGTTGACCGCCAAGGTCGCGCAAAGGACGAGCGGGATCGTCGCCGTGACGATCATCGCTTCTCGCCAGCCGAGGAAGGCGATCAGCACCAGGCTGACGGCGACGACCGAGATGCCGAGATGCTCCAACAGCCGGTTGACGGCGGCGTCCGCCTTCTCGCCGTCGTTGCGGGTGACGACGACCTCGACGTCGGAGGGCGCATACGCGGCCTTCATCGCTTCGACGCGATCGACGACGTTGTTGGCGACGACGACGGCGTTGGCGCCCTTCTTCTTCGCCACCGTGATGGTGACCGCGGCCAAGTCTTCGGCGCCGTAGGACGAGAAATGCGGGTTGGCCCCGCCGAAAGCGAAGCGGCTGAGCTGGTCGATGTCGGGCGGCGGACCGTCGATGACGTCGGCGACGTCGCCGACGGCGACCGGGCGGCCGTCGTGGACGGCGATGATCTGGTTGCGAACGTCGTCAGCGCTGACGAACTGGCCGATGAGCTTGATCGCGCGCCGTTCGTCGCCCGTCACCGTATCGGCGAGCGGCGAGGAGAGGTTGCTCGCCGCGAAGGCCGCGGACAGCTGCGACAGCGAGAGGCCGAAAGCGTGCAGGCGCTCCGGATCGATTTCGACGTTGATGCGTCGCTCGTGTCCGCCGCGCACCTGGACGACGGACACGTCGTCGAGACTGTGCAGGCGCTCGGCCATCGAGTCGGCGAGACGCTTGAGCGTGTAATCGTCGTGATGGCGCGACGCCAGTGTGACGGCGACGATCGGCACGTCGTCGGCGTCGATCGAGCGGATCTGCGGCGTTCCTGCGTCCTTCGGCAGGACCGACAGATTGGACATCATCCGATCGTACAGGCGGACGAGGGAGGGCTCCTTCGGCTGGCCGACCTTGAACTGGACCTCGACCACGCCGACGGAGTTCTGCGCCAGGCCATAGGTGTGGTCGACGCCGGTGAGTTCGCTGAGCACGCCCTCGAGCGGGGTGACGACGAGCCGTTCGACCTCCTTCGCCGATGCGCCCGGCAAGGTCACTACGACCTGCGCCGCCGGCACGACGATCTGCGGGTTCTCCTCCCTCGGCGTCAGCAGCGTCGCCAACACGCCGGCGATGCAGACCGCGGCGACCAGCACGACCGTCAGCTTCGAGGCGACGAAATAGCCGGCGAGCCGCCCAGCGAGATTGTCGCGACGATCAGTCAAGGCCGGCCTCCGCGACGAGGGTTCCTTCGCGCAGGCTCGCGTCGGGCTTGGCGACGATGCGTTCCCCGGCGGATAGACCACTGACCACCTCGATCTGGTCGTTCCAGATGCGCCCGAGTCTCACCCAACGAAAACGGGCGACGCCTTCGGTCACGACAAAAACGCCGTCGAGCCCGCCTCGCCGGGCGATCACGGCGGTCGGCGCCGCCAGCGCCGGCGCGTGGCCGAAGTCGAAGCCGACGCGGCCGAACATTCCCGGCATCAGCGGCGGCGCGCCAGCCAGCGATACGTCGACTTGGTAGCGTCGCGTCGTCGGGTCGCCGGCCGGCACGACGCGGATGACCGTCCCGGGCAGAGAGCCGGCGAGCGTGTCGACAGAAGCGTCGACGGCCATGCCGACGTCGATGCGCGCCACCTGCGATTCCGGCACAAAGACCCGCAGCACGAGGCTCTCCCGCGGCTCGATGGTCAGGATCGGCACGCCGGTTGTCGCCATTTCGCCGGGGTTGCGCGATCGCGCCACGACGACGCCGTCCGCCGGGCTGGCGATGTCGGCGTAAGTGAGCTGGGCGGTCGCCTGCGCCAGCGCCGACTCGGCGCGCGCGAGCGTCGAACGGGAGATCTCGCGGCGGACCTTGGATTTGCGTAGTGTCTCGGCCGGGACGAACCCCTGATCGGACAATTTTTCGTATTTCTCGACGTCGCGCGTCGCGTCGTCGAGATCGTCGCGCGCGGCGGCGGCGCTCGCCTGCGACTGCTTGATCGTTTGGTCGATGTCGCTCGGGTCGATCTGGACCAGGACCTGGCCTTTGGCGACCTTGTCGCCTTCACGGACCTCGAGGCGCTTGATGTAGCCGATCACGCGCGACGACAAGTCGATGCGGCTATCGGACACGACCGAGCCCGGAACGCTGACGACGATCGGCATGTCGACCGATTGCGCCGTGACGGTCTGAAAATGAACGCGCTCCGCGTCGGGCGGCGCAGCAGCTTTGCGGTCGTTGCAGCCTGAAAGCAAAACGAGCGCGGCGAGAAGCACAAGGGCGCGGCGAGTCACGGCGCGGGCTCCGATCGGTTGGAGAGACCGAGCAAGCGGCGGACGAAGTCCTTGACGTACTCAGAAATGGAATCGACCTGACTGAGCGCCCGCAGTTCTCTCGGGAGGTGAATGAAGGTGGAAGACAACTGATAGTGGCCGGCGACGAGGGAAAGAATCGACGCCGCGGTCAAATCGGGGTCGGCGGCGTCGGATAGTTCCGCGATCACCTGCGACAACGGCGCAAAGACGCCCTCGATCACCGTCGTCGCGAGGTACGCCCGGCGTTGATCGTCGCCGTCCAGCGCCCCGCGAATCACGGAACGGGCGAAAACTGCGTCTTCGAAGAAGATGCGCACCAGCCAGTCAATGAAAGCGTCCAGACGCTGGCCCGGTGGCTGATTCTTCAGAAGGATGTCGCGCGCAGGCGTCGCCCTGGCGGCGAGAACATGCTCCAGGGCAGCCAGAATCAGCGCGTCCTTGTCTTTGAAGTGGTGGTACAGGCTGGCGGGCTGGATCGCGACCGCGGCTGCTACGTCGCGCATCGAGACGCCGTCGTAACCGCGCTCCGCGTACAGAGCCGACGCCGCCGCGAGAATCGCCTCGCGCGTGCTCACGCTCGCCACCATCGTTTGCCTCCCGCGCGAGAACTCGCGCCAAGGTCCGTTTGGACCGGCGATGTGCGGCCAAGTCCGAACGAATGGTATCTACCGAACGTTCGTTAGGCTAAACGGAGAGAGATGAGTGTCAAGCGCGATCTTGCCGCAGCGCCGGGAGTCCCCAGCCATGGGTGCGATTGACGAAGGATTTGTCGCGGCGACTGGGCGCTTTCGCTAGCCGCGCTGCTGACGCTCAGCCGCCCCGGCAGGAAAGAGCTTGATCTTCCATGCACGATCATGCACGATATCGCCGATAATCACACGGTTGACGCTTATGCCCGCTAATCTCTCGCTCTCCCTGCCCGACGAACGGCAGCAGATCATCTTGGAACGTCTGTCGCGTCGCGAGCGCGTTCTCGCTGGCGACCTCGCTCGCGAGTTTCGGACCTCCGAGGACACCATCCGGCGCGATCTGCGCGAGTTGGCGGCGGCGGGGAAATGCCGGCGCGTCTACGGCGGCGCGTTGCCGCTTTCGCCGGCTTCGGGCTCTTTGGCGGCGCGACAAGCCGAAGCGCCGGAGCGCAAGGCCGCGCTTGGCCGCGCCGCCGCCGCCCTTGTGCGTTCGGGCCAGGTCGTGTTCTTCGACGCCGGCTCGACCAACGCCGCGATCGCGCGCGCGTTGCCCGACGGCCTTGGAGTCGTCGTCGCGACCAATGCGCCCGACATTGCGGCCGATCTCGTCGGCAAGCCGGGCGTCGAGCTGATCGTCATCGGCGGGCGAGTCGATCCGCGCTCCGGCGCGGCGCTCGGGGCGCGGGCATTGCGCGACATGCACGAGATCCATGTCGATCTCGTCTTTCTGGGCGCCTGCGCCGTCGACGCTGAGGCCGGCCTCGCCGCCTTCGACGCCGAAGAGGCCGAATTCAAACGGCTCATCGCCGAGCGCGCCAAGGCTGTCGCCGCGGCGGTGACGACCGATAAGCTCGGGACGGCGGCGCCTTTCGCCGTTGCGCCGACCTCGCGCCTCACCCACCTCGTCGTCGAAGCCGACGCCCCGGAGAGCGCGTTGGCGCCGTTGCGCCGCGCTGGCGTCAGCGTCCATCGCGCTGGCGAGGCGACGCGATGAGCGGCGTCGTCGTTTCGGTGCGATCGGCGGCCTGGTCCGAGCGGGCCGCCGTTATCGCCGTCTTCCTCGCCAACGGCGTCGGCATCGGCGCCTGGGCGGCGTGCATACCGGCGCTGAAGGCGCGCCTCGCGCTCTCCGACGGGGCGCTCGGCCTTGTCTTGTTCGCCTTCGCTGTTGGAGCCGTCTTGTTGATGCAGCTCGCGGCGCGTCTGACGCGGCGACTCGGCCCAGCCAAGGCGACGCGCGCGGCGACGCTGCTGTTCGGCGTCGCGCTGCCGCTGCCGGCGTTTGCGCCCGACTTCGCGACGCTTGCTGTCGCGGCCTTCGCGGTGGGTGCGGCGAATGGGCTGCTCGACGTCACGATGAACGGCTACGCCAGCGACGTCGAGCGTCGCTGGGGCGCGGCGATCATGTCGTCGTTCCATGCAGCATGGAGCGCCGGCGTGTTCATCGGCGCGGCGTCGGGCGGCGCGCTGCTCGTCTTTGGCGCAAGCTGGACGCTCGGCGGCGCCGCGGCGCTGGTCGCCATGTTCGCCGCGTTGGTCTGGAATTGGCTGCAGGATGATGACGCCTTGCCGCCGTTGACGCAAGCGCAGCTCGCGCCGCCGGTTGGCGCCCTGCTGCCGCTTTGCGTCGCCGCGCTTCTGTGCATGAGCTGTGAAGGCGCGATGGGCGATTGGGTGGGCGTCTATCTCACGGAAACGGCGCATACGCCACAGGCGATGGCGCCAATCGGTTTCGCCGCCTTCTCGGCGACAATGGTCGTCGGACGGCTTCTCGGCGACAACGCGGTGCGCGCCTGGGGCCGTGCGCGCGTCGTGCGTTGGGGCGCGACGCTCGCCGCCGCCGGCCTCGCGCTGGCGGTCGTTGATCCGCGCCTCGGCCCGGCGACGCTCGGTTTTGCGCTGGTCGGCGTCGGACTGTCGAACATCGTCCCGACCCTATTCAGCGCGGCGGCGGGTCTGGCGCCCGTCCCGGCGGCGGGCGTCGCGATGGTCGCGACCGCCGGCTACGCAGGGCTCCTGAGCGGCCCAGTCGTCATCGGCGCGATTGCGCAGAGCGCCAGCCTCAGACTCGGGATCGCGTTTCTCATCCTGTGCCTCGGCGTCGCCGCCGTGACGGCGCGGTCGTTGCGCGCGTGAGCTGCCGCGCCTGCCGCTATCGGTGCGGGTTCTCACCCTTGGCGATCATCAGATGATGCATCTGGTGATGCATGCCGAGCGTCAGGACGCCGACGAAGCCGAGCGCGCGTAACTTGGTGGCGTCCTTGGCCGGGGCGATCACCGTTAGCGTCGCGCCGTCGTCGATCTTGGCCGCGTTCATGCCCCAGCCGCCGACGCCGTTCATCGTCGCGGCATGAGCGAAGACCATGCGGCGGATTGAGTCTCGCACCGGCCCGGCGCCGGTGACGACGAAGCGCAGGCCGCCGTCGACTGGCTCACTCTTTGACTCGGCGCGCAGCGTGACGGCGTCCATGTCGACGAGGTGCTGGCGCAGCGCCTCGACGTCGACCTTCGACCAGTCGGTCTTTGGATCCGCGTCGAGGATGGCGACGATTTCCTGGATCGCCGCGAAGGCGCTTTGGCCGCCCTGGGTCGGGGTGATCGGCGCGCCGTCGCTGGATTCCATCATGGCGTGGTGATGCATCGTCTGCGCCAACGCCGGTGAGACGGCGAGGCAGACGAGGACGAGAAATGCGCGCAGCATTGGCAGGCCTCTTTTCCCGAAACGGATTCGGGCAAGCCTAGCCGCTCTTCGTCGCCGCGCCAAAGCGCCGGTCGCGCGTCACCCATGGGTAGCCACTCCCGCCAGCCACCGCCTCACCGCCTGTTCATCTTCCGCCGAGAGGCCGGCCGTCAACTCGCCCTCCAGCGCGTAGACGCGTCGCTTGCAGCGGGCGAGCAGAGACTTGCCACTGTCGGTGAGCTCGAGCTGCAGGATGCGGCCGTGGACCGGGTGCGGCCGCGCCGTCGCTATGCCGTCACGCCTGAGATTGGCGACAATCCCGGCGATCGTCGCCGGCGTCAGAATCGACAACCGAGCGAGATCGGCGCTCGACAAGCCGGGATAGGCGCCGATCATCGTCATCGCCGCAAATTGGGGCGGCGTGACCGCGAATTCGGTGAGCGCATGCTCCATGCGCGCGCGCCAGGCGAGCGACGCCTGCCGCAGCAGATAGCCAAGATGGCCGGCCTCGCCACGCTTCCCCGCGCCGGGATCGAGAATTTTTGGGTCGAGAAGGGGCTTGCGCATAACGTTAGGGTCCTAATACAATCACAGTGCCCTAATATTATCCCAAACCCGATTGGAGGTCCAGAATGTCCGACGTTCGCGTTCGCTACGAAGATTTCGCCAAGCGTATGCCGGCAGTCCACGCCGCGCTGCTGACGCTGTCCAAGTCGGCGGGGCAGGCAGGTCTCGACAAGACCCTCATCGAACTCATCGAGATTCGCGCCTCGCAGATCAACGGCTGCGCCTTCTGCCTGGCGTATCACCTCAACTCCGCGCGCCAAGTTCCGGTTCCGGCCGCCAAGCTCGATCTTGTCGCGACCTGGCGCGAGGCGGGCATTTTCAGCGCACGCGAACAAGCGGCGCTCGCCTGGACGGAGACGATGACGCGGCTCGGCCCGGAGTCGGCCTCCGATGCCGACTATGCAGCGCTGCGCACCGAGTTCAGCGAGGATGAGGCGATCTATCTCACCGTTACGATCGGGGTCATCAACCACTGGAATCGCCTCGGGGTCGCGCTGCGCTTCCCGCCGAGCCTCGAAGCGCCGCCGGCAGCGGCGTGAGCGCCGGCCCGTCGATCCGGCCGATCGAAGCAGGCGAAGCCGGCGCCGCTTTCGCACTGATGCGCTCAGGCCGCGTCTCGCTTCGGCCGACGATTTCGACACGCGCTGGCGGCGACAAGTCAGAGGCGGCTACCGCGCCGTCGCGGAGTGGGTGGAAGCGCGGCCGCTCGCGCTGGCGGGCTTCCGCGTCCTCGAGAACTTCGTTCACGGACAATATCTCTACGTCGACGATCTTGTCGTCGATGAAGGGCAGCGCGGCCAAGGCCTCGGCGCGGCGCTGCTGGACTGCTTGAAAGCCGAAGGCGGGGCGTTGGGTTGCGACAACCTGGTTCTCGATACGGCGCTCGACAACACGGCCGCTCAGCGCTTCTACCGCCGACAAGGCTTGAGCGACCGCGCCCTGCGCTTCAGCCTGGCGCTTGCCTGAGGGAGCGACGATGACCAGAGTCCTTCACGTCGCGGCGAGCGCGCGCGGCGCGGCGTCGATCAGCCGCCGCGTGGCGGGCGCTCTGATCGCAGCGTTGTCGCACGGCGATCCGACGCTGAGCCTCGTCGAACGCGACCTGGCGGCCGAGCCGCCGCCTCATCCCGACGCGACCTTCGCCGCGGCGACTCTGATGGTCGAGGCCGAGCGCGGCGACGCCGAGCGGCGCGCGCTCGAGCGATCGGAAGGGCTGATCGCCGAACTGGAGGCGAGCGACATCGTCGTCGTCTCGACGCCGATGCACAACTTTGCCGCGCCTTCGGCGCTCAAAGCGTGGATCGACTTCGTCGTGCGGCCCGGTCGGACGTTCCGCGTCACGCCGACGGGCAAGGTCGGCCTGCTGATCGATCGGCCGATCTTCGCGATCGTCGCTTGCGGCGGACGCTTCGACGATGGCGGTCCGGGCTTGCCGCAGGTCGATCATCTCGGTCCCTACCCGCGCACCGTCTTCGCAACTGTCGGCTTGACCGACTTCGAATTGCTGCGGTTCGAGCAGTTGCGGCGCGGGTCCGGGGCGGTCGAGCGGGGCTTGGCGGCGGCTGGGGCGTGGATAGAGGCGCAACGCGCGCGGTTCGCGCGGGGCTGAACCTGGTCGGCCCACGGTGGCCGCCACCGGAACGTCGCGCTATCGTGGCGTCGCGCGGCGTTTCGGCGAGGGGATCTCCGTATGGCGAAAGACCAGCAGGGACTGCCGCTCGTCGGCGCGTCGGAATCGGCGACGGCGTTCGACCGCGCCGTCGCCGACTATTGGGGCCTGACGGGCGATCCGGTCGGTATCTTAAAGGCGGCGCTGGCGGCCGACCCTTCATTCGCGCTTGGCGCGATCGCCATCGCCGATCTGTTCCTGATCGGCGGCTTTCGTGGCGACCATCCCGAAGTGACGAGGGCCCTCGCAGCGGCCGACGCGGCGATCGGCGGCGCGTCGGAGCGCGAGCGCCGCTACCTCGCCGCCGCCAAAGCCTGGGCTTCGGGCCGCGCGTTCGATGGCGAGCAATTTTGGGACGACATTCTCGCCGATCATCCCACCGACGCGCTGGCGCTGCGGCTGGTCGAGGACGCGCATTTCTTCCACGGCCACTCGCTCGCCATCCGCGATTCGGCAGCGCGCGTCCTGCCGGCCTGGGAGCGCGGCAATCCGCTGACCAGCTTCGTGCTCGGCGCCTATGCTTTCGGACTCGAGGAAGCGGGCGAACTCGACCGCGCGGAAGAACTGGGTCGCGAAGCGTTGGCGGGCAACCCTGCCGATGGCTGGGCGACCCACGCGCTCGCCCACGTGTTCGAGACCGCCAACCGACAGGAGGAGGGGATCGCCTTTCTCAAGTCGACCCGCGCCAACTGGCGTCCGGCTCATTTCATGGCCGGGCACAACGGCTGGCATCTCGGCGCTTTCCTGATCGAGCTCGGTCGCTTCGACGAAGTGGTTGCGGATTACGACCGCTTCGCCGCGCCCAAACTTGGCGACGACCTGACGCTCGATCGCGTCGACGCCGCCAGCCTGCTGTGGCGGCTCGAACTCGCCGGCGTCGACGTCGGCGATCGTTGGCGGCCAGTCGCCGAGGCGTGGATGCGGCACGTCGACGACCATGTGTCGGCGTTCAACGATCTCCACCTCGCGCTCGCCGCGGCGCGCTCGCCCGACGCTAGCAATGCTGCGCGCGTTCGCGCCTCGCTCGACGCCTATGAGGGCCTCGGCGCCGGCGACAATCACCGGGTCACGGTGGAGGTCGGCCGCGCGTTGGTTGAGGGCATGTTGGCCTTCGGCGCCGGCGACTATGTCAAGGCGATCGATTGGCTTTCGGCGGCGCGCAACGAGGCGATCCGCATCGGCGGCAGCCACGCCCAGCGCGACATCGTCGTCCAGACTCTGATTGCCGCCGCGGAGCGCTCAGGGCGCTGGCGGCTGGCGCGCGCCTTGCTCGCCGAGCGCGCCGCCATCCGCCCGACCGCACAGGTCAAGGCCGCGTACGAGCGCGCGCGGGCGAATGCGGCGTAACGAACCCCTCTCCCTCGGGGAGAGGGACGTTTACGCGGGGAGAGGGGATGCGCGCTTACCCCGCGATCGCTTCGCTCATCTCCCACAGCCGCGCGGCGGCTTGGTCGTCGCGCGCGGCGGCGGAGGGCGTCTTGACGCGCCGCTTGGCGAAATATTCGCCGCTGGTCGTCGCCACGTCCGGCGACGAGGCGAGGTAGACGATCGTGTCGGCGCCTTGCGCCGGCGAGATGGCGAAACGCTTGATGAAAGGAAAGAGCCGCGCTGTCCAGCCGCCGGCTTCGTCGCCGAAACGCGAAGCGACGACGCCCGGATGGAGACAATTGGCAGTGACTCCTGTTCCGGCGAGTCGTTTCGCCAGTTCGCGGGTGAAAAGGATGTTGGCGAGCTTCGATCGATTGTACGCCCGCCAGGCGCTATAGCCGTGTGCGCATTGCAGGTCGTCGAAATCGAGCTTGGCGCCGTAATGCGCCGCCGAGGCGGTCGATACGACGCGCGCCGGCGCCGAGCCGACCAGACGATCGCGCAAACAGCGGGTCAGAGTGAAATAGGCCATGTGGTTCAGCGCGAAGGTCATCTCCAGACCCTCCGTGGTAAGCCGTCGGTCGGAGAAGATCGCGCCGGCATTGTTGATCAGAACGTCGATCCGCGACTCGCTGGTCGCGATCTCGCCGCCGATGCGCCGCGTTTCAGTGACCAGCGACAGATCCGCGATATGGGCGCGATGACCGCGGGCCGGCGCGGCTGTTTCGAGATTGGCGAGCGTCGCTTCGGCGCGTCTAGCGTCACGTGCTATGAAGACGATGCGCGCGCCCATGCGCGCCAACTCGACGGCGGCGATCGCGCCGATGCCCGACGTCGCGCCCGTCGCCACCACGGTCTTGCCCTGCATCGGCGCGCGCCTCGTTTGGTTTCGTCGGCCGACCTTACGCCCGCTAGACGCGCTTCTGATAGTCCTTTACGTCGGCGAAGACGATCTTCGGCCAGCGCTCCTGGTCGTAGCGCAGGTTAAACGCGCTGGTGGCGAGGAACACGGGCGCGCCGTCGAGGTCGGCGGCGATCGACGACGGATAGGCGGCGACGAACTTGTCGAGCTCGGCGCGGTCGTCGGAGCTCACCCAGCGGCACACTTCGAAGCGGCTCTGCTCGAACGAGATCGGCAGGCCGTATTCGGATTCGAGCCGCTCGGCGAGCACGTCGAGCTGCAGCGCGCCGACCACGCCGACCATCGCGCTCGATCCGTCGTGCGGCACAAACACCTGCACCACGCCTTCCTCGGCCATCTGCTGCAACGCCTCGCGCAGCTTCTTCGCCTTCATCGCGTCGGCGAGCTTGACCCGCCTGAGCAGTTCGGGCGCGAAGCTTGGCACGCCGCGGAAGGCCAAGTCCTCGCCTTCGCTCAAGGTGTCGCCGATACGCAGCAGGCCGTGATTGGGGATGCCGACGACGTCGCCGGCGAACGCTTCGTCGGCGATCGAGCGATCCTGGGCGAAGAAGAATTGCGGCGCCGATAGCGTGATCGGCTTGCCGGTCCGCGTCAGTCTGGCGCGCATGCCGCGCGTTAGCTTGCCCGAGCAGACGCGGGTGAAGGCGATGCGGTCGCGATGGTTGGGGTCCATGTTGGCCTGGATCTTAAAGACGAAGCCGGTCATCTTCGGCTCGTCCGCCTTCACCGTGCGGCTCGAGGCTTCTTGTGCGCGCGGCGGCGGCGCGAATTCGGCCATCGCGTCGATCAAGTTGCGTACGCCGAATTCTTTCAGTGCGCTGCCGAACAGCACCGGCGTCAGATGTCCTTCGAGGAAAGCCTGCTTGTCGAACGGGCGGCAGCCTTCGACTGCGAGGGTCATTTCTTCCTTCGCCGCGGCGCGCTC
>Ga0182014_10003279_pt1 | contig 19584 bp, 19 predicted proteins | sample 612S2DmetaG_FD_120489 | JGI IMG/M metagenome (GOLD analysis project Ga0182014, IMG submission 120489) | Permafrost microbial communities from Stordalen Mire, Sweden - 612S2D metaG | ecosystem: Environmental > Terrestrial > Soil > Wetlands > Permafrost | place: Sweden: Stordalen | collected... | reverse complement strand
GCTCGAGCGTGGCCTGTTGCCGCGCGATCACCAGCACGCCGTTCTTCTGATAGCCGATGCGGATTTCCCTGACGCCTTCCTGCGCGTGCAGTTCGCCCGACAGCGCTGCAACTGCTGCTGCAACAGGCAACTTCAAGAATTCCCGGCGCTTCACGACGATCTCCTGACATTCGATGTCAGGATGATGGTGCTGCCCGGCACGGGTGTCGAGTGCTCTGCAAAAATAGCAATGACAACCCTGCCCGGCGGCTCCGGGGCGATGGGTTTATTGCCGAAACACCATCTGCCGCGGCGCATTTTTCTTGAAGGTCGCGTCGCATGGCAGAGTTAATGAAAAAACAGGCAGCGCGACCGGGTCCGCGCCGGATTTCAATTGGAGCGACGCCGACCTTCGCAGAGACCGCCGTCAGAAAACAAACGAACTGCCGGACGCCTCGCGGACGGAATATATTTCGCCGAAGCGGGCTTGGGCCGGCAAGAAAGCCGAGCCCTGCGCTCCCATTGGGCTAACATTCGAAGATTTTCTATGGCACATGGTGCGGCAGTTCCGCGACATCTGGCAAATCGAGTTCGACATGGCCGCACCCAAACCGCCCGCCTTCGAGACCCTGAGCCTGCACGCCGGCCAGCATCCGGATCCCGTCACCGGCGCCCGCGCCGTCCCGATCTATCAGACCACGTCCTACGTGTTCCAGGATGCCGACCACGCCGCGGCGCTGTTCAATCTGGAGCGCGCCGGCCACATCTATACCCGGATTTCAAACCCGACCACCGCGGTGCTCGAAGAGCGGCTCGCGGCGCTGGAGAACGGCGTCGGCGCCATCTGCACCGCGAGCGGCATGGCCGCGCTGCATCTGGCCATCGCCACGCTGCTCAACGCCGGCGACCACATCGTCGCTTCTTCCTCGCTCTATGGCGGCACCATCAACCTGCTGACGCATACGCTACCGCGCTTCGGCATCACCACCACTTTCGTGAAACCGCGCGCGCTGGATGAGTTCCGCGCCGCGATCCGCCCCGATACGCGGCTGGTGATCGGCGAGACCATCGGCAATCCCGGGCTCGAGGTGCTGGATATTCCCGCCGTCGCGCAGATCGCGCATGACGCGCAAATCCCGCTCCTGATCGACAACACGTTCGCCACGCCCTATCTCAGCCGGCCGATCGAACTCGGCGCCGACATCGTGATGAACTCGGCCACCAAATGGATCGGCGGCCATGGCATCGCCATCGGCGGCGTTATCATCGACGGCGGCCGCTTCGACTGGCGCGGCTCGGGCAAGTTCCCGGTGCTGACCGAGCCCTATGCCGGCTATCACGGCATCGTCTTCGACGAGCAGTTCGGCCAGGCCGCGTTCATCATGCGGGCACGCACCGAGGGCCTGCGCGACTTCGGCGCCTGCCTTTCGCCGACCAACGCCTTTCAACTGCTGCAGGGTGTCGAGACGCTGGGGATCCGCATGGACCGCCACATCGCCAACACCCATGCGGTGCTGGAATTCCTTTCCGCCAGCAAGGCCGTCGAGTGGGTGCTGCACCCTTCGCTGGAGAGCCACCCCGATCACGCGCTGGCCAAGCGGCTGCTGCCGCGTGGCGCGGGCTCCATCGTCAGCTTCGGCATCAAGGGCGGGCGTCCCGCCGGCAAGAAATTCATCGAGGCGTTGCGGATGGTCAGCCATCTCGCCAATGTCGGCGACGCCAAGACGCTGGTCATCCATCCTGCCAGCACCACCCATCAGCAGATGGACGCCGCCCAACTCAAAGCCGCCGGCATCGGCGAGGAGTTGGTGCGGCTGTCGATCGGCATCGAAGCCGCCGCCGACATCATCGAAGATCTCGGTCAGGCGCTCCGCATTTCGCAGAAGGCCTGAGCCATGCAGTTGTCCGTGAACGGCATCGAGACATTCGTCGCCACCGGCGGCCGGGAATTCGATTCGGCGCTGCCGACCGTCGTGCTGCTGCACGGCGCCGGCTTCGACCACACCACCTGGGCCCTGCACAGCCGCTGGTTCGCCCATCACGGCTACGGTGTGCTGGCGCCGGACCTGCCCGGCCACGGACGCTCGTCCGGCGCGCCGTTGCCCACCATCGCCGACATGGCCGACTGGGCGTCAGCCCTGCTCGATGCCGCCGGCGTCGCAACCGCCCGCCTGGTCGGTCATTCCATGGGTTCGCTGATTGCGCTGGAGACCGCCGCGCGGCACCCGGCCAGGGTTTCAGCGCTCAGCCTGATCGGAACCGCAGCGACCATGACCGTCGGGCCCGATCTGCTCAAGGCCGCCGAGGCAGGCGACCATGCCGCCGTCGACATGGTCTCGATCTGGGGCCTCGGCTTTCAGGCCGAGCTGGGCGGCAGCCTGGCGCCGGGCCTGTGGATGCACTCCGGCGCCCAGCGCGTGCTCGAACAATGCCGGCCCGGCGTGCTGTACAACGACCTCAACGCCTGCAACGCCTACCAGAACGCACTGGCCGCTGCGGCCGGAATCACCGTGCCGGTCACCTTGATCCTCGGTGAACGCGACATGATGACCCCGGCCAGAGCCGGCAAGGCGCTGGCCGCGGCACTGCCGAATTCACGCACCGTGGTGCTGCGCGGCGCCGGCCACATGATGATGGTCGAGCGGCCCGACGAACTGCTCGCGGCGTTGCAGGGCTGAGCGGGCGCTATCACCCTGCCGCCGCGACCGGCGGCTTGGCGACGTTCACGGCCAGCTTGCCGTAGCGGTCCTTGAAGGCTTCGGTATCGATCTCCTCGAGCTTGATCGCGCCGCTCATCACGCCCGCCTTCCAGGCGTCGTGTTCGGGATCCTCGCGGAATTCCGGCATCACTTCGCGGGCGAACAATTCCAGGGAGTCGCAGATGTGCTCGTGACTGTTCTTGCCGGCCTGGTTGAGCAGGATCACCTGGTCGATGTGCGAGTTCCTGAACCGCCGCAGCTTTTTGCGGATGGTTTCGGGCGAACCGATCAGGCCGCCGCGAAGCGCGGCCTCCTGGGCCTCCGGATTGTCGCGCTTCCACTTGTTGTATTCATCCCACATGTTGACGGTGCCGGGATCGGGGCGCTGGCGGTTCTGCGAGGCGCCGTAGAAGCGCAGCGCAAACTGGAAGAAGGTGGCGCCGTCGGCGCGCGCGCGGGCCTCTTCATCGGTCTTGGCGCACATGAAGAACGACACCAGCGCCATGTTGGGGTTGATCTCGTAATCGGCGAGCTTCTTCAGCCGTTTCGTGATCGCATTGTAATAGGCGTGCACCCAGGCATGCGCGGCGTCGGCGCTGACGAACTGGAAGCCGAGCGCGCCAAACCCGTTCTGGCCCGCGCGCTCGATGGTCGGCAGCTGCGAGCAGGCCATCCACAGCGGCGGATGCGGCTTCTGCACCGGCTTCGGCACCACGTTGCGCAGGGGAATGTCGAAATACTTGCCGTGATGTTCGCTGCCGCCATCCCGAAACATCGGGAAGATGGCGCGGACCGCCTCCTCGAACACTTCCTTCTTGGTCTCCATGTCGCGGCCGAACGGCGTCAGTTCGGTGATCGAAGCGCTCTCGCCCATGCCGAACTCGACGCGGCCGTTGCTCAGGAGGTCGAGCACCGCGACGCGCTCGGCGACGCGGGCGGGATGATTGGTGGTGAGCTGGAAAATGCCGTGGCCGAGCCGGATGTTTTTGGTGCGCTGGGAGGCTGCGGCGAGGAAGGATTCCGGCGACGGCGAATGCGAATATTCTTCCAGGAAATGGTGTTCCACCACCCAGGCATGGTCGTAGCCGAGCCGGTCGGCGGTTTCCAATTGTGTCAGCGCATCCTGGTAGAGCTTGAGTTCATCGCCGGCCTGCCACGGACGCGGCAGTTGCAGCTCGTAAAAGATGCCGAATTTCATGACGTCTCTCCCCAAGGCTAGCGCCCGCCCGGCTTGTTGTATTTTCCGGCAGTGTATTCCGGCGCCGGGCCGAGTCCAGCCTCCGCCAATTCCGCACGACGGAAGGCCGGCTTGCACTGCGCCCGCGAATGGTTAGTTTTGGCAGCTGTGAGTCGCGGCTTGCCGTGCGCGACCCCTCCCCCACCCGAGACCCCATGCCCACGTTCACGCCGCATCAGGATTCCGCGCTGAAGGCCGTCGCCGACTGGCTGAAGGCAAGGCCCGGCAAGAACGGCACCCCGCCGGTGTTTCGGCTGTTCGGCTATGCCGGCACCGGCAAGACCACGCTGGCCCGTCACATCGCCGACGGCGTCGACGGCGAGGTGAAATTCGCGGCCTTCACCGGCAAGGCCGCCCTGGTGATGCGCAACAAAGGCTGCGACAACGCTTCCACCATCCATTCGCTGATCTATCGCGCGCGCGAATCCGGCGTCGAACAGCCGAGTTTCGAATTGTGGGATGACGCGCCGGCGTCGAAAGCCAAGTTGATCGTGATCGACGAATGTTCGATGGTCGATGCCGAACTCGGTCGCGACCTGATGTCGTTCGACTGCCCGCTGCTGGTGCTCGGCGACCCCGCGCAGCTGCCGCCGATCCAGGGCGGCGGCTTCTTCACCGATTGCGAACCCGACGCGATGCTGACCGAGGTGCATCGCCAGGCGCAGGACGATCCGATCGTGCGGATGTCGATGGACGTGCGCGAGGGCCGCGAACTCGACATCGGCCGGTACGGCGAAAGCCAGGTGGTGTCGCGCGCCGAGCTCGATCCGGACCGGGTGATGCAGGCCGATCAGGTGCTGGTCGGGCGCAACAACACCCGCCGCGCCTACAACATGCGGGTGCGGCAGAAGCAGAACATCGAGGATCCGTTGCCGGTGGCCGGCGACAAGCTGGTCTGCCTGCGCAACAACCGCAAGAAGGGCCTGTTCAATGGCGGGCTGTGGCGGGTGAAGTCGCGCGCGCAGTCGAAATCCAGGATCATCACCATGCGGCTGTCGCCCGACGAAGACTTCGCCCACAAGGTGACGAAAGTCTCGGTGCGCGGCGACTGCTTTGGGGGCGCGATCGAGACCATCCCGTGGGAGCAACGCAAGCCCTATGACGAGTTCGACTACGGTTACGTGCTCACGGTGCACAAATCGCAGGGCTCGCAATGGGACGACGTGGTGCTGTTCGACGAGAGTTTTGCGTTCCAGGAAAGCCGCGCCCGCTGGCTCTACACCGGCATCACCCGGGCGGCGAAGCGGCTCAGCGTGGTGGTGTAGAGCGCGGTCTCGCCGTGTTCGACGGCAGTCCCGGCGCGATTTTCACGAAGTCGTGTCCGTCCGGCCGTAACAATGGCCGCCCCGGCGCGTATCTTGGGATATCGGGCGGACCAGCCGATTGCGATCGGCCGCCGCCGCTCTAAACTCCGTTTCAACCCGCCGATCTCCGAGAGGAACCCGATGTCCCCCAGCCCCTTCAGCCGCCTTTCGCTCTGCGCCGCCGCGATCGGCGCGCTGGCGATCACAGCCTTCGCGGTGGCGCCCTTGCGCGCCGCGGAAGATGCCGTGGTCATTCCCCCGCCGGCCATGGACGCCAAGGCCGCCGACGGAATCCAGACCGCCGTGGTCGCCGGCGGTTGCTTCTGGGGCGTGCAGGGCGTGTTCCAGCATACCTCAGGCGTGGTCAACGCCGTCTCCGGTTATGCCGGCGGCAGCAAGATGACGGCCGACTACACCATGGTCTCGACCGGCACCACCGGGCACGCCGAATCCGTGGAGATCAAATACGACCCGAAGAAGATCAGCTACGGCAAGCTGCTGCAGATCTTCTTCTCCGTCGCGCACGACCCGACCCAGCTGAACCGCCAGGGACCGGACTCCGGCACGCAATATCGCTCGGCGATCTTCACCACGACCGACGAGCAGAAGCAGGTCGCAGACGCCTATATCGCCCAGCTCAACGCCGCCAAGGTCTACGGCAAGCCGATCGTGACCAAGGTCGGACCGCTGCAGGTTTTTTTTCCGGCGGAGGCCTACCATCAGGATTACCTGACGCTGCACCCGAGCCAGCCCTATATCGCCTATAATGATCTTCCGAAGGTCGAGAACCTGAAGAAGTTGTTCGCGGAGAATTATACCGAGAAGCCGACGCTGGTGAGCAGCGCCAAGGTCACCAACTAGGTCAATTTATCTCGTCATTGCGAGGAGCGAAGCGACGAAGCAATTCACACTTCCTTCGGTGATAGATGGATTGCTTCGCTTCGCTCGCAATGACGGCCGAATTTGAAGGAGACTCCATGTCCGACACCAAGACGACGACCGGCAAGGTGCAAAAGAGCGAGACCGAGTGGCGCCGCGAGCTGACACCGATGCAATATGCGGTGCTGCGCGAAAAGGCGACCGAGCGGCCGTTCTCCGGCGAATACGAGCATGACCACCGCCCCGGCACCTATATCTGCGCCGGCTGCGGCCAGACCCTGTTCGAGTCCGACGCCAAGTTCGATTCCGGCTGCGGCTGGCCGAGCTTTACCCAGCCGGCGGCGGAGAGCCATGTCGACGAGGAGCGCGACGTCAGCCACGGCATGGTCCGCACCGAAGTGCTGTGCTCGAAGTGCAACGGCCATCTCGGCCACGTGTTCGAGGACGGCCCCGGCCCCACCGGCCTGCGCTACTGCATCAATTCGGCCGCGCTGAAGCTGCAGCCGAAATAGAGCGTGACCGTCATTCCGGGATGGTCCGAAGGACCAGACCCGGAATCTCGAGATTCCGGGTTCGCGCTTCGCGCGCCCCGGAATGACAGCCTGAATTGCGCTTCCCGGTTCCCGCACTGGAACCAATGGCCGATAAATGCTTTTCTCTTCTGCGGCGGAGCGGCGGGTTTTCACCCGCCGGCCGCCCATCGGGGAGAGTGCCATGTCGCTTGGATTGATACTCATCATCATCGTGATCATTTACCTCGTGGGCGGCTTCAGCGGCCGTTTTGGCGGTTACGGCTATGGCATGGGCCATTCCGGAATGGGCATTGGCGGCGTCATTCTGGTCGTGCTCATCATCCTGCTGTTGCTCGGCAGGCTGTGATCCTCACAAGCCATTGAAGTAACAGGGTTTATTTTCGACCCGGTATCAGAGTGCCCGGATTCATCATCCGGCTCTTCAGGAGTCGCATTTCTGTCAAAGGAGCTTATATTAAAGACATCCTGGAAATGACGTGTACCGGCGCCGCCGATTTCGGTCCGCCCGTGCGATCCGTTCGCGACTTCCAATCGCGTTCTCACTAAAAAGATCAGAGGTCCCTGACCATGGCTTTCAGCTTCAATACTGCCGCCGAATTGTTTCCCGCCGCGATCCGCAAGAAGAAGCGGGCGGGTTTTGCGTATCGGCGATTTGGCACCGCGGCCGAAGCGGTTCGCTTCGCGATCGAGGAGTTGCCGGCGGATTCGCTGAACGGCGCCTACCTGCAGGTCGATGAAGCCCGCTTCGACCAGAGCGGCATCCGCACGCTGTATGAGAGCCAGGAGTTTCCGCTGGAGCGCCGTCCCCGTGCGCCCGAGCCCGCGCCGGCCACCGACAAGGCCGACACCGAAGCCGCCTGACTTCACGCCTTCGGCCCCCTCGGATCACGTCCGGGGGGAATGCCTTTCCGCAATATTATTAGCGCGGCTGCTTGTCCATCCAGCGCCGCAGCATCCGCACATTGCGGATGTTGGCGCGGAACAGCACGTCGAACGCGTCGCCGGCGACCGGCACCGCTCCGACCACGCCCTGGATCGCGACATTGCCGAGCATCCTCGCCGTGATGTGCCAGGGCGCGCCGAGCGCGCGCGCCTCGCGCACCAGCCACAACGAGAGCGCGGTGGCGATGATGTCGCCGACCACCGGAATCAATCCGATGATGCCGTCGATGCCGTAGCGGACATTGGTCCCGGGCAGGATGAAGGCGATGTCGAGCAGCTTCGCCACCGCATCGAGCCGCGCCAGCCGCTGCTCGCGGGTCAGATTGGCGAACGGATTGGCGGCGGAACGGCCGAAATCGAAGCGGAAGCCACCTGAACCGAAACCCTGGAACCCGCCCCCCAGCGATTCCGCCGGAATTTCGCGTCCCTCCTGGTCGATCACCGGCCCGCGCGCATCCGGGCCGCGAAAATCGGCGCGGGAAGGTTTGCCGCGCCCGTCGTTGCGGGAACGCGCGGCACTGGGCACCGGAATCTCTTCGTTCGACATCGCCATCACATGGGTAACGCTCCGGGCCGGCGCAAGTTGCGTCACGCGGTCGCGGTTCTACTTGCTCTCCATCGCCGGCGCCGGCGACACCGCCGTCGGCTCGTCGATGGCCTCATGCGCCAGCCAGGAGCAGATCACGGCGGGGATGAAGCCGACCAGGCCGTAGAGCAAGAACTGGACGAGGCCGCTATCCGGCCCGCGCGAACCGTAGAGCAACTCGGCGACGAAGAACGAAAGCACGCCGACGATCAGCATACGCAGCACCGGGCGGATGCGCTTGACGTGCCAGAAAATATCGTCGACCGCCGCCATCATCAGCGTCGGCAACAGGCCGAACAAATAGCTGTATTGCAGCGTCTTGGCGAACACCACGAACAGCTTTTCCACCTCGCCCAGATCGGTGTGGGTCCAGTAGCCCGACATATAGGTGGTGACGAACAATAGGAGGAACCCGCCGATCAGCGGACTGACCGCCCCGAAAATCAGATACCGCTTCATGCATGACCTCGTGAATTCCGGCCGGGGCAATGACGGGCGCAGTCCAGCCTCATTCCCCCCACGCCGCGAACGCGTCGTTGAAGGCGCGTTCGCCGGGGGCGCCCTTTTCGATGGCGATGATGGCGCGGCGCTGATTGACATAAACCAGCGGCACGTCGAACCAGGAGCGCTCCTTCAGGAGCTGGATGTTGCGCTGCCGGTCGGCATCGACATTGGACAGGCCGACCAGGAAGAAGCCGTCGGTGACCTTGACCGCCAGCCCTGCGAGCGGCGTGCCGCGCGCCTGCTCGTTGGACTTCATCAGGATGCCCGGCACGTTGCTGACGCCGCCGCCGGCGAAATCCGGCGGCAGGATGAAGGTCAGTTCCGCGGTATGGCTGGCGGGCAGCGAGGTGTCGGTGTTGCGGCGGAACGACATCGTCATCTTGAACTTGCGGTCGGGGATCTCGATGTCGGCGCGGACCGCGATATCGGCCGGTTGGCCGGCGGCGGCCTTGATTGGTTCGGTGCGCCAGATCACCGAGCCGACATATTGCTTGCCCTTGGGATCGGCGGGATCCTCGTCATACAGCACGACCTTCTGCGCCACCGGCGCGACCTGATCGGTCGACGACGGCTGGCCGACGCGATCGGGGATCTTCGGCTTGGCCAGCGGCGAGGCGTCTTTCGGCGCCTCCACCACCGTGGGCGACGACTTGAACAGGCCGCCGACCGAGGTCACCACCGACTTGCCCCACAGGATCGCGGCGCCGACCAGGATCAGCACCACGCCGACGGCGATCGCGCTCTTGAACGGAAACACCGCGCCGGAGCGGGCGCGCTTCTTCGGCTCGCGTTCGGCCGCAACCCGCGGACGCGGCGCCTGCGGCGCCGGCGCGTAGCGTTCGGCCTCCTCGACGGATTCGTCATAGGAATAGGGTGCGTCGGGATCGGCGCCGCGGCTTTCCATGCTGGGCTCGAGCCGGTCGAATTCCGGCGAGGGCGACGGCACGTTGGCATAGGTCTTTCGCGCCGCCCGGCTGGCCTGCGCCGCGGCGCGGCCGAGATCGTCGGCGTCGGCGGCGATATCGCGGAAGCCGCGCATGCCGGGCGCCTGCGGCGCCGTGTTGTCGGGACCGCGGCGCGGCGCGCCGGTCCGTTCGCGGGTCGGCGGCAGCGCCGGCTCAGGCATCGGGACCTGCGGCGGCTGCGGACGCTGGGGCGGCGGTTCGGGACGAAGGCTGCGCTGCTGGCGATCTTCCTGGCCGAGCGGCGGCCGCTCGTTGCGGGGCGGCGGCGGCGAAGGCGGTCGCGGACGTGACGGCGGCGCCGCTGCCGGAGATTGGGAGGCGTCGGGGGACGGCGGCGCCGGTTCGGCCGGCCGCGCGGGGGGACGGGTGGTGGCGCGGAACGCATCGCCGGCGCGGGCGCGATCGCCGCTACCGCCGGCTCCCGCGCCGGAGCGCGTGGCGTCGCGGGCGCGCTGGGCCGCCTCGGATTCGACCTTGCGCACGGCCTCTTCCAGCGACAGGCGCTCGCGGGTGATCTCGGATTCGCTCAAGGGTGGTTCGACGCCGCGCAGCTGCGCGATCAGCGCCGCGCGCGCCCGCTCGTAGAGCGCACGGCGGCTCTCGCCGGGCGCACTGGGGTCCAGTCCGGCAATGGCACGGGCGATCAGCGGGTAGTAATCAGCCATCTCTGCTCAACATTGCAGGCTTTCCGGTAACATCTCGTTAAGCCTCGAACGGGTTCTGTACCAGAATAGTATCCTCGCGTTCCGGGCTGGTGGAAAGCAAGGCAATCGGACAACCCACCAGTTCCTCGACCCGGCGGACATATTTGATGGCCTGGGCCGGCAAATCCGCCCAGGACCGGGCGTTGGCGGTCGGTTCTTTCCAGCCCTCGATGGTCTCGTAAATCGGCACCACCCGGGCCTGCGCGCCCTCGCCGGCCGGCAGATGGTCGATTTCCTTGCCGTCCAGCCGGTAGCCGACGCAGACATCGATCGAGTCGAATCCGTCGAGGATGTCGAGCTTGGTCAGGGCCAGGCCGTTGATGCCGCAGGTCCGCACGGTCTGGCGCACCAGCACCGCGTCGAACCAGCCGCAACGCCGCTTGCGCCCGGTATTGACGCCGAATTCCTTGCCGCGGCGGCCGATCTCCTCGCCGATCTCGTTGAGCAGTTCGGTCGGGAACGGCCCCTGGCCGACCCGGGTCGTATAGGCCTTGCAGATGCCCAGCACGTAACCGACCGTGCCCGGGCCCATGCCGGTGCCGGTCGCGGCCTGCGCCGCCACGGTGTTGGACGAGGTGACGTAGGGATAGGTGCCGTGGTCGACGTCGAGCAGCGCGCCCTGCGCGCCCTCGAACAGAATGCGCTTGCCCTCGCGGCGTTTGAGGTCGAGCAGCCGCCACACCGTTTCGGCATAGGGCAACAGCTGCGGCGCCAGCGCGGTCAATTCCTTCAGGATCCCGGCGCCGTCGATCTCGGCGAGATTGAGCCCGCGGCGCAGCGCGTTGTGATGCGCCAGCAGCCGGTCAATCTTGTGCGGCAGCGTGTCGAGATCGGCGAGGTCCATCAGCCTGATGGCGCGGCGGCCGACCTTGTCTTCATAGGCCGGGCCGATGCCGCGCCGCGTGGTGCCGATCGCAGTCAGCGTGTTGGAGGATTCCCGGAGCGCGTCGAGTTCACGATGCAACGGCAGGATCAGCGTGACGTTCTCGGCGACGCGCAGATTGTCGGGACTGATGGCGACGCCCTGGCCCTTCAGCTTGGTCACCTCGTCGAGGAAGGCCTGCGGATCGACCACCACGCCGTTGCCGATCACCGACAGCTTCGAAGGCCGCAGGACGCCCGACGGCAATAGCGCCAGCTTGTAGGTCTGGCCGTTGATGACGAGGGTGTGGCCGGCATTGTGGCCGCCCTGGAAGCGCACGACGATGTCGGCCTGCTCCGACAACCAGTCGACGATCTTGCCCTTCCCCTCGTCGCCCCACTGGGCGCCGACGACGACAACATTGGCCATTCGCGGGTATTCCCTCTGCAACTATTTTGACACGAGCACGACCTGTTCGGAAAACCGGCGCCCGTTCTTCCGGATCATGCGCCCAGCCGAAATCACGGCCGGGGGCCGCTCGCATGCGAGGCACCCCACCGGATAAAGGAAGCGGGCTATCGACGCAAGCAAGAACGGGGGTGGAAGCGGGCTTCGGCGGCGCTTCAACCCATTGATATCCCCCGAAAATTTGTGTCGGGAGGATGGCGGCGGATGCGGCTTGGGGTTGAATGCGGCCGTCGGGCGCTTCGATGATGCGATCGCAGCGGCGGGCCCGATCGGGATTGAGGGTAACCCGGAGGACGCTGGTGCCGCTGTCCCGGTAGAGCTGGCGCATCAGTTCGAAAACACCGTCCGCCAATTTGGCATCGAGATTTTCGGTCGGCCGAACCGCGCGGCCATGCGCGCGAACACCTGAATGCAAATCCAGGCACCCGCCCGTCAGCGTTGATCCTCCTCAATGGCGGAGTCTTCCAAAACTGGTCGACTGCACGTCAATTGCCGCAAGCCGGGAGGAATTTCATGGCCACCATTGATGCGATGCCGGACGCCAAGGCGCCGTCCCCGGCGCAGCCGGGCTGGTTGCGGTCGAACTGGGGCGTCGTGCTCGCGGTCGCAGCTCTGGTGGCGGTGCTGTTGCTGCCGACGCCGGAGGGGCTTTCCGTCGCGGGGCAACGGATGCTCGCGGTGCTGGCCTTCGCCGTCATCGTCTGGATGACCGAGGCGCTCGATTACGCGGTCTCGGCCATCGTCATCGCCGCCTTGATGGCGTTCCTGCTCGGGCTGTCGCCCGATCCCGCCCATCCCAAAATGCTGCTCGGCACCAGTGCCGGCCTCGGTCTCGCGTTCAGCGGCTTCGCCAACACCGCGCTGGTACTGGTGGCGTCGGCGCTGTTCCTCGCCGCCGCCATGACCGCGACCGGGCTCGACAAGCGCATTGCGCTGACGATCCTTTCGCGCGTCGGCGGCGAGGTGCATCACGTCGTCATCGGTGCCATTCTGGTCGGCTTCGTGATGGCGTTCCTGGTGCCCTCGACCACGGCGCGGGTCGCCTGCCTGGTGCCGATCACGCTCGGCATCATCACCGCCTTCGGCGTCGAGCGGAAAGGCGCCTTTGCCGGCATGCTGATGATCACCACGGTGCAGACCGCCAGCATCTGGAACGTCGGCATCAAGACCGCCTCCGCCCAGAACATGGTCGCGGTCGGCTTCATCGAGAAGACCCTGCACCAATCCATCACCTGGATCGAATGGCTGATCGCCGCGGCGCCGTTCGGCATTCTGATGTCGATCGCACTGTATTTTGTGATGACGCGGATGATGCCGGCCGAGGTCCAGGATATTCCCGGCGGCCGTGAACAGATCCGAAAATCGCTGGCCGAACTCGGACCGATGAAAATCTCCGAGAAGAAGCTGCTGGCGATATCGTTGACGCTGCTGTTGTTCTGGTCCACCGAGGGCGTGCTGCACAGCTTCGACACCTCCTCGACCACGATCGCTGCGGTGGCGCTGATGTTCCTGCCCGGGATCGGGATCATGACCTGGAAGGAAGCCCAGCCGAAAATTCCGTGGGGTACGGTGATACTTTTCGGCATCGGCATCAGCGTCGGAACGGCGTTGCTGCAGACCAAGGGGGCGGCATGGCTCGCCGACCTCGCGGTCGTCGAATTCGGCCTCAAGAACGCGACCGCGATGTTCGTGCTGGCGGTGCTGACGCTGTTCCTCACCTTGATCCATCTCGGCTTCGCCAGCGCCACCGCGCTCGCCTCCGCCATGATCCCGATCGTGATCGCGGTGCTGCAGGGCGTGGCGACGCCCGGCATCAACATCGTCGGAATGACGATGCTGCTGCAATTCGTGGTATCCTTCGGCTTCATCCTGGTGGTGAATGCGCCGCAGAACATGCTGGCCTACGGCACCGAGACCTTCAATGCCCGGGACTTCGTGCGCACCGGCCTGGTGCTGACGCTGGTCGCCGTCGCCCTGGTCATGCTGCTCGGCGCGACCTACTGGCACTGGCTCGGCTATGTCTGACCGCCGAGCGAAAGATTCCGCCGGACCTGACGCCCGGCCGGTAAAATTGCTATCCTCACTCCGCGTGACACCCGACGACGGAGCAGCGCCATGCCCAACGCAACGCCCGCCACCCTCGCGCTCAGGAAGCTTGGCATCGCCTTCAGGCTTCACACCTACGTCTACGATTCCACAGCCGAGAGTACCGGCCTGCAGGCCGCCGAAGCGCTCGGCGTCGAACCGGGCCGGGTGCTGAAAACCCTGATGGCGGAGGTCGACGACCGGCCGGTCTGCGTCGTGATTCCGTCGGATCGCGAGGTCAGCATGAAGAAGCTCGCCAGCGTGTTCGCCGGCAAGGCCGCGAACATGATGCGGCCCGCCGACGCCGAACGGTTGACCGGATATCACGTCGGCGGCATCAGTCCGTTCGGACAGAAAAAGCGCGTGCCGGTCGCGATCGAGCGCACGGCGCTGATCCATACGACCATCTTCGTCAATGGCGGGCAGCGTGGCCTGCAGATCGAGATCGATCCCAATGACGCCGTCCTCGCCGCAGGCGCGGTCGCCCACGCGCTGACGGCCTGAGCGGCACGGGCGAGACGGCGCCGGGTGGATTGGGGCGCCGCTCGCGGCGCAGGGCCGCTAGCGGCTGTTTTCCTTGCACACCACCTCGCGGTCGATCTGCCACAGCGAGATGCGCTGCTCGGGCGGCAGGTACATCGCATCGCCGGGCTTGACGTCGAAAGCGGCGTCGAAGGCGCCCTGGTTGCGCAGGCTGCCGTTGGCGCGGAACTGGCCGGGCGAATGCGGGTCGACCTTGAGGCGCTCGATGCGGGCCGCCTCGCGCATCTTGTCGCGCCAGACCTGCGCGAAGCTGATGAACAGGCGCTGGGCGCCGCTGTAGCCGTCGATCACCGGCGCGGGGCAGCCGCCGAGGGAAAGCCGGTAGGCCCGTTCGGCGATCGCGATGCCGGCGTTGTCGGCGACATTCTCCCCCAGCGTCAGCGCGCCGTTGACGTGATAGCCGGGCAGCGGGCTGAAGGCGTCGTATTGCGCGACCAGGCTGCGGGTCCTGGCGTCGAAGTTTTGGCGATCCACCTCGGTCCACCAGTTGCGCAGGTTGCCATTGCCGTCGAAGCGGCTGCCCTGGTCGTCGAAGGCATGGCTGATCTCGTGGCCGATCACCGCGCCGATGCCGCCATAATTGGCGGCATCGTCCGCCGCGGCGTCGAAGAACGGCGGTTGCAGGATGCCGGCGGGAAACGAGATCTCGTTGCGGCCGGCACTGTAGAACGCGTTGATGGTCTGCGGCGCGGTGCGCCATTCCGCCCGGTCGACCTTGCGGCCGAGCTTGGCCAGCCAGAATTCGTGATCGAAAATCCGCGCCCGCATGACGTTGCCGACGAGATCGTCGCGGCGGATTTCGAGCCGGCCGTAATCGCGCCATGTCGCCGGATACCCGATCTTCGGATTGATCGCCGCCAGCTTGGCGAGCGCCTCGCCGCGGGTCGCCGGGCTCATCCAGTCGAGCGTCGCAATGCTCTGGCGATAGGCGTCCATCAGATTGGCGATCAGGGCGTCGATGCGGGCCTTGCTGGCCGGCGGGAAGTAGCGTTCGACATAGAGCCGGCCGAGGGCAAAACCGAGCAGGCGATCGAGGGTCGCCACCGCCCGCTTCCAGCGCGGCTGGATTTCCGGCACGCCGCGCAGCGTGTGCTGCCCGAAGGCGAAATCCTCGGCGACGAAGGGCGCCGACAGATATGGCGCGTAGCTGCTGAGCAGGTTGTAGGCGAGATAGGCGCGCCAGCTTTCCAGCGGCATGTCGCGCAGCACCATGCCGAGGCCCTCGAAGTAGCTCGGCTGCGCCACCACCAGGGTGCGGATTTCCGCACCGCCTGCGGCGGCAAAATGAGCCGGCCAGTCGTCCTGCGCCAGCAACGCCGGCAGGGCCGCGACCTCGCGCCGGTTATAGGTCTTGATCGAATCGCGGTTTTCCACCCGCGTCCACTGCAGCCGCGCCAGCGCGGTCTCGATCGCGATGATCCCGTCGGCGCCCGCTTCCGCGCCGCCCTCGCCGGCGAGCGTCAACAGCCGGATGATGTGCTCGCGATAGGCGCTGCGGATGGTGACGAAATGCGCATCGTCCTTGAGATAGTAGTCGCGGTCCGGCAGGCCGAGCGGGCCTTGCTCCAGATGCGCGATGTAGACCGTTGCATCGCGTTCGTCCGGGTAGACATCGATCCCCCAGGGAACGCGGACCCACAGACGCGCGAGTTCGGCGAACACGACCGGCAACGCTGCTTTGTCGTTGAGCCCGTGGATGCGCCCGAGCTGGTCGCGCAGGCCGTCGAGGCCCGCCGCATCCGCCCGCGCCTCGTCCATGAACGCGCCATAGAAATCGGCGAGCTTGCGCGGTTCGCCGCCTGCCTCGCTGCGCGGATCGATGCCCTCGATCACGCCGCGCAACTGCTGCTGCGTGGTCTCGTAGAGCGCCAGGAAGGTGTTCCAGGCGGCGCGGTCGGCCGGGATCGACGTTGCCGCGAGCCACTTGCCGTTGGCGAATTGCCAGAAATCGTCCTGCGGCCGCACCGATGGATCAATCGCCGAAAGGTCGACGCCGGAACGCGGTTCCGCCATCGCGGCGCCAAGGACGGCACCAAGGCCGGCGATCCCGATCGCCAGAGCAAGCATCAATCTTCGCAACATCGCGGCAGAATAGACCGAGGGAACACCGATTTCCAACCGATCTTCCGGCCGATCGCAGCGCAACCGGGAACGCCGCTGCGCGCATGGTCGCGATGCATCCTGCGCCATTGAATCGAAACGAAAATCCGTGTCTGTGAGCGGGCCGGGGAAGACCGGTCCGGTGGGTCACCCCGGACCGTGGCCGCGGCGTATCCGAACCCGGGCCGCCGCCTCATGTCTGCTTCCGACCAAACCTCAGGGGTCGCCGCCCCCGGCAACTGGCTCGCCAACCAGCCCTATCTGCTGCTTTCGATCACCGCTTTGTGCTGGGCCGGCAACGCCATCGTCGGCCGCCTCGCCGCCGGGCACATCCCGCCGGTGACGCTGTCGTTCCTGCGCTGGTCGCTGGCGTTCCTGCTCATCCTCCCCTTCGCCTGGAAACACCTCAGGCGCGACTGGGCCGCGATCCGCAGCCGTCTCGGCACCATGGTCGTGCTCTCCGTCACCGGCATCAGCGCCTTCAACACCCTGCAATACTGGGCGCTCGAACACACCCAGGCGCTGAACACGCTGCTGTTGCAGTCAGCCGCACCGCTGTTCGTCGCGGGTTGGTCGCTGGCGCTGCTCGGTGTCCGCCTGACCCTGGCGCAGGCCGGCGGGATCGTGCTGTCGCTGACGGGCGTGCTGGTGATCCTGCTGCATGGCGACCTGACCACGCTCAAGAGCATCGAGTTCAACAAGGGCGACATCATCTTCATGGTGGCGCTGGTGATCTTCGGGCTCTATTCGGTGCTGTCGCTGAAGCGCCCGAACATTCACGGCCTGTCGTTCGTCGGCTTCACCTTCGGTTGCGGCGCGGTATGCCTGATTCCACTGCTGATCCGGGAATTGCTCGTGCGCCCGCTGATGCAGCTGGATGCGACCAACCTCCTGACGCTGTTCTACGTCGCGGTGTTTCCCTCCAGCCTGGCCTATCTGTGCTTCAATCGCGGCGTGCAACTGATCGGCGCCAACCGCGCCGCGCCGTTCTTCCATGTGGTGCCGGTGTTCGGATCGGTCATGGCGATCGTCTTTCTCGGCGAGCACCCGCAGCTGTTCCACCTGATCGGCTTTGCGCTGGTGCTGACCGGCGTCTTCGTGGCTTCGAGGAAGCAGGCCAGCACGGCTTAGCCCTCCTGCGAGGGACACGTTGTTGCGAACGAGGACGCTAAAAGCTCGCCAGCAGCTGGAACTCGTCCATCGGACCGGCATCGAGGTAGACGCTTGCAAGAAGTCCCACCGTCAGCATGACCACCGCCCAGACCACCAGGAGCGAGGTGCCGGCTGGCAAACCGATCGAGGGAGTGTCGAGGAGTCGCGCGGGATAGGCGTGGGGCAAAGAGACGGGCATGGAATACACTCCGGTTCAAGTGACAGAAAATGATTGCGTGATTGCGATCAGGGTGCTCCGGTCAGGCACAATTCCGACGGCACTGGCTGAAGAAGGCGTATGCGAGGTGGATAACGGCCCTGATGCCAAGCGAACCCGCCGTCAATCCCAGGAGGAAAAGCGAGATGTGGCGAAGGCGAGCGGTTGCCGGGACCCGGTATCGGTCATAATGGCGCCTGATCGAAACGTCGCCACGCAACAGTGCGGCCAGCCGCGCGATATTGATCGGCAGCAATACCGTATGAAGCAGCAACACCGGCTGGATAGCGGCGAGATATCCATAGCTGATGAACAGGACGTTACTGAGTATTGCGATCAGGCGCAGCGGTACCATCGACCGCATGAGAAACGAGGTGAGCACCGCCGCCGCCGCGGCATAGCCGAGCATGTCGCTCATTTGCCAGCAATCCCCGCTCCTGAAGCGAAAGCGCCTGCAGCGCTCCCTTGCAGCGTCGTCGCGGCCGAAAGCGCATTTGGCCCAGACGTCGCACGAGCTCCCAACAGCATCGCCGCCAGCAACGCGACGATAATCAGCGAATAGAACGCGCCAACCGCCCGGGCCCAAGTTCTGAAGACCTCACGCTCTTGTGGATCGTAAGCTGCCCACTGCGCAGCGCGGCTGTCGGAACAATTCAAGCGATCGCCCTGGTTGCTACAGGGATGGCGATCCCCCGGAATTTCAGCAGCTGCAGAAAACGGGGAACCTGCGCCTGTCGACGATGGCGCGCTACCGATGACAAAAATGTCTTCAGACACTTCTCCACGTCGGGATTCTGAATGTTTCATCGCCGGACCTCCGTGCTGTTTGCGATATTGCGCAATTCGGGAAGCTCGGCCATCCGTCGATTATCACAGCTGACGTTGTTGATAGGTAGCGGCCGGCGGATTTTTCTCGACCGAAATCAACAGTCGCCTTCGAACGAGACAAGCGCGAGATTTTCGCTGACGCCTGCTGCCGGGATTTTCACGAGGCGATGACGTCGCGCTCTCATTCATCGAAGCGTCCTCCCAAGCGAAATGTCGGCAACGATCTGATCGAACGCAAGATCCAGGCGGGCACCACGTTTCTCGGCAAAATGCCGCATCGGCCAATCCGTTCTCGCGCAGATCACTCGCAGCATCTTCAGCTGACGTCGAAGAGCCCAATCCATCGCCGCCTCCAACAGCAGGGTGCCGATACCCTGCCTGCGCCACTTCGGCTGCACGAACAGAGTTGTCTCCGCATACCCTTCAAACGGGCTGCCGCAAGCCTGTATCAAGCCCGCCAATTCACCGGCGGCGAACGCTCCAGCCATCCACAACGCCGAGGGCGAAGCGAGCTGCGACTGCCCGCCGAGGTCGGAAGGATTTAGTTCGATGACGTGCGGCACGTGGCGATACGCCCTGTCTCGAAAGACCGATTGTTCGTGGGGCGCCGCTAGGGAAAAACGGACATCGAGGCAATCTCGCCGAACGCTGTACCGGACGACATCGAGGCGGCGCAAATCAGAGCCAGGATCACGACGGCGACCACGGCATAGAAAACAACGATCAATCCGTCGAAATTACTGCTGGCGGAACTCGAATGATCGAGAGCATCCTCATTTGCAACGGCCATGACATGCGCCTCTTTGAAAAGAATGATCGATAATTCGTCAACGCATTCGAATACACGTCGTGATTAAACTGAGTGTCTGCAAAGCGCACCTCTCCAGTTAGAGAGGCCGAATTTCAAAACCCCGTCACAAATATCCCAGCGCCACGACCATCCCGGCGGCCTGCGTCCGGGTGCGAACACCGAATTTCTTCTTCACGCGCTCGATGT
>Ga0182014_10003278_pt1 | contig 19589 bp, 18 predicted proteins | sample 612S2DmetaG_FD_120489 | JGI IMG/M metagenome (GOLD analysis project Ga0182014, IMG submission 120489) | Permafrost microbial communities from Stordalen Mire, Sweden - 612S2D metaG | ecosystem: Environmental > Terrestrial > Soil > Wetlands > Permafrost | place: Sweden: Stordalen | collected... | reverse complement strand
TTACGAGGCGATGCGCGACGCCAGCAAAGAAGCCTGGAATTTCATCGCCAATGACGCGGCTCGAATTACCTCAATCGGAACCAGAGACTGGGCATGCGTCAATCTTTAGGGCGGCTGGTATTATACGGGCTGGACCGGCGCCGAATATTTCCCGCGTGGTGCCACGCAGGAAAGCCTGGCCTGGTTGCGCGGACTCGCGGCGCCTCCGGCCTAACCCGGCCGGTGGCGCGCAGCGGCTGCAGCCAATGCTGCGACAGGCAGATTGCTCAGCAACGCCTCGCTTTGCCGTTGCCAAGCGCTAGCGTAGGCACTGTTCCAGTCGTCTCCCAGCAACGCCGCCAGCACATCCGTGTAGGCCACGAAAAACGCGGTGTAGAGGGCCGGGTCGTACACGCCATAGGCGGTATGGTCGCTGGCGGTGCTTTGCACGTTCACGGGCACATAACTTTCCCCCGCGGCGTGGTGCAGCAGCAGAAAGGTAATCTCCTGCAACATCCGGCCGCGCCGGTTCACCGCCAGATCGTCCTCCGTGAACAGGCCGGCGGAATCAGGCTGCAGTTCCAGGAAGCGGGCAAATACCAGCGGCGTTAAATCCTCGCAGCGCCCAGCGGCGATTTCCAGGCTGGCTTCGAGCAGGACGGCGTCGTCGGTTGCTGCGGTCATCGTTTCCTCTTTTTTAGTGGCGAATTTGCGGAAGCTGGCTTGTGTGGGGCCGGTGAGCATGGCGCGCATGAACAGCCCGTTGGCGAGTTGGCGCGAGGCTTCGCAGTCAAGAGGGTTAAGTGCGAAAAATTTTTCACCAGGCCTGACTGCATGGCCCGCAGCACGGCGATTCGGATGGCAATTTCGCGGGCTTTGCGCAGCGAATCTGTGTGCACCAAATAGTCCGCCCGCCTGAGGCGGTGGGCTTCCTCCCGGTTTAGCACCTCGACACCGAAGGGGGAATTAGCCTCTCATTAAAAGTAAAACAGCAGTGCAATTACCAACGGCGGCGCAGTTGCACGCCGCGGCGGCGATGACGCAGGGCTGCTTGGCGCTCCTCCGGCGTGACGGCCGGGGTTTCCGGCGGCAACGCGGTGCGTAAAGCTGCCAACGGCACAGATGTGAGCGTCGGCGCCGGGCCGGAACTGGCCTCGGTCCAGCGCAACATGACCGAGCCCTCGCTCCATCCCCCAGGGTCCAGCCAGTTAGGCACACCGGGGTCTTCCAGCGCAATCACGGCACGGAAACGACCATCACTATCCAGCCGCGCCTGCCCGCCGTTCAGGCTGCCCTGGCGGTTCAGCCAGTCGATCGAATTCCACAAGGCATCGCCTAGTTGCACGTTCCAGTAACGCACGCGCTCCGGCAATGCAGTCTCGAAGACCAGGGCATGGCCCGGTTCGAGCTTGAACAGGCCCTGGTAGTAATGTTGGCCGCTTACGCCGCCGCGCCCGGCCCAGTCGTCGTGCTCAAAACTGTTGACGAGCTTTTTCTCGCGCTGTCCGGCCATGTGGCGCAGCCAGAGCCCAGCGTAGCGTTTCGGGTGGCCGGCCAGGCGTTCCAGACGCCGCTGCGTCTCCGCGGCATCCAGCCGGCGCGGTGCCAGCGGCTTGTCCATGCGCTCAATGGTGAACCGCCCATCGCGTCCCGCGCCCCAGTCGTAGGAGGCTTGGCGCAGCACCAAGGTCCGCGCTCTGGTATCAATCTGCCGCCAGTCCCCATGCCAGTCCAACGGCTTCTCGGCGCTCAGCAGCAGTGCAAAGGCCCCGCCGGCGTCCAACGTCAGCGTATCGAAATCTATCATCCCAAGTGATGGCCCCAGTTCATCCATCACCCCGAGGCCACCGGCGGAGATATCCAGCAGCACGAACAGGCCATCGCCCCGTGTGCCGGCAATGCGGTACACCCCGGTGCCGTCAATCGTTGCCTGGTAATACACAAAATCAGGATTGGCGGAACTCGCATTCAGATGCGTGTTCACGGCAGGAACAAAGTCCGGCAAATCCGGGTCAGCGAACGTGCTTAAAAACCCTGCCGACAGGCTCAGGAAGAACAGCCGGTAAGCCTCCTGCCGCAACACCGGATCGGCCGGGTCCGCAAGCAGGGGGAGCAGCTCATCCGTGGCGCCCAGCCGGGCGAGGTAATCGGCCCACTCCATTAAATGTAGTCCTTATAAGCCTGTATATAATCGGCATACACATCGCGCACCCGTGCCTCGGTCAAACCATAATCCTCCAGCGTATATGTATGCTTTCCATGCTTATCGGCAGGATTTTCCGCCAGCCATTGCGTAATTCCGGCAGCGGTCTTGTCGGAGAACGCGATGCCCGCGAAATTATAAATCTCGCGCACCGCGCCCACAGGATCACGTGGAATATCCTTGTAGCGCAAATCGTACATCGGCATGTCTGGATGCGCCGCGCGCTGCGCCATCATTTTCACCTGGCCGTCATGCCACAGGTGCAACAGTTCCTCACCCAGCTCCGCACGGTCTTGCTGCGCGAAAACCATGCTGCGCAGCGATTCCAGCAAGCGGGAAATCGAGGCCAGAACCGTGACCGGATCGCGGTGCGGCTGCACGAACATCGCATCGGGATAGACCGACAGCAGTTCAGGAATATGGTAGGCATGTTCCTGCACTTTCAGAACCAAACGCTCGCGCGGATTGCGCCAGGCCAAATGTTGCAGCCACATTTTATGCACCTGATAGGCAAAAACCGTATTCGCATTCCGGTACCATTGATAGTAATCGCGCAACCGGAACAGCATTGGCAGGTTGAGGCTCTGGAAGGATGTTTCCAGAATCATTCCGCATTCCTGCGGAATCCAGGCGCCGATCGGGTGCGCCTTGCGCACTTCCGCCAGGGGACCGATAAAATTCTCGTCGACATATTTATCGAACGCCGCGGCACGCGGATCGCTGCGGAACGTCGCCGCTTCCGGCGGTGGCGAGGGTGCGGCCACCTCCCAGGACATCGGCGTGCGCACATTGTCATCGGTGCCGATCAACGCATGCAGCAGGCTGGTGCCGCAGCGCGGCAACCCCAGAATAAACACCGGCCGCTCAATCTTTACTTCGGCAATTTCGGGGTAGCGCGCCCGGTCGGCGGCAATCGCAGCCAGCCGGCTCAAATTGTTCTGGAATTGCGCAATCGCCCGGCCACGGCCATCGCCTTTCAGCCCCGGTTCCGTCGCCAGCGACGCCAGTGCGGCGGCCAGGCCCGGGCGAACTTGTTCCCGCAACGCGTCCGGGAGCGCCACCTCATCCAGAAGTTTTTCCACCATGTCAGCATTATCAGCCATTCCAGCCGTACTCCATTTTTATTGGTACCCAGGGGCAGGAAAGTGAGGCGGGGTACACCTTCCATTGGAGAGGTTTCTCCCTCTGGTTCCACCGCGAGGGTGCGGGCATTATCGCGGCGCCGCGATGACGCCGGCCAAGAAGATAACGGGGTGGGTTTCCTTTGAAAAACAGCTATGATTTCATCATCGTCGGGGCCGGGTCGTCAGGCTGCGTGCTGGCCAACCGGCTCTCAGAAAATCCTGAAACCTCGGTTTTGCTCGTGGAGAGCGGGCCGGACGATACCAGCCCGCTGATCCGCATGCCGCGCGGCATCGGCAAGCTCCTCTCCCCCGGCAACCCGCATGTCTGGGACTACCAAGTTTCGCCACGCGGGAATGCGCCCAAGGAAGTCTGGCTGAAAGGCCGGGCAGTTGGCGGCTCCAGTTCGATCAACGGCATGGTCTACGTCCGCGGCGCACCCTACGACTACGACGGCTGGCGCAACCTGGGCTGCACCGGCTGGGGCTGGGACGAGATGGGCAAGCGTTTCGTCGCGCTTGAGGACCACGAACTTCCCGCCAATGAATGGCGGGGCAAGAACGGCCCGCTCAAAATCAGCGTCCACCCTCCAGGCAACCCACTGTGCGAGGCCCTGTTGACCGCAGCCACCCAAATGGGCGTCAACCGCGTGGATGATATGAACGATATCCCCGCCGTAATGGATGGCGGAATGGGCTACCAGCCGACCACCACCTTCAGAGGCAGACGTTTCTCCGCCGCGCGCGCCTTTTTAACCCCGGTCCGTGGCCGCAAAAACCTCGATGTGCTGCCCGAAACCGAGGTTTTGCGCATCGAATTCCAGGGCCGCCGGGCCAGCGGCGTCAGCTTGCGCAATAAAACCGGCACTCATAGCGTCAGCGCCACCAAAGAGGTCATCATCAGCGCGGGCGCCATCCAGTCCCCAAAACTATTGCAGCTTTCCGGCATCGGCCCAGCCGCCCTGCTCGGCAGCTTCAATATCCCGGTGATCGTTGACTCGCCCAATGTCGGCCGCAACCTGCGCGAACACCGCTATCTCTCGACACAATATAAGGTGAAGGGCCGCAGCCTCAACAGCAGCCTCGGCGGCCTCGGCCTGCTGCGCTCGGCACTGCAATATCTGCTGTTCTCCAGCGGCGCCCTCACCCATTCCGCGCATGAGGTCGGCGGTTTCGTGAAAACGCGCCCCGAACTCACCCGTCCGGACGCGCAAATCGGCATCGGCCTGTACTCCATGCGGCCCGGCAAAAACGGTATCGCGATCGACCCATATCCCGGCCTGAACGTCATCGGCTACTTCACCAGACCGGAGAGCCAGGGCGAAATCCGCATCCAATCCGCCGACCCCACGGTCGCCCCGATCATCGACGCCAATCATTTTTCCGCGGAAATTGACCGCGTCAGCGCGGTCTCTCTGTTCCACTGGCTGCGCTGCTTCGGTCAGCAACCGGCGCTCAAGTCCTGGATCATCGAGGAAACCGACCCCGGCCCGCGCATTAAAACCGATGAGGACGTGCTGCAGAACGCGATCAACCTCGGCGGCACCGCCTTCCATATCGCCGGCACCTGCCGCATGGGCGCGGACGATGCCGCTGTGCTGGACCCGCAATTGCGCGTGCGCGGCGTGCAAGGCCTGCGCGTGGTGGACACCTCGATCATGCCCACCCTCGTTTCCGGCAACACCAACGCCCCTGCCATGGCCATCGCCCTGCGGGCCGCCGATTTCATTCTCAACCGCTAAACGCCCAAGGATTGCACATGACGGTACCCTTCACGCACATCAACCGCCTGTACATCGGCGGCGAGTGGGCCGCCGCCCAAGCGTTTGACGACATCATCAACCCCGCGACCGAGGAAGTCATCGGCCGCGCCCCCGTAGGCACCGCGCAGGATGCCGACGCCGCCATCGCCGCCGCGCGCCACGCTTTCGACCACGGTGCCTGGCCCTGGCTGGAAATGAGCGAACGCGCAGAGGTCATGCGCCGCCTGCACGCCGCCCTGCTGGCCCGGCGCGAACAGATCGTGGCGCTGATCGTGGCTGAAGTCGGCTGCGCCCAGGGCATCACCAACGCCATGCAGGTGGACGCCCCGCTGGCGCATTTCCTCTCCGCGCTGGAACATTCCGCGCGCGAACAGAGCGTGCAACTGCCGGTGGAAGCCACCCCCAACTTCATGAACCCCGGCGGCCCGCAAATCCTTGGCGGCACCACCGTCATCCGCGAGCCCGTGGGCGTCGTCAGCGGCATCACCGGCTATAACTTCCCCTTCCTGCTCAACCTGAGCAAAATCGTCCCGGTGCTGCTGGCCGGCAACACTCTGGTGCTGAAACCCTCGCCCTTCACCCCGTTCTCAGCACTACTGTTCGGTGAAGCGGCGGTGGAAGCGGGCCTGCCCGCCGGCGTGCTCAACATCATCACCGGCGGCCCGGAGGTCGGCACCCTGCTCACCACCGACCCGCGCATTGACCTCATCACCTTCACCGGCTCCGAGGCCGTGGGTGCCGCGATTATGGGCCAGGCCGCCCCCACGCTGAAACGCGTGCACCTGGAACTCGGCGGCAAATCCGCGCTCATCGTGCGCGCCGATGCCGACATCCAGCGCGCCGCCGCCATGGCCGTCGCCATCCTCTCTGTTAATGCCGGCCAGGGCTGCGCCATCCTCACCCGGCTGCTCGTACACAACTCGGTCCGGCGCCAGTTCATGGAGGTCGCCAAAGCCGTCGCCGCGCATTGGAAAATCGGCAACCCCGCCGACCCCAGCGTAATGATGGGACCGTTGATCCGCGAATCCCAGCGCGCGAAAGTCGAGCGATTGATCCAGTCCGGGCATGATGAGGGCGCGAAGCTGGTGCATGGCGGGGGCCGTCCCGCTGGACTTACCAAGGGGTTCTTTACCGAGATCACTTTGTTCGACGACGTCGACAACTCCATGACCATCGCCCAGGAGGAAATTTTTGGCCCCGTTGGCGTGATTATCGGCTTCGATACCGACGACGAGGCCGTTCGCATCGCCAACGACTCCCGCTATGGCCTCAATGGCGGGATTGAGACTGCCGATGCGGCCACCGGCTTTGCGATGTCTAAGCGCATCCGCGCCGGCAGCATCTCGCTGAATGGCGGCACAGGCAAATTGTCTTTTGCGCCCATCGGCGGTTTCAAGCGCTCGGGCATCGGCCGTGAATATGGGCCGGATTGGCTGAAGGAATTCACCCAGGAAAAGTCGATCTTTTACCCCGTCGGGCATTAATCTGACCACAAAAAGAGCGGCCTCACTTTGGGTGTGAAGCCGCTCTTTTGATGGCCGCGCAGGGTCGTTGTTTTTTTAAAACATCGCCGTGTCAAGAGAATCAGAGGGGGCAGGCGTTTTTCGCGATCGGTGTGGAATGTTCTCGTAAGTGTCGCGGGAGAGCCACGTTCCAGCGACAGGGGCTTGTTCATGTGAGGCTCCTCTTGGTTTCAAGGGAGCCTCAACATTGGAACACGCGCAAACCGGCGGCCCGCGCGGTTGCATCCCGCGTTGGAAGGTCTCGATGATGATCATGCGCCCGCCGTAGTAGAGGCATGGTGGCCTAGGCATGGTGGTCTTTCCCGACACAATTTACTGATCACCGGCCCCTGTGGCGTGGACAAAAGCTGGCTTGCCTGCGCGCTGGCCTGCTGAGCTGAGCATGCAAAACGAGCTGCTGAAGGAGGCTTTAGGAAAAAAATAGACCGGCCATCTCAACGCCGCGAAATGGCGGAGACGGCGGTGGCGAGGCACGGGGTCAGCATTGCGCTGGCCTGCCGGACGTTTGGGGTGAGCGAGACGTGTTATCGCTATGCGCCTAAGCTGGGCTGCGAGAATGAGGAGATCGCTGATCTGCTGGTGGGGCTGACGAATGTCCGGAAAAATTGGGGCTTTGGGCTATGCTTCTTGTATTTGCGCAATGTTCAGGGCCGACTGTGGAACCACAAGCGCGTCTACCGTATCTATCGTGAGTTGGAGCTGAACCTGCGGATCAAACCCCGCAAACGGCTGCGCCGGGATAAGTCTGACACCTTGGCCGTTCCTGAGGCGCCGAACGTTTCATGGTCGATGGATTTTATGGCGGACCGGCTGCTGAACGTGCTGGACGACTTCAACCGCGAGGGCTTGGGCATCGAGATTGATTTTTCGTTGCCGACCGAGCGCGTGATCCGCAGCCTGAACCGGATCATCGAATGGAGGGGCTCGCCCGCGAGCATTCGTGTTGATAACGGCCCGGAATATATCAGCGGCAAGCTGCTGGCCTGGGCTGAAAAGCGCCACATCAGCACCCGCCACATCCAGCCGGGCAAGCCGCAGCAGAGCGCTTATGTCGAGCGCTACAACCGAACGGTCCGCCACGAATGGCTGGACCAGCATATCATCGAAAGCATCAAGGAGGCACAAGACTACGCCACGGAATGGCTCTGGACCTACAACAATGAACGGCCCAATATGGGCATCGGCGGGATGACGCCAGCCCAAAAACTGAAACTGGCCGCGTGAATTCTACAGACAGGCCCCGTTAAAAACGGAGGGATTACCCCCTTGGTTGGGAGTAGTTTTATATAAGAACATCAACTAACGCTGTGACCCGCCGTATCGCCTCCGCGAATATGCTGCTTCCCGCAGCCATGGTTTGTCCGTGGTCGGAGAGAATCATGCCTATTTCACGGCGCAGGTCGAAATCGGCGAGTCGTATCTGTTTGATGTCCGGGTCCCGGAAGGTCTCTGGCATGACGGTTACGCCTAGCCCGGCGCGGACCAAAGCCAGGGCGCGGTCGTCGTTGGTGGTTTTCAGGCCGAAGCTGGGGCGCACGCCGCGCTGGGTAAAATAGCGGCTGGTGGGGCCGAGGACTTCGCAATGGCGGCGGATGATCATGGCGTCCTGGGCCAAGTCCTCGCCGTTGACGCGCTCGGCGTGGGCCAGCCGGTGGTGGCGGGAGACGACGAGGACGTAATCTTCCCAATACAGGCTTTCTTTTGGGAAACGCTCGGCGCCCGGGTGCAAGATGGTCAGGGCGAGGTCGATGGCGTCGTCCTCCAGCCGGGATTTTAGTTCGCGCTCGTTGCCTTCGATGATTTCCAGGTCCTCGCAATTATCCTGGCGTTTATGCTCGGTGACGATGGTTTCGATGAGCGTGGTGGGGATGGTTGAGAGGATGCCGACGCGGAGCAGCTGGCGTTGCGGGGTTTGGGAGATGTCGCGCAGCGCGGTCTCGTAGTCATGCGCGATGCGTTGGGCGTGGACGAGAAAGCGGCTGCCCGCGGGAGTTAGGGAGACGCGGCGCTTGTCGCGGTCGAACAGGCGGTGGCCGAGCTGGCCTTCCAGCTTGGCGATGCCGGCGGAGAGGGTGGGCTGGGTGACGTTCATCTGCCCAGCGGCGCGGGAGAAGTTGCCGAGTTCAGCGACTGCCAGAAAATAACGGAGCAAGTACCAGTCCATGATAGATATCATCTATCACTGAGGCAGCTATCTTTCAATTTCATCTGTTACGGGAAAACTGGTAGCGGGGAGGTGCTGGCGGAAACAATACCGCCCTGGAGGATGACATGCAGAGTTCGATACCTTCGATGGATTTTGCCCTGGGCGAGACCGTGGATGCCATTCGCGAGACTACGGCGCGGTTTGCCGCGGACCGGATTGCGCCGCTGGCTGCGGAAATTGACGTGAGCAACGCGTTTCCACGCGCGCTGTGGCCGGAGATGGGCGCGCTGGGGCTGCATGGCATTACCGTTGAGGAAGAATTCGGCGGGCTGGGGCTGGGGTATCTGGAACATGTGGTGGCGATGGAGGAGGTTTCGCGGGCTTCAGCCTCGGTGGGCTTGTCCTACGGCGCGCATTCCAACCTCTGCGTCAACCAGATCCGCCGCTGGGGCACGCATGAGCAGAAAACGCGGTATCTGCCGAAGCTGATTTCGGGTGAGCATGTCGGCTCGCTGGCGATGTCGGAGGTGGAAGCGGGCTCGGACGTGGTCTCCATGAAGTTGAAGGCGGAGAAGCGCGGCGAGCGCTATGTGCTGAACGGCACGAAATTCTGGATCACCAATGCGCCCCATGCCGATACGCTCGTGGTGTATGCGAAGACCTCCCCGGAGGCCGGTGGACGGAGGATTACGGCGTTTCTGATCGAGAAGGATTTTAAAGGGTTCCGGGTGAGCCGGAAGCTGGACAAGATGGGCATGCGCGGGTCGGACACCGGGGAGCTGGTGTTCGAGGACTGCGAGGTGCCGGCGGAAAACGTGATGGGGCCGGTGAACGGCGGCGTGGGCGTGCTGATGTCCGGGCTGGATTATGAGCGCGCGGTGCTTTCGGGCGGGCCGCTGGGCATCATGCAGGCGTGTTTGGATGTGGTGCTGCCCTATGTGCGCGCGCGCAAGCAGTTTGGCCGGCCGATTGGCTCGTTCCAGCTGATGCAGGCGAAGATCGCCGATATGTATGTCGCGCTGAATTCTGCGCGGGCCTATGTGTATGCGGTGGCGCGGGCCTGCGATGCGGGCAAGACGACGCGGTTTGATGCCGCGGGGGCGATTTTGCTGGCGAGTGAAAATGCGGTGCGCTGCTCGCTGGAGGCGATTCAGGCGCTCGGCGGGGCAGGGTATTTGCGCGAGTTTCCGGTGGAGCGGTTTCTGCGCGACGCGAAGCTTTATGACATCGGCGCCGGGACGAATGAGATCCGCCGGTTTTTGATCGGGCGGGAGTTGATCGGCGCATGACCCATTTGAGCAGCATGGTTGACCCCACGGCCGGGGGGTTTTTACGCAATGCGGAGGTGAACCGCGGCCTGGCGGCGCGGTTGCAGGAGAAGGTGGCGCAAACGGCGTTGGGCGGCCCGGAGGCGATAAGGGCGCGGCACGTTGCGCGCGGTAAATTGCTGGCGCGTGACCGGGTGGAGCGGCTGCTGGACCCAGGCGCGCCGTTTCTGGAAATCGGCCAGCTGGCGGCGAACGGCGTGTATGGTGACGATGCGCCGGGTGCCGGGTTGATCTGCGGTATTGGCCAGGTGAGTGGGCGTGAGGTGATGATTATCGCCAATGACGCCACGGTGAAGGGCGGCGTGTATTTTCCGCTGACCATAAAGAAGCATTTGCGGGCGCAGGAGATCGCTCTGGAGAACCGGCTGCCGTGCATCTATCTGGTGGATAGTGGCGGCGCGAATTTGCCGCACCAGGCCGAGGTGTTTCCAGATAAGGAGCATTTTGGCAGGATTTTTTACAATCAGGCGAATCTCTCCGCGAAGGGTATTTCGCAGATTGCCTGCGTGATGGGGCTTTCCACCGCGGGGGGTGCCTATGTGCCGGCGATGAGCGATGAGACGGTGATTGTGCGCGGCAGCGGGCCGGAGAGTCAGGGCGCGATTTTCCTCGCCGGGCCGCCGCTGGTGAAAGCCGCGACCGGCGAGGTGATTACCGCGACGGAACTGGGCGGGGCGGATACGCATGGGCGCAAGTCCGGCGTGGTGGACCACGTGGCGGCGAATGATGAACATGCGCTGGCCATCGTGCGTGAGATTATCGCGCGGCTGAATACGGTGAAGACGGTGGATATTGATGTGGCCGCACCGGTGCCGCCACGGTTTGATCCGGCTGAGCTGTATGGGATTATTCCGGCCGATGTGCGCGCGCCCTATGATGTGCGGGAGGTGATTGCGCGGATTGTTGATGGTTCCGAGCTGCATGAGTTCAAGCCGCTGTATGGTTCCAGCCTGGTGACGGGGTTTGCGCGTATCTGGGGTTATCCGGTGGCGATTCTCGCCAATAACGGCGTGCTGTTTTCCGAGAGCGCGCAGAAGGCGGCGCATTTTATCGAGCTGGCCTGCCAGCGGCGCACGCCGTTGGTGTTTTTGCAGAATATTTCTGGCTTTATGGTTGGTGGCAAGTATGAGGCCGGCGGCATTGCCAAGGACGGCGCGAAAATGGTGACCGCCGTGGCAACCGCCAGCGTGCCAAAATTCACCGTGCTCATTGGCGGGAGTTTTGGCGCGGGGAATTACGGCATGTGCGGGCGGGCGTATTCGCCGCGCTTTTTGTTCTCCTGGCCGAACAGCCGGATTTCCGTGATGGGTGGCGAGCAGGCGGCGAGCGTGATGGCGACGATACGCCGCGATGGCATGGAGGCCAAGGGCGAGAGCTGGAGTGCTGAGGAGGAGGCTGCGTTCAAAACGCCGATCCGCGAGCGGTATGAGACCGAGGGCGACCCGTATTTTGCCACGGCAAGGTTGTGGGATGACGGGATCATCGACCCGGCGCAGACGCGCGATGTGCTGGGGTTGGCGATTTCTGCTTCATTGAATGCGCCAATCGCGCAGACGCCGCGTTTTGGCTTGTTCCGGATGTAATGACCATGTTCTCCTCAGTCCTCATCGCCAATCGCGGCGAAATTTCCCGCCGTATTATCCGCACCGCGCGCCGTTTGGGCGTGCGCAGTGTTGCCGTGTATTCCGCCGCCGATGCCACGGCGCCGTTTGTTGGTGAGGCCGATCAGGCCATTGCCATTGGCCCGGCGGCAGCGCGCGAAAGTTATTTGCTCCCGGAGAAAATCCTGGCTGTGGCGCGGGAGAGCAGGGCGGCGGCGATTCATCCGGGTTATGGATTTCTTTCGGAAAATGCGGATTTCGCGCAGGCGGTGATGGATGCCGGACTGGTCTGGATTGGACCGCGCCCGGCCTCCATTCGCGCGATGGGGCTGAAAGACGCCGCGAAAGAGCTGATGATAAAGGCTGGGGTGCCGACCACGCCCGGTTATCTCGGCGCGGATCAGTCGGAGCAAAAATTGCAGGTTGAGGCCGACCGTATCGGCTACCCGGTGTTGATTAAAGCCGTGGCGGGCGGTGGCGGCAAGGGGATGCGCAAGGTGGAGCGGGCGGCGGATTTTGCCGCGGCGCTGGCATCATGCCGGCGCGAGGCCGCGGCATCGTTTGGTGATGACCGCGTGCTGCTGGAAATTTACGTGACGCGGCCTCGGCATATCGAGGTGCAAGTGTTTGGTGACGGCCATGGCAATGCCGTGCATCTGTTTGAACGCGATTGTTCATTGCAACGCCGCCACCAGAAGGTAATCGAGGAAGCACCGGCGCCGGGCATGACTGATGAAGTGCGGGCGGCGGTGTGCGCCGCTGCCGTGAAGGCTGCCAAGGCGGTTGATTACGAAGGTGCCGGCACGATCGAATTCATCGCCGACGCCAGCCAGGGGCTGCGGGGGGACCGGGTGTGGTTCATGGAAATGAACACGAGGCTGCAGGTGGAGCATCCGGTGACCGAGGCGGTGACGGGGCAGGATTTGGTGGAATGGCAGTTCCGCGTGGCGGCCGGTGAGGCGTTGCCGTTGCGGCAGGAACAGATATTCTGCTCCGGCCATGCGATTGAGGCTAGGTTGTATGCGGAGAATCCGGAAACGGGTTTTTTGCCGTCGATTGGCAAGCTCACGCATTTCAAACTGTCAGGGCAGGATGTGCGGATTGACAGTGCGGTGGAGCAGGGCTCCGAGGTGACGCCGTTCTATGATCCGATGATCGCCAAATTGATTGTGCATGCGCCCAACCGGGCGACGGCGGCATCGCGGCTGGCGGCGGCGTGCCGGGGCGCGGAAATCTGGCCGGTGAAGACGAATGCGGCGTTTTTGGGCAATGCGCTCTCGCATGCGGATTTTGTCGCGGGGGATGTGGATACCGGATTTATCGAGGCCAGGCTTGAAGCGTTGCTTGGCAACGCGGCGGCTTCGGCGAAAGTTCTGGAAGCGGCCGCCGGGGCGCGGCTGGCGGTGCACAAAATACCACCGGCGCTGACCGGGTTTCGCCTGAATGCGCCGCCGCATGTGGAAGTGCGGTTGCAGCAGGGGGCGGAGACACATACGGTGAAGCTGACGCCACCGCTGCATCGCATGAGCCTTTCGGTTGCTACGTATGACGACGAGACGGTGGTGTTCGAGGCCGGGCGTGCCTTCAGCTTTACCGAGGTGACGACGGATGCCGGGGCTCAGGGCGCGGTGAGCGATGGTGCGGTGCTTTCGCCGATGCCGGGACATATTTTGTCGGTGGCGGTGGCGGAAGGTGATGTGGTGACCAAGGGTTCCCCGCTGGTGGTGATGGAAGCGATGAAGATGGAAATGACGCTGACGGCGCCGTTTGATGGCACCGTCGTAGAACTCACCGCCAAAGCTGGTGAGCGCGTGGCCGAGGGTGTGGTGCTGCTCCGCCTGGTGGCGGGAGAATAGAATGGCGGGGCGTTACTTTGAGCAATTCGAAATCGGTGAGGTGATTCGGCATGACATCCACCGCACGGTAACCGAGATGGATAATCTCCTCCTCAGCACCCTCACGCATAACCCGCAGCCATTGCATCTGGACGCGCAATACGCTGGCCAGACTGAGTTTGGGCAGATTGTCGTCAACGGGTTGTTCACCCTCTCGCTCATGGTGGGGCTGTCAGTTGTGGATACAACGCTTGGCACTTTGGTGGCGAATCTCAGCTATGACGCGGTAACGATGCCAAGGCCGGTTTTTATCGGCGACACGTTGCGTTCGGAAACCACCGTGTTGGAAAAGCGTGACAGTAAGTCGCGGCCAGCCGCCGGCCTGGTGACTTTTGAGAGCCGCATGTACAACCAGCGCAACGAACTGGTCTGCCAATGCAAGCGTCTTGCGCTCATGCACAGAGTTCCAAAATGACCCCGCGCTCTTGGCTTTTCGTCCCCGGTGACGCTGCGGCGAAAATTGAAAAAGCGACAAATTCAGGTGCTGACGCGCTAATCCTCGACCTTGAGGATTCCGTCGCGCTGTCACGCAAGGACGAAGCCCGGAGCATCGTCGCCGCTGCACTCCGCCACGATGCACGCAAGAACGGCCTCCAGTTCTGGGTCCGCGTTAATCCGTTCTCCAGCGGACTAACGCAGCGCGACCTCATCGCCGTTACGGGTGCCGTCCCGGATGGTATTGTGTTACCAAAATCAGAATCCGGGGCGGATGCCGCAACGCTCTCGGCGTATCTCGGTGATTTGGAGGCAGCCGCCGGCCTCACGCACGGGCAGACCAAAATCTTGCCCATAGCCACCGAAACGCCACTGTCGATTTTCAACCTGGGAACCTACAATCAGTCCGGTGGCAGGCTCATTGGCTTGACATGGGGTGCTGAGGATTTACCTGCCGCGGTCGGTGCAACCGCGAGCCGTAATGCGGACGGCAGTCTCAGCGACCTTTGCAGGCTTGCCCGGTCATTGTGCATCGCCGGAGCTGCCGTGGCCGATGTTGCCGCCATCGACACTGTATATCCCGATTTCCGGGATCTTGAGGGGCTGCGCGCCTATGCGGCACAGGGCCGGCGCGATGGCTTTACCGGCATGATGGCAATTCATCCCGCCCAGGTCGCCGTCATCAACGAGGTAATGTCGCCTACGGCGGATGAGATTCTCCATGCGCGGAAAATCATACAAATGTTCGAGACAAATCCTGATGCCGGTGTCGTCTCAATTGATGGCAAGATGATTGATTTGCCCCATCTGAAGCAAGCCCGGCGTATCGTCGCGGCCATGCGGGCCTAAATTGGCAGTTTAGTCGTGCGCTTGAGGCATTTCAGCGCAAAATGTGAGTTTACCGAGGCGACGCCGGGGAAGTGCAGGAGCACTTTCTTGAGGAAATATTCGTATTCGTCGATGCTTCTAACGACGATGCGGAAAATATAATCGCTCTCGCCACTCATCGAAAAACAATCGACGATTTCGGCACGGTCGCAGGCCATGCGTTCCATGGCTTCCAGTGTTTCCTCGTCATGGGTACGCAGCTTTATATGGGCGAAGACGCTGATATCGAGGCCCATGATTTTCGGGTCGAGGACGATCGCGCGTTCCCGGATCGCGCCGCTGGCTTCAAGCTGTTTGACCCGCCGCCAGCATGGCGTGTGGGATAGGCCGACACGCTGCGCCAGGTCGACCATGGAGATTTCGGGAGCATCCTGGAGAATTCGCAGAATTTTTACGTCGGTTTCATCCACGCAATATCATCCTAATAACTTGTATTAAATCATATCATTGTCCTAAACTGGTCGGTATTCAACCCAATAATAGCAATTTCGTCCCAGCCCCTGCCATGCGAAAAATCCGCCAAGGAATTCATCCAGGACGCCGGCACCGAGGGATTAAGCATGTCGAACCGCCAGAAACTAAGCCTGTACGTACCAGTGCCAAAGACCCGGCCGGGTGACTCACCGGATTTCAGCCATCTTGAACTGCCGCAAGCCGGTGCGACGCGCCGCCCCGATGTGCTCGCGCGCGAGGCCGACATGCGCGACCTGCCCTATGGGCTCATTCGGGTGCTGGGCGAGGATCATCAGGCGGCGCAGACCTGGAACCCGCTTCTGGCGCCCGATGTGTTGCGCCGGGGCTTACGGGCGATGGTGCTGACGCGCGCGTTCGATGACCGCATGTTCGGCGCGCACCGGCAGGGCAAGACTTCGTTTTTCGTGAAGTCAACCGGCGAGGAGGCCATTGGTGCCGCGGCTTCCATGGTGCTTGACCGTGGCGATATGTGCTTTCCGACCTACCGCATGGTCAGCTACCTGATGGCGCGCGATTATCCGTTGCTTGATCTGGTCAACCAAATATTTTCCAATGCCGCCGATCCGCTGAAGGGCCGGCAGTTGCCGATTTTGTACTCGGCACGGGAGTACGGGTTTTATTCGCTGTCGGGTAATGTCGGCAGCCGCTTTGGCCATGCGGTGGGATGGGCCATGGCGTCCGCGTATAAGCATGACGATAAGATCGCGATTTCGTATATCGGCGACGGTACCACTGCCGAGGGCGATTTCCATGAAGCCATGACGTTTGCCGCGGTTTATCATGCCCCGGTCATCCTCTGTGTCACCAATAACCAGTGGGCGATTTCCAGTTTTCAGGGCATTGCCGGGGGTGATGAGACGACGTTCGCGGCGCGCGCCATCGGCTATGGGCTGCCTGGCTTGCGCGTTGATGGCAATGATTTCCTCGCGGTGTATGCCGCGACGCAATGGGCGGCCGAACGCGCGCGCAGCAACCAGGGTGCGACGCTGATCGAGTATGTGACCTATCGCGCCGCCGGGCATTCGACCAGCGATGATCCGACCAAGTACCGGCCGGCGGATGAGGCTGCGCACTGGCCGCTGGGTGATCCGATCGAACGGCTGAAAGCGCATCTGATTGCGATTGGTAAATGGTCGCAGGAGCGGCATGTGGCGCTGGAAACCGAGATGAAGGACGCGGTGCGGGCGGCGGCGAAAGCAGGTGAGGCCATCGGCACGCTGGGGACGTCCTCACCGAGCAAACGTGAGATGTTTGAAGATGTTTACAAGGAAGCTGACTGGCGGATCATCGAACAACGCCGCGAGCTGGGAGTCTGAACATGGCTGTGATGAACATGATCCAGGCGATCAATTCAGCGCTTGATGTGATGCTGACGCGCGATCCGGATGTGCTGATTTTTGGAGAGGATGTCGGTTATTTCGGCGGCGTGTTCCGGGTGACCGATGGGCTGATGGCCAAGCACGGGCTGACGCGTTGTTTTGATGCGCCGATTTCTGAAGGTGGGATTGTCGCGACGGCGATTGGCATGGGGGCGTATGGCTTGCGCCCGGTGGTGGAAATTCAGTTTGCCGATTACATTCTGCCAGCGTACGACCAGCTGGTTTCAGAAGCGGCGCGGCTGCGCTACCGCTCGGCGGGGGATTTTACCGCGCCGATTACCGTGCGCTCGCCTTATGGCGGCGGCATTTTTGGCGGCCAGACGCATAGTTCCAGCCCGGAGGCGATTTTTGCCCATGTCTCGGGGTTGAAGACGGTGATTCCCTCCAATCCTTACGATGCGAAAGGGTTGCTGATTTCGGCGATCGAGGATGATGACCCGGTGATTTTTCTGGAACCGAAGCGGATTTACAATGGTCCGTTCGATGGCCGCCCGGGGCAGCCGGTGGAGCCGTGGGCAAAGCATCCGGCCAGCGAAGTGCCGGAAGGATACTACAAGATTCCACTCGGTAAGGCGGCGGTGGCGCGCGCGGGTACGGCGGTGACGGTACTGGCCTATGGCACCATGCTGCATGTGTGCCTGCGCGCGGTGGAGGATGCCGGTGTTGATGCCGAGGTGATCGATCTGCGCAGCATCGTGCCGCTGGATATCGACACCATTATTGCCTCGGTGAAGAAAACCGGGCGCTGCGTGGTGGTGCATGAGGCGTCACGTTTCGCCGGGTTCGGCGCGGAGTTGTCATCGCTGGTGCAGGAGCGTTGTTTTTATCATTTGCAGGCGCCGGTGGAGCGTGTGGCGGGGTGGGACACGCCGTATCCGCATGCATTCGAGTGGGATTATTTTCCAGGTCCTGGGCGGGTGGTTGCCGCGTTGCGTCGCGTGATGGAGAGCTGAGAGATGGCACTATATATATTTCGTCTGCCCGACGTCGGCGAAGGTGTGGCCGAGGCCGAGGTCGTGGTGTGGCATGTGAAAGTTGGCGACCGGCTGGAAGAAGACCAGCCGATGGTCGATGTGATGACCGACAAGGCAACGGTGGAGATGACCTCGCCGGTCGCGGGCATTGTTACCGCTGTGCATGGGGAAATCGGCCAGATGGTGCCGGTGGGCTCGGCGTTGATCGAGCTGGAGGTTGGCGAGGAAGGTGCGGCGCCAGCACCGGCGCATGCCGTGGAGGCGAAACCGGTACCAGCGGCGGTTGCGCCGCGCGCCGTGGCACCGGCCGCGGCTCCGGCCTTCACCACACGGCCGGTGGGCGACGCACCGCTGGCCTCTCCCGCCACGCGGCGGCGGGCTTTTGAGCTGGGCATTGCGTTGCAGTTTGTCCCTGGCACCGGTCCGGCCGGGCGGATTACCGCCGAAGACCTGGAAGCATATATCGCACGCGGTGCAACGGCCGCGCCGGTGAGCAGCGCCCATGCGGCGCGAACCGGCATCACGGAGACAAAAATCGTTGGCTTGCGGCGCAAGATTGCCGAGAAGATGCAGGACGCCAAACGCCGGATTCCGCATTTCGCCTATATCGAGGAGTTTGATCTCACTGAGCTGGAAGCCTTGCGCAAGGATTTGAACGACAACCGCCCGGCGGGGCAACCAAAGCTCACGCTGCTGCCGTTCCTGATGCGGGCATTGGTAAGACTGTTGCCGAAATTCCCGCGTGTGAATGCGCGGTTTGATGACGACGCCGGCATCTTGCGCGTGTACGAGGGCATCCATATCGGCATCGCGACGCAGACGCCGGGCGGGTTGATGGTGCCCGTGGTGCGGCATGCGGAAACGCTGGATTTATGGGAGAGTGGGCGGGAGCTTTCCCGTGTGACCGCTGCCGCCCGTGCTGGCAGTGCCACGCGTGAGGAACTGATGGGCTCGACGATTACGTTGACCAGCCTTGGCGCCATCGGCGGCATTGCGGCGACGCCGGTGATCAATCATCCGGAGGTGGCGATCATCGGCCCCAACAAGTTGCAGGAGCGGCCGATGGTCATCAACGGGCAGATCGTGATCCGCACCATGATGAACGTTTCCTCCTCCTTCGACCACCGGATTCTCGACGGTTATGAAGCCGCGCAATTCATTCAGGGCTTGAAACGCCTGGTCGAACGTCCCGCTCTGCTGTTTGTGGATTGAACATGACCGAAACCATCAAAACCAAAGTCCTTGTTATCGGCGGTGGGCCCGGCGGGTATGTCGCGGCCATTCGCTGCGGCCAGCTTGGGCTGGATACCGTGCTGGTGGAGAAAGACCGGCTCGGCGGCACCTGCCTGATCCGGGGCTGTATCCCCTCGAAAGCGCTGATTCATGCCGCCGGGCAATTCCATGCCATGGCCAGGGCGGCGGAAGGAAGTCAGTTCGGCATCACCCTGGATAGCCCGCCACGGCTAGATTTTGCCGCCACGGTGCGCTGGAAGGAAGGTGTGGTTGACCAGTTGAACGGCGGTGTCGCGGCATTGCTGAAGCGGGCCAAAGTGCGGGTCATCAAAGGCTGGGGCAGATTCAGCGACGCCAAGACCTGCCATGTCAGCGTCGACGGCAATGAGACAACCATCATGGCCGAGCATGTGATCCTTGCCACTGGTTCAACGCCGGTTGAACTGCCGTTCATGCCTTTTGGCGGCAAGGTGATTTCATCGAACGAGGCGTTGTCTCTGCCGGAATTGCCGAAGCAACTTGTACCGTCCGTCATTGATTTTGCTATTAATCTCTGATTCTGTGTCTCCACAGTGTTGGAGATAGGGCGTGGCTGCGAAACAAACTTCCATAAAGAAATACGTCGTGAAGCTGAGCGATGAGGAACG
>Ga0182014_10003274_pt1 | contig 19611 bp, 22 predicted proteins | sample 612S2DmetaG_FD_120489 | JGI IMG/M metagenome (GOLD analysis project Ga0182014, IMG submission 120489) | Permafrost microbial communities from Stordalen Mire, Sweden - 612S2D metaG | ecosystem: Environmental > Terrestrial > Soil > Wetlands > Permafrost | place: Sweden: Stordalen | collected... | reverse complement strand
CACAACAGCACAACAGCACAACAGCACCAGCGTGCAGATAAGGGACAATATAAAGAGATTTCAGAAGCTAAAAGAACCCTTTTTTTCTATTTATCAAGACTCTAATTAACTTCATATTATTTTAATTTTAATCAAATAATTTCCAGATTTTCTCTTCTATTATTAAGATTTACGAACTGTCGTCGTTAAGTTAAGTGTGACAGATATAAATAATTTAAACCAATTTTTATGAATTGATTTTTTTTATTTTCGGTAATTCTAAAGCTTAAAAAGAAATACTAAAAAAAATGATACGGAAATCATAATAGAATGACAAAGAAGGGATTAATGAGAACCTAAAAAAAAATACCGGCGAAAATAATTCTTTTAATTTAAAAAAAAATGGGAGGAGTATTTAAAAAAAAAATATTTAAATACTCATTGGAAATTATTTGAATTGCTTTAATATCCTGTGCTAGCTATTTCTGCCGGTGCTTTGCCAGGGTCTATGAGTACCTTTGGCGTATATCCACCACCATTACCATGGTGTTGGGAGTTATATTCTGCGTAATTCCAATCTACCCATCCGTTACCAATGTTTATTTGTACCCATGCGTGTAAGTACCAAACTGAACTGGCAGGCGCGTTGGCATAACCCATAATTCTGGCTTGTATTCCTGCAGCGTTTAACTGGTTGTATAACCATGAAGAATCCGCCCAGCAATCACCGTATCCATAATGTATTAATACACTTGCATCATCTAAGCCATTATATGTAACACCCTGAACATCCGCGAATTTTGCTTCTGCTGATCCTATAGCATTTAATACGGATTGTACATTTGAAGCTGTAGCTGTAGTGGTTATGGTTGTCCATGGTGTAACTGAAACATAATTAGGTAATCTCTGGTTAGTGCTTTGGAAGTTCAGTATTTTACTGAATGTATATATTGTGTTTTGGAAGTTAAGTATTCCAAGTGAAGTGTTTAAGGAATTGGGTGCTGTTCCTGTGGAATTAATAGTTTTTTGAACGCTCTGCGCGAGACTTAGGTAATTTGATTCAAGTATATTCCCATTTTCAACCGTTTCTGGGGGGTCGGATGGGCTTTGCACTGTTTTAATGGTTATTGGTGTGGTTAATCCTTTGTTAATGTCCAGCAAGTTTGCTGTGATTAATTGAAGGAATTGTGGCATAGTAACTTCAGTGTTAGAGATTGTAACATAATTAGGTAACCTGTGGTTGGTTTGCACAAAATTAGTTACGCTAGTTGCTGCAGTGTTAATTTGCTTACTAGTGAAACTTACACTAGCGGGTGATCCAGCTGCTTTCACAGTTGATGTTCCGTTAGTTGCTGTTATGGTTTTTGTAGTAGTAGTTGTAGTTGTAGTTGTCGTTTTAGTTAGGTTTGTTACATTTGTTAAATTATGACTTGTAATGGGATTTGTTTGATTAGAAGTCCCATTTGTTGTAGTGGCAAAGGCTGTGCCTGCACTAAAAGGCAATATTATAGCACTTAGCAATATTACTGCCATAATCGATTTACTCTTAATTTTACCGCCTCCATGTCCAATAAATTCTCTAAGATTCATTTAGGGAATCTTTACTGAACTTATCAACTATCACTTAATATTCACTTATAAAGGTTGCGGTTTTAAACTCGAAAAAAGGACGTTTCAGAGCTCTTTTTAAGAATTAAGACCTTTATAAAACAGATTGAAATAACATATAATCAATATATACTATTGTTTCTTTTTTTAACCAATTAAACCCCTATTTAATCATTTTTTACTTAATAATTTACATGTTACACCGTTTGCCAACGGACTTCAATCTTTAAATTCATTATTATCTATTCATTTTATTTATTTAATTTCAAAAAAACTTTAAATGATGTAATTTTAAATTTAAAGATTTTTAAAAGAATAATTTTACATTTTATTAATAGATAAATTATCTAAAAAAAAATTTAAGTTAATCTAAAATCTATAGTAAATACTTTATAAAAAAAAATTAGTAGTTAATCTTCATAAAAACCTTTTTTTATCAGTTTCAAAACTTTATCATAGCATTCATTTGCTTCTTTATCGTTTCCCATTTCTTTAAATGTATCACCTTTATTTATTAAAGTAATGGCCTCATTCTCATTAATCATTAATGCATGGTCGAATGAATTTAATGCTTCCTGTAATTCACCTAACATTCTAAGGGCAACCCCCCTATAATGCAATGAATAATAATCATCTGTAATTAACTCCAACGTCCTGTCAAAGCATTTTACCGCCTCTTCATACTCTTCAAGTTTCATTAATAAAATCCAACCCTTATTAAAAATTGGTGCAGGATTTTCAGTATCAATCTCAGAGAGTCGATCATAGCATTTTACTGCATCATCATATCTACCCAGCTCATCTAGAATCATAGCTTTATTAAATAGTGCATCACCATGCTCATCATCAATATTTAAGGCTTCATCATATGCCTCTAATGCATCCTCAGATTTATCCAATTCATCTAAAATCCAAGCTTTATTAAACCATGCTTCAGCATCCGCAGGATCCAATTCTAAAACCCGGTCATAAGCCTCCAATGCTTCCTCATACCGTTCAAGTTCCTCCAGACTATCACCTTTATCAAACCAAACCTCACCTTTCTTAGGATTATATTCCAAGGCTTTATCATATGCATCTATAGCATCCTCATATCTCCCCAGTTCAGCTAAATTCCAACCAATATTATACCAATTTTCAGCTTCAAAAGGCTCTGTTTCTAGCAAATTATCAATATTATCCTGATCCATCTCTACACAATCCTCCTCATACCTTATTTCCATAAAAAATTAATTAATCAACATATAATTCATTCAATATCAATTATTATCGTATAATACTTTCCTAGCATAATAAATTTACTTAAAAAAAAATTAAGTTAACCTCCCAATTAAATAGTAATACTTTTAATAAACATATATACAAATAAAATAAATACGCTAAGGTGCAGATAAGCGACACAAAACAGATCTAAATAAGAATTATTAAACATTATTTAAGTTTTAAAAGGCTTAATAACCCAGCATTTATATAAATTTTTTTTATTTGATTTTTCACTTTGAAAGTAATAATTCCCTTCTTAAAATTCCTGAAATATTTATTTACTATAACTACACAACAGAACAACTACACAACAGCACAACTACACAACAGCACAACTACACAACAGCACAACTACACAACAGCACAACAGCACAACTACAGGAGATATAAGGATTTCAGAGGAGACTTCTGAGAACCCATTTTTCTACTATCGGGACTTCAGTAAACTTCTCTAATAAACATTTTTTTTTATTCACCTATATCGAGACGTTCCTTCAACTTTTTAACTTCCTCTTCTAATTCATCTAACTTCTGCACTTCTCTTATATTCGCATGAGTTTTACAAATATATCCTAAAGTCCTAATCCATTTAATCTTAATTTCCTCATTTTTAACGTCTTTTATTCGCCCATTTTTTATTCTATCAGATATAAAAGCTATTTGGTCCTGCAAAATCTCTAAATTCTTATTAAAAGTAAAATCTTCATTATTATCACTCATTCAAAAATCCCTCCATATTCATTTAATCTAAAAAATTCATTATATAAAAAAAATTTTGTTTCAAATGTCGTTGGTTCTACAGCTTGGTTGGCGTAAACAGACCCTTCAGACCTTAACATGCAATAGTGGGTCCTTCCAGAAGGAATAATCCATCTCTAACCGTAACTAAAACTTAATTTCATATTTCAAAACCAATTTAAATTTATTCAATAAACCTCCCGACGACATTTCACTCACACTATACATACATAACGTCTATGACGGATTGATCACCATTCCCAAAAGTTCATATAAATCCTAAATATTACCTTAATAAAGATAATAATCACTAATTCAACTTATTTAACAAATTCATATAAAAAATTGAGTGATTTCTTAGAAATTCACAGAACTTCACTTTAAAAACATAATATAAACAATAATAATTTGATTAACTACTTCAATTTTTTTCCACTATGATCATAGTTTTATATAGATAAACCTACATTTTTAATCAAATAATTATAACTAGACTAAAAAAAATTAAAAAGTGATTCTAAATGACTATTAAACAATTAAAAAAAGATATTGAAGAAATTAAACACCATCTAAACGGTAAAATCCCAAATAAAAGTCAACGACTAAATCAATTATCATATCAAATTAGCTGCATTGTAACAGACGATTACCCGAAATATGGAGAAGCCATCGGAGATGTAGGTGATTATTTAGCAAATCACACCAGGGTTGGAGGAATCCTTTGATGAAGATGGAAACATTAAATTAGATGGAAAATTTAATTCAGACTCACCCGAAGTAATCCACTATAAAAAATTAGAAAAACCCTGTGACAAGATGAAAATAGAAGCTATGAATCATCTTTCTGAAGAAAAAAAGAAGACTATTTTGGACCTTATTGATAAAATGGAAGAAATAAAAAATCTTTAAAGAATTTTAATTAAAAAAAAACTTATAGAAAAACATCCAATTAAAGAATTTTTTTTATTAATTTTTAGAATGTATTTCATCAATCCTACTGCTCACTCCATTTTATATCAGATTAAAATAAATTTTTATTAATATAAAATTAATAGGTTTTCTTGATATTTGGAACTAAATAACCTATTACACCACCAATTGCTGTTGAATCAGCAGCAACTACCGTATTTATTTGAATGAAATAAAATTATCGATAATCCTAGAAAAGATAATTAATCTAATAACAATCCAAAAATTATGTTACTAATGAAGTTCATTCATATCATAATTAGCTGGAGGCTTATTAATCTGTATAAATATTATATTAAACGCTGCTTTTCTACATCAGTTAAATTATTAAATATCTCCATTTTTCAGTTTACTTGCAATACTAGCATCTAAAGTTTCTAAACACAACTTAACCTGATTGAACCATTAATATTAATCCCCCAATTTTATTATGCATTTTTATAAAAAATAAATCCTACTATATTTATATTACTTCTCAAATGCTCACCCAATGCGTCTTTATAAATACAATCAAGCAAACCAATTTTTATGAATATAATCCATTTAACAAAAAAATAACTAAAACACCAAAACAAAAAACATACTGGAAGTAATCAATGTCGGAGGCATGTTCTACGCAGTCTGAACGACCTATAAAATTCTTACTCAAAAAATATCAGACAAAACAACCAGGAGAACCTAACACCATCAGTCACCTCACCAATAGCAGTGTAAAATCCTACCGTATCAAAAAGAAAATAAGATACAGCATAATAATCATGAACCAACTTAACATTCAAGGCGAAATGAGAGAACAAGTAATATACCTAATCAAAGAATTCCAAGATACCAACAAACTTTGCAAAAAATGTAAATGTAAAACAATAATCACAGCACTAATATTCTATGTGAAATTCAGCAACTCCAAGAAATACCCCCTATCAGACTACACAATAACAAAAAAAGTAAAATTAACCGAAGAAATATTCAGCAAAATAACATTAAAAATAGCCAAACACTTCCAAACACTCTGCCCCATCCGTCACAACCATAATGTATAAAAAAAATACAAAATAAGTCTCCAATTATCTCAAGATTGATAAAGAAAGATTTAGAGAAGCAATTAATAAACAATAATTTCCTAAGTAATACTTATCAATGATGATGGGATATCTTTTTTTTGAAAATAAGTTTTAAATGTTTCTAAATTAGCCTATGAATTTTAAGTCTGTGTCTGGACAGTAGTATTTAAATTTTGGAGCTCAGTAGTAGTATTGTTTAGTTGACTGTTATTGTTACTGCCATTAAAAGCGTTGCCATTAAACCCCTTAACATAATTATTATAGGTTACTAATGCAATTAATGCAATGACTATAATGCCCCCTAAAATTAAAATAAGTTCTGCTGAGATTTGTGCAGATTCATCGATTAATATTCTCATTTGACTAGTGTCTCCGTTAGCGTGTACCTTTATGGTTATTAAAATAATATTTCTAATAATTATTCATCGATTTAAATATATAACCTTCACTTATAAATAACAAATTCATCAATCATAAATCTTATCATTTGTTAAGACTTAATAAAATATCAAAGTTTTTAAATTCATTTGATAAATTAATATTCCTTAATTTAAATATACAAAATGAGCCTAATTGAAATGTATACTATTCTAATCTCTATTTGAAATTCTTCAGTGGAGTTTAAAATTTATGGTTAAATCTGATGAAATGATTGAAGAAGAGCTTCGTAAGTCTTCAGATATGCTATCTGCTATATTTACACTGAATCCGGATGCTATTGTTCTTACAAGAGTGTCGGATGGTAAAATTATCGATTGTAACCAGAAATTTCTCAATCTAATCGATTATTCTCGAGAAGATGTGATGGGACATACCGTATTGGAACTTAATTTATACAGTTTTGACGAACGTCTGGATTATCTTAACAAAATCCAGAGTAAAAAGACTATATCTGATTATGAAATGAGATACAAGCAAAAAGATGGTACCTACATCAACATGCTTTATTCAGCCCAAATCATCACCATAAACGGAGAAAAATTAATTCTAAACATAGGTAAAAACATCACAAAACGTAAGATGGCTGAGCAGCAAATTGAGTACCATGCTTTACTGCTTAATAATGTAAATGATGCAATAATCGGAACAGACCCCGATTTCCGTATAACTTACTGGAACAAAGGTGCTCAGCATATGTATGGTTACACAGAAGCCGAAGCACTGGGCATGGAAACAATCAAAATAACGCGCCCGAATTACGCCCCTGGTCAGCGAAAAGAAATAATAAATATATTAAAGCATAAAAAAACGTTTAAAGTGATAATCAGTACAAGACATCGTAACGGAACAGAAGTCATCACAGACGTAAATTCAACTCAAATCATCGATGAAGCCGGAAATACTTCCGGATACGTTATAGTCTATCGCGACATCACCCAACTTAAAAATGCTGAAGAGCATAAGAAGCTGATGCTGGAAAATGAACAACAACTTACTGAGGAGCTTCAGGTTGCAAATGAAGAACTTGTAAACCAGTCTAATGAATTGAATAAAACCAATAAAGCACTAAGGGTTAGTGAAGAGAAATTTTCTAAAGCTTTCCATGATAACTCCGTGGCCATGACCTTAACTGATGAACTTGGTAAGTATATTGATGTTAATGAAAGTTTTTTGAATTTAACTGGTTATAATAGAGAAGAATTAATTGGCCATACTTCAGCAGATTTGGGTATTACAGATGCTGAAAAGCATAAAATTGCCTTAATGGATTTTAAAGAAAAAAATTCAATAAAGGATATTGAATTTGAAATACAAACTAAATCCGGCGAAAGGCATAATATTATCGGTGGTACTGAATTAATTGAAATTGAAGGTAATGTTAGATTAATTTCTTTTATTTATGACATCACTGAACGCAAAGAAAGGGAGATGCTTAGTGATGCTTTGAATACGGTGAATACTTACATTAATTCTACCCTTGATTATGATGAAATTATGCAATTGATAGTGGAGGAAGGAGCTAAAGCTATAGGTGCTGAATCATCGATTATAAATATGCGGGACCAGGATAATTGGATTGTTAAATTTGCTTATAACTTTCCCAACAGTATTATCGGCCAAATAAAGTCTGACCAAGAATCCCCGACCTCTGTGTATGTGGCGAATGAGAAGAAAGCAGTTGCATTTAATGATGCCCCGAACGATTCTCGCGTTAATAAGAATGGAATGAAATTACATGGAGTTGCATCAGTCTTGGTGGCCCCCATAATATTGAAAGACGAGTTTAAAGGTATTATTGCTTTTTATCATCACCAGAAATCAGTAGTATTCAGCGAAGCTCAAATTGATTTCGCCACCAAATTAGCATCATCTTTATCTCAAGCTGTAGAAAATGCACAATTATTTGATGAAATTAAAAACAGCGAAGAAAAATATCATTCACTTTATTCATCTATGAATGAAGGAGTAGCTCTCCATGAACTCATTTATAATAATCACCAAGAACCTGTTGATTATATAATTATAGATATAAATCCAGCTTATGAAAAGATCATTGGTTTGAAGAGAAATGAAGTTGTAGGAATGAAAGCTTCAGAAATTTATGGAACAGGGACACCGCCTTATATGGAATTATATGCCCCTGTAGCTGAAAAAGGTGAATCAAAAGAATTTGAAACTTATTTCGAACCTATGGCTAAACATTTTCATATATCAGTTATTTCTCCAGGAAAAGGTAAATTCGCCACCATATTTGAAGATATCACTGAGCGTAAAACATCTGAAGAAAACTTGCAAAAAACCTTAAAACGCTTTTATATTATTCTATCGAATATGAAGGCAAGTGTTTTGTTGGTGACTGAGGATTCTCGTGTTGAGTTTGTGAATCAAGCATTCTGTGACTATTTTGGTCTTAAGGAATCGCCTATTGAACTAGTGAATATCAATCATTCGAAAATGATTGAAAAGATTAAATATAGCTATCAAAATCCTGAAGAGGAAATTAAACGTATAAAAGAAATCGTAGATGATTGGAAACTCGTATTGGCAGAAGAAGTACTCATGTGGGATGGGAAATCTGCTCTACGTGATTTTATACCTCTATTCGTAGAGGGTGAACGTTATGGTAGATTATGGCTTCATTTCGACATCACTAAACGTAAAAAGATGGAAGAAGAATTAATACGTTCACAGGATAATCTACGAGAATTAGTTGATAAGTTAGAAGTCAGTAATAGGGAGTTGGAGCAGTTTGCTTATGTAGCGTCTCATGATTTACAGGAACCTTTAAGGATGGTTGCTAGTTTCACTCAGTTGTTGGAGAAGCGTTATAAAGGTAAATTGGATGAAGATGCAGATGAGTATATTGGTTTTATTGTAGAGGGTGCTCATCGTATGAAGGATTTAATCGATGATTTATTAGTATTCTCAAGGTTTAATACTCAAGCAAACGAATTTGAATTATTTGATATGGATACTGCCTTAAATAGTGTTTTATCGTACTTAAAACCATATATGAATGAAAATCATGCACAGATTACTCATGATCCTTTACCTTCGATAATGGGTGATTCCTCACAGATTCAGCAGGTACTCCAGAATTTATTAACTAATGCGATTAAATTCCATGGTGATGAACCACCTAAAATTCATATTTCAGCGGAGGAATCTGGAGATGAATGGACGTTCGGTGTGAGTGATAATGGTATAGGCATTGACTCTGAGCATCAGGAACAGATTTTTGAAGTGTTTAAAAGACTGCACACTCGTGAAGAATACGAAGGAACAGGAATAGGTTTAAGCATTTGTAAGAAAATAGTTGAACGTCACGGCGGACGAATATGGGTTGAATCCAAACCCGGTAAAGGTTCAACCTTCTACTTCACCATACCTCTAGCATTATAAAAATCAATCACATTTTTTATCTAAAAGGTCTGTGAGTTTTCTTCTGTTACCGGCGTTTAAATATGACCAGTATATGTTGCATAGAATCCATCTGTATCGGCTTATATTAGTTTTAAACCTTGTTTTTCGGCGTTTTCCATGGTTTTTTTCAGGAATTCCTTTCTCCATGCGGTAATCGCCTCTGAAGCCTCCATACAATACCAACGATATTTGGGATGATTATACAGTCCATAGATTGTGGAGATTAGTGTTTTTCGCGCTTCTTGTCTGAAGTTTAAAATTTGTTGTTCCCTGGGATCTGTGGATTCTTTCATCATAGACTTAATTCGTATTCTATCATTCAAAATTTGGGATGTGGTTGCGGGAATAAAGCCTATTGGTTCTCTTTTGAATTTATATCCAAATTCCGGTGCAATATGACATGTTTCTTCATCACCATCTTGACAAAAGGTTTCCGGAGAAATATTTTTAGCTACTATTATACTAGGATAAAGACTCCTGAAATCGAAGTAAACAATATTTTCGACTCCCTAGCAGCATAGTCTAATATTTCCATCATGTTATGGTGTTTTTGCCATTGTGTTATTTCTGGTTTAACGGGGATTCTCATATCACATCTCATCAATGTCACTAATGTACCAATTTCCCCTCCGTTTCGTGTATTCATCATTTAGAGTAGAGACATACTGATAAGAGAAATCGGATACTCTTTTAGGGTCAAAGAGGTTCTCAATTTCATCAGTTATATTATCGAGCACAGCTACTGCGAGATTAAGCTCTAGTATGTCGATGGATTACCCTTCTCCAGATTTATTGAGTTAATTTGGTATAAAAAGTCTATGTACTCTTTTATATCCCCGTGCCACTTATGAAAGTCTTTACTAGGGAATATTAATATGTCATTACCTTTCAAAAATAACTCTGGATTATACAACAATATCTTACGTTCATCCATGATGCCATAACTATACCTCATGCTCTTCATCAACACGTCATAAAATAACTCAAATTGAATGCTTTAATTGTACTGATACGCTGTTTCCAGATAATGCAACCTTCTTCTCTGAACTTCTAATTGTATCATATAAATATGCATCAAGATAGCACTGAAAGGGTTGTTTTTTGAACATTGAATTCATATTTATGTCTAACATGTGTGTCCTCTCTAAGATTTTCGGCCAATAACCCAATAACATCCATTCTTCAACCCTATCAAGAAGTATATCCACTTTGTTAATATAATCAATTTGCTCCTGAATAGAACGGTAAGTCCTATTGAAATCTTTTCTTCTGAATACAATAACTTCTTCATGTTCTTGGAATAATCCAGGGTTATATAATTCTGCAATTCTTCCATTGGGCACTCCTTCACTCACTCTCATAACAACTTTCACCTTCTCCCCCGCGTGAGTATGATGATTTATGTAACAAGTTTAATTGTTGTTGATGTAGAGAGCATCAGAGAAGAAATAGTAATAAATCTTTGAATTAAATGTCCAAAAAAAAATTTTTAGTTCTAAAAAGGGGCACATCTAATTTTTTGGTTATTTTCAATATTTTTTATCTGTTTTATAGTTCCAAAAACTTGACTTACCACTTTACCTAATCCAAAGAAATCAGGGATCCGAATATTTACTTTCAAGTCACCTTTAAAACCAATCATGGGAATGCCATTATTATCCACAGATTCCGTTTCTATATGCGTATGAACGTATAGTTTCCGGTTTACTATAATTCCTAAGCCTTTGCACATCAAGAGAATGTATCCTACCATTATATTATTTAATAAATTCTTTCAGTTTCTTTCTACAGCTAAATCTTTAGCAATTCTTCCTTCTGCAAAAATTCTAAATTCAGCACATGTTCTATTATTCCAAATCTGAAAAAAATTCACGAATAATCGGGGACATAATAATATTATATTAAGAATTATAGATGTTAAAATTCTAAAGTTTATTTATTTTATAGATATAAACTAAAACTATTCCATAAAAAATATTAAATGAAAAAGTAGTCAAGAAAGTTACTCGTATGAATAAGTTTATCCTCAATTAAATGAATATCCAGTTGCTAAAATATATAAAAAACAATTAAACTATTACCCAGTCCTTGTACTAATAAAAATAATATTAAAAAGTAGTAGGTCAGAAATAAATGAAATCAAAAATAATTTTAGGAATTATAATAATAATTATAATTATAGGAATCATAATCTATAGTTATACATCACAAACGCAAACAAAAAATTATAATAGTACTTATATATCATTTACATACCCTTCAACCTGGAATATCAATGGAAACGCTACCAATACAAGTGTTTTCATGAGGATCAATGATAACAGTAGCTTTTTCATAGCATACGGGCCGAATTCCTTATCATCAGTAGCAGCGAATGATGGAGTATCTGACAATTTAACAGATATGGCCAATTATGAGTTTTCAAGCAACAATTTCACGAACATCACAAATATAAATGTAAATGGTATTCCTGGTGTAATGGCATATACCAATGACCCATCGACTGGTTATCATGCACAGGTATACTTTGCAGTGGGGAATAATTTATATTGGTTCAGTTTCTACGATGCAAATCCTAATGATGATAACACCAATATTAACGACTTTTTCATCGTGATAAACAGTACCAAAGCTAAATAAAAAAAAAACATTACTAATATCACAAGATGAATTATTAAAGTAGATTTGGCAGGAAAAGCCTAAAAATCTTTAATATTCCTACTTTTTCTTTAAAACTATTTCATCATATTCTTCTATACGCAGTTCGATTCACATTAGATAAATGATTTTTCAAAATTAACCAGCAAAACATCTAAATTTTAATTAAACGATAAAGAGGTAGCTATCGCTAATTCATCAATTTCAATTTAGTTTGTTTTCTTATCTATAAGATTAATTCACCTATTTCTACCTGAACGAAAGTCACAAGAATTCTAATATACGTTACTTTAGCATCATCTAAGGTAATACCACATTTATTTGGAAAAGCTAAGAATAATGACCTGAAGGAATCGGTAGCAATGAAAATCTGAAGGAACATTAACTGTAAAATATATAGGGAATTTTTTAAAAATTTGCTTTGATTAAATTTGATGCAATATAAACCAATTAGCCATAGCACGCCAAAAGTCAAATAAGGATTTGTTGGGAGTTACTATATTATTGAAATTATTAATTCATAATAAATTTTTTATAAAAGATAATTAAAATGATATGATATGACAGATAATTCCAAAAAAATTGTTAGCAAAATCGGTTTATGGGCTGCAGTTTTCACAGTTATATTCGGTATGGCTTATATAATCGCGCTTTTCGCTACCCTCGCAGGATTACTCAAGCCTCCGTGGGATATGGCTTATGAAGTTTTACCATCTATATTTTTGGCTCCTTCGTTTTTGGTCCTTATGATTGCAATTCATAACTATGTACCCGAGGAGCGGAGGATTTGGAGCAATATTGGAATGGCATTTGCCATTATATACACCACCATTGTAAGCATAGTTTATTTCACTGTATTGTCTGTAGTGTTACCTAATATGCTTCATGGAACTGTGGATAAAATATATGTATTAAATTGGTTGCCAAATAGCTTTTTACAAAATGTTGATGGTATCGGTTATGGATTTATGAGTTTGGCAACACTATTTTCAGCATTTGCCTTCGCAAGAATAGGTATCGAGCTATGGGCGCGCCGATTTATGATTGCACATGGAATTATTATAATAGGAGTAATTGGATCAGTATTTATACCTGTTTTTTTTGCAATAGCCATATTATGGATCATCACATTCCCTTTATTCAGCATAACCCTATTGATATTGTTTAAAAAAGCTGCATCAGAATAATTACAATTTTATAAATAGAAAATATTCTATTACCTCGATTAGTATCCATGAGGAAAACTATTATGAAAAATAATAATGCATTTGGAGAATTTGCACCTTCTGTACTTCAAGTTTACAATGATGATAAAGAAGCTTTTTGGAAAGCTGTGATGGCTCCCTACTTATCGGATGCTACGGTTCTAAATATGCTCCGCCATCGTAAAGCTGGTATGAAAATCCTTTCCACGTTTAAAGGATTAGATGCCAACGCAAAGCAGATATTAACTGATTTCAGCGGTCCGTTGGGCTTTGATGTGACTACTTGGAAAAGTTTAGAATTAAAATCTGAATATTTCAAGGATGCATATCCAATTTATGCATTTTTAGCAATATGGATGGAAGAAGAAGGTTTAAATAACCTCTTAGAAAAGTTTGAAAATATACTGCGGGCAGCTGTATTTGGTATAGCTGGATATGGGATCCTGGATGTGAATGTGGACGAAAAGAGTTCTTCACCTGTAGAAATCCTCACTGCACAAGCATTTATCTCAGAATATGAAACCTTACTGCTTAAAGCCTTTGGAGTTACTGAAGTGAATTTGGAGATTTTACATAAGATTCGTTCACTCTTCTTAAGGGCAGAAATCAAGGAAAAATTAGTTCGTGGAAAAGAAAGTCCATATAAACTTGAAAATCCTAAAGAATGCGGTTTTAAAGCAGCCCACCTTCTGACACCATTCATGTTGAGTCTAGATCAATTAGGCAAATCCGATCTTATCGAAGACTATTTTGAAGTTTTTTTCCTTTTTGGCGCTGTGATTCAGATCATCGACGACTGGAAAGACTTGGAAGAAGACCTTGCAATAGGTCATTTTTCCTATATAACCCTAGGTTATGAACAGTTTTTAGAATACAAAAAACCCAAAGACATGGCTAAACTTCTTCGGAACGATAAAAAACACATTCGCAAAATTTATAAAATATGTAAAAATCTGATAGCCAATTCCCAATTAATTTTAAAAGATCTAAATGATCCCTACCTCGCTCGAATCGTAGAAGTAACTGAGTTACGACTTGATTCATTCTTCCAAAAAGACTTGAAGATATCTTAATTAATCAATTTTAATTAATTTATTAGACATTAAAATAAATAAATCTTTAAATCATATAATTTTTCACTTTTGCATTAAAAAAAAATGTGGAGATGTAGAATTTTTTTAAAATTCATTTGTTAAACTTCGTTTAATTATTATAACGAACAAAATCATCATTTAGTTCATTCATTTGTTCAGAAAATTATCTTTTTTATTAACTCATTTAGGTGAATATTCATTAAGGGCTTAGATAAAAATATCTTCTTTTGGTAATCTTATTTTTGGTATTGGTTCATCTGTAGCATATCCCAATGTAACGAGAACAGTAGGTACAATGTGGGATGGAAGCTCGAGAATCTCTGAATAAGCAGCAGGATCAAATCCTTGCAATATACAAGAATCTATACCTAATGATTTAGCAGCGTACACTCCATGAGTGACTGCAATAAAAACATTATGCTGCGCTTCTGAAATGATAGTTTCAGGGGTGAATCTGTCAAGAAAAATATTTACACCCATTTCAAAAAACTGAACAATACCTTCCGGCATCTCCGCTGTCATCTTCATGCTATCAATCACTTTATCAGCATTCCCCCGTATATCCGTATTCGCACAGAACACTAATAAATGAGAGCATGAAACAATATGTTTTTGATCCTGAGAGTTCCGATACAATTCTTCCTTCAATTTATCATCATCTATAACTTTGATCTTCCACGGCTGCAGATTCAACGCTGAAGGTGAAAACCGTATCATCTCAAGTATCTGGCTAATTTTATCATCATCAATCTTCTTATCATCATACGCTCTGGCAGCACATCTTTTATGCACTAATTCTACGAATTCCACAATTTTTACCTCATAAATATTTTTTTAACGATCGTTTATACACTTATTATTCATCTTAACATTTTAAAAAATTTATCAATAAATTTTCTATTAACGTCATCTTTTTTAATTATTTGGTTGATTTTTTATAGAAAATTTACGTGGACATGACAGGGATTCCTGTTATAAAATAATATCGGTGTTATTTGGATCTAGAGAGGTTTTATTTTAGGAGCTCTTTGACTCTCAACTTCGTGGCCAGTACATAATAATAAATACACCTATAAGAGCCACAGAAGCCCCTATAACATCAAAACGATCGGGAGTTACCTTGTCAATCTGCCAACCCCATAGCAGAGATAAAAATATGAATACACCACCATAAGCAGCATATACTCTACCAAAGTTAGCGGGTTGTAAAGTTGGTATTATCCCATAGAGAACCAATATTATAGCACCCAATATAGCTAACTCAAAGCCACGGCCTTCTCTCAGCCAAAGCCAAATAAGGTAACCACCACCGATCTCAAAAAATCCCGCTAAGATAAAAAGTAATATAGAACGGAATACATCCATTTATACTCACCTAAAACTGTGAATTAATTTTTTTTATTCTCCGCATAAACTAGTCTAGTTATATTTTTCATTATTAAAGCTTTATTCACTTATTCCGGCTTTGCCATAACCATCTATTACTTTGACAGATTATTATTTTTTTACTTCTCATTTGCTCTCTTACAAAAACATCGTTTATGTTTAAGATCTATAGTGATCCACCCTGAGGAGAGATCATTTATGACAGATATAAAAACCAGAGAAAAAGAAGATTTAAGAGGTATTGAGAAGCTAAACCCAAAAGAATTGCTTATAATTCCTAAGAAAGATTTTATAAATTGGTATGAATTCACCAGGAACCAGGTCCAAGAAATAGAGATGAAAAGAAAAGAATTTGGATCTGATTTTATGGAATGCCCTAACTGCAGGGAAACCATGGAGGATTATTATCTTAAAGATCCGCCTGAGGAGGAGCTTTGGCATCTTTGCCCGCATTGTAACTTGACATTCTCCCATAAACAGTATAATCGTTTTACTGAGATAATTATGCGTGTAATGAACAGCAAATAAAAATGGAGGTGATTTTATGGTGTTAAAACATTGTTTAGTTTGCGGTGAGCCTAAAACTAAAACTGACTATCGAACATTACTTACTGGCATGTTTGTTGCTGGTACCTGGACATTTGCAGCTTTATTGTTAGTGCTGACATTACAAAACAGATTAATATTCTAAAAAATTTTTAAAGTTGATTATAAGGAAGTTTTAAATGAAATTATAAGGAAGTTTTAAATGAAAGTGAGTGGAGGGATACCTAATGGGAGGATTGCAGAAGTTTATAACCCTGTATTATTCCAGGAACATGAAGAAGTTATTGTATTCGCAAGGGAGGAATTTAATAGAACATATAGTTCTATCAGGGAGCAGATTGATTATATTAATAAAGTAGATATGCATCTTGATAGAGTTGAAGAATGGAAGTTACTGGATTATTGGACTAAAATATTAGAGCGAATTAATATCCTGGACATAAATATGAATTTAATGTTCAAAGAAGAACCTGTGCAATGCTATCTTGATGCATATCTATATGATACAATTAGAAGTTCAGAGAAGAAGGTTGCATTATCTGGAAACAGCGTATCAGTACAATTAAAGCATTCAATATGAATTATTATATGACGTGTTGATGAAGGCATGAGATATAGTTATGGCATCATGGATGAACGTAAGATATTGTTATACAAACCACATTTATTTTTGAACAGTAATGACTTATTAGTATTCCCTAGTAAAGACTTTCATAAGTGGCACGGGGATATAAAAGAATATATAGATGGTTTATACCAAATAAACTCTATAAATCTGGAGAATGGTAAATCCATCAACATAAACGAGCTTAATTTGGCTTCAGGTTTACTTACTAACATCACAGATGAACTGGAACATTTATTCAACACTAAAAGGATATCCGATTTCTCCTACCACTATGTCTCTACTCTAGATGAGAAATACACGAAACGGAGAGGAAATTGGTACACTAGTGACATGATGAAATGTGATATGAGAATACCCATTAAACCATCTATTAATCCAGGTATTCAGCATCAGAATATGATGGAAATAATAGACCATGCTGCTAGGGAGTTCATCATGGCTCGGAGAAAGAAGTCGAAGAAACTCACAGACCCCTCAAATTAAAGAAAAGCGGATTTAAGTGGAAATGAATATGTTTAGGAAATAATCGATGATGGATACTAAAAAATTCGTGTTATTGGATATTGATTATATCACTAAAAAAAATGTAGCTGTTATAAGATTATTCGGCAAATTAATTGGAGAAGATAATAATTTATCAATAATAGCACATGATAAAAGCTTCAAACCTTACATATACGTTCTTCCATATGATTTTGTTGACTGTATAGAAGAATTAAGTAAACTTGAACTTCTTAAAGTAGAGAAAGTCCACAAAAAAGATTTAAAAGAATCGAAAGATTTCATAAAGATAACATTTAACCATCCACGAGATTTGCTTAAGTTAAAAAAGACAATATTGGCTTTACAGACCGTAGATGAAATTAGAGAACATGACATCCCATTTTATCGCAGGTATCTCATAGATAAAGGATTATTCCCCATGCATACAGTTGAAGTGAAGGGTCACTGCATAAATTCTAGACAATTTCCACTATATAATAAAACATGTATATTTGAAATAAAAAATCAGCCCACACTTATTGAATCCGATTTACCAGAACTTAATGTTCTGAGTTTCAATATTGAAGCTTGTAATCCCAAGGGCATGCCCATAGTTAGCGAAGATCCAATTATTATGATTAGTTTCTCCAGTAATCACGGGTTTCGTAAAGTATTTTCCTCAAAAAAATCATCATCTGATTTTGTAATGACAATCCCAACTGAGAAGGAATTATTAAAGAAATTTGTTGAAACCATTAAATCCGAAAATCCAGACATAATCACCGGTTACAACTCAGACAAATTTGACTTTCCATACATCAAAGAAAGAGCTGACCGATTACGTGTATCACTCAACCTGGGAGTCGATGGATCCAAACTTAAGTTTATAACAGTTCCAAAAAAAGCCGCACTGATTAAGGGCCGTATTCATATTGATCTTTACAGGATTGTCCAGAGACATCTTCAATTAAATAGCCATACACTACAAAGCGTTTATCATAAGCTTTTCGGGGATGATAAAATCGATATCCCCCTAGATGAGATTTACACTTGTTGGAATGATGGTGGTGAAAAAAGAGAAAAACTTTTCAGATATTCCCTTGAAGATACGATTGCTATTACAAAAATCGGAGAGAGAATGCTGCCCATCAGTATAGAGCTCGCACGGATAGTAGGACAACCACTATTTGAAATCATCAGACGGGGAACCGGAACCCAGGTGAAATGGTATTTAATCCGCAAATCCTACGAATTTGGCCACATTCTCCCAAATGAACCCGAGAAATTTGAAAGAAACGTGGTAGGAGGATATGTAGAAGAACCAATACCAGGCTTACACGAAAATATTGTTTACTTCGATTTCAAGAGTCTTTATCCTAGTATAATAATAGCAAAAAATATTTCTCCAGAAACCCTTTGTAAAGATGGCGATGAAGAAACATGCCATATTGCACCTGAATTTGGATATAAATTCAAAAAAGAACCAATAGGCTTTATTCCCGCAGCCACATCCCAAATTTTGAAAGACAGAATACGAATTAAATCTATGATGAAAGAATCCACAGATCCCGAGGAAAAACAAATTTTAAACTTCAGACAAGAAGCACGAAAAACACTAATCTCCACAATCTATGGACTTTATAATCATCCCAAATATCGATGGTATTGTATAGAGGCTTCAGAGGCGATTACCGCATGGGGAAGGGAATTCCTGAAAAAAACCATGAAAAAATCTGAGAATTGTGGTTTAAAACCAATATATGCCGATACTGATGGATTCTATGCAACCTACATTGGATCATCTGAAGATCATTAATAATCAAAAGAATTTATAAATCGTTATAAAAAAGTGAAAAAATATCTTAGATTATTTATAAGATAAGTTGAATATTTATTTAAAAATTGTTCCAGAAACAACCAATCCACATAATTTTTCTACATATAAATTCACTAAAGAAAAAAATCATCCACAGACCATAATACTACCCATAAACGAGATTACACTGCGAATAATAAACTTTACCCTTGTATTGCTTGCATTCTAGTTTATACATTTAAAATCTACAGTTCAAATAAAAAATAAACATCTATTTAACGTGTATAAAAAAATTAAATATAAATTTTATAGT